>JABUBN010000003.1_pt1 | contig 173097 bp, 170 predicted proteins | sample 7240341 | NCBI WGS metagenome assembly JABUBN01 (sample SAMN07256345, study PRJNA390944) | subsurface metagenome | isolation source: Methane hydrate marine sediment | place: Pacific Ocean: Eastern North Pacific, ODP site | reverse complement strand
TTCTTTTATCAATTATTAATTTGTATTTAACAAGCTTTCTTTTATATGTAGTAGCAGTTTCTTTGTTTATTTCTAGAAGACCAGACAGATCTTCTCTGCTAAAAATTAAATATATATAGCCTTTTTCATCTTTCCAGTTATTCTTAATAGATAGATCCAGTCTGTCTCTTAAAATGGAATACATCAATTTAGGACCCAGGCCTAAACCTTTATACACCGGGTTTTTAAAAAGTGCTTTTGGAACCTGATAAAACCTCAAGGTTACTTCTTCTTTTTCAGTATAAAACCTGTTTGATGGAGTTGAATTATATTCTTTATTGTTTGAGGAACTGTTGAAGTTGCTGGGAGATAGTCCATATTTTCTATTTGCATTTTCTCTATTATCCATTAAGTTATCTTTACTCATTATAGGATTTTTTATTTAAATCTTTATCTAACACAAAAAGCCCGGCATTATACCGAGCTTTTATATTTAAATGACTTTGATTTTCTTTTTAAATGTAAGATCTACATTAATTGAATTATCTTCGACATTTGCTAAAACTAGTGCTATATCCTCTGGGTTTTTAAGGTATACGCTAGGTGAACTGCCTCCGCCATTCGCCCCAGCCTGATAGATTTTACTTACTTACTGGTTTTTAATGCCGCAAGCAAATTAACTTAATTATTTTAGCCTTTTTATTTTCAAATTCAATATGTGTTTTTCTAAAAATTTATAGCCTAATAGGAACATTCTCTTTTAGAATTATTTTAACTTCCCCAACAAGATACAGTTACCTTTTTTTGTCTCCCTTTTGTACTAGTCTATAATCTAGAAGTTATTGAATAAAATTGTAATTATTTATAAGCCAAGTATTTACCAACTACTGAATCATCAGCAAATATTACAAAACCAGAAAATATAAGATATTATATATCAAGCATATATCAACCGGCCCTTAGGTTCAGGGATCTTACGGCCTAACTCCTTCGCAGTTTCAATCCATTCCTCAATTACTTTAGTAATATTTTCAAGGACTTCTTTATATGATGAACCATCTGCCATACATCCCGGTAGTTCAGGTACTTCCGCAATATATGCCTGATCATCGCTGCTCCAATAAATAATAATTTCATATTTAAACATCATTCACCCCTAAGTCTATACTCTAATATAATATTTCTTACCTGTTTTACTTGATAAGGTTTCGCTTTAATCCGTCTTAATTGTATGTTCAATATCTCCTTTATGCCCTCTTTAAAAAAAATATGATGGCTTCCTTTTATCCGCTCTTCAAAACCTAACTATTTTAGCACACCACATAATTCTGAAAAAGAGATATCTCTATCAGAAAATCCACTTAGAATTTTAAGTAATGTTTTCTCAATCTTACTCATATTTAATCATTATACTATAATATTCAAATTTTATTGGAAAGAAAAATATTAAAAGCTCCAACTCAAATTTAAAAAAGATAAGGGGAAGATCGTTTCTATTAAAGTAGAATCTGTTGATTATTTTATTAGGGATGACAAACTAGAAGCTGCTAAGAAAGCCAGAAGTAAGTTCCCTGATAAAATATTTGTATTTTTAGCCTTTCTATTTTCAAATTCAAGAACTTTAAAGTAATTAATCAAATTTTTAAATCAGGTAGTAATATCCATTAACTATCATTTTTTTAATCTGACAAACCTTCCTGTAGGAACTATGGTTATTTTAATTTTACCATTCTGAGAAATTCTATGATCTACATACTCCTGAATATTCTCTATCTTTTTAAAACCCATTTTTCAGCTTCATCCCAGGTAAAATCTGAATAAAGCAAAACATCAGTATTTCTATTCTCATAACCGGTTTTCCATAATTTTTTTTGCCTTTTTTTCAATAAATTCTAAATCTACCTCACTGCGCGTATTACCGGTCTCCATAGCAGCCCTGGCTACACTTACCGCAACAGCCGGTAGAACCCTCCTGTCAAAGGGTTTGGGAATAATGTAATCTTCCTTTAGATTATCACTCACAATTTCCGAAATGGCTTTTACAGCAGCCAGTTTCATTTCTGTGTTTATTTCTATTGCCCTCGCGTCAAGAGCTCCCCTGAATATTCCTGGAAATGCCAGTACATTATTAACCTGATTGGGATAATCGCTTCTTCCAGTAGCAATAATCCTGACACCACATTCTATTGCAAGCTCTGGTTTAATTTCAGGCTCCGGATTTGCCAGGGCAAATATAATTGGATTTTTCTTCATCTTTTTTATCATTTCGGCAGCCAGGACATTTGCTACTGATACACCGATGAATACATCGGCATCCTCCAATGCACAGGATAGGTCTCCTTTTATATTATTTGAATTTGTAAGTTCTGCCAGCCTTTGCTTTGCGGTATTCAAGCCTTCCCTGCTCTTATATATTATTCCTTCGCTGTCGCACACAATAATATCGGTTGCACTGATGCAATTTAATAAATTTACAATAGAGGTACCGGCTGCCCCTGCTCCATTTATTACTATTTTTACCTCTGTTATGTCTTTCCTGTAAATCTTCAGAGCACTGAACAGCCCGGCCAGAGTTACAATGGCAGTCCCATGCTGATCATCATGGAAGATAAGCATATTTGTTTCTCTCTTCAGCCTGTCCTCAATCTCAAAACACCTGGGCGCGGCAATGTCCTCCAGGTTTATCCCTGCAAATGACGGCTCCAGCATTTTTATAGTACTTATAACTACTTCATTATCCTGGCTGTCTACGCATATAGGAAAGGCAGATACTCCTCCAAACTGCTTAAATAACACACATTTTCCTTCCATTACCGGAAGAGCTGCTCTGGCTCCGATATTTCCAAGACCCAGTACCGCGGAGCCATCAGATACCACCGCAATCATATTGCCCCTGGCTGTATATGTATTTAATTCCCCCGGGTTTTTAGCAATTATACGGCAGGGTTCTGCAACGCCCGGGGAATATGCGAGGGACAAGTCATGTTCGCTATTGGTTTTTACTTTACTTATTATATCAATCTTACCAACATTTTTTTTATGCATTTCCAGCGCTTCTTTATAAATATTCAATTGATTTTCACCTATTCTTTTCTATTTTTAATAATTTAATTTTAATACATATTTATGATACTAGTTTTTATATTCTTTAGCACTAGTTAATAATTATTTTTTAAATTTTCTAGTATATTTATTTAATGCTACCACTACTGGAAGCTCTCCACCAGATAAAAAATCAGAAACTAACACGTAATTTAACAGGTATAATTTTATTAATGGTAAATTATGACATATAATAATGCACATGGAATATTTCGCAGATACAGACATTGGGAAATATAGAGAAAAAAATGAAGATTACCTTTATGCTAAAAGCAACCTGTTTATTGTAGCCGATGGTATGGGAGGACACATCGCTGGAGAGGTTGCAAGCAGAATTGCTGTTGAAACTTTCATAGAAAATTTTAATAGCAGCCTGAAAGATAGAAGTAAAAAAATTTCAGCTAATAAAAAAACAGATATTCTAGACCCCAGCCAGATAAAGGAACTACTGCTTAAAAGCATTAAAAGTGCCAACAGGAAAATATTTAGTAGAGCAATCCTGCAACCTGAATATTATGGTATGGGAACCACATTTACTGGATGCTATATCCAGAAAGACAAAGCATATACAATTCATGTGGGTGACAGCAGACTTTATATTAAAAGAGGCAGTGAGTTTAATCTATTAACTTCCGATCATACCATCGTTGGTGAATTATTCAGAAGAGGAGAAATAAGCTATGAGCAAACTTTCAATCATCCCCAAAGAAACTACCTTACAAATGTCCTCGGAGTTGCAAAAGATATAGATCCGGACTTCTTTTCACATAAAGTCTTACCTGAAGATATACTGCTCCTGTGTTCTGATGGACTTAATTCCATGTTGAGGGATGAAGATATCGCTAATATTATTGATAAATATAAAGATGCCAGAAATATTGCGAAGAATCTTATAAAAGGTGCAATAAAAAAAGGTGGTCTGGATAATATAACAGTTATAGTTGTAAAAATTTAAGATATGCCCGAGAAAGATTTTAGAAAATATAAATTAATCTCAAAAAGATACAGGATAATCAAAAAGATAGCTTCGGGTGGAATGGCTGATATCTTTCTGGGAGATGACTTAAAACTGAACAGAAAAGTCGCTGTAAAAATCTTATCTGCTAATTACACAGGCGATAGAAACTTTGTGGCAAGATTCAAGAGTGAAGCGCAAATCCTGGCCAGGCTTAATCATCCTAATATTGTCCAGGTATATGACTGGGGAGAATTTAATGGCTCCTATTTTATTTGCATGGAATATATTGAGGGAGAAAGTTTAAAGGAAATAATAGAAAAAAAGGGTCCACTGCCCCCTGAGACTATTGCTGACTATGCTATACAAATCTCCAGCGCACTGCTAACAGCTCATAAAAACAACCTCATGCACCGTGATATTAAGCCTCAGAATATACTTGTGACTCCGGAAGAAAAAGTTAAAGTTACTGATTTTGGCATTGCAAAATCCCTCACCACCGATGTCACCAAAACATTGAATATAATGGGAACAGCTCATTACATCTCACCTGAACAGGCGAAGGGAGAAGTTTTAGACCACCGGACAGATATTTACTCATTAGGGATTGTACTTTATGAAATGTTAACTGCAGATGTTCCTTTTAGAGGGAGTAACTCAATTGACATTAGTCTGAAACATATAAATGAAAAACCTTTAAAGCCATCAGAGTTGATGGAAAATATACCAGAGAAATTAGAAGATATAATAATGCACTGTATGGAAAAAAATCCCCTGGCGCGCTATCCAACTGTAAGAGAACTGATAGGCGATCTTCAAAAATACCAGACCGATAAACCTTTAAGTTTTAGCGCCAAAGGACAAAATCTAAATAGAGCCGGTGTAATTATAAAAAAAATAAGGCCTCATCTGGCCACTATTATTATAGCAGCTTTTATGATTGCCTTTCTGTTCCTATTTATATTTTATAGTTATAAATACTATAATAGTACTGCCGGTCACAATATGGTATCAGTTCCCCCACTTGAAAATATTCCAGCTGAAAATGCGAAAGAAATACTGGCACTATTTGATCTGAATTTGATAGTAAAAGACGAAATCTACAATTCAGAAATCCCGGAAGGATTTATCATAGAACAGACTCCAGAACCCGGGAAAAATGTTCCAGCCGGCAGCGATATTGAGGCAATCCTTAGCAGAGGTCAGGAAATAACCTATATCTTAACCCCTAATCTGATCGGTCTCAGCATGGAAGAAGCCTCAAATATATTAAAGGATTTTGGACTTGTAAAAGTGGTTATTTCCAAAGAATACTCCAGTACTTTTAAAAAAAATCTGATAATAGACCAGAGCCCGCAGTTTAGCGAAAAAATTGAACCTGGAGGATCCGTTAATATAATTGTGAGCAAGGGTAAAGAGACTATCGTTATACCCAATATTATTGACCTGGATTTTAGAAATGCGTCAAATCACCTCAAATCCCTTGGCTTGATAGTAATAAGCAGCAAAGCTCCGTTAACAGGTATCGTAAATGAACCAGGGATAGTCATGAAAGTAATCCCATCTCAGGGTACTGAAGTTGATGTAAATAGTGTGGTGGAACTGGTAATTTCAACAAGCGAGCTACTTGTTCCTGTTCCTAATCTGGTGCAGCTCAGCCTGGAGCAAGCTAAAAATATACTTGATTCTGATAATATCAATTATGAAATAAGTTATATAAACACGGATTACTCAGTACAGGAAGGTACAGTTTTAGGCCAAAATCCTGAAGCCGGGACCTACATTTCCCCGGGCTCCAGTATCATTTTATTTATAGGCAGGTAGGACCTGTTATTCGGTACCGAAAAATCCCATGGATTCAAATTTCTTAGCTCTTCTGGATTTTAATTCTTCTCCAGAAATGCCGGCAAACCTCTCCAGCGCACCAATAATATATTTTTTTACAATCTTTACCATTCTACCGGGCGCATTCTGAGCCCCGCCAATGGGTTCGGGGATAATCCTATCTATTATCTTGAGTCTAAGCATATCTCTTGAAGTCAGCCTTAGTTCCCTTGCTGCCAGTTTAGTACCGGAAGGATTTTTCCATAGAATAGCTGCGCATCCTTCTGGTGAAATGACCGAGTAAGTGGAATTTTCCAGCATTGCCACTTCATTTCCAACAGCCAGCGCCAGCGCTCCCCCGCTTCCTCCTTCACCAATTAAAATAGCAATAATGGGAACCTTAACTTCAAACATAAGCAAGATACTTTTTGCAATAGCGCTGGCCTGTCCATCATCCTCAGCTTCAAGAGCAGGGTACGCTCCTGGCGTATCTATTAAAGTGACAATAGGAAAACCAAACCTGTCGGCCAGCCGCATAATCCTCTGGGATTTTCTATATCCCTGAGGTATGCTCATACCAAAGTTATACTCTAATCTCTGCTTTATATCCTTGCCTTTATTATGCCCCATAACAGCAACAGTCTTTCCATTAATCTTACCCAGACCTGCAACAATCGACCTGTCCTCACCGGTCAGCCTGTCACCGGAAAGTTTCACAAAATCTTCAAAAATACCATTTATGTAATCCAGGCATTGTGGTCGGTTTTCATCTCTTGAAAGCTCCACAATCTTCCATACTCTTTTAGCGTCCCTTTCAACTTTTTTATAACCTTCAATTTTCCGGGAAAGATCTCTTTCTGCATCCTTAAAATGTATGCCGGTAAAGAAAGGGATCTTTTTCAATTTTTCAAGCTTGGATAGTGACCCTAAAATCTCTTTAAGATAACTTTTTGGAATTTCTTCCAGCTTTTTTAAATCCATACCATATCATTCCTTAAATAACTTTAACAGATTAGTCAGGGTATTCTTGAGATCACTTCTATTTACAATCATATCCACCTGACCATTTTTTAAATTCCTCTCTGAAGTTCCAAAATCCGGAGGAAGATTCTTTTTTATAGTCTGTTTTACAACTCTTGGGCCTGCGAAGCAGAAGAGCGCGTCAGGTTCCGCTATTATGATATCTGCAATTGTGGCAAAGCTTGCGCTAACACCTCCAGAAGTGGGATTGGTAATTATGGTTATATAGGGGATTTTATTCTCCTTTACTCTGTTCACACTGGAGACTGTCTTTGCCATTTGCATCAGAGATATTACCCCCTCCTGCATTCTTGCTCCACCTGATGCGCAGAATATAACCAGGGGAATATTTTTTTCAATACAGTAATTGGATAAAATCTTAATCTTCTCTCCTACCACACTTCCCATGCTTCCGCCCATAAAACCAAAATCCATAATACCAAGGGCAACATCATTTCCATCTATCTTTGCCTCACCAATGATGACTGCTTCATTCAGGCTGGTTTTAAGCTTTGTCTCTTTCAGTCTTACACTATAAGACTTGACATCATAAAATTTCAAAAAATCATCTGAATTAATATTCTTTCCAAGCTCGATAAAACTATTGCTGTCTACAGTAATTTGTAATCTGTCCCTTGCATTAATATAATGGTGATAATTGCAGTACGGACATACCCACAGATTTAATATAAAAATTTCATTTTCAATATCCTTAGTGCAATTCTTGCATTTGATTTTTTCCATCTTATGCCCCGTTTATAAATATTTTTTAAATCCCAGAGTGACATTATGACCGCCAAAGCCCATAGAATTTGAAAGCGCAATATTGACCTCTCTCTTCTGGCTTACCTTTGCTGTATAATTCAAGTCGCACTTTTCATCCGGATTATCAAGATTTATAGTTGGAGGAATAATATTATTTTTTATAGCCAAAATTACAGCCACTGCTTCAATGGCGCCTGATGCCCCCAGGCAGTGGCCGATCATTGATTTGGTTGAATTTATATTTATATTATAAGCATACTCGCCAAAACATCTTTTAATTGCGGCACTTTCAACAGCATCATTTAATGGAGTCGATGTCCCGTGAGCATTAATATGGTCCACCTCTTCCAGGTCTACGCCGCCCTCATCCAGACAATTCCTGATACATCTGGCCACATTTGCACCCGACTGCTCCATTGCCGTTATATGATAGGCTTCCCCCGAAAGACCGTATCCAAAAATCTCGCAGTATATCTTAGCATCTCTTCTTAAGGCAGACTTGAGTTCTTCCAATATTAATATACCACAACCTTCGCCCATCACAAATCCATCTCTGTCCCTGTCAAATGGTCTGGAGGCTTTCTCCGGTTCATCATTTCTTGTAGAAAGAGCCTGCATCTTGGAAAAACCCGCCATTGCTAATGGGGTTATAGATGCTTCACTTCCACCGGCAATCATCACTTCAGCAACTCCCCTTTTAATTATCTCAAATGCATCCCCTATGGCATTTGAACCTGCAGCACAGGCTGTAGTTGTAGTGATTACCGGTCCTTTGGCCCCGCTGGCTATTGAAACCTGTGCAGCTGCCATATTGGATATCATCATGGGAATAAGGAAAGGGCTTACTTTATCTGCACCCCTGCTCAGCAGTCTTTCATGCTGCTGCTCCAGAGTTAAAAGTCCCCCCACTCCACTTCCTATATAAACTCCCACTTCATTTTCACTGTTGGAATTAATCTTAAAGCCGCTGTCTTTTATAGCATTTAATGTTGTAGCAACTGCAAATTGGGAAAATCTATCCATTCTTTTTGCCTGCTTGAAGTCCATATAATTTTCAGGCTCGAAATCCCTGATCTGGGCAGCTATCTTGGAAGCAATCTTTTCTACATCAAACCGGTCAATTCTGCTGACACCTGATTTTCCGGAAATTAGATTTTCCCAGAATCTGTCAACTTCCAGTCCTAACGGCGACATTATTCCCAGTCCGGTTACAACTACCCTCCTTCCTTTATTCATTTGTTCCATAAATAATTCCTTTTTTTAAAATGTTATCACTCTGCTTGTTAAATACCCATTCCGCCATCCAGATTTATCACGGTACCGGTTATATAATTGGAGTCATCACTTGCCAGAAAAAGCGCTGTTTTTGCCACATCGTCTACACTTCCCAGCCTCCCGCTAGGAATTTGCTCCATCAATTTTTCCTTTATTTTATCACTCAACTTTTCTGTCATTTCAGTTTCAATATAGCCAGGAGCTATAGCATTAACCAGAATATTTCTGCCCGCAAGTTCTCTGGCAAGGGTCTTGGTAAGCCCTATTATTCCGGCTTTAGATGACGAGTAATTACTCTGTCCCGCATTCCCGTGAACCCCTACTATTGAAGATATATTTATTATTTTTCCACTTCTCTTCTTTACCATATATTTGACTGTATGCTTGGAACAGATAAAAGCTCCGGTCAGGTTTATATCAATTACTTTCTTCCAATCTTTAAGACTCATCCTGAGTACCAGATTATCCCTGGTGATTCCGGCATTATTGACCAGAATATCAATCCTGCCTTCAGCCTCAATAATTTTTTTTATAGATTGCTCCACACCTTTTTCGTCAGTTATATCTACTTTGAAAAAATTAACTTTATTATCATAAGCTAGCTGAAATTCACTTACGGTTTTTACTCCTTCTTCCTGGTTGACATCAAAAATATATACGGATGCACCTTCCTCTAAAAAAGTCTGGCTGATCTTCTTTCCAATACCCCTGGCGCCGCCGGTTATTATAGCCACCCTATCTTTAAGCCTCATTTATGATTCCTTCCTTTTTTAATGCATTTTTTAAATTCTCAATATCTTCCATTTTGTTGGTGTTCAGTATAATAATATCCTTGCCACTCCTTTGTGCAATTCTACCAACCAATCCGGATAAAACTCTCCCGGGGCCAACTTCTACAAATATCCCGACACCTTTCTTAAGCAGATACTCAATACTGTCAACCCACCTTATGGGACCGGTCAGCTGGCCGGTCAAGGTCTTTTTAATATCATTCCTATATCTGTAAGCCACCTCGGTGGTGGAAAAGAAAGGCAATTTCATATCTGTAAGTTTAACATTTTCTTCAATAAATCTCCCAAGCTTATCTGAAACTTCCTTCATCAGTGGACAATGCGAAGCAATGCCAACTTTAAGCGGTATTATCTTTCTTACCCCTCTCAATTTTAATTCCTTTATTGCTTCCCCAACTGCGTCTTCATATCCACTTATCACTATCTGCAAGTAGTCATTATAATTGGCAACAAATACCCTGCCCTTTAAACCACCAAGAACATCTTCAATTATACTTATACCTGTCCCTAAAACAGCAGCCATCATTCCTTTTACACTCCTGTCAGCTTCACTCATAATTTTCCCCCTGTATCCAACAAGCTTCACCCCTTGCTCAAAACTATAAGCGTCACTGCTGTAAAGCGCACTGTATTCTCCAAGGCTATGTCCCAATACAGTATCAATACACTCTCTATTTATAGAAAGATCATTTACTATATAATCATTTAGAGCGCAGCTTAATGTGTAAATTGAAATCTGGCTAAACCGTGTATCATCAAGTGAGTTATTCCTATCTCTGCCGCTAATTATCTTTAATATATCACTGCCTATAAGCTCACTTGAAATTTCAAAGTACCTGCTATATTTGGCATTAGAGCCTAAAAATTCTTCACCCATATCCGGATACTGTGAACCCTGACCCGGAAACATAAGAGCAATCCTTTTAAAGTCCCCAGTATCTTTTTTGTTTTTACCATTCAACTGTAGAAAACCTTTCTAGCGCAGGGCAAACATTATATCCGCAGTGCAGGCAATATCGTTTCCAACCATTGCCCTGCCCTTTGCCCTGCCAATATTTCTCTTAAAACTTTCCATTTCAACCTCTACAGTCATTTCATCTCCGGGTTTTACTACTCTCCTGAACCTGGCTTTATCTATACCGGCAAATAGTACCAATTTTCCTTTATTTTCAGGCAGCATTAGAACTGAAACTGCGCCCGCCTGGGCAATAGTCTCAACTATGAGAACTCCGGGCATAATGGGATTGGAGGGAAAATGTCCTTTAAAATAATATTCTTCCTGCCTGACATATTTTACCGCTTTAATTCTCTTGCCTGGCTCAACTTCAACAATTTTATCGATTAAAAGAAAGGGATCTCTGTGAGGAATAATATTTTCAATATCTTTCCTGCTCATTTCTTCCATAACTTGTTTCCTTTATATAAAAAAATCTTTTATGGTAAATATAAAATGGAACCCCCACAGCTTTTTAGATAGACGCTGCAATATTTTTATAGTTTCATAGAAAAACCGCTGCTCTGATTCTGCAGCCGGCTGCAATACATAATTCCATATTTTTTTAGTTATTTATTCTTTCTTTTTTTATATAATATATAGTATTATTTTTTGTAAAATAATTTAAAAAGGAGTAAACATTGAAAGAAGTAAACTGGGTTTTAGCGCTGGTAATGTCTATTGTTTTTGGCCAGCTTGGCGTAGACAGGTTTATAATGGGACATGTAGGTCTGGGGATTTTGAAACTGATAACCTTTGGCGGTTTTGGAATCTGGTGGATCATTGATGTCATTTTAATTGCTACTAAATATAATTTTAGCAATGTAAAATGGGCTGACTGAATAAATCCTTAAATATTAAATGATAAATTTCAATTTAGCTAAGTATAAAAAGTCCCTTGAGACCGATTATATCGGGAAAAATATTATTTATTTAAAAAAGACAGACTCCACCAATAATTTTGCCTCAAAACTTATAAAGAAAAGATCTGATTTGAAGAATAGTCCTTTAGAAGGAACTGTGGTGCTGGCTGAAACTCAGGGGAAAGGCAAAGGCAGACTGGAAAGAGTGTGGATATCTCCTGAAGGGGGTCTATGGTTTACTATAATACTTAAGACCGGACTTGAAGAAAAAAATCTTCCGGAAGTTACATTGATTGCCGCTTATTCCATCGCTGATGCACTAAATACAGAATACGGCATAAAAGTAATTATAAAATGGCCTAATGATATATATTATGAAAGATTAAAGTTAGGCGGTATTTTAACTGAAGTTGAAAAAATAAACAGCGATATTTATTTAATTATTGGAATTGGTATAAATGTAAACCTTGATACAGAAGACCTTGCCCCTTTTGGTAAAAAATCAGTGTCTATTAAAACTATATTGGGTAAAGACATAGAAAGAGAATATTTCCTATCAAAAATACTGCTTGATTTTGAGAAAGATTATAAATATTACTCCCGGACAAAAGACTTTAAACCTTTATTTAAAAAAATAGAAAAAATTCTAAATTATGATTAAATCTTATGGGTGCTTTTTTTATATAATATTAGTATAATAAGACCATTAAAATTGCTTTAAAAAAATTCTATTTATCAAAATGGAAACTAAAAGCAAAATTGCCTTTAAATATTTTATTTTCTTTGGTAGTAAATACCCTCTTTTAATTTTTTTAATAAATATAAAATTCTATTAAAATCATCTCTTTTAGGAAGCAACATGTCTCTAATTAAATTAAAATCAGAATTCTTAGAAGTTTCTTCATCTATAATTTTTCTTAAATATTCAATGGTTTGATTTGTACATATCTTACTCATTTCTTTTCCTAATAATACAATTCCAGCAACTTGATTATCAAAATCTTCACTCTCTAATAATTGTAATTCTGATTTATATAATTTATCAAAAATCCCTGCATTTTCATAATTCTTCATAATGAATAATAAGTCTTCTGCATCTTTTGATCTATTAGGAAAGTTATCTTTCCACGCAAATAACTTTAAGATTGCTAAGCCTGGAAGTGTTGGTATTTTAACTTCCAATGTCGGATTATTTTGCAACCTAACTAAAGTTGAATAATTATAAACTTCATTAAATCCCATAACGGACATAACAACTTCATTTTCAGGCGGCCAACTTATTCTTTCATTTTTATCGGATATATCTCCAAAGGGAACTATATCAATTAAAATATCATTATAAAGAACTCTACGTTTTTCTTTTAATTTTTTAAACTCTCCAGACTTTTCTAAGGTATTAATTAGTTTGCCAAATTGCTTCCAGCTCGAGACTTTAATTCCCAGATCAATATCCATGGTCATTCTGGGCGCTTTAATTTCATAAAAATATTCCATTATAATATCCCTTGCTAATGCACCAATTATAAAAAAAGATATTTTAAGGGAATCAGCTACTTTTTTTATTTCTTTAATTGCGGCAATATATGAACTATCAAGTTTCCCTGATATGTCTATTAATATATTTTTCATAAATTATCCCAGCTGTTTCTATAACTCTTTGATTACCGGTATTAATTAAATCTGCATAGATTAAAATTGGGTTAACTATTTCTTTAAATTCATTATTTCTATAAAATTTCCAGAATCTCTCAAAAAATTCAATATCTCCATTAATATCTTTGCGTAATTTATTTTCAATTACAACATTTTGATACTTTTCGCGGTCAGCGTAAATGATAATATCTTGGGGTTTTATATGTTTTGTCAATTTATTTGCTGCAACTTCACCTCCCCATTGAGCATATTCTGGATTTAATTTATAGTGGATCCACCAATTTTCAGGTCCTGTAAATTTATTTATTAATAGTTTTAGTCTTAATTTTTCATTATAATCTATGCACCATCTATTAAATAATTCTTCTTTCTTTAATAGTTTTCGACCCCTATCACCCATTTCTACTACAAATCCTAAATTAATTAAATCATTCATTGTCCATCCTACTGTACCTAGAGCAACATTAGTAATTTCTGCAATATACCTGTAGGGTTTTTTTATCAAGTCAGGGTAGCATAATAGAGCATAAATAATTTTTAATCCGCTAGGTCCAAAGGCACGGTGCTGTGTTTTTTTGAAAAATATATCAGGGGGTTTATTACCCTTAATAAAAATATAGATTGGATAGTAATTTATATAAGCATTACCGGCAGTATCCATAAATTGAATTCCATTTTTTTTTAATTCTTCAGCTTTATTATTATTAACATGCCTTGTTATTAGAAGAAGTGGATGTGGTAGAACTTTCTTATGTTGTAATAGAAAAGCAATAATGGCATTATTAATATTAGGTTTTATTTCAACATAATAAAATAAACCCTTTTTTTGATATTTAAATTTTACTAATTTATCAAATCTAAAACCGTTAACATTTTTTTCTTTTTCTTCGATTTCTATTTCTAGCTGGATCTCTTTGTTTTTATTAAATTCATCAATTGCAAGATTAAAAATATTATCTTCAATATTATTAACCATTTTCTATTCCCTTGTTCATTATTTTAGAATGTTCAGTGATAATGAACATAACATAAAAATGAACATAAAACAATATTTTATTTAGAGAATCAAAAAAACTTCTTGTCAAATTAAAAATATAAGGTATTTGAGACTTACTGTGATATTAGTTAGGGAGATAGGACTCGAACCATAAGTAATTTATATATAAATATAAAAAAAGTATCAAAACAAGTCTTAACTTGGCTCCCCCTAGTTGACACATTTAGAACTTTTTATTTTAAAATCGATCCAAATTCAATCGATAAGATAAGTAAGTCTTTTAGTTTTGTTTTAAACAATAGTTGATATTTAATACACTCAACTTAGTGGATTATCAAAAAAGAAATTAAAGATTTATTCTCAAATATTTGGATATAAGATTTTAAGGTGACCATATGTTGTATTAGCCCAAATATGGATATGTTTTGCTATCTGAGAAGTAATTTTATAACTATCATCATAATCTGCATCATTTCCTTATTAAACTAATATTGTATGAAATTATTTTTAAATATATACTTTATTTATTTATAAATAGTATTAATTATTTTTTCATGGAATTTAACATATATTGCGATGAAAGCAGACACTTATTAAACGATAAAAAGGATAGATATATGGTAATAGGTGCTATCAGAATAAATAATGATTCTCTTTATGAGGTAAATGATGATATAGAAGTAATAAAGTATGAAAAAGGATATAATACTGAGATTAAATGGACAAGAGTATCTAAACAAAAGTTAGAATTTAAATTAAAATCTACAAAAATCTTAAGTTTTGCAATAAAGAATTAGTTTTTATGTTTATCATAAAAATCCTAAAAAATAGAAATTTTATTTTTATATTAGCTCTTGTCCTGGGGTTATCTATAGGAAATATTGGAAATTGGATAAAACACTTGACTTTACCTGCATTAGCCGTTGTTATGATAGTATCTATGACCCAGGTTTCCATAAAATCATTTCTTCCATTAAAAAGTCTGATAAAACCCGTACTTTTAACTATACTATTAAATTATTTTGTTTTTGCTCTGGTAATACTTACTATGGCCTGGTTAATCATTCCCGAAAGAGAGCTCTGGATCGGCTTTGTTATTATAGCTTTTGCCCCTCCAGGAGTAGCAATAGCTCCATTTACCGACATATTAGGAGGAGATGTAAAATTTTCACTTATGGGAGTAATTGGAGCATATATAGCCGCACTTATTATAATACCATTATCTGGATTGATTCTTATTGGTCAGAGCTTTATTCAACCATTAAGGTTAATTATTGTTTTTACTGAATTGATAATAGCTCCCCTTATCCTATCCCAGATATTTATAAGAGCTAAAATTGATAAATATATCCTGAGATTCAGAGGGCCTATTGTAAATTGGGGCTTGTTTATAGTCATTTTTACAGTTATAGGACTTAATCGAAGTGTCTTTTTTAATGACCCTATAACACTGGGCAAAATATCTTTAATCTGTTCTGTAACAGTTATAGGACTGGGTTTATTATATGAATTCTTGACTAAAAAGTTAAAAGTTGACCGCAGTCTCTATAGTTGCATCATGCTTTTAGGAACTATAAAAAATGGAGGTTTCGCTGCTGCTACTGCTCTAGCACTATTTGGAGATAAAGCATCACTTCCCAGTGCTATAGTAAGCGTGTTTTTAATCATTTTTTTACTTTACTTAAGTTTTAGAGCAAGAAAGAAATACTATAATTGATATTAATAATATTTTTATTGAACAAAACTATTTGCCTCTATTATCTATAAAAAAACATATCTTAATTAGAATCTATATACACTTCTATTTTGCCTAACCACTTTACCCAAACACTACCCGGCTTTCCTTCAGCAACAATCCTTAATGGATAACCATGTACTTCAGAAAACTCCTTATCATTAAATTCATAAGCTATCAAGAATCCCTCTTGCATCACTTCTTCTAATGGCAGTTTTTTGGTATAACTGTTATCAATACTGGTAAATGCCACTTCAGTAGCCCCTCTCTTTACTTCTGCCATTTCTAATATATCTCTTACTCTAACCCCAGTCCAATAACCTTCATCTACAAAAAAACCTGGGCATTCAAGAACTACATATCTTCTTTCCAGGTCCATTTTTTTTATTTCATCAAAAGTTAGACTCAAAGGGCTTTCAACCGCTCCTACAACTTCTAATCTATAAGTATTTATATCGACTTCAATAGGATGACCGGTTACGTGAAGCCCCTCATATAAAGAAAGATATGATGGTTCTTGAAGTTCGCCTACATTATCTGATTTATTTTCTGTGTCTATTTCTTTATTTTTTTCTATAATTTCTAATAGCTTGTTTTCTCCGGTAATATTTTCTTGTTCTTGCATACAACCGGTAATCAAGAAAAAGCATAAAAATATAATTAAGATTGTTATAATAAAAATCCTCATTTTTAAAACCTACTTTCTATAAAATTGAATACTATTAAATCTATAAAATTAATAGTAATTCTATATAAATATTATTGAAATAGTTTTTGTTTGAATTATTTAAAAAGTTTTCTTTTCTATTTATTTAATAACTCCTGCACCCAATAAGGTAAGAACATCTAAGTCCTTTATGGTTAGCATCAATTCTGGCTGATGTTTAAACTGCTTTAATTAATAATCCCTATCCTCTTTCAATCGAAATAGTAGCCTTGGTTACTACTGCCGCAATAGCACCTATGGCAGCCCATACTGGTAAAAACACTATACCAACTACTCCTACAGTCAAAGGAATCTGAATCAGGGTCTTTCCTTCTTCACTTTTAATGGTTATTTTTCTAATATTTCCTTCTTTAACCAGTTCTTTTATTTTTGATAGTAGATCTTCACCTTTTACTTCAAATTCTTCAGCCATTTTTATCACCTGCCTTTCAATTAAGCTCATGGACTAAACATCAGTCAGGACTCTAACTTAAATATAGTTTAAATATTTCTGTGCAGCCGGGTGGCTAAATCTCCTCCAGACAATTGCTCCTATAATAGTACCGATGGGAAAGGAAAATATCATTATTATAATCAGCAAAAACCTTCCCAGACCCACAGCAGAAGGCCTACCTCTACTCATAGCAGCAAGTTCAGCCCAGAATAATATTACCCACAGTAGAGCCCAGATAAGTCCAAATATTGACCCCAGTAAAGCTCCCAGGCTTCCCGCTTCAGTCCAGAAAGCTACAAAACTAAAGGTCTCAGTAAAAAAACTAATAATAGACCCCATGGCTCCTATTATCATCAATATAAGGGCAATCCAAAAAAGTATTCTGGGTCCTCCTAACTGCCATCTGCCTTCTCTGATCTCTTCAGGTGTTAAATTAGCCATTTTCTCTACCTCCCTTTATTTAAGTATTAAATATTTGGCAGATCCTTTATAAATAATCCCTACCTCCCTTCCTAAAGGAAAGATCTACCCTGTTAAATATTTTTATTTTATTACTTAGATATATTTCTGCGCCAGATCTTATATTTAGTTTATTTACTACCTGTTACTAACTCCCACCAAAAATTTGAATTGCCAACATTATTCCCTATTTGGATTACCGAATAATTACTTTTTAGTTCGAAAAATAAACACTAAATAAATATTAGAAGTTTATGTATCTTGCAAATATTGATACCCAAGTGCCAACTGCTATTAAAATCACAGACATTACTATATCTATTGAGCCAAGAACAATACCTGCTATATCAAAACCTCTACCTTTTATACTGGATTTCCCTTCTTTAATCCTTTTAAAATCTATAGCTCCACATACAATTGCAGCAATCCCTAAAAGAAAACCAGGAAATATAGGCAGTATAGACAGTATTCCTGTTACAAGCGCAGCAATTGAAAGTCCACTAGCTTTTTCTTCACTTACATTGTTCATAGATACTTCCCAATATAATAATAATTAAACTTTGATATTACTTACTGGTTATAGTTGCAGAACCTGATGTTTTCTGGGTTATAGATGGACTTCCAATATAAGTGACTTTTACACTTCCACTGACATCAATATTAAGATCATCACTTACATTAACTGTTAAATCACCACTACCACTAGAATCAATTACACAACTATTGCTTTTAAGGTCTTCTGCATAATATTTAAAAGAGCCACTGCTTTCAATATCCTGGCTTGTTACTGTACCTGCCAAAGTAATATTTCCAGAACCTGATGATTTAATTACTAAACTATCAGTGCTTAAACTGGGACAACTTACACTTACAGAACCTGATGTAGATATGCTGGTAAGGTCCTTAACTTTAAGATAGTAGTTTGGACTTTTAGTAGGTATGCCCCGATTAATTTTAATGGTCAAGGTGCTTCCAGAAACTCTAGTCGTAATTAAGGGAAGTATATTGTCTTCTGCTTCTATCGTTAGAGACTCCTCATCTCCCTGTTCTATAAATAGATTTCCGCTTCCTGAAATCGATACCTTACTAAATCCTGATACATCCCTATCTTCAGATATGAGATTTCCTGAGCCACGCACTTGTGCTCCCTTGCATGAGACTATAGTAACTGTAAAGATACTTATTAGGACTACAATTGATGCTACCCTGATAATTTTTTTTGCCCATAGGCTTTTTACAAGTTTAGTCTGCATTAGATACTCCTTCCATTTTTGGATGTTATTTTTATGTTTTAATCTGGATTAATAACCACCTGGATATTTATAAATATTATTCCTTTTCTTTATCCAGTATCTCTTTAATCTTAGCTTCTTCCCATTTCTTGCTGTGAAATTTTCCAAAGGCAAATACACTCAAGGCATTTATAACAATGGCAATACCCCAACCTATAATTACCCAGTAAAACCACCATTCACCCGGGGTGGTGAACAGGTCAATGATAAACAGGACGACATTAATTACCAGATAGGTAATAAAATGACCCCAGAATCCTTTAATAGCCTGTACTCTTTTTTGTGCTCTCTGATAATCTCTTTCGTCAACGCCTTCCATATTAAATCCTCCTTTTTTTAAATGTTAATTAATTGTTAAATAAAACTTCTACTTAGATTTATTTAATATTTTTCACATCCCCAGAACCAAATATAGACTGATTTACCGAAGGACTTCCCGCATAGCTGACATCACCACTTCCATCTATGGTAATGCCAAGACTGTCGGTAACGTTGACTGTAACGTCACCAGAACCAAAAATTTTAACTATGCATTCACTGCTCTTAAAGTCTCTGGCGGAATAGTCACCTGATCCCTGAATGGTTATTTCCTGCTTTTTGGCTTCGCCAGCTAGCTTGACATCTCCTGAGCCATCGATAGTAATCACTATGGTAGTATCAGTTACAAAGTCAGAAGAGATTACATCACCAGAACCATATACTGAAATTCCATCTAGATCTTTTACTGTCAAATAGTAATTTATCCCCCTCCATTGCTTTGGATGTCTTATCTGCTTTTTTCTAAGTTCAAGGGTTCCTCCAGATACCGTGGCCTCTATATAGGGCATCAAATTTTCTTGAGCCTCAACAGTTAAAGATGTCTCATCTCCCTGCGTAATAAATAGATCTGCACTGCCATAAAGGGCTACTTTATTAAAGCCAGATACATCTCTGTCTTCTGATACCAGGTTAAATAAACTGCAGGAAGTCATGGACAGAAGAAAGATAGTGATTAGGCTGATCACTAGCACTAGCTTTACTGTATTTCTTTTTGCCTCTTGCTCCATGGTTTTTCCTACCATATATATTCCTCCTTTCAAATAATTTCTTTCAAATAATTTCTTATAAAAAACTCTTCTAATATAAATTCACCTCCTATCGTGTTAATTTAATAATCAATTATTAATAAAATAATTGTATTTATGTTAAATCTTATTCCTGATATTATAATTACCAGGAGTAAGAATTGAATAAAATAAACTTTAAACCAGTAATTTTTTTATTTAAACACTCTTATATTTATTACGGCCTAAGCCAAAATATTTGGGCGCCCTACCAAACATTTTGGCTTAAGTTTAAAAAACTTAAAGTTAGTTCCTGATCCAGTTGAATTTGCTATTTCAATACATTGTCCTTTTTCCCTCTTTCATTTAAATAACTTCAAATAATTTTTCAGTTGGAATACGGATTCGAATGTATCTCTTTTAATATCTTCGTATTCTTTTTTTGATATTTCTCCCCTGTCGTATCTTTCTTTTAATTCTCTAAATAATCCTTCTACACTTTGGGGATATGTTCTATTTACTTTCCATCCTATTAGAAAAACTATGGCTAATATCGATAAAAGTATTAGTGCAATTACCAGTGTCCCCCATACCAAATTATTAGTTTTGAAAAATCCTAGTAAATTATTTGCTATCATTTCCATTTCACTCTTTTTTATCCTCCTTATTTTAAAAGATATCTCAACCAAGGATAAATTCTATTTTTCATTTATTAAAAAATATAATCATTAATATAGATTAATATTTCTTTTAATATAACCTCTAAAATATTGGTTTTTGCCTATTAAAAATAACAGCATTTCTTCTATTAAAACTTTTAGTATGCATTTAGCATATCTCTTGCTTCTTTTGTAATAAATAAAAAAAATCATTATAATTAGATTTGTTTTTACTTGTTGAAATATTATTTAAGATTATGATTAAAAGTAATACTAAAAAAGAGCTAGTAACAGAATTAAAAAATTTAATAAAATTACAAGAAACCGTAATAGATAATATTCCAGTTCTTCAATACTGCATAAGTCCCGATGGAATTATCTTAGGCTGTAATAAACTTGTTCCAGAAACATTAGGTTATAAAAATAAAAATGAATTAATTGGAAAACCATTACTGACTACCATATATGCCCCTTCTTCTTTTAAAAAAGCAAAAACACTATTCTTAAAATGGAAAGAAACTGGAAATATCCAAAATGAAGAACTTCAGATAAAAACAAAAAATGGAAAATTAATTGATGTCCTTTTAAATGTACATACATTATATGATAATAATGGTAAAGTTTTATCCAGTATTTCTACACAACTTGATATTACTAAACGTAAAAAAGCCGAGAAAAAGCTCAAAGAGAGCGAAGAAAAAATGAGAGCTCTTGTGGAATACTCTCCTGATTTTATTACACATACTGATCTAGACAGTAAAATCTTATATGTAAACCATATTCCACCCAATCTTTCAGAGGAGGAAGTATTGGGTGAGAGTATATTCAGATTCGTTAAACCTGAATACCAGAAAATATACAGAGAAAAATTTGAAAAGGCAATTAAGAGAGGTAAAGTTACAAATTTTGTATCTCAATCAAATATTCCCAGAATTAATAAGAATTGGTTTAACATTAGAATATCTCCTATAAAACTTGAGAATGATGTTATTGCTTTAAATATCGTTTCAACTGATATTACAGAACTCATAAAAGCCGAAAAAGAAATTGAAGGCTTATCGAGGTTTCCATCAGAGAATCCAAATCCTGTTTTTAGGATAAACAAGGAAGGCAAAGTTATCTATTCTAACTTGGTGGGAATAAAACAATTAAAGAAGTTGGAATCAAATGTGAACCAAAAAGCCCCCAAAGTATTTTATGATATAGTCACCAAATTATTTAAAGAAAAGTCAACCAGGGTTGAAACTCTAAACGTCCACCTTGGAGATAAGGACTATGAATATGTTGTAACTCCAGTTAAGAATACTGATTATGCCAATTTGTATGGAAGGGACATGACTAAACAGAAAAAAGCACAAGATGAGATTTCAAACCTGGCCAAATTCCCCTCGGAGAATATAAATCCAGTATTTAGAGTGAACAATAAATTATCAGTTATTTATACAAATGAATCCGCTAAGAAAATATTGCAAAAGACAAAAGACAACAAAATCTTAAAAATTCTTTCTGTTTTTATTACAAATACTAAAAAAACAAAAATTAAAAAATTAAAAACAGTTGAATTTGAAATTGGTGATTCAATTTATGAATTTAGCATAATCCCAGTAAAAGATACTGATTATTTCAATATTTATGGAAAAGATATAACAGAGAAGAAAAAAGCTGAAAAGTTATTGCTCGTGAGAGAAAAAGAAAAAATTTCAGTTGGTGAACGAGATCACTTAGCTAAAGAATTACATGATACAGTAACACAAACCCTTTTTTCAGCAAATCTAATTGCAGAAGTAATTCCCAAGCTATGGAAAAAGAATCCTAAAGTTGTAATCAAGAAATTAGAAGAAGTAAGGCAACTTAACAATAGTGCCCTTGAAGAAATGCGTGTTTTACTTTTTGAATTAAAATCTTTATCTTTTGAAAATGAAAAATTGGGAAATTTGTTAAAAAAACTGGCAAAATCCATAAGTACCAGGTCCGGAATTCCAATAAGAGTACAAATAGATGAAAAATATAAGCATTCCTCCAAAGCTGAGCTTGGTTTTTACCGCATTGCCCAGGAAGCCTTAAACAATGTTGTAAAACATTCTAATGCAACTGAATCTAGTTTATTATTTGAAAGTTATTCCAAGCATATGAAACTGCTAATTTCTGATAATGGAAATGGTTTTAATTCTAATAAAATTACACCAGAGAATCTGGGATTAATCATAATGAAAGAAAGGTCAAAACTTATAGGAGCATCTTTAGATATATCTAGCAATCTGGGGCGGGGAACAAAAATATCAATCACATATACCAGGTAAAATATGATAGTAAAAAATAGAATTAAAGTATTAATAGCAGATGATCATCCGTTAGTCAGGTATGGTATAAAAACTTTTTTAGAAACTTATGATGATATATATATAGTGGGAGAAGCAGAAAATGGAAGAGAAGCTATAGAAATCTGTGAAAAGCACCTACCTGACGTAGTACTTATGGATGTAAGAATGCCTGAGCTTAATGGAATTGAAGCAACTAATCATATTCTAAAAAAAAGGCCGAATATAAAAGTTATTATATTAACCAGCTTCATTGATAAAGAATTAATAGAAAATTCCCTGAAAGCGGGGGCATCAAGCTATCTTTTAAAGAATGAGTCAGGTGAGAGAATAGTAAGGGTAATAAGAGATGCTTATCAAGGAAAATCCAATCTTTCGTCTGAAGCCACTCAGATCATGATTTCTGAAGTAAGAAACCCACTTTCTAAAAGATATCAATTGACCAAACGAGAAAAAGAAATTCTTTCTCTTATGGTAGAAGGTCTTTCAAATAAAGAAATTGCTAAAAGACTAACTCTTAGCACATCAACAATCCAATTCCATGTTACAAATATATTAAGTAAATTTGGTGTTTCCAAAAGAACCGAAGCCATTTATCTAGCTTTAAAACAAAAACTAGTAAAATTACCAGGTTCTTAACTGTTTATTCTAATACTAATAAACTCACTATACTGCTGTTCTTGTAATTCCCATCTAATAGTACACTTTATTAAAAAATGAAAATTCTGCTTGCCGAAAAAAGGAAAAATCATATATCAGCAGTAAAGCTTGCATTAACCCAGATTAAAGATTGTGAATGTAAAAAAATAAGCTCAATTATAATTGCAGATGATATAAAAAAATTAGATAAAAAATTAAAAAAGGAAAAACCTGATATTTTAATATTAGATGGAGATTTTATATCTTATCAAACTAAAGAAAATATTAGCCCTCTTAAAGCTCTATATCCGGAAATGTCCATACTTATTCTTACCACAAGTTTCAAACAGGAAAAAAAGTTCACCAAGGTAGGTATAGAAAACTTTATATCAAAAGATTCAGCCGAAAAATTTTACAATGAGATGGTTATTTTTTTAAACAAAGAGAGCAATAAAAAAAGAAACAGATAAAAATTATAATTCGAAAGGTAATTTGTATGAAAATACCAAAAAGAATTATTCTAAAATCAAAAATCATAGAAAGAGGAAGCGTACTTAATTTAAATAAAAATATTGAAGAGAGGCCTAAGGAATAATAAGAACTAGTTATGAATCTATTACAGTATAAATTTCAATTCCAATATCAAGGAATATTAAAAACATTTTTCCCCAGTTTATGTCTTTACTTCTAATTCTATCAAGAAACTCTTATATTTATTAAACTTATTTTCCCAAAAATCTATATTGCTAATAATCTTCCTTTTAACATCTATGAGGAGTAGCTCAGGCCGCAACTATTAAAATCAAGTTCCAGTCCTATAGTCTTCCCCAGCGTAGACCAATCAATTCCAGTAAATTTGCAATTATTAAACTTGCATTCAGGTATTTAGTGTCTATAAATTTTGAAGTAGCAAAACTGATTTTCTCGAATTTACAGTTTTCAAAAATACAATTATAGAAAGAGGTTTCTGAGAAATCACATGCCTTATTCAGTAAAAACTATTTTTGTACTTATTAGTCATAAAAAATTTAATATGATATTCTGAAATGTATTAATCATTATTATGTTTAGAATTGAGGTCAAAGATGTCTCTATTTACAAAACCTATAAATTCTATTACGAAGCTATAGAAAGCGGCAAAATAGATCTGCCCCTTATTGCAGAGTGCCTTAAGGAACTTAAAGCTCAAAGGGAAAACATTCAGGATGAAATTGCCCATTATGAAAGAATGAGCTCCCAGATTAAGCCTGTTTATATTACCAGGTTTATGATAGAGTCCTACGGAAAAGAAATGAAAGAAGTTTTTGTGGGATCCAATGTTTACGAACAACGAAATTTTTTAAAGAAATTCATTGAAAAGATTATAATCCATGACGAAAAAATTGAGATTGTCTATTATGCTCCGGGACCTAAGTCTGCTTTCTCAAAGATTTCAGACGTTTAAGTACATCATCTATAGTAATATCGCCTTCTTCTTTACAAACTAATAGAAACTTTTCTATTTCATCAGTTATTCTACGTGCAAATTCTATTATAGGTTCTTCCATAAAAATCTCCAAAATATTAAAGATAAAATAATGATTCTATACTTTATCTTTTAATTTAAATCAATTAATTATAAAAAAAATGTTATCAACATTGAGGTATGCTGGCTCCCCGATTAGGACTCGAACCTTTTAAGATAATAATTTGAGCTAACCTGAATATACTTATTAACCAATAAAAACTACACCAATTCCTTCCCATCCCTCAACCTTTTTATCAACATAGGTACCACTTCAAATATATCCCCTACTATCCCGTAATTAGCCACCTTAAAGATGGGGGCCTCTGGATCTTTGTTTATGGCAATAATAATATCAGAGGTCTGCATACCGGCAAGATGCTGAATTGCTCCGGATATGCCGCAGGCAATATAAAGCTTGGGATTGACCGTCTTTCCCGTCTGACCTACCTGATGAGGGTAAGATATCCAACCTGAATCAACTGCTGCTCTTGATGCTCCTACCACTCCTCCCATAAGGTCCGCAAGCTTCTTAAGCATTGAAAACTTCTCACTTCCGCCCAGTCCCCTGCCGCCGGATACGACCACATCATAATCGGTAATGTTTATATTCTCATTAAGCTCTTTTTCTGTGCCAATAAGCTTATATTTGCTCTTAAAATTGGACTCATCTATATCTATATATTCAATCCTGTCTTTATAATTCCCTTTTCCCTCTTCAATCTTCTTCTTTTCCATAACATGAGGCCTAACCGTTGCCATCTGTGGTCTTGCATTCCTGGTAATGATGGTTGCCAGAATATTTCCCCCGAATGTCGGCCTGGTCTGAAGTAATATCTTCTTTTCCTTATCTATCTCAAGCCCTGTGCAGTCAGCAGTTAGTCCCGTTTTAAGTATGGCGGCAACCTTTGGAATAAGAGTCCTTCCAAACCAGGTTGCACCTGCCAGAAATATCTCGGGCTTATACCTCGTTATTACCTGCGCCAGAGCTTTTGCAAAAATATCATCAAGATTATCGGAAAAAACAGGATCATCTATAAAATAAAGCTTATCAAGACCGTACTGGAAAGCCCCAAGCGTACTCTTTTCAATACCGCTGCCGATGGCAACCGCAGAAAGCTTTACTCCCAGTTGACCGGCAAGTTTTCTGCCTTCGCTTACAAGCTCGAACCCCACATCTGTTATCCTGTCGCCATTAGCTTCAAGATATACACATACTCCACTGTAATCTGAAAAATCTTTTTTCTCTTCGGAAAGGCCTGTAATTTCTATGGAATTAAGCTTACAGACTTCAATACAGGCTCCACAGAATACGCAATTCTCATTAACTATTGCCTTACCGTCAACTATTTCAATAGCATCATACAGGCAGACTTTTTTACAAAGGCTGCATCCGTTACAAGTCTCTTTATTTACTTTAATTTCCATAAACAGCAAGTCCCCCTGCTAGATCACATTTAATTCTTTTAACTCTTTATACAACTTCTCAACCTGCTCCCCGGTGCTGCCCTCGATCATCTTTATCTCATGCTTTATTTTCGGGGTGAATATCTTTACCACCTGTGTATAGGAACCGGAAAGCCCCACCTCATCTTCATGTGCTTCCAATCTGACTGCATCCCAGACCGGTATTTCCGCACTTTTTGCCTTCATCTTTCCCCGGAGTGATGGAACCCTGGGAGTATTGATATCCTTTACCACTGATATTGCAGCAGGCAGATTTATTTCGAAAGTCTCATATCTGTCTTCCATAAGCCTCTTGACCTTCATCTTATTTCTGTTAATTTCAAGTATGCCGCTGGCATATCCTATAAAGGGAATGCTTAATCTCTGCGCAAGTTCCGGTCCCACCTGGCCAGTATCTCCATCTAAAGTCTGCTTGCCAAGTATAATCAGCCTGCAGTCTCCGATCTTATTTATAGCCTTTGCAAGAGTGGTGGAAGTAGCCCAGGTATCGGCTCCGGCAAATGCCCTGTCCGAAAGAAGAATTGCCCTGTCGACTCCCACCGATATGGCTTCCTTCAGTATCTCTTTAGACTGTGGCGGTCCCATAGTCAAGGCAATTACCTCTACCTCCTCACCGTCGAATCTTTCCCTTATCCTTACTCCTTCTTCAATAGCATAAGCGTCAAAAGGATTTATTATATTCTCTATTCCTTCCCTTATCAGGGTATTGGTTTCAGGGTCAATTTTAATTTCTGTGGTACCCGGCACCTGTTTTATGCATACCGCAATTTTTATTTCAATCACCTGCCTGATATATAAATAAAAAAATCCCAGCTAATTAAAATATTTATAGAACTGGTATCATTCCGCCTGATCGTTTTTAGAGCACTCCCCTTTTTATCATATCAAGGGCAACTACATTTCTCAGTATTTGATTGGTTCCTTCATAGATCTGGGTTATCTTTGCATCCCTCATCATCTTCTCTACAGGATATTCCTTCATAAAACCATAACCCCCGAATATCTGAATAGCATCATTAGTAACTTTCATAGCCATATCAGATGCAAATATCTTTGACATTGAAGAAAGCCTGGTAACATTCTTTTCTCCACTGTCAATTACTTTTGCCGCATGATAAACAAGTGCTCTGGCTGCTTCAATATTTGTAGCCATATCAGCAAGCATATGCTGAATTGCCTGAAAAGAAGATATCGGGGTGCCAAACTGCTTTCTTACTTTAGAGTAATTTAAAGCCTCCTCTAAGGCTGCCTGGGCAACCCCCACAGCCTGGGCGCCAACTGCTGGTCTGGACTGGTCAAAAGTTCTCATAGCAATTATAAAGCCCATTCCCTCACTGCCCAGTATGTTCTCTTTTGGCACCCTGCAGTCGGTAAAAATAAGCTCCCTTGTAGCCGAAGCCCTTATACCCAGCTTATCCTCTTTTTTCCCAAATTCAAAGCCTTCGGTTCCCTTTTCAACAATAATAGCGCTTGCGCCCCTAACCCCTTTTTCAGGGTTGGTCATAGCAAAAATGGTATATATATCTGCTTCTCCACCGTTAGTTATCCACTGTTTGGTTCCATTTAAAATATAGAAGTCCCCGTCTTTTGAAGCTGTTGTCCTAATACTTCCGGCATCACTTCCAGCTTCCGCCTCTGTAAGCCCGAAAGCCGCCAGCTTTTCTCCACTTGCCAGCTGCGGCAGGTATTTCTTTTTCTGCTCCTCATTTCCGGCTACAAGTATGGGTATGAGACCAAGACCGGACGCTGCATAAGAAGTGGCAACACTCAAATCACCCCTGCTCAGCTCTTCAGTAGCCAGGCATACTTCAAAAATACCGGTGCCCATACCTTCATATTCTTCTGGAATAAATAACCTGAAAAGGTCACTTTTTCCAATCTCCTTTATTATCTCCCAGGGGAATATTTCTTTCTCGTCCATTTCAGCTCTTACAGGAATTATTCTATCCTTTACAATCTGGCGGCAGATGTCCACTATCATCTTTTGTTCTTCGGTTAAAAGGTATTTCATAAATCCCCCGATTATGATTAATTATAAAACCATTTTATAGAAAGACGGGGGTATAATCCAATAGTTTCACTATTTTGGGCTCTGGCCAGCCCGGAGGTAAATTTTTGCAGTGAAACTTTATACATACTGGAGCGTCTTACCTAAAAGACTTTAAAGCTTAAGTATATGACTTTTTAAGGACAGGTATTTTTTTATAATCCAGGTATAAATGGGAAGTTTTATGAATAATACAATAAATATAGAAAATAAAGGTGTAGGAGTTAAATCCTATGACAATAAAATTACCACCAATCTGGTATTCTCACTGGCCTTTGCAGTCCTTATGGCAATCTCGGCAAATTCATTTGTATATCTTCCTTTTACACCGGTTCCAATTACCATGCAGGTTTTAACTGTATTACTGTCCGGAATATTCCTGGGCAGCAGGTGGGCTCTTGCCAGCCAGACTATATATGTTTTTATGGGTCTTATGGGGCTTCCGGTTTTCAGCGGGTTTAAAAACGGAGCCATTGCCCTGACTGGGCCAACAGGTGGATATATAGTTGGATTTATGGTTGCTGCATTTGTCACCGGATATTTATATGAAAATTCAGGCAAAAGGATAAATAATAATCCTTTAAGAAATTTATTTGCCGGTTTCATTTCCTGTCTTACCGGAGTGGTAATGATTCATCTTTTTGGATTCATTCATCTATTTGGCTGCCTCTTTAGCCTAACAGGCACTCAATCAATTTCAGATACACTGACCAGGACCTGGAAATTAGGCATACAGCCTTTTATAGCAATAGATTTTCTAAAAATTCTTATTGCACTTTCTATTCTAAATTTAAACAAGATTAAAAAATGAGAAAGATTAAAATAAACGACATCACCATAAGGGATATATTCCAGAATACGGACCTGAGGAATATAGATACCCGAACATTCGATATCATTCTAGAACATTTCAACAGTATAAAATATGACAGCCTTGAGATACTGGGCGGTTCAAGCTTTGAAAAAATACTTGAAAGCAATCTTAATATGACACCGCTTGAGGTTGTTTCTTATATTAAAAATAAGATTCCATCCACTCCACTGCAGATACTTATAGGAGCAAGAAACCTTGTAGGACTGGAAGTTTATTCAAAAACTATTATTAAAAGATTTATAAAGCAGTGCGCAAAAAACGGGATTGATATATTCAGGGTATACGACTCATTAAATGACCTGGAAAATTTAAAATATACCATATCTACAGTCATAGAAAATGGCGCAGGGTGTCAGGGGACTATAATATACGACGATCTGCAGGATACCGGCTTCTATATAAAAACTGCAAAAAAGCTAAGAAAATATGGCTGCACCAGCATATGCATAAAAGACGCCGAATCGACAATGCTTCCTAAAAAAGCAGCAGAGCTTTTTGCAAGCTTGAGCAGCGAAATTGAAATTCCCAAATTTCTTTGTGCTTCAAACTTAAGGGGGCTTCAAATATTAAATTATTTTGAAGCGTGCACTAATGGTTGTGATGGAGTGGACTTGAGCCTTCTGCCCTCTTCATATAATGACTACAGCTCAACAGTCTTTTCATACATTTTAAGTTTAAAGGATACAGACATCTCACATAACCTTGACTGCGCAAAAGTGGTCCAGTTAAGTGAAAATATAAAAAAATATATCTATCCATATATAAAGCAGGATTTATTTTCCACAAAGTTTATTCTAAACAATACCAATAAAAACCTTCTCCCAAAGTGGCTAATTTCAAGTATCAGCAGTCAGCTGCAGGAAATTGGTGAAACTAAAGCAATAGATTCTGTACTGGAAGAAGTTTTCAGGATAAAAAGCGAAATAGGCAACCCTTCGCTTTCCACTCCCATAGGCCAGATTATAGCAAGTCAGGCCATACTGAATACTGTTATTTCTGACTTTAGATGGGAGATTCTATGCGATGAAATAAAAAAACTTATACGGGGATATTTTGGAAAACTTCCCAGAAAGATAGATAAAAAAATTCTTGAAAAATTAGAAGATACAGCAGATGAAGAAAAGAGCAAGATCAGTCTGGAAGTTGAAGATATCTACGATCAGTGCAGGAGTGAGCTGGAAAATCTTTCAGATAAAGATGAGGATATTTTAAGTTACTGCTTCTTTCCGGAAAAAACCAAAAAATTTCTTGAGAAAAAAAAGTACAGCCAGGAAAAAATTCCGGCAGGAAAAGATCTTGATTTTACCAAAACAGGACTTACCTTCAATGGCAGTAGAGCTGATTCAATTGCTAAATTAGAGAATCTTGATATCAAAAAATTAAGGGAAATAACCAGCCTGGTTGAAAGCAGTAATATAGAAGAAATAAAGCTGGAAGTAGAGGGTGTAAAAATATCCATAAATAACCCTAAATTCAGACTGCCGGAGCAGGACACAAGAAAGGAAGAGGAACCAGAACTTGCAGAAAAGAAATCTGGCGATTTAGTGGAAATCAAATCTCCTATTGTAGGTACATTTTATGCCGCATCCAGCCAGGACAGCTCCCCATTTGTAAATATTGGCAGCAGGGTTAAAAAAGGTGATACGCTGTGCATAATAGAAGCTATGAAGCTTATGAATAAGATTAATTCAGAGTATGACGGCCAGATAAAAGATATTCTGGTTTCCAATGAAGATACTGTAGAATTTGACCAGACATTAATGATTATAAAGAGAGATAAAAAGTAATTTTATGTTTAAAAGGATATTTATAGCAAACAGAGGAGAAATTGCAATAAGAATAATCAGAGCCTGCAGAGAACTCGGTATCGAAAGCGTTTCAGCATATTCAACCGCAGATAAGAACTCCATCCATACAAAACTTTCAGATAAAAGTATCTGCATCGGCTCTCCCCCTCCAGCCAAAAGCTACCTTAATATTGGCAATATAATTACTGCGGCACAGGTTACTGGATGTGATGCCATTCATCCCGGCTATGGATTTCTAGCAGAAAATTCCAGATTTGTAGATATCTGCAACCAGAATAATTTAATCTTCATAGGACCTCCGGCTGAAGCAATCTCACTTGCAGGAAATAAATCCAAAGCAATAGAGGTCATGAAGAAAAACAAAATACCGGTTATTCCCGGATCATCCGGTAATGTAAATAGAATAAAAACAGCATTTAAGTTAAGCAAACGCCTGGGCTATCCGGTAATCATAAAAGCATCATTTGGCGGCGGAGGAAAAGGAATGAGGATCTGCAATAATAAAAAAGATATTAAAAATCATTTTCCGATGGCAAAATCCGAATCCGAGTCTTCTTTCGGGAATGGTGAAGTTTATATAGAGAAATACATTCCAAAACCAAGACATATTGAATTCCAGATTATTGCAGATAATTACGGCAATACCGTATGTGTGGGGGAAAGGGAATGTTCTATTCAGAGAAGACATCAGAAACTTATCGAGGAAGCTCCTGCTGTAAATATGCCCATCAAAACCAGCAGATTAATGCGCGAATTTGCAGTAAGAGCTGCCAGGGCTGTAAATTACAGAAATCTGGGAACTATAGAATTTCTGGTAGATGGTCAGGATAACTTTTACTTTATCGAGATAAATACCAGGATTCAGGTAGAGCATCCTGTAACCGAAATGGTAACCGGTATAGATCTTGTAAAAGAACAGATAAAGATAGCTTCCGGCCAGAAGGTTGATAATCTGAGAGAAAATTATAATCCACGGGGTCATTCTATAGAGTTCAGGATTAATGCAGAGGATCCGGACAATGATTTCAGGCCCTGTCCCGGAAAGATAACTGAAAGTTTTCTGCCCGGTGGGCCCGGCGTAAGAGTGGATACTTTTATCAGTCCAAATTGCGAAGTCTCGCCATTCTATGATTCTCTTATAGCCAAGCTGATAGTCTGGGATAGCACCAGGGAGGAGGCAATTTCAAGATCGATAAGAGCCCTGGATGAATTCAGGATAGAAGGCATTAAGACTACAATACCCTTCTATAAAAAGATTATAAAAAATAAAAATTTTATATCAGGAAATATTCACACCCATTTCATTGAAGAAGAATTGACATGATATTAACAGGACTGTCAATCTGGGGGGATAAAATACCTGAAGCATTAAAAATAAATTTTTATGTAAAATAACTTTCCAGTTAGCCTTAATAATTATAAATTTCTATAAGCAAGCCTTCCTTACCCCTTAGATAAAGAGTGTCATGATCATTATTCCATATGGGTTTTGAACTGCCCCAATAAAATTTACATTCACCGTCTTTGCCGCTTCCTGTATAAAGATATATGGTAGAGGCGGGCTCAAAAATATAACTTCCAAACTTATAGATACTGGTTCCGCTGTCCTTTACTGTCCAGCCGTAAATATTGACCGAATCAGTTCCAATATTTTTTATTATCACATATTCATCATTTAAATTTAGATTATCATTACCGCTGGCATCGTAATTGATATCAATCTTTACAATATCTATTTTTGATTTCTCCCACAAACCCAGATTATTTGATCTTGCATAGCGTTCTGCCTCTAAAAATTTTTCTGTATATTTTACATCGGGAGGATAGGTGTATGCATTCGCAAATCCTCTTTTTACCATCTCAAGATTTACAAATAGATCATCCATATATACATATCTTAACAATCGGCCATATTTATCCACTTCAGATATGTCTTTTTCTAAAACAACCTCCCTGCCCAGAACCATTGCTTCCAGAACTTCCCTGGCCTCTCCATAAAAATACATGCCATACTCAGGAGTATTAATTCCAATTAATCTTACCCTGCTGTTATCTGAAAGGATTATAGTATCACCATCTACTACTTCCTTTACCATAAAACCACTGCTGCTGGCATCATTATCACTTCTGCTACTACTGTCCCCATAATCATAATACAGACCGCAGCCGCAAAGAATAATAAGAAAAATTATTATAAAAAGTGGAAGTAATTTTTTTAGGATAGCCATTTAATTTTACTTTTTACGCAGTTCTAAAAACCTCTTTCTTGCCTTTCCACTCAGCCTGTTTTCAAAAGAAAAAAACACCTTATCAGAATCTTTTTTAGAGCGATCTATTTTTTCCCTTACTTTATTCTTTAAATCTTTAATCTCCAGACTAAATTCTCTGCTTGATTTCCTGTAAATATTTTTCCTGAAAATCACTTTCTGCTGCATGTAATCAGATGTAACCACAAATATTCTCCTGTACCCGGTTTCCTTACCTGCCAGTTCTTCAATAACGTCATCAGCAGTTTCATTCTTTCTTGAATAAATAACCTTTATATCATCAACAATCTGGATACTCCTACTTGGGTTATCGCTATTTCTGGCATCAAAAACAACAACCATATCGCAATTTTTCTGATTTTTATACCAGGTAAGATCCGCTATTAGTTTTCCCCTTAGATACATTAAATTTTCACTGCTCAATTTGTCAGCCTTGAAAAAATTAAATATAAAATTATGTCCATCTACTATTACTAAATCTTTAGTATCAATTTTCTCTCTCAATTTGCTCCTGTACCTTATATAAATTATAATATCATAGCCTGGATACCAATCGCAATCAATCAAATTGCATAGCTCTTCTCTCTATATCTGACTGTAATTACTTCTCATCTCTATTATCTTTAAGCTTCCAGATGGTGCCTTCTTTTCTGTCTTCCAGTATAATACCCTTACTGTGCAGATAATTCCTGATCTCATCAGCTTTCTTATAATCTTTATTCTTCCTGGCAGTCTCCCTTTCCTTTATCAGTTTTTCTATTTCTTCTTTTGTTATTTCTATTCTTGCTTCTATATTTTCCGATATTCTTGAAACTTCCTTTATAAAATTTAATCCAAGGACCAGACCCAGCTCTTTTATCTTTACGCAGGCGCCGCTCAGACTTCCTTTTAAAGAGTCATTAATTTTAAAATCCGGTTTTTGTATAATGTTATTTATATTTTTTATGAATTCAAATATATCTCCGATTGCCCTGGCAGAATTAAAGTCATCATCCATAGAATTCTTAAAATTAACTTCAAACTCCCTGATAAAGGTATCCAGCCTGGATATAACCTGCATGTCAGCTTCCCCCCTGGTTTTCCCGCCGAATAAACCCTCTTTCTGCTCTATTAAAAATTTGATATTCTTAAGGGTATTGGTAATTTTTTCCAGAGCTCTGCCTGCCTCGTCCAGCTTTTCCATGCTGAATTCCAGAGGACTCCTGTAATGCGTGGAAAGCATGTACATTTTTATTGTATCAGGAGAATAACTCTTAAGCAGATTTTTTAAAATCCAATTTTCCTCCAGTCCCAGCGACTTTGACATTTTTCCTGACTTTACCTCAATCATGCCATTATGCATCCAGTACCTGACAAAATCCCCTTCCCCGGGAAAAGCAGCTTCAGATTGTGCAATTTCATTTTCATGGTGTGGAAATATCAAGTCTATTCCCCCGCCGTGGATATCAATATTCCGATCCAGTAGAGTAGTCGACATTGCAGAGCATTCAATATGCCAGCCCGGCCTTCCTTTGCCCCAGGGACTGCCCCAGGAGGGTTCACCTTCACTGGCTTTCTTCCATAGGGCAAAATCAATTTTATTTCTTTTTTCAAAACCATTATCCCCGGTATCCTTCATCTCGCTGATATCCTGCCCTGAGAGTTTTCCGTAGGCCGGGAATTTACTGACTTCAAAATAAACATTGCCATCCACTACATAACCATAACCATTTTCAATGATCTTTTTTATAATATCTATTATCTCTGCAATCATTTCTGTTGCCAGAGGCATCTTGCTGAATCCGCCCACTTCAAGATTTTTAACATCCTTCAGGAAGGCTTTGATGTATCTGGTGGTTATGACTTTATAATCTACTTTCTCATCATCCGCCTTTTTTATTATCTTATCCTCAATATCTGTAATATTATGGATGTATTCCACCTTATAACCTGAAAACTGCAGATAATTTCTGACCATATTGAAGACAACAATTGGTCTGGAATTACCGATAGATATATAGTTATAAACCGTAGGACCACAAACATACATCCTGACTTTGCCTTTTTCTATCGGTTCGAATAATTCTTTTTTACGGTGCAAAGTATTATATACCTTTAAACTCACCAGTATCCTCCTGGCATACAGATTACCATTGATTTTAATTATTTAAAACCGGTGCGGACGGGATTATCCACCTGCAGACATTACTTTTTTTCTTTTTTAATCTTTTTTAATTCCTTTTCCAGAAAATCTATCCTGGCGCAGCAGTCACTTAAAATCTCGCTTACAGGGTCGGGTAAATTCATTCTGTGAAACTCATCTGAAAGTACCTTTTCCCCTCCAACTCTTACAATCCTTCCCGGGACACCTACCACTGTGCACCTGTCAGGGACAGAATTTATAACTACCGCTCCTGCTCCGATAATTACATCATTTCCAACTTCAATTGAACCCAGTACTTTTGCTCCTGCGGATATAACCACATTATTTCCAACTGTAGGGTGGCGCTTTCCCTTTTCTTTGCCGGTTCCACCCAGGGTTACTCCCTGATATAAGGTAACATTGTCACCAATTTCTGAAGTTTCTCCTATTACTACTCCCATACCATGGTCTATAAAGAACCCCTTGCCAATTTTTGCTCCAGGATGAATCTCAATCCCGGTAAGAAATTTGCTGAACTGGGATATCCAGCGAGGAATAAAAGGCACTCTCCGCTTGTAAAGCCAGTGAGCAATTCTATGATTTATAACCGCATGCACCCCGGAATAAGTAAACAAAATTTCAAGAGTGCTTACTGCAGCAGGATCTCTCTCTTTTGCAGATTTTATAAGGTCTTTTAATTCAGCTATCAGTCCCATAACTCGTCCAATCGATCATAATTTATTATTTATTATTTTTTATATATTCTAATGTCTGATTGACCCTTTGTATACAATTTTTTAAACCCAATATAGAGATAACCATTGGCAGTTCCGGACCATGAGTTTTTCCGGTAATAGATGCCCTTATAGGCATATATAAAAATTTACCTTTTATTTTTAACTCTTTTAAGCTTTTCCCTATCATATTGATGAGGTTTTTGCTCTTCTCTTCATTAAAATCTACATCCTTATTATTGTCAAAAGATTTAAGTTCGCTTTCAAGCCTTCCCAGGAAATTCTGCAGAACTACTATAGATGTATCCAGTGTTAAAATTTCAACTGCGTCTTTGCTGTAACCTGCAATTTTTTCTCCAAAAAAATCCTCTATATACTGAGGAAATTCATTTAAAACTTTCAGGTTATCCCGGAATGCACTGGCACCTTTTAAAATTTTACCGGTGACCTTTTCATTTCCCAGATCTTTTTTATCTATTATCTTCTCCTTGATTAAATAAGGGATACATAACCTGGCCAGCTCTTCAGTAGATTTTCTTCTGATATAAATACCATTTATCCATTTTAACTTATCCACATCAAAGATAGCCGGACTTTTTGATATATCAGGTATTTTAAATTTACCCACAATATCCCTGATACCAAATATTTCCTCGCCATCCCCTGGAGCCCATGAAAGTATTGAAAGATAATTTCCAATAGCTTCAGCCAGGTATCCTTCTTCCCTGAACTGAGAAATAGTGGTAGCTCCATGTCTTTTACTTAATTTCGAGCCGTCTTTTCCAAGAATCATTGATAAATGTGCAAAAGAAGGCGGACTGGAACTCAGACTTTTAAACAATAAAATCTGTCTTGCGGTGTTGGTTATATGGTCCTCACCTCTCAGCACATGGGTAATTTTCATATCACCGTCATCTACCACTGCAGCAAAATTATAGGAAGGAGTGCCATTGGATTTAATAATTATAAAATCTCCAATGACTTCAGACCTGAAGCTTATCTCCCCTCTTATTAAATCACAAAATTTGATTTCCTTGCCATCTTCTACTTTAAACCTTATGGCAAATTCCTTGCCCTGTCTTAAATTCTTTTCAATCTCCTCGCCGCTCAGCTCCCTGCACTGGTTATCATATTTTGACATCATACCTTCAGCATACTGTCTCTTTTTAAGGTTTTCCAGCCTCTCTGGGGTGCAGAAACATCTGTAGGCTTTATTTTCATCCAGCAGCTTCCGGGCAAATCTCTGATATATCCCGATCCTCTCACTCTGCCTGTAGAACTCATCCCAGTCCAGACCAAACCACCTCAAATCTTCTATTATGGATTTTTCATAGGCAGCAGTGGACCTTTTTATATCAGTATCCTCAATTCTTAAAATTAATTTTCCGCCCATACTCCTTGCAGCCAGCCAGTTAAACAGAGCAGTTCTCGCTGTCCCTACGTGCAAACCTCCAGTGGGAGATGGCGCAAATCTAAACCTGGGTATCATTTTTACTCCAGTGATTCTTCTCTATATAAAATCTTATTTTAATTCCAATAGGACCACACACTCTGCAGCAATTCCTTCCTCTCTTCCGCAAAATCCAAGACCCTCTGTGGTTGTTGCCTTTATATTTACCTTATCATCATCTATTTTTAAAGCTTCAGCTATATTCTTTTTCATTTCTGGAAAGTACCGGTAGACTTTCGGTTTCTGCATTATTAAAATTGAATCTATATTGACAATGCCAAAACCCTTTTCCTCCATCTTTTTTCTAACTTCTTCCAGCAGCAGCAGGCTGGATATATCCTTATACTTCACATCACTGTCCGGAAAATGAATTCCTATATCTCCCAGCCCACATGCTCCTAAAATAGCATTCATTATGGCATGCACCAAAACATCAGCGTCAGAATGTCCTGCCAGTCCTACAGGATAGTCTATTTTTACACCCCCGATTATTAATTTCCTACCAGCCTTAAAGGCATGAACGTCAAATCCTAATCCGACTTTCATAAAAGGTTAATCCTTCTACATTATACTTTTTATATCTTATTAATTATCTCCTGCCATTTCTGGTCATAATAAGCTCTGCCAGAAATAAGTCAAGGGGAGTTGTAATTTTTATATTCTCATGCCTGCCTCTTACCACACTAACCTTCCAATTCATTCTTTCCATCAGCGAAGCGTCATCTGTGCCCATAAAATTATCCTCTCTGGCTTTATTATGAGCTTCTAAAATATTTTTGTAAAAGAAAGTCTGTGGAGTTTGGGCATGCCAGACTGTACCCCTGGGAATAGTCTTATCAACAGTACCTTTACCAATTACTTTTACAGTTTCTCGCGCAGATTCTGCCATTATTACACCTTTCACTCCAGGGTCTTTTCTGTTTTCCTTTATTAATGTATTAATTAAAAGATCAATCTCTTCCGGGGTGATAAGCGGTCTTACACCATCATGAATAGACACTAATTTAGTGGATGAAGGTATCTCAATAAGAGCATTATAAACAGATTCCTGCCGGCTGCTGCCGCCAATAACTAATTTTTTTACTTTATCTAAGGAATACTTTTCAATTATACTTTTTTGACATGATTCCAGATAATCTTTGGGAATTGAAACATATATTTCTTTTATTTTTGAAGATCTTTGAAAAGCAGTAATAGTATGAGCTAATATTGGTTTTCCATAGATGTTCACAAACTGCTTGCTGATATTGCCTTTTAGCCTGGTACCCTTTCCGGCTGCTGTAATTATCGCTACATTCATAAAGTATCATCACTATTATTTTTTTGAAAAACCTGCTAACTGTAGAATATATAAGTTTAATAATTAAAATAATTCTAATAAATGCTATATTTTAATTTTTGGGGTTACTCCTCCTTTTTTATTATACAGTTCGTTATATAAATAATATTCAGAAAACTTTTTCAGCCTGTCGTATAAAGATCTGGCCCTAATTTTTCCCATTCCTGCAACTTCAGACAATTCATCCACATTTGCATTTAGAATATTTTTTAAATTACCAAACTTATCAATTAAATTGGTAACAATTGATTGGGGAAGTCTTCTAACTTCAGAAACAATCCTGAGTCCTTTGGGATGTATGTTAAATTCCTTTAAACTACCTTCAACATCATAACCTAAAATTTTCACAATGTTGCTTAACTCAAGTAGCTCTTCTTCACTTAGCAGATTTATCCTGTCTTTCACTTCAAACGGCTCAGCGCCAATGTCCGAATGCGCATAATCACTTATAATATTCAAAGAATCATTCACTATATTCGCCATTAATTCTTCAACTTGCATGTTTAAGAGCCTGCCTTCTACTCCCAACTCATATATATATTTTTTAACTTCCTTTTCGGTTCTCTGTACGATGCTTGATCTTTGAAGCACGCCGGCTACATCAAAAAGTGTTACTAGATCTTCGAGTTCTCTCACGGTTAAATTAAATGTAAGTTTATCCAGCCCTTCCTTGTACTTTTCAAGTGTTTGTAATGCCTGATTTGCTTTGGATAGAACTACCCTTGATTCCTCAAGCATATACTTTATATCACCTTTATATATGGTAACCACACCCCTTTTCATAGAAATAGAAATGACCAGGGTATTGGTTTGTTTTGCTACTCTTTCTGCAGTCCTGTGTCTTGTACCTGTTTCAGAAGTTTTAATGTCTGGATTGGGAAAAAGTTGGGTATTGGCATATAAGATCCGCTTACCGTCAGAACTCAATATAATAGCCCCATCCATTTTTGCAAGCTCATGGAATTTTGCTGGTGAGAAACTGCACCCTATATAAAATCCTCCATTAACCAGCTTCAATACCTCTTCCGAATCTCCTACAACAATCAGTCCGCCTGTTTTCCCCTGAAGTATATATTCTATCCCCATCCTGAGCTCCGTTCCGGGAGCTATTTTTTTCAAGCAATCTAGTAATAATTCTCCACTTTTTTTATTCATTCGTCCTGCAAAATCAAACTTTTAATACACTACTCTGGTTCAGTTTCTTAATATCAAAGTGCATTTTCTTATCTTTGGCACTTACTTCAATCTTCTGCCCGGATTTTATCTCCCCGCTTATTAATTTTTCAGAAATAGGATCCTCTATCAGATTTTGTATGCACCTTCTCATAGGTCTGGCGCCCATTGAAGAGTCATAGCCTTTCTCCAGTAACAATTCCTTTGCGTTTTTTTTAAGCTCTATTGTAATCCCTTGAAGTTCAAGCTGTTGCTGTACCCTGGATATCATCAGATCCATAATATTGTAAACCTGCTGCTTTTGTAATTTATGAAATACTATTACTTCATCAACCCTGTTCAAGAATTCAGGTCTGAAAGCCTGTTTTAGTTCACTCATCACTTTTTCTTTTATTTCGTCATAGGAAAGATCTTTGGTATTTATTATCTTAAATCCCATTGGAGTACTTTTTTGTATTTCCCTTGCTCCCAGATTAGAAGTCATTACAATCACCGTATTTTTAAAATCCACTCTCTTACCCTGGGAATCGGTAAGGCGTCCTTCCTCAAAAATTTGCAACAGTATGTTAAAAACATCGGGATGCGCCTTTTCAATTTCATCCAGCAGTATTACACTGTATGGTTTTCTTCTCACCATTTCAGTCAGCTGTCCGCCTTCATCATAACCCACATATCCGGGAGGGGAACCGACCAGTTTCGATACGGAATGCTTTTCCATATACTCAGACATATCAACCTGTATTAAAGCTTCTTCTTTATCAAATAAGAATTCTGCTATTGTTTTAGCAAGTTCAGTCTTTCCCACACCTGAAGGTCCAAGAAACATAAAAGAGCCGATCGGCCTTTTGGGGTCTTTTAGACCGGAACGTGACCGCCTGATGGCTTTGGATACTGTTTTTATAGCTTCATCCTGACCAATAACCCTCTTGTGAAGCTCGTCTTCCATTCCAAGCAGTTTAGAAGATTCACTTGAAGTTAGTTTGTATACCGGGATACCGGTCCAGTTGGATAATATTTCTGTTATTTCATTCTCACCTACTACTTCCTTATCGACTTTTTTGGTTCTAATTTTAACCTCTTCTATTTCCCTTTTTTCCTTAATAAGTTGTTTCTCTTTATCACGCATCTGCGCCGCTTTCTCAAAATCCTGTGATCCTATAGCCTTCTTCTTTTCACTTGCGATTTTTTCAATATTTGCTTCCAGCTCCTTCAAATCAGGAGGAGTTGTAAGAGTTCTTACCCTGGCCCTGGATGCTGCCTCATCTATCAGGTCAATAGCTTTATCGGGCAGAAATCTGTCACTAATATACCTGTGGGACAATTTTGCAGCTGACACTATGGCATCTTCAGTTATATTAAGTCCATGAAAAGATTCATATCTGCCTTTCAGCCCTCTTAAAATTTCAATAGTTTCATATACAGTAGGTTCATTTATGAAAATTGGCTGGAATCTTCTTTCCAGGGCTTTATCCTTTTCAACATACTTACGATATTCATTAACAGTTGTAGCACCTATAGTTTGAATTTCCCCCCTTGACAGCATAGGCTTCAAGATACTTGCAGCATCGATAGCGCCTTCAGCAGCGCCAGCGCCCACCAGAGTATGAACCTCATCAATAAAAAGTATGATATCTCCGTCATCCTTAATTTCAGCCAGCACCTTTTTTAGTCTTTCCTCAAAATCTCCCCTATATCTTGAACCGGCAATTAAAGCCCCCAGATCAAGGGTAAATATCTTCTTATCGGAAAGATTTGAAGGAACCTTTTTTGAACAGATGAATTGCGCCAGTCCTTCAACAATTGCAGTTTTTCCTACTCCTGCGTCTCCTATAAGAATAGGATTATTTTTGGTTCTTCTGGAAAGTATTTGAATTATTCTGTCAATTTCTTTCCTTCTCCCAATCAAAGGATCAAGTTTGCCCTCCTGAGCCAGTAAAGTTAAATCCCTTCCATACTGCAGCAGCATCTTAAGCACCTTTTTCTGACTTTTACCGGACAGGGTTCTTTCTGGTTCTAAATAATGAGGCTGCTTACTTAGAAGTTCCTTTACTTTTTCCTTTACATTATCCAGAGTGATTCCCATGCTATTTAAAACTCTTGCTGCCACTCCTTCCCCTTCTCTTAAGAGCCCCAGCAGTATATGCTCTGTACCTATATAATTATGCCCCATTTGAAGAGCTTCTCTTAAAGATAATTCTAAAACTTTCTTAGCTCTCGGAGTAAAGGGAATATGTTCGTAAGATTCAGAAGTCCCTTCAGTAACTACCTCTTTTACTGCCGACCTGATATCTTCAAAAGTAATATTCAATTCATAAAAAACCCTGGCAGCAATTCCTTCCTTTTCGTCAATTAAGCCAAGGAGAATATGCTCGGTACCTATATAGTTCTGTTTTAAAAATCTAGCCTCATCCTGAGCCTTGACCACTACTTTTCTTGCTCTCTCTGTGAATCTTTCAAACATTTAATCAGTTCCTTTTAATATTTTTTTCCGTATTAAATCAGCCCTTATCGAATCTGGCTCATCATCAGTTACGCTGCTACTTATCTCTAAATCTAATATAATATGTGAATCACTGATCTTATTTATTAGTTCAAAGTAATCAAAATCATTAACCCCATTTATAATATCCAGATCAAGCCCCAATCTTATTATTGATAACAGTTCCAGTGATTCTTCATATGATAGTATTTTAGCATACTTTAGCAAACCAAAGGAACAGTATATGTTATCTTTAATTCCCAGCAGGTCGCTCTCCTTTAATTTCTTTCTGGCTTTCTCTTCATCATCGATTATATTTAAGCAAATTGCCTTCATTTCTTCAAGCTAGTCTTCTTCCCCTTTACCCAATGTTACCAGATTGGAAATCTAAAATAAATTACCAATTATTTAAATTGCAGCAAAATTATATCACCTTTTTTATAAGAATAAACTGTGAAACCAGTGATACATTAGCTGGCTTTATTCAGGCCTTAAGAGAGGAAAAAGAATTACATCTCTAATGGAATTGCTGTTGGTCAGTACCATAACCAATCTGTCAATCCCAATTCCTTCTCCGCCTGTGGGCGGCATTCCATATTCCAGCGCTTTTAGAAAATCTACATCAATCTTACCTGTAATCCTCTCTTCTTCGCACTTACTTCTTGCCTGTTTTCTGAATCTATCCAATTGTTCTCCGGGGTCAATTAACTCAGAAAAAGCGTTAGCAATCTCTTCCCCTCCTATAAACAGCTCAAATCTTTCAGTCAGGTTTTCATTATCAGGATGCCTTTTTGCCAGCGGGGATATTTCTATTGGATAATCTTTTATAAAAGTGGGTTGTATAAGCTTAGGCTCAGCTACAGCTTCAAAAATTTTATTTATAATTTTTCCCTTCCCGGAGTCTTTTTCTATCTCGATACCCAGATCTTCTGCCATTGATAATAACTCTTCTGCGCTGTTATCAAAATTTATTTTAATTCCACCAAACTTATAAATGACTTCCAGCATCGTAAATCTTTTCCACTCCCTACCAAGATCGATGTTATTTCCTCTGTAACTTGTAGTTAATTTACCGATAGATTCTTTAGAAACAAATTTTATCAGATTCTCTGTTAAATCCATCATATCATTATAGTCAGCATAAGCCTGGTAAAATTCCAGCATCGTAAATTCCGGATTATTCTTATAGGATATTCCTTCATTTCTGAAGTTTCTATTTACTTCAAAAACCTTGTCAAATCCTCCAATAACTAATCTTTTTAAATATAATTCCGGTGCAATCCTCAGGTAAAGATCAATATCCAGAGCATTATGGTGGGTTATAAATGGCCTTGCTGCAGCGCCACCCGGGATTGACTGGAGCATTGGTGTTTCAACTTCTTTAAAACCGCTATCATTTAAAAACTTTCTTAAAGCATTTATTACCTTAATTCTGGTCAGAAAAACATTTTTTACCTCAGGATTTACAGTAAAATCTAAATATCTCTGACGGTATCTTAATTCCTTGTCCTTCAGTCCATGCCATTTTTCGGGAAGTATTCTTATGGCTTTACTTAGAAGCTCAAATTCGGAAACATTTATTGAAAGTTCTCCTGCGTGCGTTACAAAAACGGTTCCTTCTATACCCGCCCAGTCACCAATATCCAGATTTAAGAACTCATCATACTTCTCTTTCCCGATATCTTTTTGATTGACATATAATTGAATTTTATCTGTAAAATCTTTTATATCGCTAAAAGTTGCCCTGCCGTGTTTCCTGAAACTCACGAGCCTTCCTGCTATTTTAAAAACACCATCAGCCTTTTCGCCAGCTTTAAGTTTGGAGTAACGTGTCTTTATGTCTATTATGTTGGAATTTTTATCAAACCTGGTCCTGTAAATCTTTTTACCGCTTTTCTTAAGAGCTTTTACTTTTTCAAGTCTCATCTTTAATGCTTCAGCCAGAGGTTCTTCTGACTCCAGCAAATACTCGCTTTTTCCGGTCAATAGCTCTTCGCTGTTATTATTGCTTATGTTTGAAATCTCATCGTTTTTCTTGTCTTTCATAATACTTGACGGTTTACTTGACGGTTAAATCCGGCTTTATTTAATCTTTATTATCTTTAATCTCTTTGTGTCTTTAGGTGTCTTAACCAACACTTCATCTCCGATTTTTTTATTAAGCAGCGCTCTTCCCATCGGAGATTCATCTGAAATCTTATTTTTTTCAGGATTAGATTCTATTGAGCTGACTATCCTGAATTCCTTGTTCCTTTTTTTATCTACATCCCTGACTACTACAATTGCTCCCAGCTCAACCAGCTCTTTATTCTCTTTCTTCTCTATAATTATATAATTACTTAAAATTTCGCTTATCTGTTCGATTCTTCCCTCTATAAAAGCCTGCTCATTTTTGGCATATCCATACTCAGAATTTTCGGTCAAATCTCCTCCTGAATTTTTTGCGTCTTTCAGTCTTTCAGCAATCTCTTTCCGTTTATTGTTTATAAGGTCTTCCCTTTCTTTAATCAATTCTTCATAACCTTCTTTGGTGAGACGATATTCTTTCATAGGTTTTTTCTCCTAATTTCTATATCTTTATTGTTGTGCCTTAATATTAATGTCTAATACTACAATAATTAAAAACATAATTATTTAACTGAGGTATTATATTGTATGAGATATGAGATGTCAAAAGTAAATATCTATTATTTCACCTTCCACATAATATATGTTTTACTGGCTTTATAAGTATAAAAACAATAATCAATGGGAATGATAACAGAAACGTGAGAAAAAATTAACTATGGAATAAAAATTCTAAAAAATTTTTATTATTTACCCTCCGCACCATAAAACCCCGCCATTTAAGGCAAGGATATAATGTGCATTGACCACGGCTGCTAGTGTTCCAATTTAGCCTTATATTTCTTTAGCTTTTTTGCCAGATCACCATATTTTAAGGCAAGTATTTGAATGGCCAGAAGTGCTGCATTTTTTGCACCATCTATAGACACGCAGGCAACAGGAACTCCTGAAGGCATTTGCACTATGGAAAGGAGAGAATCCAGCCCACCTAAATCGGAAGTTTTAATAGGCACACCTATTACCGGAACAGTTGTATAAGAAGCAATTACGCCTGGAAGATGCGCCGCTTTCCCTGCCCCGGCGATTATTACTTCTATTCCTTTATCTTTTACGCTTTTGGCGAATTCTCTTGTCTTATTGGGCATTCTGTGCGCTGAAAGTACATTTATCTCATAATCCACTTCAAATTCCTTCAAAACATCTGACGCTTTTTTCATCACAATCTCATCAGAAACACTGCCCATTACTATAGCAACTTTTTTACCTCCGGTAGCCATCAGTCAATCCTTTCCGCCTTTAATGCAATATCTTTTCTATATTGAATTCCTCTGAACTTTATTTTATCCATAGCCGAATATACTTTCTCTCTTACTTCCTTAAAACTGCCGGCCTTAGAAACAACTCCCAGAACTCTCCCCCCGTTAGTTACTACACTGCCATTTTCTTTTTTTGTACCGGCATGAAAAATAATTATATCATCACTGTCTTTAAAATAATTCAATCCATCTATTATATCTCCGCTGGAAGAACTTTCCGGATATCCTTCAGATGCAGCTGTGACACAAACACACTTATCTTCATCCCAATCTAGTTTCTCTCTCGTGAGATTTCCTTCCGCACATCCTAAAAGCAATGGCACCAGATCATCTTTCAATCTTGGGAGCACCACTTGAGTTTCGGGGTCTCCAAACCTGCAGTTATATTCAAGCAGGTAAGGTTTCTCTTCCCTAATCAGTATCCCGGCATAAAGAATACCTTTGTATTTTATATTTTCCCTTACCATTGCAGCGCCAGTGGGAAAAATAATCTCATTTAAAATCTTTCTGCAAGTTTGATTTTCGACCATAGGTACAGGGCTATAGCTTCCCATACCGCCAGTATTTTTCCCTCTGTCATTATCAAAGATTCTTTTATAATCCTGCGCAGGAGCCATTGGAATGATTTTCTTGCCATCACAAAGGCATAAGACAGACACTTCATATCCACTTAAGAAATCTTCAATTATTATCCTGTCTCCTGAGCTGCCAAACCTACCCCTTATGAAGCAATCCTTTATTGCTTCTATCGCCTGGTTTTTATCGTCAGCTATAACTACACCTTTTCCTGCTGCAAGACCATCAGATTTTATAACTACCGGGAAACTACTCCTTTTCTCAATGTAATCTCTTGCTTTTCTATAATTCTCTTTTTTAAAAATAATTCCATCAGGAGTAGGAATACCATACTTCTGGAGCAATTCTTTAGTAAAAACCTTACTTCCTTCCATTGCAGCAGCCTGCCTGTTAGGACCGAAAATCTTATGGCCCTTCAAATCAAAATAATCAACTATTCCATCCACCAGCGGCGCTTCCGGACCAACCACAGTTAAATCTATTCCCTTATCCTCTACCAGCTTTATTAGACTATCGAAATTGTTTTCTGAGATGTTTATATCAATACATTCTGCGATTTCAGCTATTCCTGCATTCCCTGGAGCTGTGTATATTTTTTCTACCAGAGGGCTTTTTGAAATTTTCCACACTAAGCAATGTTCTCTGCCCCCGCTGCCTATCACCAGTATATTCAACCTGCTCCTTTTGTTTTATTTACTAAATTATAAGTGTTGACCTTCTACTTTGATTGAATAACCTGCTTTTAAGATTATTATCCCTTATGATAATCTTGCTTCTTTCAGCACCTACACTGACCATTGAAACGGGAACCTTGATAATTTTTTCAATGTTTTTTATATAATTCTGAGCCTGTTGGGGAAGATCTTCAAAATTCTTTACCCTGCTTATGTCCTCATCCCAGCCTTCAAATTCTTCATATACAGGCTGACATTTATGTAAAATAGTCTGATGGCAGGGCATATCTCCATAAACTTTACCTTCATATTTATAGCCTGTACAAATTTTAATTTCTTTTAGTCCGCTAAGCACGTCCAGCTTGGTTATAGCAACACTATCAATAGTGTTTACCATAACAGAATATTTCAGTATAACCGCATCCAGCCATCCACATCTCCTCGGCCTTCCGGTTGTAGTTCCATATTCATAACCTTTCTCCCTTAGATACTGGCCAATACTACCGTTTTCCTCGGCCGGAAAAGGACCGGAACCAACTCTTGTGGTATAAGCTTTAACCACACCAATTATCTCATCTAATCTGCCTGGACCTACCCCAGCTCCAACACAAATACCACCAGCAATAGTAGAAGATGAGGTCACATAAGGATACGTTCCATGATCAATATCCAGCATAGTACCCTGCGCGCCTTCAAACAGCACCCTTTTATTCTTATCCAGGGCTTTGCTTATCAGAAATGTTGCATCAACTATATATCTTTCAATTCTCTTCCCATATTGTTTATATTTAGTAAAAATCTCATCTGGATCAAGAGGCTCCAGTCCATAAATTTTTTCTATAATTGCATTATTTAATTTCAGAGCTTCTTCCAGTTTAGTTCTAAATATCTTTAAATCCTGTAAATCCTGCGTTCTGATACCTGATCTCAGCGCTTTATCGGCATACACAGGCCCAATACCTTTATGTGTGGTGCCAATTTTGGATTTGCCTAATCTATGTTCACCTGCCTTATCCAGAATTATATGATAAGACATAACCAGATGCGCATTACAGCTTATTCTTAAATTATCAGTACTTATCCCCTTGCTTTCCAGGCTATCCAGCTCTTCTATCAGCACTTCGGGGTTTAATACCACTCCATTTCCAATAACGCAAGTAACATCCGGGTATAAAATTCCTGATGGAATCAGATGAAGCATGAACCGATCATTTCCTTTAACTACAGTATGACCGGCATTGTTACCACCCTGAAACCTTACTACTATATCTACCCTGCTCGAAAGCAAGTCAACAATCCTTCCCTTTCCTTCATCACCCCATTGGGTACCAATAATAGCTATACCGGGCATTTTATTCACTCCTATCTTCAGTCTGGTAAGACTTACTTAAATTTGAAAACGATGCAAACTCTTTATTGAATCGTAGATTCAATTTACCTGTAGGCCCATTTCTGTGCTTGGCAATCATAATCTCAGCTTTGCCAGTGTGTTTACTTTCATCTTTCTCATAATAATCATCCCTGTATATGAACGCAACCAGGTCCGCATCCTGTTCAATCGAGCCTGATTCCCTTAAATCTGCTAAAAGCGGTCTCTTTTTTTCCCTTTTTTCTACTTCTCTTGAGAGCTGGGATACTGCCACCACCGGAATATTCAGTTCCTTTGCAATACCTTTCAAATTCTGCGATATCTCCGTTATTTCCAGAACCTTATTTCCCCTGTAATTAGTAGTGGACTGCATTAGCTGGATATAGTCAACAACTATTAGCTTTATATTATTGGTACTGACCATCATACGGGCTCTTGATCTCAAATCCATAACTGTTAAAAATGCAGTGTCGTCAATATATATTTTGCACTCCGCTAATTTCTCAACAGCTCTTGCCAGTCTGATCCACTCATCATCTTTTATTTTTCCATCCCTGAGTTTCTGCAGGTTTATTCTTGATTCTGCACTCATCAACCTTAACGCTACCTGCTGTTTTGACATTTCCAGCGAGAAAATTGCTATTGGAAGTTTCTCCCTCGTCGCAATATGCTTTGCCATACCCATGACTAATGAAGTCTTACCCATTCCAGGCCTTGAAGCTATAACAATTAAATCAGAATTTTGAAAGCCTGAAGTTATGCGATCAAAATCTATGTATCCTGTCGGAATGCCGGATATATCAGACTTAGCCTCATGTAAAACTTCTACCAGCTCATAAGCCTCGGTAACTATATCTTTCATCACCGAAACTTTATCTCTGGTACTTCCCCTGTTCAGGTCTTTGTATATGGAAAATATCAGCTGCTGTGCCTTATCCACAGTTGAGTTCAGATCCTGGGGAACTTCATAACCCATAGTTGCTATTTCAGTAGCTGCATAAATTAATTTTCTTAAGATTGAATTACTTCTTACAATCTGAGCATAATATTCAGCATTAGCTGCAAGAGGAATATTACTTATAAGAGAATGAACAAAAGTTTTCCCCCCCACTTCATCCAGCAGTCCCCTTTTCCCAAGATGATCCGCTACAGTTATGGGATCTGCAGGTTCACCTTTTACATACAACTCTTTTACTGTATTGAAAACTTCCTGGTTAGATTTCCGGTAGAAATCTTCAGCAGTTACCACTTCAATAACCGATATTATGGCATCTCTTGAAATCAACATAGCCCCCAGTAAAGACTCTTCAGCCTCTATGTTATATGGAGGTATCCGCTCCAATTTACTGGTGTCAAGTGGATAAAGCTTTCCTTCTTTTTTTATTTGATCTTGCATATAAATTATTAATCTTTATCTTTAGATTTGATCCTGGTTTTTCTCTTATCTTCTTTTTCTACTTTCTTTAAACTTTCTTTACTTTTAGCCTCCACCTTATCCTTTTCACCTTTTTCTTTCTCTACTTCCACTTTCTGTTTTTCCTCTTCTGATAAGCTTTCGGCTTTTTCTTTCCCTGCTTTATGAGCTTTAATTAATTCTTTTGATTTCTCATCTGGCTCAACTATCACTTTTGCAGAGCTTTTAACTTCCTTATATAATCTTAGCGCTATCTCATATTCTCCTAATTCCTTTATATACTCCTGCATATCAATTTTCTTTCTGTCTATTTCTATTTTTCTTTCTTCAGAGATCTTTTCAGCAATATCTTTATTGGTTATGGAGCCATAGAGTTTTCCTTCTTCGCCAGTTTTTACAATAAAGGTAACCTGGAGACCTTCCAGCTTTTTGGCAAGCTCTTCTGCTTCTTTTATATTTCTGGCTTCTAATTTTACAGCAGCTTGCTTGACCAGCTTCATTTGATTTATATTGCCCCTGGTCGCAGGCACCGCTAATCCATTGGGTATCAAATAATTATTTGCGTAACCAGATTTTACCTCTACCGTATCTCCTACATCTCCTAACTTTTCATGATAATCGGTAAGTATGACTTTCAAATCTTTCTCCTATCTTCTGCTTCAAGATTAAATTGATTATTTCGACCGGCTGAAAGTACCAGCACCAATATCAGTCCTAAAATTGCCCCCCAGCAATAGTACCAGGGAAGATTTTATTTATCTTTTAAAATAAGGTATAAGAGCGATAACTCTTGCTCTCTTGATAGCCATAGCTATTTTTCTTTGATGCTGCCCACAATTTCCAGTTGACCTTTTTGGTCTTATCTTACCCTTATCAGAAATAAATTTTCCAAGCAAACTTACATTCTTGTAATCAATATTATTAATATTCTCTTTGCAGAAATAACAGAATCTTTTTCTCTGCCTCAAGTTAAGCATAGATCCAGTTGCACTTCTTAGATTCCTATCTCTTAGATTCCTATCTCTTAGATTCCTATCTCTTAGCTTTCTATTATTTTTATTTTTCCTGGCCAATTAAAGTCTCCCTTTCTATATTTAAATTGACAACATTTAATCTAAAATGGTATATCCTCATCACTAAAGTCAGCTTCTTCAATACCACCTTTGCCGGATGCACCTTTGCCGGATACACTCCCCCCAGATACACCTTCACCAGATACACTCCCACTGGATACACCCTCTTCTGCCCTGGGATTTTTCTCAAGTCTACAAGAAGCAAATTCCAGACTTGGCGCTATAACATTGGCAATAATTTTTACTGTCGATCTCTTCTGACCATCCTTACTTTCCCAGCTATCCTGTGAAAGCCTGCCCGAAACCAGAACTCTGTCTCCTTTGCTTAAGCTTTCAGCACAGTTTTCTGCCAGTTTATACCAGGCAGTAACATTAAAGAAGTCCACCTGGGTTTCCCATTCACCAGAATTTTTATTCTGAACATTTCTGTTAACCGCAAGTCCAAAACTTGCTACTGCAGTTCCACTTGGAGTAAATCTAAGTTCAGGGTCCCTGGTTATATTTCCCAGAACAGTTATATTGTTAACACCAAAAGCCATAACAGACCACCTTCTTTTGATTAACTTATAATCATTTAGGATTCATCACTTTTTACAACCATATGACGCAGTACTTTGTCATTGATTTTATTTATTCTATCCAGTTCAGAAATAACATCACTTTTGCCATTAAAATAAACTATAATGTAATAGCCATTTTCCTGTTTTTTAATAGAATAGGTTAACTTTCGAACTCCCCATTTGTCGATATCGGAAACTTTACATTTTTCTTTTTCGAGTAACGAGGTAATTTTGGACAATTCTTTGTCAATAGCTTCTTCTTCAAGGGATGGGTCAAAAATAACCACTAATTCATAATTTTTCAATCTTGCAATCCTCCTATGGACTAATTTTAATAATTAGGTTCTACCGCTACAGTAGAACAGAAAGATAATAAGATAAAAAAAGAATTTTTTAATTTTTCACCTTATATTATCAATACCATTAGGGATATTATAACATTTGAAACCATTAATCAATAATAAATCCCGATAAAATTTATAAACACAAGAGAAGCCGCTTTAACCTTTATTTCTCATATATATATTGGTGCAGGGATAAGGAATTTCGATTCCTACCTTGTCAAATTTATCTTTTATCCTCTTTCTAAGCTGCCTTGAAATAGTCCACTGTTCAGCAGGCTTTACCTTGCAGATTACAGTAAATACTACTGCTGAATCTCCCAGTTTACTCACTCCGCCATTACCAAGTATTGTTGGCCTCTCTAAGATGACCTCCTTATATTTTTTATCATTCATCAGCTCACTAAATACTTCTTCCAGAACCTCTACCACCCTATCTGTATTTTCACTATAATGGACACCAACCTCTACCAGAGCCCTTGACCAGACATGGGTGCGATTGCTTAACCTATTTATCTCACCATTAGGTATGAAGTGAACCGTACCTTCAATATCCCTGATTACTGTAGCTCTCAAATTAAACCTTTCAACCGTTCCAGTTGTGTCTCCTATGGTTACTATATCATTTATCTGATACCACTGCTCGAGCAGTATAAATGTCCCGTTTATTAAATCTTTTATAAGGCTTTGAGCACCAAAACCAATCACGATGCCTGCCACTCCGGCGCCGGCAAGCAGAGGTGTGACACTTATTCCGATCTGATCGGCTATTATTAATATGGCCGCCACTGCTGCTACCACAATTACCAAATTAGACACGACGCTGGTAAAAGTATAGGTACGTTTCTTAATTACCATTTTCTCATCGCTAATCTTCTTATCAACCAGTCTTCTCATTCTTCCGGCGATGATTCTAACCACTATTATTACAATTAAAAGTACCGCTATTACTATTACTATATTAAGCCAGTTATCCAGAAAGTTTTTAAATATATTACCTGTAGCTACTTCCAAATTATCTGTGTTATTTTCCATTTTTTAGCACCTTCCTTAAATTCTTTTTTTAAATATTAAATGACCATCTTTATGTTTTATAGATTTTTTTATAATTATTTAAAATTATCTATAAAAAATTCCTGACTTTAAATTTAGCAGCAGTCTTAATTTCCTTAATTTAATTTCTATTCCTGAGCCCGCTATAAATCCCTATAACTTTATCCTCGCTATCATCATATACCTGTTTTATATGTCCGGTGTAATTTATTGCTGAAATATATGGGAACCCCCTGTCAATTACCACAATATTTATTGCCCCCTGGCGCTGAATAATTGATCTCCACCTGGGTATCGGGATCTGAAGCCAATGCACCAGCAGAGAAAGTATCACTCCTCCATGAGTTACTACTGCAACACTACTGCCATCTTCATTCTCATTTACTATATTATCAATTTCAGCTACAGCTCTTTCTTTTACTTGCTTAAAACTTTCCCCTCCTGTTGGACAGTTATTATATGGGTCAGCAAGCCAATTCTGATAATCGTCATGAAACATCCTGTTTATCTGGTCAAATTTCATTCCTTCCCATTTTCCAAAATTTATCTCTTTTAAATTTTCTCTGGCAATTATCTTTAAATTTTTGGTTTTGTTTATGATATTTGCTGTATCTATAGCCCGCCTTAACAGACTACTGTATATATTTGAAAAATCTACCTTCGAGAGGTATTTTGCAGCAAGCCTTGCCTGCTTGAAGCCTACCCTGGTCAGTCCAATATCCTTATCTCCCTGATATCTTCCATCCTTATTCCACAATGTTTGACCATGCCTGATTAAAAATAATTTTATGCCCATAAAATTCCTTCTTCCCTTCTTCTCTTTTAAAGGTCTATGAATTCAAATTGACCTGTAACATTTTTTCTTATATCAGAAGCCGGTGGGAAATCATATAGTATTTTCCCTTCTTTTACTGCATCTATGAAAATATCCTTACAAGTGCCATTGCACTCAACACATCTATAATCAGATACCTTCCTATCCTCTAAGATAATCCTGTCACTGAAGCAATTCTGGCATCTTATTACCTTCTTTGCCCCGGACATTTTTCCTCTTTTTGATATTTTCTTGCCTTCAATCTCTACAATGTCCATTGAAAAATCCAGTACTTTTGCCCCGCTTATTGCTGTGCCAACCCCAAAGGCATCCACTATATCTCTCAACTTTATAATATCTTCTTCATCCAGTCCCCCGCTTACAACCAGCTTTACATTCTCAAATCCTCTTATATCAAGTTCCCATCTTACTTCTTCCAAAATCTTTTTAAAATTTCCTCTTCTGGATGCAGGAGTATCTAATCTTATGCCAAATAAAGATTCTCCCAAACCTTCAGCAACCCTTATGGCTTCAAACTTCTCATCACCAAAGGTATCAATAAGAGAAATCCTTTTAATTTTTGGCTCAATTACTTGGTTAAAAGCCTTAGCAGCTTCTACAGCATCACCCATAATAAGAATCAAGGAATGAGGTATGGTTCCAACCGGTTCCTGGCGGATAAGCTCTGCGCCAAGAGTGGTAGAAACCCCATCAGCTCCGCCAATAAAGGCGCTTCTTTCAACCATAGGGGTTATTGCCGGATGCATTCTTCTGGCTCCGAAACTATAAATTAATTTATCTCCGGCAGCCAGCTTGCATCTTGCCGCTTTTGTGGCTATTCCGCTTGCCTGGCATAAAAACCCTAAAATAGCTGTCTCATATATGCCAAAATCGAGATACTTGCCCTCTATTACCATAACAGGCTGGAAATCCTTAAATACCATTCCCTCAGGCATACATCTTATTGATATTTTATCAATATCCGAAAGAAGCTTTATAGTCTCTTCTATCCCCGCCAGAATCCCCCACCGGTAGCCTTCAGGAAAACCTTTCAAAAATATTTCAGCTTTCACTACAGGATTTTTACCAGCAGCTTCCAGTATTTCTTCTGTTCTCTTAAAATATATATCTGTCAATCTGCCTTTTTTTATATCGTCCGCATTTGCTATATGAAACATTACATACTCCTTAAACTATATTTACCTTAAGCACATTCCGCATCTGATCAAGCGCAAATCTGTGGTCTCTTTTATTTAAACCAATTACAGCATCTTTTACCACATCAACCCTGTAACCTCTCATCACCGCATCAGCTACGGTATAAAAAACACATATATTTGTAACATCTCCTGTGACTATTAATTTCTTCACCGATAATTTTTTTAATATCTCATCTAGATCTGTATTAAAAAAACCTGAGAAGGAGCTCTTTCTTACAATAATATCATTACCCTGTGGTTTTAGTTCTTCAATTATTTTTGATCCTTCTGTATTTCTTATAGCGTGTGGAGGAAACATTTCAAACTCCCTGTCATCTTTATCGTGACTATCGCACAGATATATTACCGGGTAGCCTTCACTTCTGGCTTTTTCCATTTCTCTCTTTATGGGATCAATAATTTTTTCAATTTTAGGAACTTTTAGCGGCGCTCCATCCAATACAAAATCATTCAGCATGTCTATTGTAAGTAAGGCTTTTCTGCCATTCATATTGCCACCTCAGTAAAATTTTAAAAATAATCTTTCATGAACACTAATGATTGCCACTTCGTGTCAGCCGCCCTGTATCCCCATATATAATGCAGGAGCTCCTGCGGCGTTTTTATTGGTAATAGTAAATATTACGATAATGATACCATCTGAAAGACAAATTTTGTAATATTTTATATTCACAGAATTTATATATTGTTTTTTTGTCTCCCCATCTATAGAATTATAAAAGATAAAATCAATTTATTAAAAAATACAAGCTTAAGGAATAAAAATGAAAATAAATAAATTAAACAGGTTTCTTATCGTCAGTATAATATCAATGTTAACCATATTTCTCATGATATCACTTACTTCCTGCACCAGGAGTGTATCTTTATATTTTGCCGAATATACCGATACTGAAGCTTACCTGGTAAAAGAAATAAGGGAAATCCCGGTAAGTAAAGAGCTGTATAAAAATGTAGTAGAAGAACTGATAAAAGGGCCGCAGAGCGACCAGCTTTATCGCACTATCCCTTCCAATGTTAAAGTTAATTCAGTAAAAATATCCGAGGGTACCGCTACCGTAGACTTCAGTAAAGAAATTATAACCAATTTCCAGGAAATACCACACAGCTCTACTACAGAAGTTCTGGCCATTTTCTCTATTGTAAATACACTTACTGAGTTTGAAGAAATAAAAAAGGTAAAAATAACTATCGAAGGCAAGGATAGCGGGCAAGTAGATGGGCTTTATATAGAAGATTTCTGGGGACATGTAGGTATTTATGAGGAATTTACCAGAAATGAAGATATCATAAAAAGCTCATAGTCAATATGCAATAATATGTTCCATGACAGCAAAAGTAGAGACGATTTGGATATATTAAAAAATAAAATAAATGATATTTCAGCCTTTTTTGAAAATACCCTATCCTCTACAGATAACAGGCCTCTTGTTGGCTGGTTCTGCACCTACACCCCGGAAGAACTTATTGTTGCTGGAGGTTTTATTCCCGTAAGAATCTTCGGAAGGAAAAAAATAATTAAATCCGAAAGTTACTTTCCTATAAATTTCTGCCCTTATATTAAATCAAGCTGGGAGAGCTTACTTTCCGACGCTGACAATTTTAAAGCAGTGATATTCACCAACTCCTGCGATGGGATGAGGAGGTTTTTTGATACCACAAATAAATATCTTAAAGATACTCCTTCCTATCTGCTGGATGTTCCCCACTTGAGAGGAGCAGGCTCTATAGATTTTTTTGCAAATAACATAGGTAATATGAAAAGATTCATTGAAAATTTAAATGGTAAAAAAATAAGCAGAAGAGAAATAGAAAATGCAGTAAGTCTTATCAACAGGAAAAGAAAGCTCCTGAAAAAATACAGCCAGATTTTTACTAAATTACCAGAGTTTATAAGCATATCTTCTTATTTTAAAGTTATGGAGCTATCTATGATCTCGGCACCCGAAATCTTTACAGATGATCTGGAAAGATACCTAAAATTCATCATGGAAGCCGGCGCAGAAAATATGACTAAGCTGCAGCCAAATTACAAAAACACCCCCGCTATTATGATTATTGGTAACTTTATCACCGAAGAAAAATTATGGGGTATGCTATCTGCGATGAATCTCAAACTGGCTTCCGACGACCTCTGTATTTCAAGTAGATATTTTGAAAAACAGATAGAGCTGGGCGATGATTCTGACTTTCTCAATCTTATTGCTGAAAGGTATTTAAATAAGCCCCAATGTATGAGAATGGCCGATTTAGGATTGAAATTAAAGGAGATTGAGAATAATATAATTAAAAATAATATAGAAGGTGTAATATTTATAAGCTTGAAATTCTGTGATACCACGCTTTATTCTTTTCCCCTGCTGAAGCAGAAATTAAACCAGCTTGGGATTCCAGCTTTATATCTTGAGATAGAATATAATAATTTTTCAGAAGGCCAGTTAAAAACAAGAGTGCAGGCTTTTCTGGAAATGCTATAAATATAATTATTATAAATGGGTATAAAAGACAAACTAAAAACCGGAATACAGAGAAACCTAAATCAAAAGTATATCATTAGACTCCTGGACATTATCTCAAAAAAGCCTGCGCTTTACGCTTACGGAAGCACATTTTCCTCTTTATCTGATAAATACCTGAATATCTTTACCATAGAAAGCCTCAAAAATGCTTATTCTGACAATAACTATCCCATAGGTTATGGATCTCTTTTTTTACCCTATGAGATGTTCCATGCGCTGGGAATCACACCGTTCCTGCCGGAAGTTATGGCTGGATTTACAGCAGGGTTGGGACTGGCAACCCAGACACTTAAAGAATCCTCTTCAAACTGGTACTCACAGGATCTGTGCACCTTTCATAGAAGTGCATCCGGCGCAGTGGAACTTGATGTATTTCCAAAGCCTGATTTTGTCATCACTACCAATCTGGCCTGCGATGCCGCGCAAAAATCATTTTATATACACTCGGTAAAATATAATATTGAAAAAAATTTCTATCTGATTGATGTACCTTATGAGTATTCAAAGGAATCCATCTCGTATCTAGCCGGACAGATAAAAAATATTTGTATGGACATAAGTTCCAAATCAGGTATGAAACTTGACACTTCTAAATTTAAAGAAGTCATCAGCCTCTCAAATGAATTTAGAAAATGGGCAATCAAAGTTAACAACTTAAGAAAAACTCTCACAAACTATCCCCCTTATTATAATGGTCTTAATTTTATTTTACCTTTCCACAGTCTTGCGGGAACCAGAGAAGCCGTCATTCTTTATACCCAAATGTATAAGGAACTAAAAAAATATTTAGATAAAGAGGAGAAAGAAAAATCAGGTAAAAATAAATCACCAAAAAGAATTCTGTGGCTGCACCTGAAACCTTACTACAAAAATGAAATATTTGATACACTGGAAAGGGAGAATTGCAGAGTGGTATTTGAAGAAATAAATTATATTCACTGGCCTGAACTTGACTGCAAAAGACCTTTTGAAAGTCTGGCTAAAAAGATGCTTTCCCATTTTCTAGCGGGCAGTATTGATAACAGGATCAATGTAATTCTTAAGGCTGCCAGGGATTATAAGGTTGACGGAGCAATTTTATTTTCTCACTGGGGATGCAGACAGAGCAATGGCGGGGCAAGAATTATCAAGGATAGCTTAAATAAGCTTAATATTCCCACTCTGGTTTTAGATGGGGATTGTGTGGATCAAAATAATTCCTCACAGGGCCAGGTAAAAACTAGATTGCAGGGATTTGGAGAAATTTTGAACTCTTAAAAAATAAACGAAAGGAAAAATATGTATACCTGTGGAATTGATGTAGGCTCAGTTACAACCAAGGTAGTAATACTAGGCAGAAAAGATAATAAAATTGCATCTTATGTAATCGTCCCCACTGGTTCTGACAGTAAAAATGCTGCTAGAAAAGCTCTTGATGATTCTTTAAAGAAAGCTGGCCTGACAGATAATAAGATTGAAGCTACTGTTGCCACCGGTTACGGCAGAATAAATATTCCTTTTGCGGATAAAAATATAACCGAGATAAGCTGCCATGCCCGGGGGGTCATATCTTTATTTCCGTATTTAAATACAGTAATAGATGTCGGGGGTCAGGACAGTAAGGTCATAAAACTTAAAGACGGAAAGCCCATTGACTTTCTGATGAATGATAAATGCGCGGCAGGAACTGGCAGATTTCTGGAAGTTATGGCAAGAGCAATGGAAATAAATCTTGAGCAATTTGCTCCTATTTTTATTAAAACCAATGATAAAGTCGATATAACTTCTACCTGCACTGTATTTGCCGAATCCGAAATAGTTTCACTAATCGGACAGGGTATAGATAAAAATAAAATTATAAAAGGCCTTATTTATTCTATTGCAGATAAAATAACTTCGATGGTTGAAAGAGTGGGGCTTGATGAACCGGTCTGTATGACTGGAGGAGTCGCTAAGAATCTGGGTGTGGTCAAAGCGCTGGAAGAAAATTTAGAAATAAAAATAAACATTCCAGATGAACCACAAATAACTGGGGCACTGGGAGCAGCATATCTAGCTCAAAACCTTCATTAATTTTTTTAAGTTGTAAATTTCATCTTCCCTGCTTGAGATTTTACCATCCAGCTTCATTTCAAAAAGCTTTCCCGGAACTGGAAATGTTATGATTATATAGATAGCAAATATTTTAATTTAGCAATAGATATTGACAGACTAAAAAACTTATGAGAATATGGTTCCATCAATCAATTGATTAGGAGGTAATTAACATTAACCCCAGGGAGGAAAGAACCATTACTAAAACAATAGACGCCCACGACGCCAGAGTCCACTTCGGTCAGCTACTGGATGAGGTCAGTAAAAAAGACTTCACCTACTTTATAAAAAGAAGGGGGAAACTGGCTGCTGTAATCCTCAGCCCTGAGGATTACATAGAAATTTTGGAAATTGGCGCGGAGCTTAACGACCCCGAGATCAATAAAGCTCTTATCCAAAGCGAAAAAGAGTTTGAACTTGGTGAGGTAGGAACCGAGGAGGATATCTTTAAAATTCTTCGAGGGCAGTAAGATGGCCAAAACCTATAAGCTCGTTCCCTCGAAAACCTTTTTAAAAGACTTAAGGAAAATTCCTCCTGAGTCCAAATCCAGGGTCAATAAGGCTCTCCTGGAGCTTAAACAAGATCCCTTCTCTGCCAGAGATCTTAAGAAGCTAGCCAATGTCGAGATAGGCCGTTGGCGGCTTAGAATCAGAGATTACAGGCTGCATTATGATATTGTTGGTCAGGAAATCCAGCTACGCATTATTCGTCACCGCAAAGATGCATATCGTAAAAAATAAGAGACACATATGAACAAACGACAGTAAAATTATTATTATTACTTTTTAAAAAGCTATTTGTATGAATTATTTGTTATCAACATCGTCCAGTCCGGGGAGCCAACTGAATTTGTAAACTAAAGCTTTTCTATATCCACCCAAAATTTATTCTTCTGGTAGTAGTTTCTATAACAATTTAACTCATTTTCATTAGTTTTAAGAATGAAAATTCACTATAGTTGATTCTTTATAATTAATGAGAAAACAAAATAAACTAATTCAAAATTTTCAGCTATGGATTTAATATGTTATGCAATTAATTTAAATTTGGATATAATATTAACTGACTGGTTCAATGGTGATATACTCTTAGGAATTTATTATACTGTTGAACAATCATTTATAGTAATGATTTGAGTTAATATGTAGGGAAATACCATATAGAAACAAAGTGCTTGAGTTTATCCCATTTTTACAACAAGGAGAGAGTCAGTGGATAGAAGAGAGGAATTACGGAAAATAGCTGAAAGATGCGTCTTGGTATTAAAAGATAAATATAAAGTAAAAAAAGTCTTTCTTATTGGATCTTTAGTCACAGGTTTTACTCATGAAAGATCAGATATTGACTTAGTCGTAGAGGGTTTATCTTCAGATCTTTATATAAAAGCTTTAACTGATTTATGGGATCTATTGCCTACTGGAGTAGAACTCAATCTTATTCCTTATGAGGATGCCTTTGAAAGTTTAAAAGAGGAAACCCTCAAAGAGGGAGAACTTATATATGGATAAAGAAAACTTGAAAAAACAAGTAGAAGTTGAAATAGAAAATCTGGAAAGATTGGTCAAAGAAATGGTAGAGATCACTGATAAAATTGCCGATGAGCCAGATTTTATAGAAACAAGAGCTGCTGGAAGTATACTCCATGATTTTTATTGTGGTGTGGAAAAGATTTTTGAAAGAATTACAATTTTTATAAATAACGAGCTTCCTAAGGGGGAGGATTGGCACAAAGAACTCCTTTTACAAATGGCATACCCCATAGAGGGAATTCGTGGGGCAGTAATTAGCCAAGACTTATTGGAAAAATTAAAAGAATATCTTCGTTTCCGTCATTTATTTAGAAACATTTATGGTTTTGAACTTAAATGGGAAAGGTTTAAGAACTTATCCTTATCATTACACATAATCCTTGGTGAGCTTAAAGGTGATCTTGAAAGATTTACAGACACTTTAAATAAAGTACGTTGAGATGAAATGAAAAACATATAGTTTAAAAATTTCAAACTATATGTTTCTAGTTCTTTAATGTTGTTAAAGAAAATGAGGAAGGATAAGAATCAAATTTTAAGAGCTGGGATATAAACAGCTTGGAGGATGTCCTAATTGTAGAGGAAAAAATATATAAGTAAGCTAGAAAATTCATGGTTTAACACTTTATAAGTGCTGGTGTTGCAGTTTAATGAGAAAAGCTTTTGCTCCAATTCAAATATGATGTTATCAACATCGACCAGTCCGGGGAGTCAACTTTGATGATTCAAACTCCCAGCAGGTACTACAGGATCTCTTATAAATAAATATATATGTAAATTAAAGGGCCAGACTAATTATATGGAAGATGTAAATGAGCAAAAATCATATAGAGCTAGCAGTTCTTGCTGTAAGAGATGGTACAGCTAACTGTAAAATAATAAAGACAAATGAAAAAATAATATTGAGATTATCCTCATATCAACTTTTTAAAATAGCGCCAGGGGAAATTGCAACTATTGATCTGAAGAAACAATGGATATTTGGTAATAATAAATATATATCCGGCAAGCTCATCAACCACCGTATTGATATACCTGCTCTGAATTTGACCCCGCTTAAGCTGGAGAAATTTGATTATTGGGATCCCCGGGAAGCATTCGAAGAAGAACGGGATGAATATGATGAAATCATTGAAGAGACAGATGAATATTATAAAGCTATTATTGAAGCAGGCAAAAGACCCTGTTATGAGATGGAGCAAGTTGTCCCAGGTGATACAGACCTGGATGCAGACGGACCGATACTTGATGCAATATACTATAAAGATATTGGTGAAGTAGGTGCAGGTCAAGATATATTAATGGATGAGATCATCATGGATTTAAGATGTCTTGATGCGCACGCACATCTGGGTAACTTCGTATTTGATAGCTGGCCCGAAAAAGCAATTCTTCATTACAATGTAGGTATGAAAATAGGAGAATTGTCCCTACCTGAAGACTTTAATGAAGTACTCCTCTGGGCACATCTTGATAATAGGCCCTTTTTTAGATGTCTGCATGGATATGGGCTGTGCCTCTGGAGACTTGGACGTTTCAAAGAGGCTGAAAAAGTATTTGAGCGAATGCTCTGGTTAAATCCACCGGATAATCAGGGTGCCCGTTTTAATATTTATCTGGTAAAAGATAAAAAACCCTGGAGGGAAGACTATTAGATAATATGAAAATATCAAAGAGAAAAAATAAATTTTACAATACCGAAAGGTTTGGGCAGCCTGAAATAAGAGTATATCATAAAAAGGGTTATGGAAAGAAATCGCCCCGGTATCTTTTAAAGTGCGGTTGCTGCAATGAAAAGCTTGAAATTTATTATGACAAAGAAGGGCTTGAGATCAATGGGGTAAATGGTTCAATAGAGGACTGGCGGGAGATCTTATTGCCCTTATTAACAAATTAATTTGATTATAAGTTATCATGACCGGTAAAAACAAAAATAAAAGATATACCGAATGGAAAGAAGCTAAAAAAAGATGCCGCTTAAATGCAGAAACTGTGCAAATGGCTAAAAAGCTTGGCTTAAACCCAAAAAGTCTTATAAAAAACATTCCAAACAAGAGTCAGGGCTGGAAGAAACCTGTATATTTATGGATACGGGAAATGTATGAAGAACGCTATGGTGATAGTATAAAAACATCTGAAAAAACCGATAAGAAAAATATAGAGAATAACTTTTAAAGCATCTTGTATATATTTTTATAAGTGTAGTGGTAAAAGAAAATAAAAATCAAATTTTAAGAGAAGCTGCTGGTGATTTTACTAAAAAAGCAAGCATGCTCTCAAGTGTTCTTGAAATAGCTATTGCAGGATCTGTGGCCGGTGGAGACCTCTATCCCAATGACCTTGATATAAGCCTTATTGTAAATAATATTGAGGAGTTAGCTCAAATATCTAAATATGCCAGACAGATGAGTAAGTACTATCACGGCTGGGAAGTCTTTCTTTTTGATAAAAATCTATCGCATTTGGGAAGAGTGTGTCATCGTAAAGAGTGCCCATCCCGATCGGTTGATTGTTGTGTGCCAGGATGCGGGGATCCGCCTTACCTTAGGATACATTCTGGATTTAAATATGATGAGAAGATTTTTTTATCCTCACCATTTGATATTCTATATACATCATTTAAAGAAGACCGTATGGCTTGCCCGCAAAGATGAGCTGGGAATTACTGGGTCCAGAAAATACCCTGTATTTGAAGATGTAAAGATCAAGTGCGTAATCTGCGGCAGGATTTTTATTTTTGCTACCGGTGAACAAAAATGGTATAAGGGCAGAGGTTACAGTAGTCCTAAAAGATGTCCCGGCTGCAGGGAAAACAAATATATAAATGACTTTTAAGATATTTACGATTTTTATAAAATGTTAAAAACTGTCCTTGCGGTAATTAAAAGAAATAAAGAAAGGTCTTTGGAAAATGAGTAATAATATTCCTAAGTTTTTGAAAGATATAGATATGAATAAGATGTTAAAACAGGTCTGGGAGTCGTTTGCAATACAGGGTGAGATCACCAGCAGCCTTCCGGATATATTAAAAAGGCTTATCCAGGTAGATCTTCATTCTCTTGCAAGGGACCATGGTATCGATCAACCCGATAAAAAAAGCGATAAAGAGATTATTGCCAGACTTCTTGAGCTGATGGCAGATAGTAAGAAGATAGAAGAAATACTTATGATCGCCAGGCCTGATGAGTTTGACCTCTTTATAGAACTTCTGGATGTGGATTTTAAGGATATCGATGAGATGCCGTATGAAAGCTATGCATATCTTATGGAGTACGGGATGGTATTTTCTTTTTATTACAGGGAAAGACGCTATCTTTTGATTTCTGAAGAAATAAAAAGTATTTACCGCAAAATAAACACACCTCTATTTAATGCACACCTGGAAAAATATCTTCTGATATATAAATACATAAAAGCATTATGCAATTTCTATGGTGCATTTGACCAGGAGCAGTTTATTGATATTTATAATTCTATAAATCAGGACCATCTAAATATTGCCGGATTTAAAGCCATCTCTGATAAGCTCGTTTCCAGACCCCAGAGCTTTTTCAATCACGGCCAGCACATTGTAGAGGAATATTTTTTGCATGCCAGCTATGATGAGGTGGACTCATTTATAGAGAAGATAGAAGATAAGCCCTATTATATTCCCGGCAAGGAAGAACTTCTCAAAAAAGCAGATGATTTCTATTTTGAGATGACTCCCCAGCTTAAAGTTTTAAGGGATTACATTATTGGCAATATATGCAGGGATGAAAAGATCATCGGATCTCTAATAAAGGACATTGAACTTCTCTGTTTTTTTGAGCAGCCCTTTCATGAGGTTATTTATGAGTTTAAGAGAAATGACATACTATTTGAGAGCACCAGGCAGCTAAACACTCTTATGCCGCTTATAGTAGATGTTTATAATAATACAAGAACCTGGAACAATAGGGGCTATACGGCAAATGAGATGAACGAACTTTTTGGAGAGGATACCCCACTTATAAAAGATATGCCCATTGAACAGCTAGATGACGCGATCTTTAAAAAGGTAGGGAGAAATGACCCCTGTCCCTGCGGCAGCGGAAAGAAATATAAGAAATGTTGTAGTAGATAGAAATTATAAATTTTATGTATTCGAAAAATCTCTATTTAATTGTCATCAACATCGTCCAGTCCGGGGAGCCACTTTTCACTTCTCAAACTATTTTCTGGGATAAATAAATTTTTTTTAAGATTAACCATAACTGAATTTTTACCAGCTGCCGGGCGGAGGAAAACGCTGGCAGAAAATGGTTATATCAGTTAATCACACCAACTAAATTTCGGTTTCAAGTTCCCCCAGTGACTCGACCGTTATTACATCAACGCACTCGGGTAATATCAATTTACAGTCTAATATTGCGTTGTCAAATTGAACCCGGTCTACCACATAAACCTTAACAAAGTTTTCATACACATTAATTTCTGAATTTAGAGTTTTAAAATATATACTTTATTAATATTTAAAATTTAAAAGTGCACACCCTGGAATTTTTAATTTATGGAAAAAAATTAAATAATTGGTCCCGAAATACATATCAGGCAATAGGAGAATTTGACAGGATTATTAATAAATCTTAATCTCCGTCTTCAATTTATCTACTATTTTTATAATTTCGGGTGTGTAAGTTTTTTTTACACGATTAAAGATCTTTTCTGAGGTCACTTTATCATAAATATGCGCAGCATTATTTCTATCTTCCAGCATATCGAGAAATATTTTTTCATCACTGATTAAATTAGTTCTGAAAGCCTCTATAAAACTATCCCGCGGCGTTTTTACGATTATTCCCTGGTGTTCAAGATAAATCTTTAGGGCTTTCCATAAAAGTTCAAATGTAAATTCAAATCTCTGAATAACACCATCTTTATCCAATTCGTCTTTGGCTTGTTTTACACCTTCTTCTAATTTTTTACAGGCATCTTTCAATTTTTTTAAAGAATATTCAAGTACATCTTTCATATAGAATTTTACCTCTTCTTAAAATTATATTCTCGAATTCTTTATCAACAGATTCCAAAAATATTATATCCACTTTATGAAGACCTGAAACTTCTTCCAGTTTTTCCTTTAATTCTCTCATCCTTCTTACATCAATTTTTTTACCGTCTACCGCGATATCAAAGTCTGAACCCGGATTGTATTTTCCTACAGCCCTGGAACCAAAAAGAAGAATTCGATTTGGTTTTATATCTTCCTTTAATAGGGAAACTATTTTATCAAGAATCTCTTCTTCCCTTTTTTTATATACCGCTGTTGCTTTCATGGAAAATCCCTGCTTTAAAAAAGAATTTAAAACGTATTATTCATAGCTAAAATATAGACATGTCGAATTATATCATAAGTTGTAAATTTCATCTTCCCTGCTTGAGATTTTGCATCCAGCTTCATTTCAAAAAGCTTTCCCAGAACATCTCTAAATTTCTCTGATGGTCTGTAGCCCATATCTTTTAATGTCGGCCTCTTCTCTGTTATCTTCATTTTGGATTACAATTTCAATTTTACCATCATTCATCAATAAACCAATTGTATTATCAGTTTTTCAGGCAATCTGTAATCCTAACTTGTGATGATAGCATTCTAATCCCTTTTCCAAACGATCCCTGTGGCTTTTCTTTTTTTCAAAATATCTTTCACATTAGCCGTGCCCTCACTTTCATTTTGTTATTGATTTCGTCTAACGCAGAGCTCAGCGGTTTTATGAAGCGACAAAGTCGCGAAGTAAAGTCCGCTGAAGTGAGTTGTTAGAACCATTTATAACAATTCAACAAATTTTTCTACAGATAAATGTGCTTGTTTCAATATATGTGAAAGTGTTGACCTATTGATTGGGCAGTGAGCAGGGACAACTATTTTAAGCATTTCCTCAGGGAGGCGTTTTTGCAATCTGATATGGCTACCTTTCTGGCGAACTACATCCATCCATCTCGCTGCAGAGCGTTGATGACCTGCGGATAATTTACGCTTGGAACTTTACTCATAGTGTAATTTCTACTTGTTCAGAGTTGGGGGCGAAGATAGAATCATCTTCTACAGGCTCTAAATATAGTTTGATCGCTTCACGAATATTTTTTATTGCTTCTTTCCGAGAATCGCCTTCACTTATACACCCGGGAAGAGCAGGGACGATAGCAGTATAGCCACCTTCTTCGCTTGGCTCTAAGATAATTTTTAAGTGCATTTTTCTGTATCTCCTATTTGAATCATAGCATATCAGTTATTGGGCAGCAATGGTCGCCTGCCAATCAATTCATCAGAAAAGTGTAATGGAATTTAGAGAATGGCTATGTTCTAATGTACTGAAGAATATACTCCATAGACACTTTGTATTTTATGAAATTTTTTTACCTGTCCTAATAATTTCACAAGCAAAGGGGTTGGAATCGTTGAAGTCTTTAACTTCAAAAGGATGTGGCTCAATTCTGATATCAATATTTCTTCTAAGCTTTAATAGTAAAGAAAAAATATCCATAATATCTCACCCGAAACTATCAACAACAACAGCAATATCAATAAAAATACAGGTAAATACCTGCTTTATACTTGCAGGCGCCAAAAGCAAGTTATTATTAATTTAATATCTTTGAAGGTTCAAGTCCTACTCGGGGAGCCAGCATTAATCCCCACATGCATATACTGACAGCTGACGGCTACTTTTATGCTTCTCCCATTAATATAGATACTGAATCCCTTAAAAAACTCTTCATACACAAAATATTTAAGATGCTTCTAAAAAAGGGCCTTATTTCAGAAAGGATAATAGAATCAATACTCTCATGGGTGTTTGATAGTCTGGTGATCTTGAAGACATCCTATAAATTTAAATCGAACCATGTTCGAATCGCCCGGGCTTAACATTTACCATATTTTATGGTATTATAATCATAAATTATGGTTAAGGAGCAAAACTATGCTGGAACCTGTACTGGGCAACGGTACCATAGAAAGAATTTTGTTTACCCTTGAATCTTATGGACAGGCATATCCTACAGGGCTATCAAAGATGTTTAATATTCCAGTGAATGGAATTCAGCAACAACTGGAACGTCTGGAGAACGGTGGAGTAGTAGTTAGTTCGATGGTTGGCAGGACCAGGCTTTATCAGTTTAATCCGAGATATCCCTTTTTGAAAGAACTGAGAGCATTGATTCAAAGAGCAATGGAATTTCTGTCTGAAAAAGAAATGCAACAGTATTACAGGAGAAGAACAAGACCGAGGAAGAAAGGTAAGCCACTATGAATATAGATTGGCAAAAGGCTGGGATTAAAAAACTGGTAGCAATAATTTCTGCTCATTTGCAAAAGAACGGCATTGAAGTTGTTCTGGTCGGCGGAGCCTGTGTTTCACTCTACTCAGATAATCAATATATGTCATATGATATTGACTTGATTACTGAAAGTCCTATCAGAAAAATAATTCCGGTGCTTGAGGAATTAGGATTCAAAAATACCGGAGGTCGTTTATTTGAAAATTCTCAGTGTAAATTTTTGATAGATTTTCCTGCCCCTCCTGTATCAATAGGAGATGAACCTATCTCTAAGTTTAATAATTTAAAAACACGCTTTGGAACAATCTGTTTATTAACCCCGACAGATTGTATTAAAGACAGGCTGGCTGCTTATTTTTTCTGGAACGACCAGCAATCTTTAGACCAGGCAGTTATGGTAGCAAAAAGGAACAAAATCCATTTACCTGAAATAAAAAAATGGGCTGAAAAGCAAGGCAAAATAGAAAAGTATGAGGTTTTCAAGAAAAAATGTAGGGAAGAAGGTTTTAACACTAAAGCACAGTAATGGACCAGACCGGATTTAAACCAGCAATTAACGGATTATTTAGGTTATGGTTTAAAAATATATTTCCATAGATGAAACAAACCCTCTCAGGGACTTGCCGATTGTGATCCACGATCCATTAATGATATATAAATATTTATATATGCTGTCAAATAAATTAAAATTCTTGTCATTTATTATTTGTTACTAACACTGTCCAGTCCAGGGAGCCAATTTTGATGACTAATCCCATCAATACAGGTAATGGTACTTTTTAAAATAAAGTAAAAATAGTTTAAGTGAAATGTTCTCAAGAAATTAGCAAAATTTTGAACACTTTTTAAATAAAAACACATCTTCCACTTGTAAAAAAAAATAATAATTATATAATGTGTATATGATTTATACAATTTATACAATATATACTAATTATGTAATTAATCTAACAGAAAACCATAATAAAAATTAACTCAAAAATTATGAAAAAGCAATTAATTATAAGAATAGATGAAGAATTAAAAAGTAAGTTTTCTAAAATTGCAAGAATTGAAGGCAAGACAACAAGTGAAAAGATTAGGGAACTTGTAAGTAATTATACTGCAGAGAATGACTTTGCAACTATAGTTGACAGCCTCTGGGACAGGATTTCAGAAAAAATTGAAAGCAGCGGGTTTAAACTGGAAAATATTGATAGAAAAATAAAGGAAACCAGGAGCGGGAAAAAATAAAAGTAGTAATAGACACCAATATATTTATATCATCTTTTTTTAATAAGAAAGGCAATCCCAGGAAGATAATAAATCTATGGAAAGAAGAAAAAATACAATTATGTATTTCCAGTGAAATACTCGAGGAATATCTTGGAGTCTTATCCAGATTTGTACTTGCCGGTGAACCGGAACTTAAAGAACTTTTAAATCTCTTTAAAAGACAGGTTAATATTTTATATAAACCAATCACAATAAAAATTGCACTGGTAAAAAATGATCCAGATGACAATAAATTCATAGAATGCGCTGTTACCAATAAAGCAGATTATATTATTTCAGGTGACAATCATTTGCTGAGTTTAAGAGAGTATGAGAATATAAAAATTCTAAGCCCAAAAGAGTTTTTAAACTATTATAAATCATAAGTGTTTATAATTGACATTAATAAGCATAAAAGCAGTATTTGCTTCTAGATTTATAGCCCGGACGAACCTCAAATAACAGGAGAACTGGGAGCGGCATATCTAGCTTAAAACCTTCATTAATTTTTTTAAGTTGTAAATTTCATCTTCCCTGCTTGAGATTTTACCATCCAGCTTCATTTCAAAAAGTTTTCCCAGAACATCTCTGAATTTCTCCGATGGCTGGTAGCCCATATCTTTTAATGTCTCACCATTAATCTCCAGATGCAATCCTGAAAGATCAGTCAGGTATTTTTTAATATTTTTATAATACACACTACCCCAGCTGCATGCAATAACCTGAAGTTCCGGAGGAATCCTGCTTACCATATAATAAAGAGTGGAATTCCTTTTGGCAGCGTTTTTAAGATTTTTTTTGACCTCGTTCCATTTATTATATGTTTCCAGTATAATATTTACATCCTTTTTTCTGACCTTCATCTCAAAGCACCATATTTTAATTTCACCATGTTTAATTCCCCGCAGCAAAAGAGCAAAAAGCAGTCTCCATTTTTTTATTTCTTCACCATTTTTCTTATAAAAACCTTTTAGCTCCCCGTAATACTTTAAAACCTTCCTTAGCTGCTTTATAAATTCTGTATCTGTCTTCACTTTTATCCCCATTTTCTTTAATGCACCCAATTCGTCTAGCCTCCTGATTGCTTCCAGCGGGTTTTTCTCATTAAAAATGTAGATAAGTTCATCTCGTATCCTGACTCCATTCAGCTTTGAAACTATATCCATATCTATAGTGGTTCTGGCTAATTTTTCAGTCTGGTTATCCATTTTAAACCCCAGTCTCTTCTCAAATCTCACCGCCCTGAAAATTCTGGTAGGATCTTCTATAAAACTCATTTTATGCAGAACTTTTATTTTTTTATTCTTCAAATCTTTCCTGCCGCCAAAGAAATCAAGAATTTCGCCAAAATTTTTCCTATTCAAAGATATGGCCATAGTATTTATGGTAAAATCCCTTCTGGAAAGGTCCTGTTTTATATTTCCCAGTTCCACAGTGGGAAGAGCTGCCGGACTTTTGTAATATTCTACTCTTGATGTAGCTATATCTATATGCTGTCCGTCCTTAAGCACAAGAATAGAAGTTCCGAATTTTTGATGGGATTCAAGTCTGCAATCAAATTTTTTGGAAAGTTTTCTGCCAAATCTTATTCCATCACCCTCCACCACAATATCTATATCAAAATTCGGTATCCTGAGCAGCGCATCCCTTACTATCCCTCCTACAAGATAGGTATTATATTTTAAAACTCTCGCTACACCGGAAATGACCTCCAGTATCTTTTTTACTTTACCCGGGAAAAGCTCTAATAAATTCTCATAACTGCGGCCATGCAGAAATCTTAATATATCTTTTCTGGTAACTATACCTATAATTTTTTTCTTGTCTGTAATAGGTATCCTGCCAATACCATTTTCTATCATTAAATCCTGTATTTCACCAATACCGGTATTAGGACCGGCTCTAACAATGCTGTGTGAGCGGAAACCTTTTACCGGAGCATGAGATAAGCCGTGCCCTATGGCCTTATCTATATCTTTTCTGGTTATTATTCCCACAAGATTATTATCTTTATCTACAATAGGTATCCCTGAATGACCATATTTTTTTAAAATTTCATCAACCCCGGATATGCTCACATTTTCCTTTACCACCTTTACCGGGTAAGACATTATATCTTTTGCCAGTATTGGTTTTCTTATATTTTTCTTGAGAGAATAGAGCAACTTGCTTTCTATATCCTCGAAACTCATATCACTTATCACAGCAGAAGCTGCCTGGGGATGACCCCCGCCTCCGACAATTTTAAGTATTTCAGATACATCCACATCTTTATCATCACTTCTGGCAACCAGATATATTTTCTCCTTCATTTTAGCCCAGCATATTGCTATACTTACATCTTCAATCTGGGATAACTTCCTGGTCAGTACTGAGAGCCCCTCAATAAAGTTTGGCATCTCTGCCTGGGAAAGCAAGATTTCTGTTTCATTGATCTTTATCTTTTTGCAGTTCATTATCAGCTTTTCCAAAAGCTTGTGCTGTTCTTCCGAAAGAGAAAGATTTAAAAATTTTAATACCACAAACAGGTTGGATTCTTTCTTCATAAGAAAAGAGGCTGCCTCTAGATCCTTAGGGGTGGTACCGGGATAAGTAAATGAGCCTGTGTCCTCATAAATTCCAAGGGTAAACAGGGTAGCATCAAGCGGAGAAATAGGAATTTTTTTTCTTTTTATGATATTTACCAGAATGGTTGTAGTAGCCCCAACTTCCCGGGAATAATCATAAGTTGCTTTAATATCTTCAGATGATCTATGATGGTGATCATAGACTATAACTTCAACATTTTTATTATTTAATGCTTCTTTTGCCGGGCCAAGCCTTGAAGCAATTTTAGTATCTATCATAATAACTCTTTTTACTCTTGAAAAATCAATTCCCTTCGGATCCATAAGCAACGGAAGTTCGTCCTCATAAAGAGTAATAAATTTTCTTACATTTTGATTTATAGCAGTAGGTAATACAATTTGGGCCTGCGGGTATATTCTCTTCGCCGCTATCATTCCGGCAAAAGAATCAAAGTCAGAACTTAGATGGGTTATAATTATTTCCATAAAATTTTTGCGTATAAGCTTTCTATCAGTCTATATACTTATCATAGCAGACTATTTTAGAAATGGGTTTTCTTCCTCTGGTTCTACCTTCCACGGCCGGATATCCTACCGGGGTTATAGCCACCACTCTCACATTAGCCGGGACATCAAGAAGATCCTTCACCAATTTTTCCTTGAATGCTCCAATCCAGCAGGTACCCAATCCCTTTTCAGTTGCAGCCAGGATTAAATGCTCCAGAGCCAGCGCTATATCTATAGGATAACTATTCATATAACCCCCCATAACTCCATAAGCCTCATCCTCTTTAGCACAGGCCACAATCAGTATCGGTGCCTCCGACAGGAAAGTTTGATTATTGCATGCTATAGACAGGTCACTTATTTTTTTCTTATCTTTTACTATAATCAATTTCCATGGCTGAAGGTTTTTAGCTGACGGAGCTTTTCTGAATGCTTGCAGAATATAATTTAATTTTTCCTCTTCCACATCCTGGGGTTTATAAGACCTGATACTTTTTCTTTTTTCTATAAGATCCATAAGGCTTGTGAATTGCTTCACTGTTTATTACCCCCTTCTCTTAGAATCTGAACCTCAAAGATTTATTTTTTATAACTCACGCAACTCAATACTAATTTTTAATATTTAAGTAGAAGCCTTTTTATATTAGCACTATGTTTTTCTTAAGTAAAATCTTTTCTATTTCAGGTACCAGGCTCAAAACATATTTATTGTAACAAGAAATTCCCCTAATGCAAGTTTTAAAGATCTTAGACGGATCTCATAAGTTGTAATCCCGTAAACTCGAAAAAATATAGATTTTAAAATAATTGATGCAGAGTCTGCGCTGAAAGCGGGTTTATATTTTCATAAAGATATGCTGTCCAATTTCGAATACTCAATTTTATCTCTGTATAACTTCATAAGCTTTGAGGTAATATTACCTGGAACCTTTCCAGCTACCACAAACCTGTCAATCTTCTTTACCGGCACAATCCCGGCAATAGAACTGGTTTTAAATATTTCATCTGCATTTATAATATCACGGTAGTGAACCTTTTTTTGCTTGACTTTTATCCCATCTTCTCTACATATCCTTATAACTACTTCCCTGGTTATTCCTGGTAAGATATTCTGAGTAAGCGGTGGAGTATAAACTATGTTTCCCTTTACAAAGAAAATATTACTTGTGGCACCTTCCAGAACCAGATGATCTCTAGTTAAGAAAACCGCCTCCTGAGCTCCATTATAATGAGCTTCATTTTTTGCGAAAATATTTTCAAAATAGTTTAGAAGCTTATGGCAATAAAGGGGGCTGCCCACCTGTGGTCTTCTTATTGAAGAAGTGGTGATATTTATTCCTTCAGTATAATCAACTTCGGGGTAATGTGTAAGACTGTCAGCAATTATTACGAGATTAGGCTTATACCCCCCGCCAAAATGAAGCTCCCCGCTGTGGATACCTCTGGTTACAATTATCTTTATATAGGCATCCCTTTTGCCAAGATTGTTTTTGCCAATTGTTTTTCTCAGGGCGTCTTTAATATATTCTTTATCAAAAGGAAGATTATACTTTAAAACCTTAAGTGAAAAAAACAGCCTCTCAAGATGGGCATCAAGCATAAAGATATAGCCTCCATAGCTTCTCAAGGTTTCAAAAAGGCCATCACCATATAAAAATCCCCTATCTCTAACCGATACTTTAGCTTTACTTTCTATAACCAGCTTCCCACTTATAAAAACATATTTAAACATACCAGTAGCCCGCCAGATAAATTTTATAGCAGTTTTCTTAGATTCTTTGCATTAAAAAACTTTAAAGTTTCCTTTAGAGCAATTCCTTTATCCAGAGTTTCATTATACTCATCTTCCGGGATTGAATCTTCTACAATTCCTCCGCCTACATTATAATAAAATTTATTTCCCTTTATAACAAACGTCCTTATCACAATATTCAAATCCATAGTACAGTCCACTCCGATATAGCCGACCGAACCGGTGTAAACATTCCTGGCTGTCGGCTCCAGCTCATCAATAATTTCCATTGCTCTTATTTTGGGCGCACCTGTTATTGAGCCTCCGGGAAATGCAGCTTTTATTATACCTGAAATATCGGTGCCTTTCTTTACTTTGCCGGTTACCGTGGAGACAGAATGAAAAACCCTCGCATATTTTTCTACAACTGCGTGCTCGTAAACTCTAACTGTGCCATAATAACAGAATTTCCCCAGATCATTACGCTCCAGGTCAACAATCATATTCAGCTCCGCTCTATCTTTAATGCTGTCTTTCAGTTCCATCATATTTTTGTTATCACTGTAAGAATCTATCCCCCTGGGTCGGGTTCCTTTTATAGGTCTTGTCTCTATAATATTATTTTTTAAAAATAAAAATCTTTCCGGTGAAGAACTACCTATGCTGAGCTCAGGAAATCCCATAAAAGCAGAAAATGGAGCAGCATTTTTTTCTCTTAATATATAATATAAGTCCATAGGTTCTACAGGCAGATCCGCTTCAAATCTCTGAGAAAAATTTGCCTGATAAATGTCGCCGTTATGAATATATTCTTTGGTTTTCATTACCTTTTTTATATAATTCTGCCTGGTAAGATTTGAGCGAAGTTTTACATTTGAGATGTTTTTCTTGTAATATTTCTCAATAATACACCTTTTTATATTATTTAAGCCTTTTAAATTACTAATAATGCTCTTTACTTCCAGATTGACTTTCCTGATTAAATCCCTATCCCTTACATCAGAATCCATATAATCATCTTCCAGGAAAGCAGTATCACCAGCACCTTTATTTTCCTCTTTCTTTTCACCGGTTAAAAAATTCCTAACATAATACCACCTGCTGTCCTGATGGCCATATGCAAACAGTCTGTCATAATAAGCAAGATAAAATATGGGAAGATTAATATCATCGGAAGCATTCTGAGGAAGCTCTTCAATATAGTTTTTCAGGTCATAAGAGAAATACCCGGCAAAACCACCCTTAAAATCAGGGAGTCTTTCTTCAAGGTCCTTATTTACCTTTCTGATGCTGCCCTCATCTATATAGACCACTCTAACATCCTTTATTACACTGCCAGGAGGGCTGCAGGTATAATCTTTAATGTTTTGTTTGATAAAAGATAAAGGATGTTGATAGGAATAATACCTGACATCTCTGGCGTTACCGATAAACTCATTTTTATAGCCGCTGCTCTTTATAACAAATTTTGGGTCCCAGCCGATATAAGAGAACCTGGAATATTTATTCGGAGAGAGACTGCTGTCCAGAAAACATAAATAATTACTATCCTTTAAAATATAAGCTGCATCCTGAGGTGGTATTTTTAGGTCAATAGCCGAAATTGTCGAAAGGATTTTCATAGACAAATGAAATTTTTAAGTATTTTTAACCCGTCTGGAGTCAGGAATGATTCGGGATGAAACTGTATTCCTTCCAGCTTGTAGTTTTTATGCCTTACTCCCATTACAATATCATCTTCGGTACGAGCGGTTACTTCAAGTGAAGAAGGGATGGTGTCTCTTTTTAAAATTAGAGAATGGTATCTTGCGGCTTCAAAAGGATTTTCAACACCGGTAAAAATACTCTTTCCATCATGATAAATCTTAGATGTCTTCCCGTGGATTACCACTCCCGAATTGATTACCTCTGCTCCGAATACTTCCCCGATGCACTGATGTCCCAGACAGACTCCCAGTATAGGTATTTCTTTATAAAAATGCTTGATTATATCTTTTGACATGCCTGCATTAACAGGTCTTCCCGGGCCAGGTGAGATTACTATTCTGGATGGCTCCATCTTTTCAATTTCATCCAGACCTATCTTATCATTTCTCCTGACCTTTATATTCTCACCCAGAATACCCAGATATTGCACCAGATTAAAAGTAAAGGAGTCATAATTATCTATCATCAATATATCTACTTTTTTAGTCCTGGCAATTGTACTCATTTCTGCTCCTGGCATAGCTTCATTTATATGCCTATTTTAATAAAATTCCCATCTACCTATTATTTCCCGTTAAAAGAGATTATATTAGAAGCTAGATAAAATCTCAAAATAAATATTCCGATTCTTTCAGAAAAAAGCTGAAGAAAAATAATTTTAAGGAATGATTTTCTTTATAAAATCTATTTTTCTAAAGTCTTTGTCAAATGTAAATACTGTATCACAGTTATTTTTTACAGAATGGCTTGCCAAGTATGCATCTATAAAATCAATATTTTTCTCTTCATATAAATCCAGAGCCTTCAGGATGACCTGGCGGTTTTCTATTACCGCATTGTCAATCTCAGCAATAGCCAGTATTTTTTCAACTATACCATATCTATCCAGATCATATATGCTTTCCAGAACATAAATAATTTCAGCAATTATTAAATCACATATAAATAGTTCATATTTTCCTCTGGATACCTGGTCAAGAAACTTTCTGGATTTCTGCGCCTGCTTGTCGGGCTCACCAGTAAAAAACCTTATAAAGAGATTGGCATCTCCATAAACTCTGCTTTTCAAGGTCCCACCTTTTTTGCCATATAATCATGTGTCTTTTTTTCTACTTCTTTCCAGCTTAATTTTCTTACATCTTCCGGCACTGGAACAGAGCTCTGTAAGTCAAAAATAGAAGGGATCTTTCTAATAAATGTCTTCTTACCATCAAATTTAACTATTACTTTATCTCCCTCTTTTAGCCCAAGCTGCTCCCTTATTGGCTTAGGTATGGTTATCTGACCCTTCTTTGTTACAGTAGTTGTACTCATTTAAAAAATCCTTACTATTATATTTTGGTATTACTTTATCATAAAAGTAAGAATTAGTAAAATTTTATTTCTATATATCACTTCATAACGCTCTGGTTTTTAAATTGATAAATTATAAGATTAAGGGTAAAATCCTATTTTATGATAAAAGTAGAAAACCTTACTAAAAAATTTGAAACTATAACTGCAGTTGAGAATATTTCCTTTGACATAAATGAAAGTGAAATATTTGGATTTCTAGGCCCCAATGGAGCAGGAAAGACAACTACCATAAGAATGCTTTCAACCCTTATTTCTCAAACTTCGGGAAAGATAACCATAGACAATAGAAGCCCGGAGAGTGATGGTGAATATATAAGGTCAATTATAGGACTTCTGACCGAGTCTCCTGGAATGTATGAGAAAATATCCGCTTACGATAATCTTGATTATTATTCCAGCTTTTATAGTATCTCCAATACCATTAGAAAAAATAATATTAAAAAATATCTTAAGATGTTCGATCTCTGGGACAGAAAAGATGACCTGGCTGGTACTTATTCAAAAGGTATGAAGCAGAAACTGGCACTATCCCGCACACTGATACATGAACCAAAGATATTATTCTTGGATGAACCAACCGCAGGGCTTGATCCTGAGAGCGCTCATATGGTAAGGAATTTCATTGAAAGCCAGAAAAAAGAAAAAACTACTGTTTTTCTCTGCACCCATAATCTTGAGGAAGCATCAAATCTTTCCGACAGGGTATGCATAATAAAAAGAAAGATTATAAGGATTGCTACACTTTCAGAACTTCAAAGTGATGATAAAAATAAAAGGGTTGAAATTGTATTTACAGATGATGCAGATAGATATATTAAATTGCTAGAAGAAATTGATGAAATAAAAAATATCCAGTCAGATAAAAACAAGGCAACTTTAGTAATTGAAAAGCCTGAAATTTCAAATCTCATAATTATTAAAAAACTGGTTGATAGCGGCGCTCAGGTCCTTTATTTTAATGAAATAAAGGCAACCCTGGAGGAAATATATCTTGATTTAATAAAAGATGAAGAGGCAAAATGAAAAACGCTGCAGTAGTTTTTAAAAAAGAGATTAAAGAGGTTATAAAAAATAAGAATATATGGATGCCCATCCTTATAATCACCGCCATATTCTCAATTGCCATGCCTCTGGTGTTTATTCTTGGAAGCAATTCCATATTAAAGGATGAGGATACCATAAATTTTATAAATAAAATGTTTGGCCAGGTCGGTGATCCCTTAAGGGTACTTATAGGATTTATTTTAAAGCAATTACTTATTTTCTTACTCATACTCCCTGCTATGGTTCCAAGCCTTATTGCTCCTTCCTCGGTAATTATGGAAAAGGAAAATAACACCCTTGAGCCGCTTCTGGCAACACCACTGAAAACATCCGAGTTGCTGCTTGGAAAATCACTTACTGCACTTGTCCCATCCTTTGTTATTTCTACCATCAATTTCATTATATTGACCATAGTAGTTGACGTAGCTGCTTATATTAAATTAGGCTATGCCCCTCTCCCAACCATGGAATGGGTTATTGTGGCTTTCCTTCTTAGCCCCATACTATCCTTTATAATCACCATGGCAAGCGTTATAGTTTCATCAAAATCCACTGATATAAGGTCCGCCCAGGGAATAGGCGCAGTGATAATAGTACCCATTTATCTTGTTATTGGACTTCAGCTGGCAGGATTTTTTCTTCTAAATATTACTTACCTGCTTATAGGTTGTCTGGTACTGCTTGCAGTTTGTCCATTGGTTTTGAGGCTTGCAGTCAAGATATTTGACAGGGAAAATATCCTTACCAAATGGAAGATGAAGGCTTAAATAGTTTGAGCCTATCCAATTTTATTTAAAAAAAGTTTTTTTATATCTTCATCTAATGCCGGAGTGGGACCAATTTGTGAGGATACCCATGATCCTAATCTGTTAGCTGAGCTGCTCATTTCTCCAAGTGTCCTGCCACCTAGATACTGCATGACCATTGCTGCTGTAAAAGCGTCTCCGGCACCTACTGTATCGGCAACAGAAACTTTATAGCCGGGGTGATCATAATAATCACTTTCATCTATAAGAAGGCTTCCATCTTCTCCCCTGGTAAGACATATCAGCTTTATACCGTATTCATTTATAAGCTTCCTGCAAAAATTAATATCATTTTTCTCATTGGAATAATTCATTAAATTTCTTAACTGCCTGAGTTCTTCTTTATTTAATTTAAGTATTGTTGCAAGCTCCAGTGACCTGATAATTGTTTTAAGGGAATAGAAGTTTTGCCGCAAGTTTATATCAAGCACTTTAATAGCAGTGCTCCGGGCCATTTTTAAAAAATTAACAATAGTCCTGCGGGACTTTAAAGACCTTTGTGCCAGCGTACCAAAACATATAACATCGGCTTCTCTGGCAAGCTTTTCCCATCTATTATTTAATTCCAAAAAATCCCAGGCAACATTTTTATTTATAATATAATCCGGTCGTCCGCCATCATCTATTTTTACATCAACTGTCCCGGTCTGGTGTTTGGAATCAATTTGAATGAAATCCCTGGCTAAACCAAGCTTAAATAAAGAATCCATAATCTCTTTTCCCAGGAAATCATCGCCAACTCTACTGGCAACTAATCCATCCTGTCCTAATTTTTTAACAAAATAGGCAAAATTAGCCGGAGCCCCACCCAACTTTCTGCTATGTGGAAATACATCCCACAATATTTCTCCAATACCTACTATTTTATGAGGCACTACTATCCCTCCTGCGGAGATAGAATCCAATAAAAATGGTTAATGATAATTTAAACTTTAGAAGCTCTTGCTAGCGCAACGTTTGTTTTATTATTTAAAACAAAACTACATCATAAGTATCTTAATATATTGAATAAATGAGCCACAAACTAACTTTCTAGAAAATCTCTTAAAGCTTTGCTTCTATTTGGGCTTCGTAATTTATTTAGAGTTTTAAATTCTATTTGTCTAATTCTTTCTCTGGTAACACCAAATTCCCTTCCAACCTCTTCTAGTGTTTTCGGTTGACCATCATTTATACCAAATCTAAGCTCTATAATTTTTCTTTCCCTATAATCTAATGTATTAAGTGTCTCTTTTAGCTTGTTTTGAAGCATCTTGAAAGATGCAGCATCTGCAGGTGCCTCTACTTCCGAATCCTCTATAAAATCACCAAGGTGACTATCACCTTCTTCACTTATTGGAGTTTCAAATGAAACAGGATGCTGGCTTATTTTAATTATTTCTCTTACCTTATCAGGGGTAAAATCCATTTTCTCTGAAATCTCTTCAGGTGAAGGATCTCTACCAAGTTCTTGGAGTAGTCCTCTCTGAACCCTTATCAATTTATTAATATTCTCTATCATATGGACCGGAATTCTGATAGTTCTAGCCTGATCAGCAATAGCTCTTGTAATAGCTTGTCTTATCCACCAGGTTGCGTATGTAGAAAATTTAAAACCTCTCCTGTAATCAAATTTCTCTACCGCTCTTATCAGTCCAAGATTACCCTCCTGTATAAGATCTAAAAAAAGCATACCCCTTCCAATATACTTTTTAGCAATGCTTACCACCAATCTCAGATTCGCCTTTACCAGCAATTGTTTTGATACAGGATCTCCAGCTTCAATTCTCTTTGCCAGTTGCACTTCTTCAAAAGCGGTAAGTAGTCTTATCTTACCAATCTCTTTAAGATACATTCTTACCGGGTCATTAGTAGGATACTTTATAGTAAGATCCGGTTTTCTTTTTAATAGATTCTTATCTCTTTTTATATTTTGAACTTTAGTATCAATATCTTCATCTTCTTCACTTACAATCTCTATCCCCAGATTCTGAATAACATTATAAATATTTTCAATCTGTTCCTTGGACAGCTCTATATCTGAAAGAGTTTCGGTAATTTCCTCCGTTGTAAGCAGGCCATCTACTTTACCTTTACTGATCAGCATCTTTACTTCTTCTAATTTAAACTCTACTCCTCTTTTAATTTTTAATCACCCTAATCCTTATAAATAATCTAAACTTTTTGATTTTTACCCAGTATAAATTAATAGAATAATTTTAAAAAACATATTTAAATAAATACCTAATTCAGGATTGTGGATAAAATTGCTTGCAGAATCTTACCATAACTGGGAATTCTAAGAAAACTACCTAAACCTTTTTCTTAATTTTCTTAACTTATAATTAAGATCATCTTTGGGTGTGTTCCGGTAATTACCACTTCTTCTATTTCCACTAAAACTTCTATTTTCCTGAGGTCTGGCTTCATTTACTAAAAGTTTCCTGTCCTTAAAATCACTCTGGTTAAACTTTTCCATAGCTTTTGTTGCTTCTTCCTCAGTTTCCATTTCCACAAACCCGAAGCCTTTTGATCGACCATCCAGACTTCTAATTACTTTTGCATAAGTTACCTTACCTTCACTGGAGAATAGTTCCTCCAGTTCTTTATCTGTAGTAGAGTACTCCAGATTGCCTACATATAGTCTTTTATTCACCTTGATTTCCTTTCACTTATTAAAAATCATCTTTAAACAAAAAAACAGAAATAATATAAATAATGCATAAAAATGCTGATTTTAATTTAGAATGTTAGCCAAAAAAAATTCAGACTTATTCCATTAACACATTATTTAACAGTGACACTCCACAGAGCAAGCCCTGCGGCTTCTGCTTAGTTTACTAAGCATTCTTTTTCCTGCTTCAATGTCGAAGGCAACCCTTCAACTCCACAAGCGTCAATTCCGCTGTGCCCCAGCGTATTTTTTACCGATTCATCCCCGCTGCACGCAGACGGAGTTTTCTCGGCAACTCTTGAATAACCTTACTGTTGCTTTTTATTATACCATAAAAATATCATCAGGTGTTCATTTTATTTGATATTCATTATTATACAATTTCGACTTATTGAGAGATTAAAATAAAATGCAATTGAAAATAAAGGTTTTTGATTTGTTATATAATACAAAATGTCCAGAGTGTAAAAGAATGGTTGATATTAATTGTAGCATTACTGTAATTGGACATTTAGCTCCTCTTGTAAAAAAGCATATATACTTCGAGTTTCATTGCCCAATTTGTAACAAATCCAGCTCAAACTCTTATAGTTTATGACCGGGCAGATATTTATAAAATTTTTTAATGTAAGAGTTTAGACAATTTATAAAGTTCCTGATCCATTGGCTTCTCTTCTTTTATAGCCTTCTCCAGAGGAACTGATGTTATTGCACCATTTTCCATAACTGCCATTTGGCCAAATTGTCCTTCATGGACTAACTCTACAGCTTTTGCTCCCAGCCTGGTGGCAACAATCCTATCAAAAGCGGACGGTCTTCCGCCTCTTTGCAAGTGGCCAAGTATGACTACTCTGGTTCCATAACCTGTTCTTTTCTCAATTTCCCTGGCAATAACATTGCCTACTCCGCCAAGCTGCACATGGCCAAAACTATCAATTGCCCCAGAAGCTGTTACCTGCTCTTTAACTTCAGCCGGCTTTGCTCCTTCAGCAACTGCGATTATAGTAAAGTCCTTGCCTCTTTCCCTTCTCTTTTCTATAACATTTACAATTTCATCATAGTCAAAAGCAACCTCAGGAATTAAAATAACATCGGCTCCACCGGCAATCCCTCCACTTAAGGCAAGCCAGCCTGCATCTCTTCCCATAATTTCCACTATCATTATTCTACTATGTGAAGATGCTGTAGTGTGAAGCTTATCAAGGCAATCCGTTACAACCTCCAGTGCAGAGTCACTACCTATAGCATAATCAGAATGAGCAATATCATTATCTATAGTCTGAGGAACACCAACGCCTTTTATTCCATACTGGGTCAACCTGGTTATAACCCCATTAGTATCATCTCCGCCAATAGTTATTATGGCATCCAGCTCAAACTTTTTTATATTCTCTTTAACCTTTTCAACTCCATTTTCTATCTTGAAAGGATTAGTCCTTGATGTTCCAATTATGGTACCGCCTTCTCCCAGTATCCCTGAAACTGATTCCCTGTCCAGTTCTACTATATTGCCTTTAACCAGGCCTTCCCATCCATTTTTAATCCCGATTACTTTATATCCATACTCAGATGCCTTTAGATAAATTGCTCTTATAGCTGCATTTATTGCTGGAGAATCTCCTCCACCTGATAAAATACCTATTTTCTTTATCATTTTTATAACCATTCCTTTCGCTTCGCTTAAGGCACAAAACGGAATGAAACTGTTACCCTTAAGCCTATTTTTTTTATAAATATATTATTGATTGCCTTTTTAATCTTTTTTTCAGACTTATCTCCTTCTAAAATGATAATTTATTTGTATTATATAAGCCTGGTATAATAAGATAATAATTTATTTACAATATACAAGCATGGTTCTTGCAGTCAAACCGACTCCAGGCATAAACTTATAATTAAATATTTTTTAAAAAATTAACCTCTATCAAAATTAAAATTATATTAATTTTTGGCATATAATCAACTTAATTTTTTAATTATGATCTCATTTACCATTCCGGGATTTGCCTTGCCTTTGGTTTTGGCCATTACTCTTCCAATTAAAAAGCCTATAGCTTTATCCTTTCCCTCCTTAAACTGTTTCACGGGGCCGGGATTATCTTTAATGACCTCCTCAATAACGGCTTCCAGCAAACCTTCGTCGCTTATCTGCTCCAGCCCCCTATCTTCAATAATCTTCTGTGGGTTTTTTCCGGTACTGAACATCTCTTCAAATACTGATTTGGCTATTTTATAATTGATTTTACCCTTATCGATTATTTCCAGCATCTTACAGAGGTCCTCAGGAGTTACTCTGCTATCTTTGATGGTCATTTTTTCTTTATTTAGAAGTGCGCTGAAGTCACCCATTATCCATTTGGCAATATTTTTAGCATTATTATAATGCCTGCAGCACTGCTCAAAATAATCTGCCAAACTTTTATTATTAGCCAGAAAGCTGCTGTCATACTTGGGTAGGCCGTACTGCTTCTCAAATCTTTTAGCTTTTGCAGAAGGCAGCTCGGGAATTGTCTTTCTAATATCCTCTATCATCTTATCCTCTATATAAATAGGAACCAGATCTGGCTCCGGAAAATATCTGTAGTCATGGGCTTCTTCTTTAGAGCGCAGGACTTTGGTGGTTCCTGTTTTGCTGTCATAATGCCTTGTCTGCTGAATTATTCCACCGCCGGCCTCCAGAACTTTAATCTGTCTTTTAACCTCATATTCCAGACCCTTTTGCAGGAATTTAAAGGAGTTTAAATTTTTAATCTCGGTCTTTGTTCCAATTTTATCTTCGCCTGTTTTTCTTACAGAAACATTGGCATCACACCTCAAGCTCCCTTCTTCCATACTGCAATCGCTGACATCCAGAAACAGAATTAAATTCCTCAAGACTATCATATATTCTTTTGCTTCCTCGGGTGACCTTATATCCGGCTCTGTAACAACTTCTATAAGAGGAGTTCCGGCACGGTTAAAATCAACTATACTGGCTTCAGATTCACTTATTCTTCCGGTTATTCCCTTATGCAGGAGTTTCCCCGTATCTTCCTCCATATGCACCCTGGTTATTCCCACTCTCCTTATATAGCTGCCCATATCAATATCAAGGTAGCCTCCGACTCCCAGAGGCAGGTCATACTGTGAAATCTGGTAATTTTTAGGCATATCAGGATAAAAATAATTTTTTCTGTGGAAGATAGTATATTTTCTAATCTTACAATTTAGTGCCAGGGCAATCTTTGCGGCATATTCAATTGCCTTTTTATTTATAACTGGAAGTGACCCCGGATGTCCCAGACATACAGGACAGGTATATATATTTTTCTCCTCACCAAATGAAAGCCTGCACCCGCAAAACATCTTGGTATTGGTATAAAGTTCAACATGAGTCTCTAAGCCTATAACTGATTCATATTCGTTTTTCATTTCTCCAGTCCAGATATAATAGTTATTAATTTTTAAAAACCAATCCTATATTAGCTGATAAAAATACCCGGTAATCCGTCATAACCCCGGCCTGCCAGTAAAGCCTATTACCTTCTCCAGGCTGTAAGCTACCTTAAGCACATTATCCTCTCTCAATACGTTCCCAATAATCTGCAATCCAATAGGCAATTTACTACCGGACAGCCCTGCAGGAATTGAAATTGCCGGCAGTCCTGCCAGATTTACCGGTATAGTGCAGATATCCGAAAGATACATAGTCAATGGGTCTTCCATCTTCTCTCCAATCTTAAAAGCCGTAGTAGGCGATGTGGGAGAGATCAGAACATCAAATTTTTCAAAAGCTTTTTTAAAATCACCTATAATGAGCGTTCTTACTCTCTGCGCCTTCTCATAATACGCATCATAATATCCTGCTGACAGGCAGTAGGTTCCTATTATTATTCTTCTTTTAACCTCATCTCCAAATCCCTCTACTCTGCTTCTGCGGTACATTTCCCTTAAGGACTCCGCTTCCACGTTCCTGTATCCATATCTTACTCCATCAAATCTTGAAAGGTTTGAACTGGCTTCAGAAGGGGCAATAATGTAATACACGCTCAGCGCATATTCGAGGCTTGGCAGTGAGATCTCTTCAACTATGCCACCTATATCTTCGGCCAGTTTGATGATCCTGTAAACTGCTTCTTTTACTTCCCGGTCGATACCTTCAACCATCAGTTCCTTTGGAACCCCGATTCTCATATCTTTTATGTCTGCCTTAAGGAAACTTTTATAGTCCGGAACCTCCACATTTATAGAGGTGGAATCTTTTCTGTCATGGCCGCAGATTATATTAAGCATCGCTGCGCAATCTTCAACATCTCTTGTAATCGGCCCTATCTGGTCAAGGGAAGATGCAAACGCTACCAGTCCATACCTGGACACCATCCCGTATGTGGGTTTAAATCCTACAACGCCGCAAAGAGATGCAGGCTGCCTTATCGAGCCGCCGGTATCAGATCCCAGCGAGCATGCAGCTTCACCTGCTGCAACACAGGCTGCAGGTCCGCCGCTGGACCCACCCGGCACCCTGTCAGTATCCCATGGGTTTTTAACAGTCCCGAAATAGGAGTTTTCATTGGATGAGCCCATTGCAAACTCATCCATATTTGCCTTTCCAGCCAGTATATAATTCCGGCTTTCCAGTCTGTCAATTACCGTAGCGTTATATATAGGAATATAGTTTTCTAAAATTCTGGATGCGCAGGTTGTAGTTATATTTTTGGTACATATATTATCTTTTATAGCAACTGGTATGCCCATAAAATCTTCTATATCACTGCCGGCGCTTATAAGCTTATCTATTTGCCCTGCCCTGGATAAGGCACTTTCCTTCTCCAGCCTGATATATGAATTTAGTCTGTCCTCAACCTCTTCAATTCTCAAATAGATGCTCTTAACAATCTCGGTGCAGGATATCTGTCTTTTTTCCAGCCTGTCTTTAAGTTGGTGAGCAGTAAGATAATGAATTTCCAAAATTTCTCCTTACTAGTCTATCTTTGGCACTTTAAAGCCATCATTTGCCTCATCAGGGGCATTTTTAAGCGCAAACTCCTGGGTAACTGACTCTTCTACCATATCCTCCCTGAAAACATTCTTTATATCCAGTATATGTGATGTCGGCTGAATTCCTTCGGTATTTACACTGTTTATATTAGCAACGTGGTCCAGTATCCTGTCCAGTTGAGAGGTAATTTTTTCTATATCCTTTTCACCAAATTTCAGTTCTGCCAGTTCTGCCACATGCTTCACATCATCTTTAGAAATTCTTTTCATAAACTATCCTTTTTTTGAAGAATCACCGGTACCGGTAGTTTAAACCGGCCAGTTCAACCCCGTCACAAGCGGACGGGGGTCTTGGCGGGTTTTCATAACATTTTAACAAATATTTTGCCCTATTAATACATTTTTACAATTTCCAGCTCTCCCAGTAAAAACAATATTAGAATAAGGTTGTACGCTCCATGAAGAAAAATTACCGGCATAAGAGATCTTGTCTTTTCAAACAGATAAGCAAAAAGCCACCCAATAATCATAAGAGGTATGAAACTATATAATTCCAGGTGTACTATGGCAAATAAAAAAGAGGACAAAAGCAGTGCAACATTGACGCCCCAGCTTTTCTTAAACGCTGAGTACAAAAATCCCCTGAAAAAAACTTCTTCGCTAAAAGGGGCAATCACCGCCACTACTACAAACAGAATATTACTTGATATGCTTCTGTTTCCGACCAGTATTTCAATCTTGCTTGCAGGGGCCTCTATCCCAAACAGTGAATTCATTATATACACATACAGGAAGCTGACAAAAAAAATAGCAAGCAGTGAAAGAAAAGAGTACCAGATGGTTCTTGCGATACTGTAATACCTCAGTCCCAGATCCCTAAAGCTTGCCTTCCTCCGGAACATAGCAAAAAACCAGACCACCCCCAGCATAAGCACTATCTGAATTCCATATAACACAGTAAAACTTACATTGCCAATATTGGAAGAGTTAAAGAACTGCTCGCCATCCAGCACTTCAAATAATTTTTTCATTCCAAAATAAATGCCTACAAGTACAACCGCTAAAAATATTAAGGAGATTACAGCATCAAGGGCATTCCATTTTATATTTAAAACATTGTTCTGTTTTCCTGTTGAATTTGTCTCTTTTAATTTATTGCCAGTCATATTCAAAAACTTATAAAAAATTATTCTTTTATCATTTTTTTAAATTCTTCTTCAGATATTAATCTGATATTATACCTTCGGGCATCATCCAATTTACTTCCAGGACTCTCGCCCAAAAGAACAGCATCGGTACCTCTGCTGACGTTTGAGGTAACCCTGCCTCCAAAATTTTCAATAATCTCTTTAGCCTCGTCCCTTGAAAAATCATTCAATTTGCCGGTAAGAACAAATGTCTTGCCTGCAAAGGCTTCCTTCTTTAAAACCTTTTTTAGCTCCGAGCTGAAATTGACTCCGGCTTTTCTTAATTTCTCTATTACTTTAAGATTTTGCTCCTGCTTGAAAAAAGAAATTATACTTTCTGCTATTTTTGGTCCAATCTCCTTTATTTCTTCAATTTCCTCGTATCTTGCGTGCATCAAACTGTCAAGGTCCGTAAACACTCTTGTAAGCACAACCGCAGTATGGGAGCCGACATATCTGATTCCCATTGCAAAAAGAAGCCTTGACAATGGTTTCTTCTTGCTTTCCTCTATTGCGCCAAGCAGATTTTTAGTTGACTTTTCTTTAAAATTTTCCAGTGAAAAAACATCATCATACTTCAGGTAATAAATATCCGCTGAATCTTTTATTAATTTTTTATCCAGAAACTTCTCCACAATAGCGGGACCCAGACCTTCTATATCCATAGCCCCTTTTGAAGCAAAGTGAACAATCCTCTCATACTGCTGAGCAGGGCATGCCATTGAAGTACACCGTAGTGCCACCTCCCCTTCAGGTTTTATAACATCAGACCTGCACACAGGGCACTTCCCGGGCATCCTGAATTCTTGCTGGCTGCCGTCTCTTCTTTCTTTTATAACTTTTACAATTTCAGGTATGACATCTCCTGCCTTATGCACCACCACCCAGTCACCGACTTTGACATCTTTTCTTCTTATCTCATCTTCATTGTGCAGGGTGGCATTGGAGATAGTGGATCCTGCCACTGTTACCGGCCTGAGGACAGCCACCGGAGTTAGTGCCCCGGTCCTGCCCACACTGACCTTTATATCCAGGATACGTGTAACTTCCTCTTCTGGAGGAAATTTATAGGCAATGGCCCATCTGGGGTTTCTGGAAGTCTGGCCCAACTTTCGCTGATAGCCAAAATCATTTACTTTTATAACAACCCCGTCCGTTTCGTATGGCAGGTCTTTCCGCTTCTCTTCCCAGCTTTCAAGGTATCTTTTAATCTCTTCAAAACTTGCTGCCTTTCTTATATTCGGATTTATTTTCAGTCCGGCATCCACCAGATAATTTAACATTTCATAATGGCTTGAAATATCAAGCTCACCTGAATCCACTGCTCCATATATAAATATATTCAATCTTCTACTGGCAGTATTTTTGGGATCTATTTGCCGGAGTGACCCCGCAGCGGCATTTCTGGGATTAGCGAAAGTGGCAATTCCCTCCTCCTCTCTTTCTGCATTTATTCTTTTAAATTCATCCTTAGCAAGATAGACTTCTCCCCTTACTTCCAATCTTGACGGAATCTTTAGGCCTGTTTTTCCAAACAGCCTTAAGGGAATTGTCCTTATAGTTTTTAAATTGGAAGTTATATCCTCACCCAGGACACCGTCCCCCCTGGTTGCGCCTCTTGCAAATTTTCCGTCCTCATACACCAGCGCGACTGCTGACCCGTCTATTTTTAGCTCACAGATAAACTCTACTTCATTTTCACCTCTTATAAGATCCTTGTATATACGGGTAAGGAAATCATTCAGTTCCTGATAATCAAATGCATCCTGGAGGCTCAGCATCCTCTCTCCATGTTCTACGGTACTGAAACCTCCTTCCAGGGGTGCTCCAATTCTCTGGGTAGGAGAGTCTTCTGTTATTAGTTCCGGGTATTTTTTTTCAATCATTGAGAGGTTGCGGAGCAGCATATCATACTGGTGATCACTTATAATAGGATTATCTTTAATATAGTAATAATAATTATGCTTTGCCAGTTCATCTCTCAAATCTTCCACTATAAGCCTGGCATCATCTTTGATGATATTTTTAATATCTATATTAAGAAATTCTTCTAATTTTGATCTCTTGCTTTTTTCTTTCATTTTTTCTGGTAAACAGTTTTTTATTTCACCTGATAGATTATACAAATTATTCTTTTTCAATTACAGGATATCCTTTGTCTATCCAATCGAGGATACCGCCCATATCATAAATTTGTGTAAAACCATTTTCCACTAAAATATTAGCTGCATTTCTACTTCTGCTGCCGCTACGGCAATAAGTAATTATAGGCTTATCTTTGGGTAGTTCACCTAACCTATTATCAAGTTCCAAAACCGGGATAAGTATTGCTCCTTCTATATGGCCTTCCTTAAATTCATCAGGTGTCCTTACATCCAGAATTATATAATCCTGGTTACTGCTAATAATCTGGTAAACTTCTTCCACGGAAATATCATTAACCTCTGAGATCACTTTTTCTTCCGCCTGGGCTGACTCCTCCTCGCTAACTTCCTCAATTTGAGCTGTTCCTTCCTCATTATCCTCTGCTTCAACCTGTATTTTACATCCACCAATAATAGCAGAACTTAAAAACACAAAAATGATTATTATAATTGAAATCAGATATAGCTTATTATTCATAATTCTGTTTATCATTCTCCACTCCTTTTTAATTAATCCAAGTTTTTATAATAATTATAACTAATAATCCATATAGACAAAATAAATTTTATAATTTTTTATCACTTTTTAAGTCTTATCTAAAAAATTAATCTTATTGTTGAAGTTAGTTGCAACTTATAGAAATTAAAAAATTTATTGTTTTAAACTATGTATAAAAACAATTAATAAATCTTTCACAAAATTATTAAAATATTATAGGAAATGTCTCACTACTGAAGAGCGATAAATTAAGAATCAGCCTCTCATCGGCCAAGATAGGAATGAGCATACAGAATCTTATTGGTTAATATATTGTATGTTTTTATAACATTCATTAACTCTTTATCATGGGGATCGACAATAGCGCTGTCAAGACCATTGCTCAACAATATCAGAAGGTATGCCCTGTTAAGAAGACTCTTAAGCTCCGGTGGAGAAGACTGGGAAACGTTACTCAGTCCCACAATAGTTCTGGGTTCATCTGGCAGTGCCATTAATTCCTTGAGCTGTTTAAAAATCTTCAGCGCATCAATGCAATTAAAAACCTGTTCCTGAAGGACTGCAACCGGCAGCACCACAGGATCCAGGTATAAGTCCTCCATAGGTAGGCCATATTCCAAAGCAGAATTAACTATATTCATGGCTATCTCTACTCTGCTATCGACATCCGGTGGCACACCTTTCTCAGTCAGGGCGATTCCAACAATCCTGCTGTTATACTTTTTTGCTAGCGGCATAAGAATGTCAAGCTTATCTTTATCTCCGGTAACTGAATTAATCATAGCGGTGCCCTTATGCACTTCAAGACCGGCTTCGATAGCACTTATATTTTTAGTATCCAGAGCTAGAGGTGTGTTCACTTCAGCCTGTATACTTTTTACTATCCACTGCATAAGTTCTTCACCCTTTTTTGTAGCCGGACCAATATTTACATCTATGTAGTCTGCTCCCGCATCTTTCTGTTCCCTTGCCATCTTTATAATAGGTTCAGCATTTCTGTCTTTTACAGCATCTCCTACTGCTTTTGACACCACACTTATGTTTTCGCCAACGACTAACATATCTTTTCCCCATTCTGTAAAAAAATTACAATATAATAATAGGTAATCACTAATTATATCACCATATAAAAATAATTTAATAGAGGTTTAAACAAATAATTTTAATAAAACTTCAGCTGGACCAGCCATTGAATGGAAAAATTGCTTTATTTTAGAAAAAAAATAGCCTGGCGCTTAAAAGTTATAATTAAACCACTTATTGTAAATATCATCATAAGTGCCGTCTTCTTTAATTTCTTCTAAGATTCTATTAACTTCTTCCTTTAAAGCACTTCCTTTAGTAAAAACAATGCCAAATTCTTTATTAGATTTTACAACTTCCAGCACAATATAAATTCCTTTATTTTCAGGCAGCATATTAACACCGATGGGCAGTGAGATTAAGACCCCATCAATATTTTTGTTTCTAAGGTTATCAAACATTGTCAAAATATCATCATAACTTTCAATTTTATAATTAAGCAGATAATCTTCGCTTAGACAATTTTTTTCGGTTCTTAAAATTCCAATAGCCTTACCATTTAAATCTTCCTTAATCTTAATATCAGTTTCGCTTAAAGTAACCAACATATATTCCATTACAAAATAAGGACTGGAAAAATCAACCAGATTTTCTTTTTCATCAGTTATTGGAACAGCTGAAATTATCATATCTAACTTTAAATCTTCTGGAATCTGGTAAGTGCTGTCCCAGGTAATAGATATTATCTCTATCTCTTTATCCATTCTTTTTGCTATTTCTCTGGCAATATCTATATCGAAACCTTCAACATTTCCATCTTCTTTAAATTCAAAAGGCTTATAAGTAGTATCACTTCCAACCATAAGTTTTTTACTATCAGTGGCAATCTTCATCTCATCAACTGTACCAGAAGCTCCGCAACTGACTAAAGGAGACACTAATAAAATGATGGCAACACATATAAATATATTTATAAAAATTAAAAGAACTTTTTTCTTTTTTGGTGTAAAATTTAAAAACATTTATTTAAATCTATAGTCTAAATTTTTCTTGCTATTTTTTAGTAACATAAATTTTATTAAAAATATGATATTTTTCCAAGTAATTATTTAATTGTATTATTGTATAATTTTGCAAATATATAAATGATTATTATATTATTTATAAATACAGAAGTGCTATGAATTAAATAAACAAAAATAGGAATGTGAGAATACCTATTTAAATATAGAAAAGAGGATATTTTAACTTAAGAAGTTTCATTTATAGTTTTACAGTTATTAATACTTTTTCTTTTAAAATAATTCATTTTTCTTGACATAAAGCTTTTTATATTAGAATATTTAGAATATAATGTTGTAATTACATCATTATGTTTATTTATGAACAATATATAACATATAAGAAAGGTACACATGAGTAAAATTAGGATTTGCCTTATTGGAGCAGGTAGAGCAGGAGAAGTCCATGGCGATGTATATAATGATTATGTAAAAAATTCAGAAATGGCTGCAGTTGTTGATAATAATCTGGAAAAGGCAAAAAGCCTTGTAAAAAAATATAGTCTAAAAGAAATTCTTGCGTTTAATACTTTTCAAGATGCAATAAATAATGTCAAATTTGATGCCGTTGTTATTGCTACTCCTACTTCTATACATTCTGATTATGTTATTAAAGCTGCAAAAAATAAAATTCACGTTTTTTGCGAAAAACCAATGACAACCACAACTTATGACTGTGACAGGATGATAAAAGCTTGCAAGGATGCGGGAGTAATACTGCAAATTGGGTTTATGAGAAGATTTGATCCAGGTTTTCTTTACGCTAAAAATTTAATAGATGAAGGTACAATTGGCAAACCAATTATAATCAAATCTCTGACTCATGGTCCCGAATTACCAGAGAAATGGTCTTTAGATATTAAAGATTCGGATGGAATGCTGGCTGAAGTTAATAGCCATGACTTTGATACAATCAGATGGCTTTCAGGAACAGAATTTGATAGTGTATACGCAGTTGCTGAAAATTTTAAATGTCCTGAGATTGGAAAAATTTTTCCTGACTTTTATGATACTGCTGTTGTTTCACTAAAGCTCAGAAACGGAGCTTTAGGTCTAATCGATAGTGTTTGTCCATGTTTTTATGGATATGATGCAAGAGCTGAGGTTGTTGGCACAAAAGGAATAATGTTTATTGGAAGTTTGCAAGACTCTACAACAATAACCTGTACTAAGGAAAATAATATTTTTATAAAGCAGACAATGAGCTGGAATAAAAGGTTTCATGAAGCATATATTTCAGAAGATAGACATTTTATCGAATGTATTTTGAGCGGTAAAAAACCAGTTGTGACCGGCGAGGATGGTAAAAAAGCAGTAGCAGCAGTTGTTGCTGCTAATAATTCAATTTTAAAAGGTAAACCAGTGAATATAGTTTAGTTTATTGAATTAGGAATCCTATGATTGCTGTAATTTATAAGGGTAAAGGAAAATTTAGCGTAGAGGATGTTCTAATTCCTGAAATCTCAGAAGATGAAATTTTGTTAAAAGTTCGGGCTGCGTCTATTTGTGGCACAGATTTAAAAATAAAAGAATTTGGCCATTTTAAAAACCCGGATGATAAGCCTATTATTTTAGGCCATGAATTTTCCGGGGAAATAGTAAAATTAGGCAAGAATGTCAGAAATCTGAATGAAGGAATGAGGATTTCTATCGCACCAAATATTGGATGTGGCCACTGCAGGGAATGCATTGGTGGTTATACAAATCTTTGTGAGGACTATGAAGCTTTTGGGATAAATATTGATGGAGCATTTGCAGAGTTCCTAAGAGTTCCATCCAGATATATATCTCAGGGAAATATTTTTATACTGCCCGATAACATAACTTTTGACGAGGGCGCATTAATTGAACCGCTGTCAGCAGCATTTAATGGTACAGAAGCTGCTGGCATTACTCCCCCAGATATTGTTTTGATTATTGGAGCAGGTCCTATGGGAATCTTAAATTTGATTCTGGCAAAACTGAGAGGGGCCCAAAAAGTAATTGTAAGTGAAATTATTCCAGAGCGGATAGAGATTGCAAAAAAATTTGGAGCCGATTTTGTCATCAACCCGGAAAATGAAAACTTGAAAAGTGTACTAATGAAGTTAAGCTACCATAGAGGTCCTGACGTAATAATAATAGCAGCATCATCTGGTAAAGCTCAGGAAGATAGCCTGGATCTTATTGCCAGATGTGGAAGAATAGTTCTTTTTGGAGGTTTACCCAGGGGTAAGGATATTATAAATTTTAAACCCAATGTTATTCATTACAAACAAGTTATTGTAACAGGAACTACTGGCTCCAGTGTTATTCAATACAGAAAATCTCTAGAGCTAGCAGCTTCAAAGAAAATAAACTTAAATGAACTGATCAGTAAAAAATACCTGCTCCCTGATGCTGAGAAAGCTTTTTCAAGTGCAAAATCACCAGAAAATTTAAAAGTTTTATTTACCATCTAAAGATAATGACTAGGAGATTTAAAAATTGCCAAAAAAATCATATTTAATAGGCGTTGATGTAGGCACCAACGGTACAAAATCTGCTATTTTTGATGATGCGGGAAATTTAATTTCAGAAGCTTTTGAAGAGTCTAAGTTATACTATCCAGAAATGTGTGCAGTAGAGCAGGACCTTGATGAAATTTATATTTCCGTAATCAATACAATTAAGCAATGCATCCAGAAATCAGATATAGATATAAGAAAGGTGGAGGGAATTGCAATAGACGGTCAAATGGCAGGCATTTGTTCCATAGATAAGGATTGGTCTCCTGCAACACCATATGATTCCTGGCTGGATACACGGTGTGCCTCCTATATCGAAAAATTAAAAAAAGAAGAATCAAAAATAATATCTCTAACCGGGGGACCTCCATCATTTACCCACGGTCCGAAAATGCTCTGGTGGAAAAATGAAAAACCTGAAGTATTTAAAAAAATTGCAAAGTTTATCATGCCCTCAACATATGCGGCCGGAAAATTAGCCGGTTTAAAGGCTTCCGATGCATATATTGATTACACATATATTCATTTTAGCTGTTTTGCAGATATACAAAATAATCGCTGGTCAGAAGATTTATGCAAAGACTTCGATCTACCCATGGAGAAACTACCAAAAATTGTTAAACCATGGGAAATAATAGGTAGACTGAATAAGGAAGCTGCAGAGCAAACTCTGCTAAATTCAGGTGTGCCTATTGCTGCCGGCTGCGGGGATACCACCGCCACTATGTTGGGAGCAGCATTCGATAAAGCAGGTATGGTATTTGATGTAGCAGGTACCGCATCGGTATTCTCAGTGTGCCTGGATAAATTTGTACCTGATGTGGAAAATAAGACATTGTTTACAGGAAGGCTGGCCATCAAAGATCTATGGTATTCCCTGGCGTACATAAATGGCGGCGGGCTTAACCTAAGATGGTTCAGGGATGAGATAATAAAAAATAAAGATAATTCTGGCCATGAGTCAATTAAGGACCCCTATATTTTTTTAGATGAAATGGCATCAGAAATAAAGGCAGGCTCTGAGAAGCTCTTCTTTATACCCCATCTGGGAGGCAGTGTATGTCCGAGTATCCATTATCTTAAAGGCAGCTGGATGGGACTTACCTGGCGGCATAAGATTGGTCATCTATACAGATCACTTCTGGAAGCAGTAGCCTATGAATATGCAATATATATGGACATCGAAAAAAAGTTGATTCCAGAACTCAAATTTAAAAAAGCCAGAGTTATAGGTGGTGGATCTAAAAGTAAAATATGGAATAAAATAAAATCAGATATTCTTGGAATCCCATACGAGAAATTAAATAGAGAAGAATTTGGTGTACTAGGTTCTTCAATTTTAGCTGGATTTGCCACTGGCATATTTAAAGACCTGAAAAATACAGCAGACAGATTTAATAAAGTTGAGTATAGAATTGAGCCGGATATCGAAAAATATAAGTTCTATCAGCAGTATGTAAATTATTATAAGTTTTTGTTAGATAATACTAATAATATATTTAAGGGTTTAGAAAATATAATAAGTTGATATATTCTTAACAAAAATGAAGGATTTTGTGCAAACAGTAAATAGTACAATAAAAAAAGAAGGTTACATCGGATCTGTAACGATTGGAAGTGATTTATCAAGTAATTCATCATGGAAAACTATAAATAGGGAAAAAGGATTAGCAGGTTTTTTTAAAAATATCGTAGAAAGGCTCGCTAGTTTGGACATAGATACAGCAGATATTGAAAATATTATTAAAAAAAATGCACAAAATTTTTTATGTTTTAATTGAGATTCTATTTAAATGAGTACTATGAAAAAAGAAAAAAACAAAATCAAGCCATTTACTTTTAAGATTGATATAGTAAATAAAACCCTTTCAAACCCTGATTCACATATCGTAAGGAATCTTTCTTCGATGAAAGGCCAATACCTTGATGAGACGAGCTATGATGAAATGATTAAAAAGGAAGATACTGTACTCTATGAGGTATATGAAAAATTGGTGCCGGAAATAGAGGGTGAACTGATCCAGGGACTATCTATTGTGCATCCCGGCAAGGTGGGCAAGGAATACTTTATGACTAAGGGACATTTTCACTCAGTGCTGGAGACAGCAGAGCTATATTTCTGTCTAAAGGGACACGGATATATGATGATGGAAACACCTGAAGGCGATTGGTCCGCTGAAGAATTACTACCATACACTGCTTCATACGTTCCAGGCAGGTGGGCCCACCGTTCAATAAATGTGGGTAATGAAGATTTGTTGATGTTATTTGTATATCCGGCACATGCAGGCCATAATTATGCAACAATAGAGACTAAAGGATTTAGAAAATTAATTATAGAAGATAATGGTAATCCAAAAATAATTGATAATCCTAAATGGAAATAATTTTAGAAAATAAATAATTTTAGCATAGTATATTAGTATTATTAATATTATTACTACTAAAGGGGCAAAGGGAACATGCAAAAAAAGCCATTAAAAGAATGCCATATTTTAGTAACACCAACTAGTTATGGTAAATATGATAAAAATTTAAAACTAAAACTTGAAGAAATGGTAAAAGAAGTTGTGTATAATACCAGTGGTAAATCATTAAAAGAGGCAGATCTTCTGCCAATAATTGAAGATTTTGATGGAATGATCGCAGGACTTGATGAGATAAATGAAAATGTAATCTCCAAAGCTAAAAATCTAAAAGTAATTTCAAGGTATGGTTCAGGCTATGATAGAGTAGACATTGAGGCTGCAAAAAAGGCAGGTATTTATGTGACCAATACACCGGGGGCCAACTCTATTTCAGTAGCAGAGTTAACTATTGGTCTTGCTATTGCTGCTGCTCGTTCTATTCTATATGCAAATATTGAAACAAAGAAGGGAGAATGGCCAAGATTAAAGGGTATTACCCTGGAGGGAAAAGTGTTTGGACTAATAGGCCTTGGAAGTGTAGCAAAGGAAGTTGTACTCAGATTAAAAGGATTTAATTGTAAATTAGTTACTTATCATCCTCATAGAAACCCTGAATTTGAAGAAAATCATAATATAGAATATTGTTCTCTTGATAATCTGCTTGATAAGTCTGATTTTGTGTCACTTCATATGCTAGTCACATCAGTAACATTTAAGATGGTGAATAAAGATTTTTTAAATAAAATGAAAAAAGGTTCTATTTTAATTAATACCTCACGGGGAGAATTAATAGACGAGGATGCATTATATGAAAGTTTAAAAAGTGGTCATCTCCGGGCAGCAGCACTAGACGCTTTTTCCAAGGAACCTCCTGATCATGATAATCCATTACTATCTTTGCCACAGATTATAGTCACTCCTCATATGGGAGCTGGAACTGATATGGCTGCAAATGAGATGGGAAGAATGGCTATGGAAGATTGTATTGCCGTTTTAAAGGGAGAAAGACCAAAATATATAGTTGTTGAACCTAATAAAACGATAAATGATAGTTAGACTGGGGAGCTTTTCTCAAGAAATGGGGTTGCATGGGATTTCAACTATGGAGATGAACTTAATTTTTTACATCAGGCTAAAAGGCAAAGTAAATCTGGAGAAGTAAGAGTTGAAGATGTGTGGGTTTATCTTATACATGGGTGGACACAGATAATTTTTGAAGCTCTTAATATGGAAACGACTGAAGAATTGTTTAATCGTTTAGCCAATGTTGCAAATGCTTTAATATAAATAGAAAAAATTTAAAAGGAGGAGGACAAATGGCACAATTTAATAGACTGACTGTTTATAATGTTATGATAGAGGATGGTTTGATACCACTTTTCTACAACCAAGATGCTGAGAAGACCAAAAAAGTTGCTGAAGCTTTGGTGAAGGGAGGGTCGCGAGTTTTAGAATTTACAAACAGGGGTGATCTTGCAATAGAGGTTTTTTCTGAACTTATAAAATATAGTATAAAAGAATATCCCAATTTGATTGTAGGAGTAGGTTCGGTAATAGATGCCCCTACAGCAGCACTTTATATAGATTATGGAGCAAATTTTATAGTTGGCCCCAGTTTTGATGAAAAAATTGCCAGACTTTGCAATAAAAGAAAGATTGCTTACATCCCTGGTGCTGCCACCACAACAGAGATATCGCTTGCAGAGGAATTCGGTGCTGAGATTGTAAAAATCTTCCCAGGGTCAACACTAGGAGGACCAGATTTTGTAAAAAATATCTTAGGACCAATGCCCTGGTCAAAATTAATGCCTACAGGAGGGGTTACTGCAGAAGAAAGCAACATAGAAGCTTGGTTTAATGCTGGAGTCGCCTGTATTGGTATGGGGTCTAAACTGGTAAGTAATAAATTAGTATCCGAAGGCAAATATGAGGAAATTGCCAGTTTAACTTCTAAAGTACTAAAGATAATTAGGAATGTAAGAAAAATTTAAAAGCTTATAGAAGGAGGACAAGTGAATGTGAGAAGTGGATATGTAGGCAATCTTTTAAGAGTCAATCTGAGTAATAAGACTTACCATGTGGAGCATTTGGATGAGGCACTTTTGACCCTATTTTTGGGGGGGAGAGGTATAGCTGCTAGAATTTATTTTGAGGAGATTGCTCCACAGATTAAACCACTAGATAAGGCGAATAAACTGATCTTTATGACCAGTCCTTTAACCGGTACCATCGTTCCCGGAAGTGGTAAGTTCCAATGTGCCACCAAATCACCTGAGACCGGGATATATCTTTGTTCTAATGCCGGAGGAGATTTCGGTCCGCAGCTCAAGTTTGCCGGTTACGACGGCTTAATTATAGAAGGTAGAGCTTCAAAACCTGTTTATGTGTTTATCAATAACCATAGGGTGGAAGTTAAAGATGCCACTAAACTCTGGGGTAAAACTACCGGAGAGGTTTATAAAATTCTCAAAGAAGAGATTGGCTACCCCAAAGCTGGAATAATGTGTGTTGGGCCGGCGGCGGAGAGAAAGGTAGCCTTTTCCTGCATTAAAGTAGATGGCAGAAGCTTCGGCCGGGGAGGCGCTGGTGTAGTTATGGCTTCCAAGAACCTTAAGGCCATAGTGGTTAAAGGGCAAGGTAGGTTAAATTACGCTAATCTAGCTGAACTTAAGAAAAGGATTAAGCCTCGAGAGGTAAGAAAGGCATGCCAAGATTTAGCTGATTATGGAAGACCAATCTATACCGAGTCGATAAATGAGCTGGGCTGTTATCCGGTAAGAAACTTTCAAACTGCGGTGTTTAGTGAGATTGATAAAATTGATGCCCGGTTTATGAAAGAAAACTTTTTTGTCAAAAATCGGGCTTGCTTTAAGTGTCCCGTAGCTTGCCTACAGGTGTGTCAGGTGAAGTCTGGTAAGTTTGAAGGATGGACAGTAGCTCCAGAATATGAAACCATAGGGACTCTAGGAGCTATGTGTGGAGTATCAGACTTTAATGCAATTTTATCTGCTAACATACTGTGTGATGAGTATGGTATGGATACGATATCTACCGGTAATATAATTGGTTTTGCCATGGAACTCTATGAGAGAGGAATGATTACACAAGAAGATACTGGGGGACTGAAGTTGACTTTTGGTAGTCCTGAGGCTTTATTAGGAGCTATTGAGCTTATAGCCAATAAAAAGAAAATTGGTGAGATACTAGCCCGTGGATTTCGTGGGATAGCCACTGAAATTCCTGGCTCAGATCAGTACATGATGCAGGTTAAGGGAATGCCCTTCGCTGCCTACGATCCCAGAGGGTTCTATGGGATGGGACTGGTCTATGGTACCTCCTCCAGAGGTGCCTGCCATAATGTAGGTGGCTGGTCAATCAGGGCCGAACTACTAAGTGGAGAGTATGATAGATACGCGCTTAAGGGTAAAGGTAAGCTAATAAAAAGCATTCAGGATACGAGAGCATATATTGATTCTCTAGGTATATGTACGGTAGTGAGGAGGGTTTTAGGATTTAGCGACAAACCTAACCCAACCATACTTAACTTAGTAACTGGCCTGGATTTTACAGATAAGCTAATGGAGATAGGCGAGAGAATCTACAACCTGGAGAGGCTGATATTAACAAGAGAAGGGATACGTCGAAAGGATGACATGTTACCTCCAAGGATAATGAACGAAAAACTACCTGAGGGTCCAGCTAAGGGACATGTGTTAACTAAAGAGATGTATGAAGTTGAGCTTGACGAGTATTATGAGGCAAGAGGGTGGGATAAAGAGGGATTACCTACCCATAAAAAAATAGAGGATCTGGGCCTGGTTAATCTCCGGTAATATAAGACTATAGAGGAAATCGAAAGGAAAGTTCATTTTATCAAGGATGTGTATAATGAAAAGAGGTCGCACTCATCATTGGTCTATTGGCCACTGTAAGTAGAGGTTCATTAAATGAAGATAAAAATTAAATTTTCTACTTTTTTTGAGAATTTAAGCGGAGTGAAAAAAGCTGAACTTTACCTACATCCAGATGCTACCGCAAAAGATGCTCTAGAAAAAATAGTTGATAATTTTCCCAAACTCAAAGAATGGCTGCCCCACTATGTATGGATATTTATCAATGGGAACTATGTAGAATCGCGAACTCAATTAAAAAATGACGACGAAATAGCCCTATTTCCTCCTATAGAGGGGGGATAAAATGCTGAACAAAAAGGAATTAAGAAGATATGAGCGTCAGATAATGATCTTTGGGGAAAATGCACAGGAGAAGTTAAAAAAAGCAAAAGTAGCTATCGTAGGATTAGGAGGGTTGGGGTCGCCTGTTAGTATATATTTAACAGCAGCAGGAATTGGTTACTTATCTTTAGTCGATGAGCAGAGACCGGAGTTGAGCAATTTAAACAGACAAATTCTGTATGGAGAAAAGGATTTGAAGAGAAAAGCAAAGCCTGTGTCCGCTAAAGAAAAGCTCAAGCAATTAAATTCACAAATAAAAATAAAAACATGTTCTAAAAGAATTTGCAGGGAAAACATAGAAGATCTACTGGATGATGTAGACATAGTTGTAGATGCACTTGATAACTTTGAAACAAGATATCTATTGAATGAGTTCTGTGTCAAAAGCAGAAAGCCACTTATACATGCTGCCATTGAGGGATTCTATGGTCAAATCACCACTATAGTACCGGGGAGATCACCCTGCTTGAATTGCCTATTTCCGAGTCCGCCCAAGAAAATAAAATTTCCTATCATTGGAGTAACTGCTGGACTTTTTGGAGTTTTGGAAGCAAATGAGGTTATAAAATTAATTACAGGATATGGGGATAATTTGATAAGTAAGCTTTTTACTTATGATTTACTTCGCAATAAAGGGGAATGGATAGAGGTCAAACCGAATCCGTCCTGTCCCGTATGTAGTGAAAGTTTCAGGCTCAGGCGTCAATAGAAAAGGGATATTTGCTCGAGTGATATATATTGTTTTTCACCCTGATTGTACCATCACTAATTTATTAGTTAATATTATATCCTGAAATTTAACTTGGTCTATTCTGTTCTCTAATAGAGGGGGTGCACTCCCACTATTATAAGAAATTTATAGAGTCACGGAATCTCCTCTTCTAATCTCCGGAGCTGAGTTATACATTGCTCTGCATATTCATCTCTAAGAGCTTCATATCTTTTTAGGCGGGCAGCAACATAAGGATTCGGCACTGGTGGAAGTGGTTCCAGCGTTAGAGCCCACTCGTAATGGATTTCTTTGAGGGCATACATTATAGCTCTAAAGTTAACATGACCATCACCCACCGCCCTGCGGTTACTATCGGATATATGTAAGTTTATCAGAAGTTTTTCCCCACAATGTCGGATTGCTCCTTCAGGATCTGCTTCCTCAATATTCATATGGAAAACATCCAAATGAATCTTTACTGCAGGAGAATTAACTTCTGCTATAAATCTTAACCCATCCTCAGCTGTATTCACAAGAAAAGTCTCATATCTGTTAATTGGCTCTATTGCCAATAATATTTCCTTTGACTCGGCATATTTTGCAGCTTCCCTTACAGATAAGACTGCGTGAAGCCACGCCCGTTTCTTTGCTTCTATCCATTCCTCTTCGTTTTCAAAATTATCTATCGGGTTAACTTTACCTACAGCTGAAGGTACCACTATTACTAGAGGAGCTTCTACTTCTTCTGCTAAATCAACGCAGCTCCGTAAATAGCTAATTGCTTTTTTTCTTACCTGATCATCTGGTGAAGCCATATCCCTATCCCGTGTAGGCCATGGGTATATGCCAGCTATAGAAAGTACACCCAAATTGTACTTCTTGCAGAGCTCTTTGAACCGGAGTTGAGCAATTTAAACAGACAAATTCTGTATGGAGAAAAGGATTTGAAGAGAAAAGCAAAGCCTGTGTCCGCTAAAGAAAAGCTCAAGCAATTAAATTCACAAATAAAAATAAAAACATGTTCTAAAAGAATTTGCAGGGAAAACATAGAAGATCTACTGGATGATGTAGACATAGTTGTAGATGCACTTGATAACTTTGAAACAAGATATCTATTGAATGAGTTCTGTGTCAAAAGCAGAAAGCCACTTATACATGCTGCCATTGAGGGATTCTATGGTCAAATCACCACTATAGTACCGGGGAGATCACCCTGCTTGAATTGCCTATTTCCGAGTCCGCCCAAGAAAATAAAATTTCCTATCATTGGAGTAACTGCTGGACTTTTTGGAGTTTTGGAAGCAAATGAGGTTATAAAATTAATTACAGGATATGGGGATAATTTGATAAGTAAGCTTTTTACTTATGATTTACTTCGCAATAAAGGGGAATGGATAGAGGTCAAACCGAATCCGTCCTGTCCCGTATGTAGTGAAAGTTTCAGGCTCAGGCGTCAATAGAAAAGGGATATTTGCTCGAGTGATATATATTGTTTTTCACCCTGATTGTACCATCACTAATTTATTAGTTAATATTATATCCTGAAATTTAACTTGGTCTATTCTGTTCTCTAATAGAGGGGGTGCACTCCCACTATTATAAGAAATTTATAGAGTCACGGAATCTCCTCTTCTAATCTCCGGAGCTGAGTTATACATTGCTCTGCATATTCATCTCTAAGAGCTTCATATCTTTTTAGGCGGGCAGCAACATAAGGATTCGGCACTGGTGGAAGTGGTTCCAGCGTTAGAGCCCACTCGTAATGGATTTCTTTGAGGGCATACATTATAGCTCTAAAGTTAACATGACCATCACCCACCGCCCTGCGGTTACTATCGGATATATGTAAGTTTATCAGAAGTTTTTCCCCACAATGTCGGATTGCTCCTTCAGGATCTGCTTCCTCAATATTCATATGGAAAACATCCAAATGAATCTTTACTGCAGGAGAATTAACTTCTGCTATAAATCTTAACCCATCCTCAGCTGTATTCACAAGAAAAGTCTCATATCTGTTAATTGGCTCTATTGCCAATAATATTTCCTTTGACTCGGCATATTTTGCAGCTTCCCTTACAGATAAGACTGCGTGAAGCCACGCCCGTTTCTTTGCTTCTATCCATTCCTCTTCGTTTTCAAAATTATCTATCGGGTTAACTTTACCTACAGCTGAAGGTACCACTATTACTAGAGGAGCTTCTACTTCTTCTGCTAAATCAACGCAGCTCCGTAAATAGCTAATTGCTTTTTTTCTTACCTGATCATCTGGTGAAGCCATATCCCTATCCCGTGTAGGCCATGGGTATATGCCAGCTATAGAAAGTACACCCAAATTGTACTTCTTGCAGAGCTCTTTGACTTCCCCGGCTTGATAAAGCTTGGGCTCACCCTTCAGCTCCACTCCATCGTAACCGAACCTTTGTAGACGCTCGAAAGTTGTTTCCAGAGGTTCATCACCATAGATCCAGTTGCTTATTGAATACTTCATTTTCGCTCCTTTGTAGGTTTAACGCGCATACCTTCGCCTCAACTGATCAATTACTACAACTCCAATTATAACAAGACCCTGGAACACGTCCTGCGCAAAGTCCTGTACATTATGGAGGTTCAGGATATTACCCAGTATGCTCAAGACACCTGCTCCAAATAATGAACCGATAACACCACCTTCACCGCCAAATAGATTTGTTCCTCCAATTATAACAGCAGCAATGCTTTGTAGGTTAATTTCACCCGCCATCAAGGCATTAGCAGAGTTTATACGACCGATTAATATTATACCCGCCAATGAGCATAACAGTCCCGAAATGGCATAAATTTTGATCTTCGTGAAATCAAAGTTTATTCCTGATATGATGGCAGCAGGCTTATTACCCCCAATCGCTAAAATCGATCTTCCTAATGCAGTATGATTTAAGATCAGCCAACCAACAGCGACGATGGCAAGTGCTATTATGAGTGAGGCGGGTATTCCCAGAATTCTCCCGCTTCCCAACCAGATGACCTCCGGCGGCAAATACGCCCTGAGCCTCACCACAGTGAAATGAGATGGAACCGGCAACCCTTTTGTCAGGATCAAAGCTATACCACGAACCGTTACCATCATCCCTAAGGTGGCGATGAAATCTGGGATTCTTCCCTTCGTGATTATTAAGCCTGTAATACTTCCTATGATGACCCCTGCTAACAAACCAAACAATATTGCCACCCATACCGGTATACCCCAGTAGCAAAATGCTACTGCAGTTAGCGAACCACAAAAGGCCATGACAGCCCCCACAGAAAGATCAATGCCTGCCCCAATGATGACCAATGTCTGCGCCACAGCTACTATGATGAGAGAAGGCATCCGCTGCGCCATGTTAATTCCGTTGCCAATTGTTAGAAAGCCGGGTGCTTTCAGCACGGCGTAGAAAAACCCGCCACCCATCACTATAATTATTGTCCTGATCACGAGCCTCGCTCTCTGTTGTCGGGTTGCTACCCGCGCTTTCAGCCACTCCAAACTAAAAACCTTAGGCCTTGATGATTGTTTAGCCATTCTATATATCCCTTCTCTATCTAAAAATATTACTTTTTAGCTACCACACTTCTGAGTAAGTCTTCCTGTGATGCTTCTCCTCTATTGTACTCAGCAACAAACGAGCCATCGCTCATAACCAAAATACGATCAGCCATATTTAAAACTTCCGGTAGCTCTGATGAGATTAAAATGATGCCAGCCCCACCTTTAGAGAGTTCATTGATCAAGCGGTACACTTCTATCTTAGATCCTACATCGATTCCCCTGGTAGGCTCGTCCAGGATCAGGATCTTCGACTGACTACAGAGCCACTTGGCCAAAGCAACCTTTTGCTGATTACCCCCGCTGAGAAATTCAATCTTTTGGGCTAACCTGGGTGTATGTATACCTAGATCCTCAACGTAACCCTTTGCCATCTCTCTTTCATCATTGTGCTTGAGAAAGCCAAATTTACAGAATCTTCTCAAGCTAGGCAAAGTGATGTTCGGTGGGATGGTCATCTGCATTAGAAGCCCATCCTGCTTGTCTTCGGTCAGATAACCAAGACCTGCTTCAATTGCATCTGTCGGAGAGGAGATATCGACTCTTCTCCCATCGATGAAGATCTTACCCTTATCGATCCGGTCAATTCCAAAAAGGGCGCGGGCAAACTCCGTACGGCCCGCCCCCATAAGACCAAAGATGCCCAGAACCTCACCCTGATGCAAAGTCAATTCAAGGTGGGTCAGTCGACCGTATATCGTCAGATCCTTAACTCGCAAAACCTCTTTGCCCTCTCGTGTTTCTTCCCTGGGAAATTTCTCCCCCACGTCCCTGCCCACCATCATTCTAATTAGAGTTTCCTCGTCAGCCCGATCCACCGGGAGAGTGTCTATTTTCTTACCATCTCGCAGGACAGTCACACGGTCGCAGACCCTGGGAGCCTCGGACAAGCGATGCGACACATAAATTATGCTTATCCCTGTCTCTTTAAGCGCATGGATCATGCAAAAAAACCGTTCCCTTTCCTCATCAGATAGAGCAGAGGAGGGCTCATCAAACAAAAGGATCTTCACATTCATAGATATAGCTCTTGCAATCTCGGTCAATTGTCGTTCACCCATGCCAAGGTTGCCCACGCGCTCCTTTACATTAATACTAACACCAAGTTTGTCCAAAGCATCTTTGGCCCGAGCAACTAGTTGCGGCCAATCTATACCTCCAAATATCTTACGCCTGGGCCATCTTCCTAAGAAAATGTTTTCAGCCACAGTCAGGTTAGGTATGAGGCTTAATTCCTGATACACCATACCTATCCCCAATTGCCGAGCATGCTGTGGATTAGCAATGTTGACTTCCTGGCCATGAATGAAGATTCTGCCTCCATCCTTGAGCACAGAACCGCTTAGTATCTTCATAAAGGTCGACTTGCCCGCACCGTTCTCTCCCAGGAGACCATGGACTTCCATCTCGTAAATATCCAGGTCCACGTGATCAAGGGCGTGAACTCCAGGGTAACTCTTGTCAAGACCTTCAACTTTCAATACTGGTAAAGACATAATACTCATTATCCTCCATGATTAACAGATTACCCGCTTATTAGAGTTGTTCCTCTTATAAACGTAACAACGCTGTATTACATTTCTAACTATAATAAACCTTACTTCTTTTCCTAATCTTCAATTGTTAATAAAATAACAGACATACTTACTTCACATATCTAGACTAGACAACTTTCTAGAAGACTTTATTGAGCGGTGTAACCTCCATCTATCGACAGTACAGCGCCAGTGGCATATAGAGATTCATCCGAGGCCAGGTATAATATCCCGGCGGCTATCTCCTCAGGTTGACCTAACCTATTGGCAGGACGCACCACTTCAAGCTCACGCCGAGCTCTTTTCGGATCTGGCGCTCTACTTAGAGCTTCCGTAACTAACGTGGTCTCTGTAGTACCAGGGCATACACAGTTAGCTCTCACATTGTCTGCAGCAAAGTCTATGGCTATACTCTTTGTCAGGGCTATAATACCACTTTTAGAAACATTATAAGCCACCTGCTTCTTTATACCGACAATTCCGGCTTCAGAACCAACATTTACGATAACACCACCTTTTCCGCCTTTTATCATTTCTGGAATGGAGTACTTGCAACACAGGAAAACACCCTTAAGATTAACATCCAAAATCTGATCCCAGTCCTCTTCACTAGTGTCAACCACGCTTGCTTGTAAATATATACCAACATTGTTTACTAAGATGTCAAGCTTGCCATAGGCGTTGACAGTAGTCCTAACCATTTTTTCTACATTATGAGCTTTAGACACATCAACTTGAACAAACACAGCTTTTCTATTTTCACCTTTAATCAAATCTACTGTCTCCATGCCCTTCTTTTGATCAATATCAGCAACCACAACACTTGCACCTTCTTTTCCGAACATAACCGCTGTCGCCCTTCCGATTCCAGATCCAGCACCTGTTATTATTGCAACCTTATTATTTATCCTCATTTCCTCCTCTTCTTCCGAAATTTCTCCATTCAACAATATACTGACTTGAGTATTCACATGTGCACTTTTAGCAAAACCGCCCACTTCTTACAAAAAGTGAGCGGTTCTGCTACTTACTGAATCTACAACCTTCTACTTCTTCATTACTACATCCTTGGTGATTCGCCAAGCTTGATAGCCTCCCAATCAATGGGTTCAAGAACAGGAACAGGATAGAACAGATCTGCGTTTTCCTGGTACGCGGTTCTTGGTCTGATATCAAAGATATGTGGAACCTCGCCACCATAAACTAAAGTTACTGCGAACTCAGTTCCATACCAGCCCCAATCTGGGAAACCGTGGGTGGTTTCAGCTACTATCTTGCCTTCCTTGATCCTTTCTACGGATTCAGGCGTTACGTCGTTAGTAAAGATGGCAACATAAGGATCTCCTACTTCACCCTCACCAGCCAACTCCAGCCGACCAGCAGCATCACATGCAAGCATAGCTCCCAGTCCCATCTCGTTGGAGGCAGCCCAGATTGCATCTAGCTCACCGGGTGGGTTTGCTGTTAAGAAGTCCTCGGTTGCTCCGATTCCTTTCTCACGGTTCCAGTCTGCAGCCAAGGTGCCAACTATCTCGATGCCAGGATAATTATCAACTACGCTGTGGAAACCTTCAAGACGTGCCATTGAGAAAAACCCACCAGCAACTCCCTCTATTATTGCCACTCTAGCATTGACATCTATAGTTGCTGGATCAACATCCTTGTATAAGTCCTCCCACCAAGCAAGATCCAAATAGGTACCGGGCTCTATTGTTACTTCTTCACCTGTGCCCAGCAAACCTGGTCCGCCAAAGTAGTCAACTAAAGCGTAAGCAGAGATCACCGCAGCTTCAACATTGTCAAACCCAATGTATGAAGCTACTTCTACTCCCTCAATTGGTTCAAGCAGGTTTACAATTATTACGGGGATTCCTGCCTCATTAGCTTTTTGTATGGCTGGAATTACCACCTTTACCTCAATAGGAGAGATAGCTATGACATCAACACCCCTGGCTACGAAATCTTCAATGATCGCTACCTGTTCTCCAAAAGCCGTGTGGCTAATAGGAGCTTGAGAGACGATGTCAACCATAATCCCAGCATCCATAGCGTCAGCAGCTGATATAATGAAATAGTCAGTTGCTGTCCTGAACACTCCCGTGATGTCAGGAGGTGTCCAGCCAATTCGGATAACCTCTGGAACTGCTGGAACTTCCTCTTCAACTACTTCTTCTTCAACTACTTCTTCTTCAACTACTGCTTCTTCAACTACTGCTTCTTCTTCGCAACCAGCAAGTGAAAAAGCTGCAAGCATTGAAACACTCAATACCATCACTACTATCCATAATAATGATTTCTTCATTTTTATACCATCTCCTGTTTACTTTTTAAACAGATTTTAATAAAATTACGGGCGAGATTTGTTTGCTTTTGGTTAATTTAACCACTTCCTAAAAGTTAGACAAATCTCCTTTTTTAAATTTGTTCTTTTTTTCTTTTTTTAACACCTCCTAAAATCCTAAAATTTTCTATTTCAAAAATCAGTTAGTTAACACCTCCTTTCTTAATAAAGTTTAAAAAACAATAATTTCTTTTCAAACAAGGATTCATGCTTATATGTTTAAAGTGATACTAAACCTGTATCCCAAAGATCAGAAATAAAGCTATCGTCTATCGATGTTTTGGAATGATTGCGAACACGAATAAGAGCAACTACAAACCTGCTTCGATCTCCACGGTGGAGAGCCTGAAAATACTCTATCGGGCGACCGTCTTCGAGATAGCTTATGCTATTTAATAACATCAAAGGAGTACCAACCTTAACTCCTAGCAGTGTGGCCATGTGTCTATCTGCTGATACTGCTTCCAATGAACGGCGGCCATAAGCAATCCTGAGAGCATATTTTTCCTCCAGGACACCATAAAGCGATTGGTTTGTCAGATCCTCTTTAAGCAGGGATGGACAAATTTTGTAAGGGAGGTAAGTAGTTGCTAAAACAAATGGCTCGTTGTTAATAAAGCGCAGCCGTTTTATCTTAATCACTGACTCCCCCGGCTTCAGCCCAAGTTTTTTTAAAATTTCACTATTAGTCTCCCATTTAGTCTGTTCCAGTACCTTAGTAACCGGCTTTATACCTCGCGCCGCCATATCCTCATAAAGTCCTGTAAGGTTTTGGAAGAGGTTTTCTGCAATCTTTGGCCTGGTTACAAAGGTCCCTCTTCCCTTCTCGCGGTTCAGATACCCATTCTGCACCAGACTACTTATGGACTGACGAACTACCGTGCGGCTTACCCTAAAGCGCTCACAAAGTTTAAACTCAGAAGGAATCTGCTGGCCAGGCTTCAACCTCCCATTTTTAATCTCATTTTCCAACAGCTCCTTCAGCTGAAAATAATAAGGCAAAGGACTCTTATGGTCTATGATTTTGTCTTTGCTTATCTCAACCTGCTCTCCCAAAATCCCCCTCTTAATCCTGTTATTATGTGATTACAAATATATTATATAAGAGCAAAGCTGTCAATAGTTTTTATAGATTTTTTCAGCAATTTATACAACTGCCAGTAAAAAATAAAATTATTTTTTAATATAGTTTAATTCTAGTGTCTGAATTACAGTTAATTGCATTATTGTATAAATTTACAAATACATAAATGATTATTATATTATTTCTAAATACAGAAGTGCTATGAATTAAATAAACAAAAATAGGAATGTGAGAATACCTGTTTAAATTATTTCATCAGGCGCGGGGAACTGCATACTGTTTATGAAATGATTATTAAAACCGGAAAATACAACCAGTTCAAGATATCTAATTTTTTTAGCTACTTTTTCAGCATTTGCCCTCTGCTTTTTGGAAATTAATATCATCTTTGCTCCAACCCCTGCAGCATTGCCGACCTGCCTGATTTTCCTTAACTGAACATTGGGGAACATACCAATATTAATAACATTTTTAGGGTCTATATAAGACCCAAAAGCGCCTGCAATTATTATTCTGTCTATATCTTTAAAGCTTATATCTGCATGTTCAAGTAATACTTCAATACCAGCTCTTATTGCCCCTTTTGCCAGTTGAATTTCTACAATGTCTTTTTGGTTTATTGAAATATCTTTTTCTCCGCACCGCTTAGTAAAACACTTACCATTCTCCAGGACATTACTATTTTCTCTTCTCCTGTTGCCACCATCTGAAGGCGCCAGTATATAACTAAACTCTCCTTTGCTATCTCTGCACACACAATCTAAATCAGTTTTAAATTTGCCGTTCCTGTTTATTATGCCAGCCTTTAACAGTTCCGCTATCGCGTCTAAAATCCCAGAACCGCAAATACCGACAGGTTTTATATCATTAATGGTCTGGACAGACGGTATACAAGTCTTAGAATCAATTAATACTCTCTCTATGGCGCCTGGCGCTGCTCTCATACCATATTTGATATGTGCTCCTTCAAATGCTGGACCTGATGCAGTAGAAACACTGGTGATTTTCTTCCCGCTTTTTAATACAATTTCAGTATTGGTTCCGATATCAATGCCCAGGTAGTTACCTTTCTTTTTATATATTTCTGTAGCCAGGATCACAGCTAAATGGTCAGATCCCACAAATCCTGCTATTGGAGGCGGTAAAAAAATATATCCGCCGGGGGCAATTTTAATTCCAATTTCCCTAGCTTTAATTTGTAAAGAGTCATTAGTCAATGAAACAAATGGAGACAACCCAAGCTGATTCACAGGCAATCCCAGCAGCAGGTGATGCATAGCAGTGTTACCAACAATAGTCATCTCGGTTATTTCTTTATGCGTTAAATTATTTTTCCTGCAAAGTTCACTTACTACTTCATTTATTTTAGTTACTACTACCTTATGAATCTTATTTGCATTATCCTGACTCTGCATAGCAAAATTTAAGCGGCTCATTATATCTTCCCCATAACTAACCTGGGGATTCATAACTCCTTTACTGTCAATTGTTTTTCCAGTCACCAAATCGACAAGCAGAAAAGCAATTTTTGTTGTTCCCAGATCAATGGCCAGACCAAAATTATTTTTTATCCTATCCTTGCCTTCAATCAGAATAATCTCATCATTTCTTACTGTAACCACAATTTCCCCTAAGTTACTCCTGATAATGTAAGACATTTCAACAAGTGACCTGTAATCAATAGAATTAACCTTCAGGTTATATTTATTCTTAAGAAAACTTTTGATTCTGTTAAATTCAGATTCTAAATCTCCGAGATTGGCCTCTTTTAATTTTACAAAATATTTCTTGCAGACAGGATCTACTTCAATAATCTTCTCCTCGCCCCTAACCTGAAATTTCTGCTCCTCACTCAATGATGATGAAGGTATATATATAATTAGATTCCTATCGAAAATTTGCTGGCATGCCAGTCTAACACCATTGTCGATCTCATCAGGGCTTAATATTTCCTGTTCCTGTTTGCTGGCTGGCTTTTTTTCTTTATTTAGAATAACTATTCTGCATTTGCCGCAGGTTCCTTTTCCAGCGCAGACTGATTTTATACCCAACCCGGCATCAATAATTGCTTTAAGCCCACCTGTCGGTTCGTTTAGAAATATCCTTTTTCCTATAGGCTCAACAATTATTTTAATCTTTCCACTTTTCATAATATTCTCTTCACCTGTAATTTACTTAAGAAATTTTTATTGGTCTGCTCTAATTTTCTTATAAATGAACTTTCTTAAACAATATCAATAATATTATATTAATTTTTGTAGAGTTTAGAAAGACTTATCTAATCATATCTTCCTGAAGGAAGCCTTTATTTCCTATTTATAATATGTTAAAATAAACATATAAAATATTAATATTAAATATTAATATCATATTTTTCAAAGTTTTTGTTAAAATAAATTAGGTAATCATTCAAATATTGTCCAGTAATATAAGTTTATAAGTTAATTTGATTTTTACTTAAAAATAGTATAAAGTGTTCCACGCTTTTAATAGAGAATACGGTTAGCTAATTGATAAAATTTTTAATAAAGGTAGGTGATAAAGACGACAAAGAGTGGTGAAATTAAGAAAAAATCAGGAGAAATTGGAATAAATGGCCTTAATAGTATAAGCAATTTAGAAGCTGAGATAATGAAGATTGTATGGGGAAAAGGCAAAGTAACAGTAAGAGAAGTACATGAGAATATGCTAAGAAAGGAAATTGAAATTAAGGAACAAGGATTTATCCCTTACACAACCGTAATGTCAACAATGACTACGCTGGCAGAAAAAGGGCTTCTGAAGCAGAATAAAACTGCAAAAACCTATATTTATTCTGCAGCAGTTGATAAAAAAGAACTTTCAAAAAGCATAATAAAATCAGTTTCAGATAAATTGCTTGAGGAAAGTACAAAAAGCATGGTTTCCAAATTTTTATCTGACAGTAAAAACATTTCTAAAGAAGGAATAGAAAAATTATTGGAAGAAATAGACAAATCTTAAAAAGATTTGTCTATTTCTTTTGAACCTGCCTATTATTTTATAGAGGATTAAAGAAGCTAGTATTAAGTAAATCGCATTAAAGAGTTTTTTAAAAAATTTTTACTTTTTACAATAATATCTAATAGTATTTTTTTATTTTTTAGTAATACAATAGCAATAAATTTTATATAATTTATATTGACCAATATGGTTTTTTTAGAAATATTGGTAAACTACATTTTACCAATTATTTATAATAGTTTTGTGAGTCTGGTTTTAGTCTTATTCTTCTTATTTATTTTCAGGATAAAGGATTCGAATATCAGAATTTTATTTTTTTTCCTACCACTTATAAAACCGTTTATAATTATTTCTGAAAAAATTGATAAAACGTATTTTCAGTCATACCCTGTTGCTGGTTTATTTAGGTTACCTGACCCAAATAATATATTTAGAATATTTGAAGGATTTGATAAGGGTCCATTAATCTTTTCGAATATCAACTATATAATTTTACTACTGGTAATTATTAGCATAACATTAATATTAATAATTAGATGGATAAATCTTTATTTATTCTATAGAAATTTATCACATGAAGACATAGTTGACAGAAAAGACATTCCTGGAATTTATGCCATAATAGATGACTATATCCAAAAAATGAAGACAAAAGCTCCTTATGTAAGTCTAACACACAGGTATTACTTCTCACCTTTTATAATAGGAGTTAAAAATTTTGCACTGGTTCTTTCTCCCAAATTAATAGATATACTAAATACTGGTGAAAAAGAGGTTTTAATTCAACACGAACTATCACATATTAAAAGAAACGACAATCTTATTGGCTGGATTGCATTGATATTAAGAGACTTACTCTTTTTTAATCCTTTTTCCTATATTGCATATTCACTAATTAAATCAGAGCAGGAAAAAGATAGCGATAAACTCGTGGTTAAATATTCTGGAAAACCTGTAAAAAAAATAGCCAAAAATATTCTTAATGCTACTCTAAAAATAAAATCTATTTCAACTTTGAAACCAATTTCCGAGTCTGCACAGAGTTTTACCTTTCTGCCACTTGGTTCTTTCAGCCATTTTAGATTTAGAAATAGGATTAATTCTATTCTTAAAACTAATCCAGATAAGATTTACAGCCGTATCTTTCCTAAAATACTGATGTATATTCTATTTTTGACACTTCTAATAATTCAACTAATGTTTGTAATAAAAATAAATAATTTTTATATATTTTTAAGATAAATTTAAAATATATACTGAAACTGTTAAAATAATTATCTTTTTCCTTAAAGAGAATTATTTTTTTAGTATTAATCTGGTATAATATTAAAAGAAGAAACAGCTTCTAAGAAGGGAGGCCTCAATTGAAATCTATTAACAAAACTAAAAACCTCTGGAATAAGGACTTAACTCTTGAGGGGTTAAAGAATGAAGTGAGTCCATTATGCTGCTGGGTATGGTGCTTCTGGTGGTGGGGTTAAGAATAATTGTACTCGTAATTTATAAATGAAGTTATTTCCAAGCAGTTATAATTACTCTCATAGAATAAACTCTAGGTATACTCTTATAAATAATACTTTAACCGGTGCGCTGGATATAATTGAAAATAATATCTGGAATTTAGTAGAGGATAAAAAATTTAATAGCATAAATGCTGATCCTCTCTCAAATCTTATTGAGAGAGGATATCTTTATTATGATTTAGAAAAAGAAGATAAAATACTGGTTACTCTTTATGACAACTACACAAAAAAAGTATCCTCAAGACCGCTGAGATTTGTATTCTGTCCTTCCTACCAATGTAACCTAAGATGTACTTACTGCTTTCAAACGGACCTGCCTTCCAATCCCAATAAATTTATGAGCATTAAAATCTTGGATGATGCAATAAATGCTGCAGAAGAAATATCAAAAGAAAAATCCGGTAAAGTTGACTCTGTGGAATTATTTGGGGGGGAACCACTGCTTTTAAGGAATAAACCACTCCTAAAGAAGATTTTTAAATTTGCAAAAGAAAAAGATGCCCCTATAACTATAATCACCAATGGTGTGATGGCTAAGGATTTCACTGACATATTACTACCAGTAAAAGAAAAAATAAAAATGCTTCAAATAACCGTTGATGGACCTCCAGAAATCCACGACAAACGCAGAAAATATCCCTCCGGTAAAGGAAGTTTTAATGAAATATCTAAAAGTATAGATTTACTTCTAAAAAATAACATAAATACAAATGTTAGAGTAAATATTGATAATACCAATATAGAATATCTGCCGGATCTGTATAAATATATTTCTAAGAAGAACTGGATAAAAAATCCAGATTTCAATATCATGTTGGCACTGGTTACAGATCACAGTACCATGGATTATAATAATATAATAATTCCAGAGGAAAAACTGCTGGAGAGATTGATTAAAGTATATGACAAATACCCGGCATTGGAAGATACATTTGGTTTTTACAAGTTCAAACCATTACGACATATACTGGATATAGTAAGCGGCGCACCAAATGTCTCTCCCAAATTTATTAACTGTGAGAGTAATTTACTGGAACTTAATATCTTCTGCCCCGATGGATATATATATGCTTGCGGAGAATCTATAGGGAAACCTGATTATGCTATTGGAAAATTCAGCCCTGAGCTTGAATTCTATCCTGATAAAGAAAAGTTATGGACAGGAAGAACCATATTGAATATTGAAAAATGCAGGACCTGTAAATTTGCTCCCCTTTGCGGAGGTGGCTGTGCTTATTCCTCTATTCTCATATATAAAGACAACAGCAAACCAATATGTGAAAGATACCAGGAAGTTCTGGATACATTCTTAAGATTAAGGGGAGAAAAAATACTGAAAAAGTACGTTAACAGTTTTTAACCGAACTAATTGCTATTTTATACCAACAATATTCTTTGCTGCCTTCAATGTATTACTGAGCAGCATAGCGATGGTCATAGGTCCTACTCCACCCGGTACCGGTGATATATAGCTAGCCTTAGGTTCTACTCTTAGGAAATCTACATCTCCAATTAATGTAGCGCCTTTATTTTCAAAGTCCTCTTTTCTCCATTCCAGCAGTTCCTGGTTCGCCTTATCTTTTGTAATCCTGTTGATTCCTACATCTATAACCACAGCCCCCTCTTTAACCATATCACCCTTAATTAGATATGGTACACCGGTAGCTACAATCAGGATATCCGCATCTATGGTATGAATTTTTAGATCTCTGGTTTCAATATGGCATATAGTAACCGTAGCCCATTCATTTAAAAGAAGCAGGCTCACCGGTTTTCCGACTATTTCACTATGGCCCACCACAGTAGCATTCTTTCCCTTTATGATTATATCTTCTCTTTTTAACATTTCTATAATACCAGAGGGCGTTGCCGGCACCAGGCACTCTTGCTGGGTTACCAGCTTTCCTATATTTACAGGATGAAATCCATCCACATCTTTTTCAGGATATATTGCTTCCAGAACTTTTGCTTTATCTATCTGTTCCGGCAATGGAAGTTGAACTAAAATACCATGAATATCTTCCCTGTTATTCAATCTATCTAATACCTTTAATACATCTTCGGTAGACACGCTCTCATCCATTTTTATAGATTCAGATTTAAAACCAACCTCTTCGCATCCTCTCTGTTTGCTTCCAACATATATCTTTGAAGCAGGATTATCCCCCACAAGTATTACCGAAAGACCCGGTACAATGCCTTTTGTCCTTTTCATCTCTTTTACTTCTTCAGTTATCTCGTTTTTAATGTCCTGTGAGATTCTCGTCCCACTGATTAACCTGGCTATTTTAATCACCCCTATACTTAGAATTTGTAATAATTTATAAAAAAATAAATCTATATTTTTAAAGTTACAGAATTACTGTTTTATACAAGCCTCTATTCTTAGAACAATCCAACAATATTACCTTCATCGTCAATATCTACATTGGTTCCAGCCGGAACTTTTGGAAGTCCTGGCATGGTTCTCATCATGCCAAGTAACGGATAAAGAAAACCTGCGCCAACAGAAGCCCTGACATCTCTAATGGGAATTGTAAATCCAGTAGGCCTTCCTTTCAGGTCAGGATCATGGCTCAGGGAAAGATGGGTTTTGGCCATACATATAGGTAATTTGTCAAATCCCTGCTTGGTATATAAATCTATCTTCCTTTCTGCTTCCGGCAAATAATTTACACCGTCCGCACCGTAAATTTTAGTAGCAATAGTTTCAATTTTTTTCTTTATAGGCCAATCCAGGGGATAAAGGAATTTGAAATCTGATGGCTTATCTGCTGCTTTAACCACTGCCTCAGCTAATTCAATTCCCCCTTCTCCACCTTTGAGCCAGACTCTGCTGACTACTGCATCTTCTGCGCCTGCAGCAATAGATTTTTCCCTGATTGCATCAACCTCTTCTTGAGTGTCAGCTTCAAAATGATTTATAGCAACTACTACAGGAGTTCCGAAAAGCCTCATATTTTCAATCATCTTCTCCAGATTCTCACAACCTTTTTTAACTCCCTCTACATTGGGTTTATTCATCAGCTCTTCATCTACACCTTTTCCGGGAATAAATTCAAATACTCCTCCATGCATCTTCAGTGCCCTTACTGTTGCCACAATAACTACAACATCCGGTTTTAGTCCTGAATATCTGCATTTAATATCCATAAATTTTTCTGCTCCGCAATCTGCTCCAAATCCACTTTCCGTTACAATATAATCTCCAAGCTTTATTGCTATCTGGTCTGCTAATACCGAGCTATTTCCGTGAGCAATATTGGCAAAAGGACCGGCATGTACAAAACATGGCGTGTGCTCTATTGTCTGAAGCAAATTGGGTTTTATGGCATCTTTTAAAAGCACAGCCATAGAGCCTGCACATTTTAAATCCTCAGCTGTTACTGCTTTACCATCATAAGAAGAGCCAACTACCATTCTGGCTAACCTCTCCCGAAGGTCTTTAAGACTTGTAGTAAGAGCAAGAATCGCCATTACCTCTGAAGCTACAGTAATATCATAACCTGTCTCTCTTGGAATCCCGTTTAGAGGACCTCCAAGACCTATTACAATATTTCTCAGCGCTCTATCACTGACATCAACCACCCTGTTTAAAGTTATGCTAAATGGATCTATGTCAAGTTCATTTCCCTTCATAATGTGTGTATCCAGAAACGCAGCAAGAAGATTATTAGCTATACCCACAGCGTGGGTATCCCCGGTTAAGTGCAGATTAAAATCTTCCATTGGAAGAACCTGGGAATAACCACCGCCAGCTGCTCCGCCCTTTATACCAAATACCGGACCAAGAGAAGGCTGCCTTATGCAGGTAATAGTTTTTTTACCAATCTTATTTAAGGCCATACTCAGCCCAATTGTAGTTACTGTTTTACCCTCACCAAGCGGAGTGGGAGTAATGGCTGTGACATCAATATACTTTCCGCTTGGCCTGTCCTTAAAATTCTCCAGAACTTCCAGTTTTACCTTTGCTTTATGATTTCCATACAGTTCCAGATATTCTTCATCAAGACCGATTGACTCAGCTATTTCCCTTATGTGCTTCATTTCTGCTGATTGGGCGATTTCAATATCACTTTTCACAAGAGACTCCTCTCATTTTTCCAGGTTAAATATTTAATAAAAAAAATACACCACTGAATTATATAAAAATTACTAACCTGTTACAAATTAAATTAAAAAAATATTGAGTTGGCTCATTTATTAACAGCATGAATCAATATTCATACATATATAACTGATTTTAAAATGAAATTTACCCATAAAACATAAAATTTAAGTCCTGGTTAAGCACTATATTCTTTTAGAAATTTAGGAACCTCACCAGCTTCTCTGGGACCAACAACAACTTTCCATCCATCTCCCAGTTCGTCTTCCAATTCGCCCTGAAGCTGCGATACATAACCAGGTATTACAATTTCCTTTTTCTTTATTTTTTCTACAATACCACTCTTCTTTATAAATTGAGCAATCAATTCTGGAACAAATTTCCCTGCTGCCCAGGCAGTAAGAACAGACTGGCCTTCAACATCCATAACTAAGAGCCAGGATGGAACTTTGCTGCTTTCTACTTCACCTGAGATTATAAAGTAGGTAAGAGAAAAATTAGTTGTAATCAAAACCGGTGAATCTTCATCAGGACTGCCTATTTCATAAATTTTCTGTTCTACCTGCATCGGTCTTCTGGGATCAGTGTATATATTCTGTCTATATACCAGCAGTGGAAAAATATTTTGATGGCTTGGATTCGAAAGCACAATAATCGAACCATATTTAGCTATAAAAATAGAAGCTATTAAAGTTTCTTTTAAAGGATTATCAGTCATTTCATCAGGAAATACTATAGTGGGATAGCCAAAAAGCCTGTTCTTCTGCTTTATTGCAGCTATCCTTAATATAATTTGATTATAAAAATCATCCTTAAAATCCCTTGACCCAATATCTATTACCAGATTTTTAATCCCGGCTTCACGCATTTTCCCGGTAATTGCTGCTATATCTTCAAAGGACTTGCCTCTAACTGCTATTGGACATCCGGTCTCTTTTCCAAGAGTTATAAAAAGGTCTGTATTATCAGCAGTAGCAGCATGGATGAGCGGCTTATTTTCTTTGAACTTTTCAGCTGCAGTTTTCAATGTCTCCGGGTCTGACGAAACTAATATTAATGGTTTTTTTGTAAGTGTGGCAACATCGCCAGCAACCTTTAGAAATTTGTCTATATTTTTAGATTTATTTTTAATACAGACAGCATCTACTTTTAAAATCTGACCCACTCTTTCATATAAAACCTCATTTACACCTTTAATTATTTCTTCAATTTTGCCGCTGTCCATATCATCTTCTATGGTTACTGCAAATGCATTTTGATTTACAAATGTTCTATCATGCCTGAACATTACCGTCTCTTCGCCAACTACAAAAGAGTCATTTCCAGCGCCAATTTCCACTTTCAGGATTGGCGGCTGAGAAGCTTCTGAAAGCGCTTCTTTTACTTCTTCTGAAATGTGAGGACATTTTTCCAGTTCCACTTTACCTGCTGCCAGCTGCATTGCAAATGCCAGACAGGTAGGAAATCCGCAGTCTTTACAGTTTGTTTTTGGCAACATTTTAAATATTTCCAGACCGCTCAATGCCATACTTTACTCTCCTTACCTCACTTTATATACACTTCTATATTTTTTACATCATTGGTTCCATTTTAAGAACAGGATGATTTACCTTTTGTATCCACTCCAGCACTTCTTCTTCAGTCCCTGCCTCTTCCTCAGTAGCAACTTTATCCAGAAAATCTTCCATTCCCATCTCCTTAACCCGCTCTTCAAGAATATCCCTTATCTCCTCTTTTAGTGCTTTTGGCATCCATACCAGCCTTTCCAGCCCCCCATCGGCTTTTATAAATTTTTTTGAACTGATAAAATATTTGCTTATACCTATAAAACCCGGAGTCTGTATTCCACCACCAACCATTCCAGCCATAGTAGAGAACTTCATACCGCTGGGGGTCATACCCGAGTGTTCCCTGTTTACTGCCATTACTCCATTAGTAGAAGGAAGAATAGTTACAATTACTTCGAAACAGCCACACGAAGTCATGGGGTCTACTATCATAGAATATGCCGAAAAAGATTCCAGGGATTGATTTGAAGCCTTATAAATAAAATTATTTACTCCTTTCCATATTCCCAGTCTTGCATCTATGGTTTCACCTATTTTAATTGGCTGATTTGGTCCGGTGGGATTAATCTCATAGGAAGCCTTGCAATCCAGCCAGTTATACGCGCCGCACAGACCCGGTCTTTCCGGTGAGACAGCGCAGACATGATTGGGAGCAAATGACTGGCAAAGGGTACAGGAATAAAAAGTATCTACAGACTCATCAGTCAGATTTCTGAGCCTTTCATCTCTTGTTCTAAAAACTTCCTTTGCCATTTTTTTAAGCGCTGCTACATCTTCAAGGTTTGTGTAAATCTTTATCTGGATCTTATCCATAATATTACTAAAATTAGAATGCATTTTAGCATGCAGTATGGTTCCTAAATGCTTGATCTTAAAACCGCTTTTTACTGCTTCCTTGCTGAATCTAACCCAGTTAGTATCTCTCTGTCCCATATGGAATATACCATTAGCATAGTTGACAAAATAATGTATCTGTCTTTCCATTACCGGCTCAAAATCTTCCTGCATTTTTCTTCCATAAACCAATACTTCAATACCCAGTGGAAGTACATCTCCTTCTTTTACATCATCAACTTCAGGGCCAAATATTTCAATTTTACCATCTTCAACTTCTGAAGAATCAGCCATGTGCAGGAACTCTACTGCTTCACTCTTATTACCGCCAAACTCAATATAGGTATCTTCTTTTCTTACTCTTTCGCCTTCAAAAGCAGGGCCAAAAGCAACCGGTACATCTACTTTTTCAACAGTGATCTTTAGTCCTCTTACCTCTATAGCTTTGGTTACAATCTCATCATCAGGAATATTTGACACTACATGCTCATAGGTGCATACTCCCCGTGGCAGCACTTCAGGTATATTTGTATTTGCAATGGTTGGAAATCCAAAGTTTATTGCAGCTGCTGCATTTGCATATTTTTCATCGTCAACTTCACCTAAAGCTATAACAAATGCAAATACTCTATCTTTATTATAAAGCAGCATTCTTCTGTAATCTCCAGGCTGAACACCACCAAAAGTCATAGCTACTCTGGCTGAAAAGCCTGCTGAATAAACAGTAGAGGTTATATCCTTGCCAAATGGAACCAGCCTGGTATCCCAGCCCAACTCTATTCCCTCTTCAGCTAATTGCTCTGCCATAGACTTTCCATCTGTTGAAGCACTCATAAATACATATATACTTTTTTCCTGAAGCTCTCTTGCAATTTTAACTGCAGTCCTGCTATCCTTGCAGGCTCCTACACAGGCTGCAAATCCTGGAGCTGTCCCATCTACAAATTCAATACCTCTCTCTCTCAGTATCATATCTGTAGCTGCGCCCAACCATATTCCATCATCAGGTGAAGGGCCATCTATATATTTTATAGCCTCTATTATTTCTTCTGCCCATAGAGTAGCGATCCCAGCATCTAATGCGCCGCCTAAATAAGGTATCCATATTTTCTCACTGGGTACCGGAGGAAGTAATTTTTTTGCCTCATCAAGAACTTTTTCTGCATCAGATAACCTTTCAACTTTTATCCCTGTCATACTATATATAACAGGAAGGAAGTAACCCGTATCGGGAAATTCTACTTTCTGATCCTTGCCATGCTTCTCTATACAATCTTTCAGTGATTTTTTTGCGCGCTCAACAATTTTGTATGCGCCCTTTATGGCACTGGTTGCAATAATCTTAGACATCTTTTAAAGTCCTCCTTGCTTCCATATCAAGTAAAACTCTTTCTTTTTTAATATCTATCTTCAATGCTTTTCTTTTAGCCTGGATATGGCCTATTACTTTATTTAATACTTCATTTATGTCTGAAACATACTCTAACTTACCTCCAAATTTTTCTTCCCACTTTTTAGTAATAATATCTTTAACTTCCTGACTTGATTCAACCGGTATAGGCTCCCCACTAAATACTGTGTATACACCCGATGCAACACAATATGTACCAATAGAAAGCGCCTTCTCGCTCATCCACTCAGGTGCAATCCCGGCTACTGGAAGATCACTTATATCTTCTCCCAATCCACCTTCCTGCACTACTTCTGATAGAACTGTAAGTATTCGGGAATTATCTACGCAGGAGCCCACATGAAGTACAGGAGGTATTCCAACAGCTTCACATATTGACCTAAGACCCTCTCCTGCATATTCCATAGCCTCTGGCATCATCAAGCCACATTTAGCTGTTGCAATTGCTGCACAGCCAGTAAGAACTACTAGATAATCTCTTTTAATTAACTCTCTGGTTAAAAAATTGTGGTATTTATCATGAGGTACTCTAGCATTATTACAACCAACTATCGCCACCACTCCCTGAATTCTTCCATCAATAATAGCATCATTTAACGGTCTAAAAGATTCCCTGAATCTTCCACCAAGAGCGTATCTGATATATTCATGGGAGAATCCTGCTATCAAATCAGAAGTTACCTCTGGTATGTAGACTTCTCCTTTTCTATTTGAAAAATTATCTATCGCCATTCTAATTATTTCTCGGGCCAGTTCTAATCCATTATCCTCCTTAAATTCCATGTGTATGGATCCGGTAATTTTGCACTTGGGTGAAGTCGTAACAAGCTTTGTATGAAATTTTTTGGTTAACTCGCCCAGAGCCTGCATTATGCACTGAATATCAACTACCATTAATTCTATTGCACCAGTCATTACTGCAATTTCCTGTGACAGAAAATTTCCTATGGGAGCTACTCCCTGCCGCATTAATATTTCATTTGCAGTGCAGCAAATACCTACTACATTAATACCTTTAGCGCCTTTACTCCTGGCATAATCTATAAGTTCTTTATCATTTGAAAGCTCAACAATAAGCCCGGACAAGGTGGGCTCATGACCATGAATTACCAGATTTACCTCATCTTTGTTTAGCATTCCTAAATTAGTCTTCGCATTAATTGCCCTTGGGGTATTAAATAATATATCAGTGATCTCAGTTGCAATCATAGAACCACCCCAGCCATCACCTACAGCACATCTTACTGCCTGATCCAGAATATGCTCAGCATCCTGATCCACTCCCATATGAGTCCTGTGCATTACTTCTACTATCTCTCTATCTACACCTCGGGGGACTACATTATTTTTTCTCCATATTTCCTGCCTTTTTTCAGGTGCCATTTTTATAAGATCAATTTCACCATTCTGCTGCCCAAAAAGGGACAGAGCTTTTTCTGAGGCATCTCTGGCAATTTCCTTTATATCTCTATCATCTATCTTGATCCCAAGATTTTTAGCAAACTTCAACAGTTTAAGTTCATCTTTAATTTCTAGACCCGGGGCTTTTCCTTCCGCCACCAGACCCAGCAAATGTGCTAAATCTCTTCCATGATCAGAGTGAGCCGCAGTGCCCGCTGCAATGTGACGGGCTAAATTTCTGGCAGCTATAGTCCCCATAGTTGCACCGCACAGGCCAGTCCTATCTTCTCTTACCCTGCAGGGACCCATTGCGCAATTTTTACAGCAAATCCCCGATATGCCAGAACCAATAGGACAGCATTTCATAGTCTGGGCTCTATCAAAAGCAGTTTCTATTTCCTTTAAATCCCCTGCTGCTATTTTTTCCATTATCTCTCTGACTGCTCTATCTTCACTCAGCTCATCCGGGCTTATTTTGTTTTTATTCTTATCCATTTTATTACTCCATCCTTATTTGAAAATAGTTTCTAAAGTAGTTCCTTGATAAATTCTTTTATTATATTAACTGCCTTAGGATGCCTCATTACCAGAATATTCGTTCCTGAAAGCAGCATACTCATACATGAAATTGTTTCCCAGTTTATCCCTCTTTCTTCCTGATTACCCCACTGGGGATAATTTTCTTCGTTTTCTTTAACTTCTTTTACCTTCCAGATTTCAGGAGCAATATTACTAATTATTGGCATTTGAGTCATTTTATCATCTTGCATGAGTGCAGCAATCTTTAATCTCTCCATAGCCGAATAACAATATTCTATTCCATAACCAAGACCTGAACTTGAAGGATCCATAGCTATTCTATCAGCTGGTAGCTCCAATTGGGTGAGTAATATATTTAGCTGCTTTGCAATATTTACATCAAGTGGATTTAACGCTATAACATTATTATTATAAGCCATAGCCGCAGCAGCTGTGGTCTTATAATTATCTTCTTCTACCCAACCCATTAAAATATTACTATCTTTATTCTTTTCAGAAATCTTTTTCATTACCTCAGCAATCTTTTCCATTGGGCCAGTTCCGTATACTATTAAGGGCCTGCTAATAGATTCCCTTACAGTTTTAGTAATTTCTGCAGCATCTTCGGGGCTCATATCCCCGGCATCCGGGTTGATTTTAGAAAGCTTTAAACATATAGCATCTGCGCCATACTCACTAATACTCTTTTGCGCCCATTTTACAGGATCATCAAAAACATCACTATAATACTTACTTACAACTTGCGGCCAATCAGAAGGTTTTGTGTCATAAACTTCAATTGCAATAATGGGCTTGTTAGGTATTTCACCTTCAAAACTATAGAAAGGCAGGGCAGCTTCCCCGCCAACTGAAATTCCTGTATTATCTTTACCAAGCTTTAGCACATTGATTTTGCCAGTATAAGTATTTTTTGGAACTTGAAAACTCAATCTCTCCCTCTTTATCAATTAGTAATCTTACTTATGATAAATAAATTAACCTGCAAACCAAATAATAATTTAAAATATTCTATCATTTTTAACAGAAAACTGCAGTTTATTTTAAAATCTCTGTTTGTGCAGAAATAAATACTAAATAATTTAATACTTTAAATAACCTAATACTGCACATTTGTGCATATAATGAACAATTTCCCATATATTTCCCATATAATAATATTAAATCTCTCAAATTTCAAGTTACTTTTTTAGATAGGCAACGGGGTTACAAAAGCATGGTTATTTTTAGAGTATTTTCTAATTTCAAAGGTTACAGCTTAAGTTTTTCTATTAACTTTTTTACCTGTTTTAATGCCAGGCTGTCTTCCGGAATATCAAATATTGTTTTTCCACTGATATCCACTTCATAAATATCATCATCCATATTTATAATCCCCAGCAAATCAAGCTTTTTTTCTTCTATATATTTCTTTAGCCTGTCGTCTAATTTCCCATTGACTCTGTTTACTATTATAAATATTTTATCCACATTAATGTTTATTTCATCTGACAGATCTTTTATTCTTGATGCGGTAAGGATCCCCTTTGGAGATGGGTCAGATATTATAAGCAGATAATTGACATTGCTGGTAGTTTTCCTGCTTAAATGTTCCATGCCGGCTTCATTATCCATAACAATATAATCATAATTGTCCTGCAGGATATCTATATACTTTTTGAATAGATTATTAGCATAACAATAGCAACCGGGCCCTTCTCCTCTACCCATCACTAACAGGTCAAATCCTTTGCCTTCAACTAATATCTGATGTACGTTCATCTCCACTAGCTGGTCTTTATAAATACCTCCGGTAAGGCGCGGCGCATTTTTCTTAAAATCCTCCCTGATCATACCTATGGTATTTGAAACGTTGACTCCTAAGAATTCATTAAGATTTGAGTTAGGATCGGCATCCAGCGCCAGAATCGAACCCTTTTTTCCTTCAATCAGGCTCCTAATAATAAGACTACCAATGGTAGTCTTACCTGTGCCTCCTTTTCCAGCCAATGCAATTTTAACATTCACTTATATAAACTTCCTTTTAGTTAGTTTATTTTTTTAGCTTGGTATCAAGTGAGTAAAGACACTCCTCTACTGTCGGGAAATCTTTCATATCAGTATAAGGCAAAAACAGGCCTGCCACATACCTTTCCATAAATTTCATATTGACACTTAGCTCAATATAAGTAATATGTTCCGCAATTTTCGAACTTTGCCTGTATTTATCTTCTGAAAGCAAACTTAGATAAGCTCCTGTAACCGAAGTATTCCCCATAAAAAAATATTTGGCCACATCTACATCTGGAAGCATCCCTATAATAACAGCATTTCTGGTATTAAGATGTTTACCCAGTCCCCCTGCTATATATATTTTATCCAGATCATATACGCTCAGGTCAACTTCCTCTAGCAGTGTCTTAATACCTGCATAAATAGCTGCTTTTGCTCTTATTAAATTATCAATATCAACTTCACTGATATATATATCTTCTCCCGTTGCACTATTCTTACCATTGACTAAAATATACTGGCAATCATCATCTGCGCATCTAAGATATTTATTTCCTATGTCCTTATTAAATTTACCCTTCCTGTCAATAACTCCCTTCAAATACATTTCTCCAACCACATCAATTAATCCAGAACCGCAAATACCTCTTGGTTTTCCTCCTCCAATAACCTCGATCTGGCATTTATAGGTCTTTTGACTAATTGATATTTTTTCGATAGCGCCATCTACTGCTCTAATTCCGCATTTTACCCCCCCACCTTCAAAAGCAGGACCTGCCGAGCAGGAACAACCCATCATCCATTCAGAATTCCCTACCACCAGTTCGCCATTGGTACCCAAATCTAAAAAAAGAGCTAACTCTTTTTCTCTGTACATATCTGTTGCCAGAATACCTGATGCTATATCTCCCCCAAGGTAACTGGCAACTCCCTGTATATTATACACATAAGCATTCTTTATATGTTTTATGCCAACCTCTTTCGCAGTGGAACTTGAAAATTTATTTGCAACGGTAACATAAGGTTCTTCTCTTATATATCTGGGAGGAACACCATAAAAAAGATGCATCATAGTGGAATTTCCTGAGACCATCATAGAAATGATACTATCTGCATCTATATGTGAATTAAACAGCAATCTCCATATCAAATTATTAATTGAATCTATTATTACTTCTCTTAATTTCTCAAGTCCTCCCTTCCTGTTGGCGTAAATTATTCTATTAATAATATCCTCACCAAACTTTATCTGTGGATTATATTCTGATTCTGAACTTATTATTTTCCCATTTTCTAAATCAACAAGGTATATAACCAGAGATGTGGTTCCAATATCCAGAGCTAATCCATAGCTTTTTTCCCCTGTACGGCCCGGTTGAATGTCAATAAGAGTACTATTTTCCTTATCCACAGTTACTGTGACTTCCCAATTCTTCTTTCTTAAAACCAGGGGCAGTTTCCTTATTATATAAATTGGTACTATACAATTTTTTATACCTAAATTTTCCTTGATGCTTTTCTTCAGTCTGAACAGGTCACTGGTTCCATAACCAAGTGATGGTTTTTTGACAACTACAGTCTCTCTTTTTATCCAGGGTTTTATTTCAACAGATGAAAACTCGTCCTTGCTGATATCAGCATATATTTTAGATTCTATATCCGCAAATCTGCCCTTCTCTATTTTAACCCCAGCTTTCTTCCTCATGGGTATCTCAACGATTAAATCGCTTTTTACTTTAGATAGACACGAAAGGACATAACCGTTTTCTTTTTCTTTTGAGGATATAAACCTGGACTTTTTAGTATTTACTTTTCCTTCCCTTACCCATACCTTACATCTCCCGCAGGTTCCTACACCGCCACAGGAGGAATCAATATGGATCCCACTGTCAAGTATTGCTTGTTTTAAATTATAATTCGGGGAAACTTTGACAGATTTACCGCTGGGAAGGAACTTTATCAAATATTTTTTTTGGTTGTTCATTATTAAAACCGCAACCCTTTAAACTATAAGATATTATAACTACAAGACTAAAGAGTTAAAAATATGAAACAAAAATTGCCAATTTTAGAAATTATATTATATACACATTTAAAAATCAAAATGGAAAGGAGGCTCCCTGAGGGCCGCCTTTCCATTTCTTTTTTTTATTTATTTTTCTACTTATCTACCTTACATGCTCCAGATAAATTATCTTAGTTCTATTTATCGCAGCTCTTCTACTATAATTCATCTACATAGATCATTACCGTAACTTCATCTTCAGATTCCACATCCATAATAATAACACCTACATCATAGTTATCATTACCAGCATTAATTGAATACGTGCTTCCTTCACCACTTGTAATCTCACTTTCTTCTGTATCCCAATTGCTGAACTGGCTCTTATACCAGTCAAATATTTCCTTTCCTGAATCACCAATTATTCCACTCACAGAGAAGCTATCTTTTTCATCTTCTGTAACCTTCCAGGAAGATACAATTTGCATATCAGGATACACAGGGACTACTTTTGGAAAATCTTCAGGCAGTTCTGCACCTCCGCCTATAGTCATCTCACCTTCATCTGTCTTTATACTTACTCCTTCCTCACCTATATCAACCTCAGCCTCTCCGCCTTCACTTTCAATAGCTTTTTCAACAGCTTTCTCGGTAACTTTTTCTGCAACTTTTTGCCCCAGATTAAAACATCCACTGACAGAAAACAGCATAAAAATTGACAGACTTATTACTGCTGTCAGCGCTACTATCTTTTTCATTTTAAATCTCCTTACTACTTTTGGCATTATAATATTTATTTGAGCACCTCTTATTTTACTAAAATAATATTTTCACATAAAGCATAAAAAAATTATACTTAAGATATCTTATACACTTTACTTCTTAACATCTAATTTATAAAAACCCATAAAAGCTTCTTGTGGTATTTCAACTCTGCCAATTCTTTTCATTTTCTTCTTCCCTGACTTTTGCTTTTCCAGTACTTTTCTTTTCCTGGTTATATCTCCGCCATAAAGTCCTGCAGTAACATCTTTTCTAAATGGAGCTATTCTTTCCTTGGCAACAACTCTCTTTCCAATTGCTGCCTGTATGGATACCTCAAAGTTCTGCCTTGGTATTAGTTTCCTCAGCCTTTGAGTTATATCCCTGCCCATCTGATAGGCCTTTTCCTTATGAATTATAATAGACAATTCATCAACCTTTTCCCCGGCAACTAATATATCTAATTTTACCATATCAGAAGGTCTGTATTCTAAAAATTCGTAATCCAGTGAAGCAAATCCTGAAGTTATTGATTTTAAGAGATTAAAAAAATCCACAATTATTTCTGAAAGAGGCATGGCATATTTAATTTCCACTCTTTCCGGCGAGATATACTGCATATCCTTAAAATTGCCTCTTTTCTGATTTGCCAGCTTCATTACATCACCGATATAATCTTTTGGAGTAATTATAGTTGCTTCTACATATGGTTCCTCTATTTTTAACATTTTCTCCTGAGGTGGAAAGTCGGAAGATCTCTTTACTTCAATCACTGAATTGTCACTTTTAGTTATTTTGTAAGCTACATTTGGCGTCGAGATTAATATCTTTGATCCATATTCTCTTTCAAGTCTTTCCCTTACGATTTCCATATGCAGCAGCCCTAAAAAGCCACATCTAAAACCAAAACCCAACGCAACGGAAACTTCAGGGACAAAATCCAGAGAAGAATCATTCAGTGAAAGTTTACCCAGGGCATCCCTTAAATTTTCATAATCCCCACCCTCTATAGAAAACAGCCCGGAGTAAACCATAGGTTTCGGCTTCTTATATCCAGGCAGGCTCTTTTCTGCAGGATTTTTTAAATCAGTTATGGTATCACCCACCATTATGCTTCCTACTTCTTTAATCCCGGTAATAATGTAACCCACTTCGCCTGCAGTCAACATCTCCTTCTCTATCATGTCAGGACCAAATATACCCACCTCTTCGACCTCACTTGTAAGATTTTCTCCCATAAATTTAATTTTATTACCTTTATTTATAGAGCCGTTTACAACCCTTATAAGGACTACCACCCCTCTGTAAGAGTCATAATGTGAATCGAAGATTAACGCCTGAAGCGGACTTTCAGGGTCTCCATCCGGGTGTGGTATATCAGTCACTATTCTCTCCAGTATTTTCTCAATTCCATAGCCAGTCTTTGCGCTGACCTTAAGTATTTTTTCTTCTTTGACCCCCAGTACACTGCCAAGCTCCATTGCAACCTCATCAATTCTTGCACTTCTCAGGTCAATCTTATTAATAACCGGAATAATCTCCAGGTTATTATTAACCGCCAGATAAACATTAGCCAGAGTTTGCGCTTGTATTCCCTGGGTAGCATCAACAACCAGTATTGCCCCTTCGCAGGCAGCCAGACTTCTGGAGACTTCATAGCTGAAATCAACATGACCGGGTGTATCAATTAAATTAAAAATATACTGCCTGCCATCTGACTTACTATTATAAAGAACCCTTACTGAATGAGCCTTTATAGTAATTCCCCGCTCTCTTTCAAGCTCCATATCGTCCAGGAATTGATCCAGCATTTCTCTCTGGCTTACAGTCTCGGTTATTTCTAAAATTCTATCAGCCAGTGTGGATTTTCCATGATCAATATGGGCAATTATTGAAAAATTTCTGATTAGTTTGCTGTCTGTCATAATTTAATAAAATAACCTATTTATTCTTTTTTAATTTCTTAAATAGCCCCACTACAAATTTTACCTCTTCCATTTTAAATAGAATAGTGCAGGCTATATAAATACCAGCCCCGGCAACAATTGCCAAAAATAAAAGCAGGATAAGCGGCCACATACCCTGATAAGCAAAATTTTCCAGCCATCTCCATAAAAAGTATAGCACAGCACTCATCACAGCTGCTGCAGCTAAAATTTTTCCGTATGATATAAATATTCTCCTGCCTCCAAAATTTCCTATTTTTTTTCTGAGTATTATAATCAGGATTGCAACATTGCATAACGCAACCAGAGTTGTAGACAGAGCCAGTCCGCCAACATCCATAAACCTTATTAAAATCCAGTCCAGAATGAAATTAACAATAATAGAAAAACTTGCAACTTTAAGCGGAGTTTTTACATTTTTAAATGCGTAAAAGATGCGATTTAAAATCATAAGAAGTCCAAAAAATATAAGGCCAAGACTGTGAAAAATTAAAATGTATGCTACTTTTTTTGTATCCACGGGACCGAAATTATAGCGTTCAAACAGGACTTTTATTATAGGATAGCTTAAAATTACCAGTCCTGCAGTTGCCGGTATCATCATATACCCAATTTCCCTGATCCCCAGGGAAAAGCTCTCCTTTATACCCTTAATATCATCTCCTGCCGCCTGCCGGGATATTAATGGATACAATACAGTTACAATTGCCACTGAAAATACTCCCAGCGGCAAATTTGCAACTCTCCATGATAATGTTAAAGCAGTAGTATTACCTCCTCCCAGATTTAATGCAAAAAAATTATCCACACCATTATTAAGCTGAACCGCACCTAAACTTAAGAGGATGGGAAGCATAAGCGAAAAGATTTCACTGACTCCCTTATGTTTGAAATTAATAGCAAACCTGTACTTTAGCGGCGAGGCTTTAAGCTGGGGCAGCTGTATAACAAGGTGCATAACCGAACCAACTATTATTCCTATAGCTATGCTGAATATTCCCAGATGGGAAAAAAGCAAGATAACAAAAATTACGGTAATTACATTCATTACAAAAGGAGCAAGAGAAGAAATAGTAAAAATATTATGTGAATTTAATATACCGGTAACCAGACCAGATAAGGACATCAGAACAAGAGAGAATATCATAATCCGGTTCATAACCATAAATTTGTATACATCTAACTGGTTATTTGCGATTTTTGAAAGAATCGCTCCAATTTCCGGAGAAAGAATAAAAATAACGGCAGAGATAACTAAAAACACCACAACCATAATGTTTACAACCGAATTAACAAATATTTTCAAATCGTCTTTTTGGTTCCTTTTTAAATATGTTGAGTAAATGGGGATAAATGCTGCAATTATCAGACTTTCAGCAAAAAGCACCCTGAAAAGATTCGGAATAAAATATGCCCAGGTAAAAGCATCCGTATCATAAGTGATGCCAAAATAACCGGTCATTATCTGGTCTCTTACCAGTCCGGAAATTTTTGATAATAGAATAGCTAAGATTACCAGGAATGTGGCATTAAAAATTTTTTTTCTTGACAGTAAATAATCTTCATCCATAGCAATGTTATATTACAGATGTTATTTAAAAAAGTATTATATCACTTATATTACCCGAGCAATAAATATTTTTATTTATCCAAAAAAATGCTAAAATATATCCTCGTTTAAAATTGATAGTTATTAGAGAGGAAATAAATAGATGCCAAATATAAAATCGCAGAAAAAAAGAGACAGACAGAATATTAAAATAAGAACTGGCAACAAATTGCTTAAAACCAGGATAAAAACCGATCAAAAAAGACTTGCTGAAGTTGTAAATAGTAAAAATATAGAAGAGGCTGAAAAGAATTTCAATATACTTTCTAAACACCTGGATAAGGCGGTAAAGAAAGGCGCAGTTCATAAGAATTTTTCAGCTAACAAAAAATCTAAAGCAGCAAAGCTGGTTAATTCTATTAGAAAATCTTAAATATATTAAAATTAATTATACCAGATTTACTGTTCAGACATCTATATCTATAATTTCTGAAATTAACTTTTTAACCAGATGTTTACTTTCAATGGTATTGATTCTAAAACTGATATCATATTTATTTAAGATTTCAAAGACCTTAAGTACTTCATCTTCCGTGTAATTATCGCTTAACTTAATATACTTGCTTACCAGCTTACCAACAAAATAAGGAGGAACCTTCATATTATTTTCGATATAGTCCGTTACCGATGATTTGCTGTTTCCCGATTTAATATATAAAAAGCATTTGAACATCCTGTGAATCAATGTGACCAGTCCAATTAGGTTCTGGCCTTCCTCCAGTATAGATCTTAACGCTTTAAGGCTGTTATCTTTATCTCTTTTACCAAGATAATCCACCAGATCAAAAATTTTTAACGAATAAATGCGGCTTACTAAAAATCTTACTGTATCTTCATCAATTACCTTTTTTGCTTCCGAACTTATATAATCATAGAGTTTTTCATACTCTTTCTTTAGTAAATTTAAATCCAGATTTACATTTTCTATCAGAAGCGAGGCCGCCTTCTCGGTGAATTTTATTCCATCAGATTCAGATCTTTCTTCCAGCCATTTCTTCAAGCTGCCGCTTAAAGGTGGTTTTAGCTGTATAACTTTCCCCGCTTTCCTGACCGCATTCAGAAGTGTGGGATTAAATTTCTGCTTTAAGGCAGTAATAATAAAAATCACATTTGCACTGCCTTTACCGTTTGATGATATTAAATTTATTACTTTTTTTTGCAGGCTTGCGGAAACTTTTTCAATATATTTTATTACTACTATTTTTTTTAGGGAAAATAAGGAAGGAGTGCTTATATAATTATTAAATTCCCCTTCATCAATTTCTTCTGCTCCATTAAAAATTTTAAAATCTGTATCAAAATTAATCTTTCCCTTAAGGAACTTCTTTGCACTCTCAATCCTATCTTCCAGTACTGAATCACTGGTGCTTATATATAAATAGCAGGGTGCAAGTTCTTCTAATTTTAAAAGCTCTTTTTTTAACTTATCAGCTTTCATATTCACTCATATATTTTAATAGACCAAATAAGTAAACCTGTGTTACCGCCGCCTTCTCTTGCAGACATTAATCCTTTTTACAATCATACAGACTGTAAATAATATGATTAAAAGTACTATATAGTAAACTATCACATTTTTTACCGGGAAACTATCAAAATTTATGATACAAAAATCAAACTTACTTAAAATTTTAACCGTTTTTAAGATATATTCAAAAAAAATAGCGCTTGACTTTAAGAGAAGACCTCCCGCAGGCGGCCAGATTATAATGACAAAAGAAGAAACCATTAAAATGGAAAGAATAATATAAAATACCGGTATTATCAAAATGTTAGCCACCGGCGAAATTAAAGAAACTTCCCCAAAAAAGTAAGCTAAAACAGGAAATAGAACTATCTGAATAGAAAGAGTAATAAAGGCAATTCTCATAAAAAAACTGCTCTTAAGCTTTAAAAAGGGGAAAATATTTCCGGCCAGTCTTATTACAACCGGGTAGATAAAAACTAATGCTGCCATCGAGCCGTATGACATCCAGAACCCCATATCATATAGGAAATAAGGATTAAAGATAATTATGATAACATAAGAAAGATATAGTAAAATCCTATGGCTGTATTCCCTATTCCATTCTTTAGCTAAAAGTATAAAAATAGCCATAATTGAAGCCCTCAGTATGCTGGCTCTTTCTCCAACTAAAAAATTGTAAACAACTAGAAAAATTACTGCAGCCCAGAATATAAAATAGGATGATCTCATCTTTTTAAGAACCAGATAGACCAGAGAGATAAAAAAAGAAAGATGCAGCCCTGAAATAGCAAATAGATGGTATACTCCGCATCTTTTAAAAGATTCTGTCAGGTACCCAGGGACATTATTTCTGTTACCCAGTACTACTGCTTCGGCTATGCAGGCATCTTCAATTTCCAGGTTTTTATAAAAAGCATTTTTCAGACAACAGTAAAGTCTGCTTCTAAAACTAAATATTCTATAGCTTAAATTACTGCGCTCAATTTTTTTAACACCTCCACAGTCGGCTATAAAGACTATCTCATCATATCCGCCAGCCATGAAGTTTTTAGAATCATTTTTATCTAAACTCCCGGTCAATCTGAGATAATCATCTCTCAATATCAACTCAGTACCTGTGTTATTCAATTTTATATTTACAAGTTCTCCTGTATTAAAGAGGCTATTCAAATTCCCGTTACAATCATAAATAGATATTTTATCTGCCTCCAGCAAAAAATTTAAATTGCCATACCTGTATGTGGGATGATTTGATACTCTGCCCTCTATAACAATATTATCTCTGGCCAAACTTTTATTTTCATAGAGAGATAAAAATACACTTTTACTTTCGTTATACTCATATATGTTTATAATTGAATTTCCTATAACAAATAAAATTAAAAAGGGGATTATAACTAAAATAACCAACCTTGCATTATCCTGTTTAAAATCAGACCGTGATGTTTCCCTAAATGGAAGTTTGTTACCCTTGAGCTTAATATTGATTTTACCATGGTTGGAAATATTTAGAGAATGTTCACTGTTTAAGAATCTCCTGGTTATTAAAATACCTATAATCAGTATTAATATAATAACCGCAATTTCAGCAATTAGAATATAGGGATTAAATAAATGATATTTACTGCCGGTATATATTCCTGCAGTCAAACCCGCAGCCCAGAAAAGATAGTACTCCCTGAACAGAATTGATAATATTTTCCCTTTTATATTACTCAAATGGATATAGACTGCTTGATTTCTTCATATTTTTTCTCCCCGATGCCTGTAACATTTTTTATTTCTTCTTTCATTTTGAATAATCCGTTTTTGTTTCTGTATTCAATAATATTATTTGCAGTTACAGGACCGATTCCTGGCAGCAATTCCAGTTCTTTCAAATTTGCAGTATTAATATTTATAGTTCTGTTTACTGAAGAATTGTAATCATTTAAATAATTACTGGCGAAAAATAAATAATTGCCGCCACTGATTTCTTCCTGGGACGGAATATAGATTCTCTGTCCATCAACCACCGTCTGGGCCAGATTAACAATCTCCAGACAGGCATTTTCATCCTGTCCGCCTGCAAGCTCTAAAAGGTCTATTATTCTGGCTCCATCTTCAATCTCATAAACACCAGGATTTTTGACTTCACCGCATATATAAGCCTTTATGGTATTTCCATTTTGCGGTGAGCCTTCAGAGTCATTAGAATTTTTAATATCTTCCAAATTGTCCAGCCTGGGATATTCCTCTTTTCCGTCATCAGCTATTATTTTAATTTCATCAGGATAGAAAGTAGTTTCATTTAGCTTGCTGCCGCCGGTATAATTTTCTGAATAATAACTTTTTAGAATATTTTCTTTCCTTTTTATTTCTATCTTCTGATTTATAAAAACAGCAGTGAATAAAGTTATTATTAAAAAAAGTAGCCCAAAAATTGTCAGATAGAAATGTCTTCCTCTTTTATATTTAACTTTACCAATAAAGAATCTTATTCTGCCTATTTTTTCTTTTACATCTAATAAACTCATATGTTAAGAATTGTATATTTATGCTATTATATATTTACACTTTAGCATAAATTAAGACAATATTAAAGTGAAAAATGAGATTCATTTAAATCAAATGGATAAAATAATCTTCAGCGATCATTCAATAGAAAAGATAAAAATATTAAATAAACATGGGTTTCAAATAAACAAAAAGGTGGTAGTGGATATAATGAAAAATCCTGATACAATAATCAATGGTTACAAAGACAGAAAAATAGCACAAAAGATTATCAGTGACAGACATTTTATTAGAATAATTTTTATAGAAGATCTGAACTCTAAAAGGATAATAACAGTTTATCCGGTAAAAAGGAGTAGATATGAAAATAAGGTATAGTAAAAATGAAGATATCTTAATTATAGAACTATCAAACGAAAAAATAGATCATGCTGAGGAAACAGGCCCTATTATTATTCACTTTTCAGTTGATAAAAAACCTGTGCTTTTAGAAATTCTGGAAGCCAGTGAATTCTTATCAGGAGTCATGAAGCTTACAATGAAAACTAAAAGTCATAAACATTCGGAAATGATAATATAGCTAGCTGATATTTAAAAAATATTCCAAATCTAAAAGTAAAAGGAGTTTATTATGGCTAAAAAAGTACTGTTACTAATAGAAAACGAATTCAGGGATGAAGAGGTAATCTATCCATATTACAGGTTTAAAGAAGCCGGTTATGATGTAAAAGTTGTAGGCCCGGAAGCAGACAAAGAGTATAAGGGTAAATTTGGGGTGGTCTTTAAATCAGACCTTTCTGCTTCACAGATCAGTTTAGATGATGTAGTTGCATTAATTATTCCCGGCGGAAACGCACCTGATAAAATGAGGATTCAAAAGAATATGGTTGACCTGGTTAAAAGAGCTTCCCACCAGCAAAAGATTATCGCAGCAATATGCCATGGTGGATTGATGCTGGTTGAAGCCGATATAGTCAGGGACAGGAAAGTTACCGGTTACAGGGCAATAGCTACAGACCTTAAAAATGCCGGGGGGCAGTATCTGGATAAAGAAGTTGTGGTTGATGGTAACCTGGTAACCTCCAGAATTCCTGATGACCTTCCTGCATTCTGCAGGTCAACTCTGGAGCTGATAGAGACTTACAATAAAAAATAACATATTTTACCTATTCTTCTAATTTTTAACTACAATATTAATAAGCTTGTTGGGCACTACTATTTTTTTAACAATCTCTTTGCCTTGAGTGAAATTTTTTACCTTTCTAGAGGAAAGGGCATATCTTTCAATTTCTTCCGGAGGAGTACCTACCGGCAGGTCTATCCTGTCTCTGAGCTTTCCATTAACCTGAAATACAATAGTAACCAGTTCTTCCCTGGCAATTTCATGGTCATAATCCGGCCATGGAACTTTATGAATACTTCTCTCATTTCCAGCCTCAAGCCATAATTCTTCAGCAATAAACAGGGTAAATGGGGAAAGAAGTATCAGTAATTTCTCAGTTACTTCTTTTACCAGAGCAACATTTTTCTTACCGGCTGTAACTTCTTCCTGGTATTTATACATTAAATTAACCAGCTCCATAATAGCGCTTATAGCAGTATTAAAATTAAACCTGACCAGGATATCTTCAGTCACCTTCTTTATGGTTTGATGTAATTTTCTACATAATTCCCTTTCCAGGCTACTTAATTTCCCATTTTTAAATTCATCCTTTATATCCTTACCAGGATCTTTTAAAACTTTAGTCTTACTGTTAGCCCACTTACTGCTGCCAGCCAGCTCAATATTTTTAACTACAAGTCTCCATACCCTGTTTAGAAATCTGCTTGCTCCTTCTACTCCGCTGTCGCTCCAATCTACCGGGCTGTCAGCAGGCCCTACAAAAAGTATATATAGTCTTAATGTATCTGCGCCATACCTGTTGTAAATTTCAGATGGATTGACAATATTGCCTTTGGATTTTGACATTTTTTGACCACCTAAATTTACTACGCCATGGGGAAAATATTTTATAAAAGGCTCCTTGAATTTTATCAGTCCTTTATCATACAGGACTTTAATAAAAAATCTCGCGTATATAAGATGCATGGCAGCATGTTCTATTCCGCCTATGTATTGATCCACCGGCATCCAGTAATCTACTTCTTTGCTGTCAAAAGCAACCTTATCATTATGCGGACTGCAGTATCTTAAAAAATACCACGACGAGCAAACAAAAGTATCCATTGTATCTGTTTCCCTCTTTGCTTTGCCACCACACCCGGGACAGGCAGTATTTACGAACTCGTCACAATAAAATAACGGGGATAAGCCTTTTGGCCTAAAATCTATATCATATGGAAGAAGTACCGGTAAATCTTCCTCCGGTACCGGAACCATCCCGCACTTTTCACAGTAAATAATAGGAATTGGCGCGCCCCAATATCTCTGTCTTGAGATCAGCCAATCTCTTAATTTATAATTCACATAAAATTTCCCCATATTATTTTCTTCAAGGTAGGAAGTAACATCCTTTTTACCTTTTTCTGAACTGGTGCCGCTGAACTTTCCGGAATTTATCATTATCCCTTCACCGTCATACGCTGCACTCAGCTTTTGGTGATTTTTCCCATCAGGGGAGATTACTTCTTTTATGGGAATGCCATATTTTGATGCAAATTCAAAGTCTCTCTGGTCATGAGCAGGAACTGCCATTATGGCGCCAGTTCCATATTCCAAAAGGACATAGTTAGCAATCCATATGGGAACCTTTTGGCCATTTAAAGGATTTATAACATATCTCCCTGTAAAACAACCTATTTTTTCAATTTCAGCCGAGCCCCGCTCGATGTCGCTCTGTCCGGAGATTATATTTTTAATCTTTCCAATCTCCTTTTTATACTCTTCATCTACTACAATTTTATCTATAAGCGGGTGTTCAGGCGCAAGGATAAAAAAAGTAACTCCGAATAATGTATCCGGTCTGGTGGTAAACACCGGAATAGAAATATCTTCACTATCATCAAGCTTAAAATCAACTACAGCACCTTCGCTCCTCCCAATCCAATTCCTCTGAATGGTGAGAACCCTTTCCGGCCAACCTTTTTCTAGAAGCTTCATATCATCCAGAAGTCTCTGGGCGTAATCGGTTATTTTAAAAAACCACTGGGATAGTACCCGTTTCTCAACCGGGCTTTCGCATCTCTCGCACCTGCCCGAAATAACCTGCTCATTTGCCAGAACAGTCTGACAGGAATTACACCAGTTGACCGCTGCTTCTTTTTTTTCCGCCAGACCCATCCTGTAAAACAGCAGGAAAAACCACTGGGTCCACTTGTAATAACCAGGATTGGAGGTTATTACTTCATCACCAAAATCATAACTAATTCCCATTCGCTTAAGAGCTTTTCTCATTTTATCAATATTGGCTATAGTGCTTTCTTTAGGGTGCATTCCATCTCTTATGGCTGCATTTTCCGCAGGCAGTCCGAAAGAATCAAAGCCGATGGGGTGAAGAATATTGTATCCTTTCCTTGAAAGAACTCTTGCTATTACATCTCCAATAATATAATTTCTGGCATGGCCCATATGAGGTTCCCCTGAAGGATAAGGAAACATTTCCAGTACATAATATTTCGGATCATTCTTATCAGACTTAAGAGAATATATTTTTTCTTTTTCCCATTTTTTAGTTAATTTTTCTTCTATTTCTCGCGGCTTGTAAAATTTATGCACCGCCATTTTCTTCAATTCAAAGTCCTCCCTAAAATATCCTGAATTAACTCCGTTTCCACTTTATTTCTTTAGAATCTCTCCATAGCCTTTCAAGCCTATAATATTCCCTGAACTCGTCTGTAAAAATATGGATTACAAAATCATCATAATCAACAAGAATCCAGTTTCCTTCAGCCAGCCCACTGACATTAATAGGATACCGGTTATTGTTTTTTAGATGAATACAAATTTCTTCCTCTATCCTTCTGGTTAATCTGGTATTTTTTGCGCTGATTATTATGAAGTAATCAGTTATGATTAATCTGGATCTCATATCCAGTATTTTTATATAATCCGCTTTTTTTTCATCTGCTATTCTGGCAACTGTCTTTACTGCTGTAATTATATCTTTCACTTTTGATTTCTGATTACCAGTCTCTGCTATTCTTTTTATCACTTATTTGTATAATCACTCCCTAAAATTATACTTATATCCACATTGTCCACATTATTATCCGAATACTTTATTACCCCCACACCCAGCCTTTCCTGTAATTGCTGGGCTAATGTTTTTACTCCTTCCCCTGAGGTAAAAATTATTATTTCAGTCTGAGTATAATTCCAGTTATCGGCATTTTTGGTTTCAACAACCTCTAGAATTTTTCCGTCCTCATTAAAATGACTTTCAATTATTCCCTTAACCGTAAGAGCTAGTTTTGCTGTGCCTTCTCCGTTTAAAATATTTATTTTTATAATCTCTTCAACTTCTTCCGAAACTGCTGTTTCTGCTGCCCTGGCTTCATAATCAGCTCCCAGAACTATAATAATATCTGAATTTGCGCTCTCATCCTCTCTTGGAATTATATTTCCAACTTCCAGTATATTCTTTATATCATTTGCTGCTTCTATTACATAAGACTTGCCAGAATATACTAAAATCTCAGTGGTATCATAATTAAAATTATTTGCATCTCCTTTCTTAAGTATATTATATTTGCTCTTACCACTCTCAAATACCTCACTTTTTAAAAGTCCTGATACTCCTGCAGCCAGACCGGGGGTTCCTGCACCATTTAATATGGTTAAATTAACTGTTTCCTCAACCCTAACCACTTCTTCAGGTGCGGTCCCCTCTTTTTTAAAAATTTCGGCAAGTTTAGAAACATCCGGTATATAGACAACGCCCTCTCCCTCCAGCTCTGTAGATGATACATCAAGGGCATAAATTTTATTTTTACCGGCTTCGATTATTGAAAATGTGGAGAATATTTTTAACCTTTCCTCCATACTTAGATCTGTATCAATAAAATCTTTAATTAAATTCAGGTTGGCAGAAAGTTTTTCATCATTTTCGCCTGCAATCTTACTGATAATTGCATCCAGGAGTAATTTTTGTTTCGTAACATTTTCTATGGGGACTTCTATCTCCATACCACTAAAATATTTAAGGAAATTTACCGCTTCAGTTCCATCAATTAAGTTTTCCCCTCTCTCCAGTATAAAAGTTGTGCCATCATCATAGTTTTTAACTGTAATTTCCTCATCTAACTCAAGGTCTATACCGCCTAATTTATCGACTACATTGCAAACATCAAGAAGAATATAATAATCTACTTCCATATCCATACCTAAATTCTTTTCCAGGGTAAGGCTGAGCAAGTCCGGCCCCCCTACCTTTACTGACTTGCCCACCAATTCCGCGCCAACACCCGGTATATCCATCAATGTTCTTACTGGAATACACAATGATATTAATTCCTCTTCACTGCTATAATAACTTGAAAATATGATTGAGCTCACTTCAGGTTCCAGCAGATTTTCCCCCGCGCAGGCAATAACTATGTTAATATCCTGTCCCAATTCAAGGGATTCAGGTATACTTATTCTCTCTTCTTCTGTTATCTCCACTTCAGAGAAATATTTATTTTTAATATACCGGTAACCAAAAACTACCCCCACTGCAACTACAACCAGGGCAAGCATTATAGCAATAGTTCTAAAAATTATTTTCCCCTTCTTCCGCCTCTGCTTCATCCTTTTGCTCCTGAATCCCTCACTTTCTACTTCTTCATCTTTATGACTTTCAAACTCAAAGTCTTCATCCTTAAAGAAGTCATCTCCAGAATTGCGAGGCTTTTTACCACCATTATCCATGTTATAAGAATCTCCCTCATCAGGGTCTCTACCTTCAAATTTTTTTTCATCTTCATCGAAAGACATTTTAAATACCTCCACAAATATTGTTCCAAATTTTAACCGTATCAGGATGTAAAAACCTATCTCTCTTTATAATATACATTATATTATTTTTATAAACCTCTAATAAACATAAATTAATATTTTTTAAAGCAAGATCTCTAAGTTTTTTTATTCCATTATAATTCCTGCCTTTTTCAACTTTGTCAGCAATAAATAAAATCTTATCTTCCAGATTCATATTACAATATCCGATCGCATGGAATTTAATTGCTTTTAATATCTTACTGCCAGAAACATTAAAATCCCTTAAGACCAGATAATCACCTACGAAACTGTGCAATAATGGCGGGGAGTTTAATTCAAAACTACCAACTTCAAGCTCATTTTCTTTCGCTATTTTCACCAACTCTTCATAACTAAATATTTTACCGTAATCATGCAGTATACACGCAACACCTAAATCAAAAAATTCTATATCAGACAAATATTTCTGCGCGATAGTGTTTGCATATTCTAAAGTATTAATAGAATGCCGGTATAATGAAGAAGACATAATAGATTTAATCTTTTCAGTTAAATCTTTAAGATATTCTTTTTGCTTTCCAGTTAAAGTAAAACTATTTATAAAGTCCATGTTTTAAAATATAATTGCTAACCCCCTCAGGAAGTAGGTAATCTATTGGTCTGTTATGCCTTACCCTATTTCTTATATCAGTTGAAGAAATAGAAAGAGCTGGTATCTCCATTACATATATTTTCTTATCAGCAGCCCCGGCTTTGCCAAAAAGTCTTTTTCTTAAATCTTCTATACGCGACAGGTTATACCCTGGCCTGGTTGCAGCTATAAACTTACAGAGTGAAACTATCTCACCGGTATTCTTCCAGGTAAGTATCTCTAAAATAGCATCAGCGCCGGTTATAAAATATAGTAACGAATTCTTGCCATATATTTTCCTCAGCTGCCGGGCCGTATCTATAGTATATGACTTACCTTTCCTGTCTATTTCCATTCTTGAAACAAAAAAATTACTGTTTGAAGAAGTAGCAATAACAGTCATTATATACCTATCTTCAGCACTGGCTACTTCATTTTCAATTTTATGCGGTGGGTTACCGGTAGGTATAAAAATTACTTTATCCAGCTTAAATTGACTTAATGCTTCCTGGGCAGTAACTAAATGACCATTATGGATGGGGTTAAATGTCCCTCCCATAATTCCAATTTTTTTATAAAATTTACCGCTTTTTTCCATTTTATTCCCTTATCTGACCCTCACCTAATACTATAAACTTATTGGTAGTAAGTTCTCTTAACCCCATAGGCCCACGCCAGTGAAGTTTCTGGGTGCTTATCCCGATTTCCGCTCCCATTCCAAACTGCTCGCCGTCTGTAAACCTTGTAGAAGCATTAACGAAAACAGCTGCCGAATCTATTTCCCTGGTAAAATAAATTGAATTCTGGTAGTTTGATGTAATTATAGTTTCAGTATGATTAGAGCCATATTTATTTATATGCATTACTGCCTCTTCAATGCTGTCAACCACTTTAACTGCCATTTTATAATCCAGATATTCCTCATACCAGTCCTCTTCAGAAGCTATTCCGATAGATGAATATATTTTTTTAGATATGCTGCACCCCAGAAGCTTTACATTTTTTTCTTCAAGTTTTTTAAGCACTGCAGGCAGTATTTTTTTGGCAACATCTTTATGTACCAGTAATTTTTCAGCCGCATTACAAACGCTTGGCCGCTGTGTCTTTGCATTTATTACTATTTCTGCAATTTTGTCCATGCTAATATTTTCCAATGCATTATCAATATAAACATGACAATTTCCAATTCCTGTTTCAATCACAGGCACTTTTGAATTTTCTACCACACTTTCAATCAAGCTCTTACCCCCTCTTGGGATAAGAACATCTACATATTGCCGGAGCTGCATTAACCTGACCGCATCTTCCCTATCAGGGGAGGGGATAATCTGTATTATTCCATCCGGAAAATCGTTATCCTTTAGAGCTCTGCCCATTACCTGGACCAATTTTTTGTTGGTATTAAGTGTATGGGAACTTCCCCTTAGAATAATACAATTTCCTGCTTTAAGGCACAGAACCGAAGCATCAATAGTAACATCAGGCCTGGCTTCATATATTATTCCCACAACTCCCAGAGGTACCCTGATATTCTTCAGAATCAAGCCATTTGGAAGATTATATCCAAAAACTACTTCCCCTACAGGATCAGTGAATTTGATAACCTTGTCTATACTTTCTGCTTTTTTTTCTATTCTTTTCCTGTCTAATTTTAACCTATCCAGCAAACTATCAGACATTCCTTCTTGTGTGGATATTTCTAAATCTTTTTTATTTTCTTTTATAATTTCCTCGGTACTGGCGATAAGATATTTTGAAATATCAGATAGTATTTTGTTTTTAATCTTCGTACTTGCATTAGAGATAAACTTTGTATTTTCTTTTGCTCTTTTTGCTATTTCTAAAACTACATCCATAAATTTCTCCAGTTTTTAGTTATTATAACACAAAACAGCAGGTTAAAATTACTCCTTAAAAACCACCAGACAATCTCTGTGGATTACTTCACTACACATCGAAGTATCAAATTCAGATAAAATCTTTTCTCTGTTTTTCCCTTTTATTTTTTCTATATCCTCACTTGAAAAGTTGCTAATTCCCTTGGCAATCAATTTACTGTCAAGTGAAAATACCTTCAATGTATCACCTTTATTAAACTTACCATCAACCTTTACCACACCAACTGCCAGTATGCTTTTGCCTTTATTTAACACAGCTTCTTCTGCTCCTCTGTCAATAACTATACCCCCTTTGGTTTTCTTGCCGAAAGCTATCCATTTCTTTATACTTTTTACCTTCTTTGCAGTCTGCGGGGCAAAGAAAGTTCCTATATCCTCACCAGCAATAATTTTATCTAAAACATTTTTCCTTCTGCTATTTGCAATTATTGTTTTTATACCAGAAAAAGAGCAATTTTTTGCAGCTTTTATTTTGGATTTCATTCCACCAATGCCATAAGTTGAGCCGATTCCCTCTGCTGCTTTTTCAATATCTTCATTTATTTTATCTATATACGAAATTAGCTTCGCATTATTATAAATTCCAGGGTTTTTATCATACATTCCGTCAATATCAGTTAAAATTATTAAAACATCTGCTTCCGCCAGAATTGCAACCAGGGCAGCCAGCTGGTCATTGTCTCCAAATTTTATTTCATCTACGGCTACGCTGTCATTTTCATTGATTACAGGGACGACGTTTAAACCAATTAAATTTTTTATGGTATTCTTAATATTAAGATACTGCTTCCTTCTGGTAGTATCCTCATGAGTTAACAATATCTGGCCTATCTTTAAATTATTTTTTGAAAATAAATTACTATACAGCCTCATAAGCTCTACCTGACCTATAGAAGCAGCGGCTTGAAGAAGAGCTATATCTTCCGGCTTTTTTTTGATATTTAAATTCTCCAGACCAGCAGCAATAGCTCCGCTGGTAACTATTATCACTTCCATTCCCCTTTTGATCAGGGAGCTGACTTCATTTACAAATCTCCTCATATTAACTTTATCCAGCCCGCCTGCTTTCGAAGTAAGACTGCTGGAGCCTATTTTTATGACCATTTTTTTAATATTTTCCAGGTACTTTTTTCTGTTTCCCATTTATTACCCCGTAAGTAAAATTTATTCAATAAGTGAAAAAACAAGGCTTCCAATAATTACAGTACTTCCTTCACTGACACCCATCTTTTTTAGCCTGTCTGCAATCCCCATTTTTTTTAGTCTATATTTTAAATAATCTAATGCTTCTCCATTCTCTAAATCAGTCATAGCCACCAGTCTTTCTAATTTTTTATTCTTCACAATATATTCATTATTATTTTTTTCAATTTTAATTTTTTCCATCTCCAGATTTCTTTTATCCAGACTATAAACTTTTACTCTCTCCTGTTTTTTAAGCTCCACACCTTTATCTTTCTTGAGCTCCTCTCTGCACCCGGCCACTTTCTTATATAAATCCCAGATTAACTTATCAAGACCCTGCCCCGTAATTGCTGATGTTAAAAAAACACTCTTACCGCTCTTATTTTCAAGAACTTTCTTAATTTTATTTAACTTATCACTATCAGCAACCAGGTCAATCTTATTTATTAAAACTACATAATCTTTTTTATATACATCAATATTATATAGCCTTATCTCCTCTCTTAAAATATTAAAAGTCTCAATTATGTCCTGTCTCTCATCTATAATCCTCTGCCCGTCTAAAACTACTGCCAGCACTATGGATCTGGTTATGTGTCTTAAAAATTTATCCCCCAGACCCATTCCCTTATGCGCGCCTTTTATCAAACCCGGGACATCGGTAACCACAAAGTCTTCATCATCTACAGTCACCACGCCCAGATTAGGAGTTAAAGTGGTGAAAGGATAATCTGCTATTTTTGGCCTTGCCGCTGATATGCGGCTGATTATGGTAGATTTACCGGAATTTGGAAATCCAACCAGTGCCACATCCGCCACAAGTCTTAACTCAAGATTAATCCAGAAATCTTCCGTTTTTTCCCCTATTTCCGCAAATGCGGGGAACCTTCTTTTTGAAGATACGAAACTTGAATTTCCCCTACCACCTATACCACCTTCAGCTATAACAATTTCATCTCCGGGACTGTCCAGATCAGCAATTATATTTTCCCTGTCGTCTTTAATTATGGTTCCTGCAGGAACTCTTATAATCAAATCCTTTCCGTCTTTACCATTTCTATTATTGGGCTCTCCATTCTTACCGTTTTCGGCTTTAAAATGTATCTTCTTTTTAAATCCATATAAAGTGCTTAAATCCCGGGTGACTTCTATTATTACATCTCCACCCTTTCCGCCGCTTCCCCCACTGGGAATTTTCCTGCCCCCGCTTTTTAATTTAAAAAAGGCAACTATACCATTCCCACCGTTTCCTGATTTTATATTAATTTTTGCCTCATCTAAGAACATAGCCACTCTGAAAATAAATAATAATTATGCCTATTCTTTCCTGCTTATAGTTTTTTAAGTTAAACTCTAAAAATTATACCAGAGCTATATTCTGCTACAGTTTAAATACTGCCTTATATATTTTCCTCTGAAGCATCAGGTCCAGGCCTCTTTTAAAATCTGAAAGCGACATTACTTCTGATATCAGGGGAGATAAATTTATTTTTTTACTGCTTATGATATCATAAGCACGCTTTAACGTCTCAGGAGTAGCAGAATAAGAACTCTTTATGGCCAGTTCTCTCTTATATACTTTTTCAAAATCAACTTTGATTTTACTTTCCTTCCCTGATACTCCAAAAATATTAATTGTTCCTCCATCTCTAAGGTAGTTAAGAGCTTCACCCAGCGTATATTTATTGGTTACGGTAAGTATGGCAATATCAACACCTATATCTGTAATATCTTTAATTTCCCGGGCAACATTCTGGTTTGACGGATTTATGGTATAGTCTGCTCCCAGAAATCTGGCCATGGATAACCGGTCATTATCCAGTTCAATAGCCACTACTCTTCCACCTGATAGTTTTATTAACTGGATAAAAAGCATTCCAATAACCCCGGTTCCTACTACAGAAAATATATCATCTTTCCGGAAAGTAACTCTATCCACAGCCCTGATGCAGCAGGCCAGGGGTTCTACAAATAATGCTTCTAGAAGGTCGGAGTCTGTGGGGATTTTAAAAGTAGTATACCTGATATGTTCTTTTGACAGCCTTATATATTGACAGAATGAACCTGGATATATATTGGTTTCTTTAAAGTGTCTGCACATTGAATGGTTACCATGTAAACAATAATGACACCGGTAACAGGGTATGTGATGAGATACCACTACTATATCATCCAGGCCAAACTTAGTTACATTCTTCCCAACTTCTACTACTCTTCCCACTACTTCATGTCCATAAACTGCCGGCTTTTTTGCATCTGAATCAAGTATCTTTATAATATCAGAACCACATAGGCCGGTATATATCATCTCTATTAGCATCTCGTCTTTTTGTATCTCTGGCTTATCTATTTCTTTCAGCTTAAATTCATTTTGATTGTAGCAAAGCAAAGCTTTCATAATGATTAGGTTGTAATATTATATTTTATACCTTTCTGCTGACCCATGAGCTCCAGCGCACTTACCAGTTTTTCAAGGGGCATATCAGCAGTTATAAATTTAACAGTATCAATCTGCCTCGAGGTTATTAGGTCAAATGCCTTTTTTACATAGTAAGGAGTATGATGGTATACTCCTTTTATAGTAAGCTCTGAGTAATGCAGCAGCTGAGTATCTATATTTACTGATGTACTTGAGACACATCCACCAAATAAGTTAATGGTAGCTCCTTTTCTACCCATAAGGATAGTCATCTCCCATACTTCGGGGATTCCGGTAGCGTCAACTGCTACATCTACTCCTTTTTTATCTTCAGTTAGCTCTTTTACTGCAGCAACCTGATCAGATTCTTTTGATGCATTAATGGTGTAATCAGCGCCAAAATCCTTAGCATATTCTAACCTTTCATCTGATAAGTCCACTGATATTACAAGTGCACCTTTTAGCCTGGCTAGAGCAATAAACATAAGTCCAATAGGTCCTGCGCCGTTAATCACCACCATATCATCAGTTTTAATATTGGACTCTTCTATGCCATGCGCCACACAAGCCAGTGGTTCCAACAGCGCAGCTTCCCTGTAATCTATTTTATCTGGTATTATATATGTATTTTTTTTCAATATTTTTCCTGGTATCTTTATATACTCTGCATAGGCACCATTATTGTATATCAGATTCTCGCAAAGAGAGTATCTTTCAAGTTTACAGTAATAACATTCATAACAGGGAACACTATTTACTGCCACTATTCTATCGCCTACTTTGAAATTATCCACGTCACTACCTATTTCTACAATATCGCCAGCCCATTCATGGCCAAAAACTGAAGCTTCTTTTATCATAGTAGGATGACCTCTTCTATATGTCTTTAGGTCTGAACCACAGGTAAGGGCACTTTTTATTTTAACCAGTGCTTCATCATCCCCTATCTCAGGTATATTTATATTTTCATATCTTACATCTTCAGGTCCGTAAAATAACTGAGCTTTCATTTTACCTTTCATCTTAAAAACATAGCTCGGAAACCCCTGTCTTTAGGCGAGGGGAGGAGAGCCATCCTCCTTTCTATAAGTAAAGTTTTAGCACTTTCTAAAAGTTTTAGTTGACTGTATTTTACTGAAGCAGATAATTTTTCTCCAGTAAGCATTCTAATTGTGTATGTATTTCTTTCTTTTAACTTCTGCATAGTTCTTATGCCTCCTAGTCAACCAGAGACTTTATTCAAGCCTCTTCCTTTAGGGAGAAGTAGTTGACTTGAATATGTTACTTAAATATTACAGAAAGAATTTACCCAGTCAAGCAAATAAAAACTGTGGATGTGTGAATAATAAATAAAATCTTTAAAAATTAAAAACATACAAATAGCCTCTCACCAAAGTTTTAACTCAAAAAAAATAACTGCTTGCAGGTAAAACTTGAAAACAAATCCACTCCAACTCTAATGATTGTTATTGTCAGAAGTATTACAAAAATTACTCTAATAATTTGTGGTTTTATTTTTTTATTTATATATACTCCAATCCTGGATCCTCCAATTGCTCCCAGAGCCACAGAAAGTCCAATAAAGAAATCAAATCTAACCGCAAGTAGCTTTCCTGCAATTCCAAATATTGCATTACAAAATATAATCATAAGTGAGGTACCAATAGCAATTTTTAAAGGAAAGTCAAATAGGATTACGAGAAGTGGCACATAAAAGAAGCCTCCTCCAACTCCCAGTATGCCAAAAGCAAATCCTGCCACCAGAGAGATTGGGACTATTTTAAGGTAAGCTTTATTATCAGGAACAAGGTTTGCGACAATCTTACTTTCCTTGCTGCTGTCACTGTTATTCCTTTTTATGAAAAATAATACTATAGCCAAAACTGCAGTACAAAGATAAATAACCTTTATGGTAGTATCCGTAATATACTGGGTAAAATATGAACCAAAAAAATAGGTAACAGTACTGGATAGGCCGAAAATCAACGCATATCTAAAATTAATGGTTTTCTGCAGGTGATTAAATAATGTTCCGAAAGAGCTAGCAAAGAAAGTCTGTACTACTGAAATTGCTGTAGCAGCCTTTACTTCTACACTGGTAATATATAACAAAATCGGGATAATCAGTACACCACCACCTATACCCAGAAGCCCTGCTACTGCCCCACCTAAAATTCCAATTCCAAAAAACTTTAAATATTCCATATCTCTTTTCTATTAAATCAATATTGCAATCAAAATTCATCAAGGCTTTTAATAAAATCAAAATTACTTTTATTTTTCAGTATTTCTTTATCTTCCGTCAGAAGTAGAGCCTGCTCACTTATGGCCACAGAAATATAAAGAGAATCATAGAATGTTAATTTAGTTCTATCCGTTATATTAATTGATGTATCAATAATTTTTTTATTTGGGAAGATCACCTTCATGTTCATAAGATGTAAACTTTCTGAAGCTGAGTATATATCATCCACATTTAAGTATTTTTTACTAAGTAAGGTATTTATAATTTCGAAAAAGAATAGATCCGGCACAATAATTTCTATTTCATTTTGAAATTGTTGTTGCAATAATTTATTTGCCAGATCAGTGTTGCTTTCATTCTCATATCTGAACCACTTCACTCCAATTGAAGCATCCAATACAATTTTCATTTCTTCTTTAAATTCCTATCTCTCCATTCCCTTATTTCTTCTACAGCACTCTTTCCAGAAGGAAAATTCTTACTTTTAGCGCGAAGCTGCTCATGTATTTTTATTGCCCGCTCAATATCTTTTCTCCTTTGCTCTTTTTTCTTCAGTTCTTTTATACTGGCAATATATTGAGCAGTTGCTTCTCTAATTAACTGGCTTTTACCCATCTTCTCCGTTGCACAAAATTCATTAATCTCTTTGAGATTTTTTTCAGGGATAGTTATATTTATTCTCTTTACGCTCATTTTATACTCACCATAAGTAAGTATAAACAATACATATTAAATGTCAACTTCTTTGTAGCTTTTTATTTAAAAGATTAGTTATATAAAATGAAAATGTTATGTGTATTTTTATGGCTGGGATAATCATAAACAAAACAAATAGCATCAATCTTCTCTGCAAATTCGATTATCTTATTCTTATTGGGGGAGGGATGAGATTACGCAGAAATGATATTTATTACTTTACCTTTTTTACTGTTTTTTATAAATTCAACTCTTCCATCAGCCCTGGCAAAAAGAGTATGATCCCGTCCTATGCCCACATTAAGGCCTGGTCTGTATCTAGTTCCTCTTTGCCTTATAATAATATTTCCTGCAGCCACAAGCTGTCCTCCGGCCCTTTTTATGCCCAAAAATTTTGGGTTGCTGTCTCTTCCATTTCTGGTGCTTCCTAAACCTTTTTTACTAGACATAAGTTTCTCTCCTGTTGCTATTGCTTTACACTTATTTTATTCAAATGTAATATCGTAAGTAACTGCCTGTGCCCAACTTTTCTCCTATATCTTTTTTTAGGCTTATATTTAAAGGCAATTACCTTATCTCCTTTTATTTGCTTCTTTATAGTAGCTTTTACCGCAGCCTTTGCCAATACCGGCTTTCCAATCTCTATTTTATCACCATTACTGATAAGATTGACTTCCGAAAGCGTGATCTTATCACCTTCTTTACCTTCAATTCTTTCCACTACTATATCTTTATTTTCTTCTACTTTATATTGTTTACCGCCACTGGTGATTATTGCGTAAATTTTTGCCTCCATAGCCATCATCCAATTTCAGAGTGCAATATTAACATACATAACATTGCCCTGTCAATTTAAAACATTTAAAGGAAAAATTGATGTTTTAGAGGTGAGAAGAAAAATCACTCCCCGGAGCTTGTTTATTAAAACGTTTATTATTTACTTTAATTACGGATTTCTGCTACAGCGCTGGTTCTAGATATAGTTCTAATTTCTACTTTTAATCTCCGACCAATATATTTCCTTCCACCAATGATCTGCACAACACATCCATCAATCCTGGAAATAGCATCACTTTTATTATGCAGATATGGCTCTTCTACTAATAAAACCAGGGTATCACCAATTTTAAATGGTTTAGCGGCCTCTTTTATCTCGGCAATTGAACCCTCAGCAGCTACTAAAAAAGAATCAACAGGCAGTTTTGAATCACCCTGGATATCAATATATTTTTTGGTTATATTCTCAAGATGTTTTAAATTCCTTCCATCCGGACCAATCACAAGCGCTGCAATAGCAGTGTTTAGTTTTATTAAAAAACCTTTAGCATCACTTCCCCTGGCAAGCTTCCTGATTTTTCTTTCAGTTTCAAGTCTTATGGTCTCCTCAGACTTTATATAGCCTGAACCTCCACAATGGGAACAGGTTTTGCACATAGTACCAAGAATTCCGTCAGAGACGTTTTTTCTAGTCATCTCCAGAAGCCCCAGTTTTGAAAACTGTAAAACTTCAGTTTTGGTTTTATCACTTCCAAGACACTGCAGGAAACTTCCTAGAACTTTATTCCTGTCTTTTCCACTGGCCATATCAATGAAATCAATTACTATTATTCCGCCAATATCCCTGAGTCTCAATTGGCTGGCAATAGTTTCCGCTGCCTCAAGATTTGTCCTTAATATAGTTTGAGTCGAACTTTTACTTGAGGTATACTTACCTGTATTAACATCAATTGTAGTCATAGCTTCTCCGTGGTCTATTACTATAAAACCACCAGACTTCAGCCATACTTTTTTCCCCAGGGCGCTCTCTATCGCCTCATTGACATTGAAAGCTTCAAATAAATCTTCCTTGCCGTGATGGACTATTATATTGTTAAATTTAATCCCGATAGACCACAGGTACCTTCCGATTTCCCTTTTAATTACCTTCTTATCCACATATATGGCGCTAAACTCTTCTGAAAATACATCCCGCATTAGTTTTATAACTATCGAATGTTCACTGAAAATTAATTTTGGACTGTTTAAATCAGAAGCCTTTTTCCTTATAAAATTCCACTTTTTTATAAGCTGTTTTAAATCTTTTTTTAATTTAGCTTTATCTGTTTCTCTGGCAGCAGTCCTTACAATTAATCCATAGTCTTCTTTTTTTATCTCTTCTGCAAGCTTTCTTAAATTCTCCCTTTCTTCACCACCAAGTCTCCTGGAAACACCTATACCGCTATTAAAAGGTGCCAGAACAAGATATCTCCCCGGAATAGATATAAAAGTAGTAAGCCTGGCACCCTTTGTCTTCATTGGATCTTTTGTTACCTGAACCATTATCATCTGATCAGGCTTAAGGACATATTGTATCTTCTTTGGAATTTCTTCCCCATTATCAGTATCCATATCAAGACCAACCTCATTAATATACAAGAATGCATTTCTATCTTCGCCAATATCTACAAAAGCTGCATCCAGACTGGGAAGGACATTTTTGACCTTCCCAAGATAGATATTTCCAATTAAGGACTTTTTACTTTTACGGTCAAAATAAAGCTCGGTAACCTGTTTTGACTCTAAAATAGCGACTCTTGTCTCATTTTTATCTGAACTTATTAACATTTCTTTATACAATTTTATCTCAATCTCCTTTACTGCGTTACCTAAATTACCTCCATTGGTGTTTTAAGTGCATTTCCTCTCACTACAAACAATTCTTCCTTTTCTACACCTTTAATATTAATCCTGTATTTTTTTAACCAATTTCCAAAAAAACTATAAAAATTATTGAATTTAAAAAATTCATTATTTTCCTCTTTAAAAATTTTAGCATATCCAAATAGTTTTAGAAGAATAATATCAGAAATTTCCTTATCCGGTTTTATTTTTAAATCAAATATTGAGCGGGAAAAATCAGATTTAACCCTTAATTCTTCTTCTATGTCCGCATAAAACTCCTTCAACAGATTTTCACTGGAAGAGGGAGTGCAAAGCTTGAAGCCATAAAGACTTATTGCTATATCATTCATAAGACTATCTGCTTTTACGGTTATCTTTTTAGCTTCAGTAATTTGCATCTGCGGTTTTAGCTTGAGGTTAACCCTTTTTTTAAATTCATTCTCCTCAATACCACCATCAAGTAATACATCGGCATATTCCGCCAAACTCACTACACCTAACGGAGTTGGGGGACTAAAATTTATTTTAGGCTTTGGATTATACCCCTGGCTATATTTTATTTCCAGTTCCGCTCTGCTTAAAGCCCGGGCTATTATCCTGGTAATATCCAGGTGGGATAGGTACTTAAATTCATCCTTTTTATAAAATTTAAATCTTATCCTGGTCTCGAAGGTATCTTTTTGATTTATCATATTCTCTCAATAAAAACTTTTTACTGACCCCGATATCAACAACATCCCATGGTAATATTTCATCATCAGCAAAACCCCTGGTTGTAAAGAAGCTAATATCCATACCAGCTTTCCTGAATTCTTTTTCCCAGACATGAGACTTAAAAAAATCTGTCCAATTGTCAAACCTGGCTCCACTTTTCCATGCACGTTCTATTACCTCGCCAACAAGTTCATTACCTCTGGCCAGGGCGCACTCTATCATACTTCTTCTGGAATCCGTCCAGCTTATATTTACATATCTTTTTGGTACATTTTTTAAAATATAATTAAATTTACTATCCAGGCTTGTGGTATTATCCTGGCTAGTCCATTGAAAGGGTGTAAAGGGTTTAGGACAAAACGCATTTACGCTGATGTTAATTTTTAATCTTGGTAGTTTCTTTTTAGAAAGCTCGTCTTTAGCTGCCATAATCACCTTTTCTATAAGTTCTACTATCTGACTGATATCTTCATCCTTTTCAAACGGTAATCCTATCATAAAGTAAAGCTTGATTTTTTCCCAGCCTCTACTGAAAGCCATTTTTACGCAATCAAGCATTTCCTTTTCTTTAATATTTTTATTGATTATATCCCTCATCCTCTGGCTGCCTGCTTCGGGAGCGAAAGTAAGTCCTGTTTTTCTTCCGCTTCCAATAAGCTCTATCAAATTTAAATTAAAACTGTCCAGTCTCATAGAAGGCAGTGAAATTGACAGCCTTCCCAGTTTTAAAGAACTGGTAATTTTATCCAGCAAATGCTCAATCCCACTATAATCTGACGAAGATAGCGATAGGAATGAAATTTCATCGTAACCTGTATTTTTAATTCCTGCAGCACTCTGCCTGATTAGAGATTCAACTTCTCTCTTCCGTACCGGTCTATAGGTTATGCCTGCCTGACAGAATCTGCAGCCCCTGCCGCAGCCTCTCATAATCTCTACTGTAAATCTGTCGTGTACAGGTTTAATATTGGGTATTATAGGATTCTGGACTATTTCAAATTTGTTTAAGTCTTTTACTATCGCCTTTCTTACTTTTTTATCTGGCCTGATACTTTCAATACTTCCATCAGGAAAGTAGTGAAATTTGTAAAATCCCGGAATATATATTCCATCCAGCCTGCTGATCTCTTTTAAAAACCACTCTTTATCTTTATTATCATCTTTGTAAATTTTAACTCTTTCCAGAATAGATATAATTACTTCTTCACCATCCCCGACAACAAAAAAATCCATAAATTTTGAAAGAGGCTGGGGATTTACAACTGCAGGACCACCGGCACATACCAGTGGAAATTTGTCTCTTCTGCGCCTCGAGCTTATATTTATTTTGCCAAGGTCCAGTATATTTAATATATTAGTATATAGAAGCTCATGCTGTACAGTAAATCCAATCAGGTCAAAGCAATCCAGAAATATCCTGTTTTCCAGTGAAAATATTTTTACGTTTTGCTCCCTGAGTTTCTTCTCAAAATCTATCCACGGAGAAAAAACCCTTTCAACTGTAAAATCTCTATGCCTGTTTACAATGTCATATAAAATTTGAAGCCCCAGATTGGACATACCAACTTCATATATATCCGGAAATACAAGAGCCATAGAAATTAAATTGTAAAAATCGCTGGCTGGCTCCATGCTTTTGCTCCTGGCTCCAACTTCATTATTTATATACCTGCCCGGCTTTTGGATGTCTTTTAAAAGTTCTTCAAGCAGGTCAAAGTCCAGCTTTTTAATTTTATTCATATTTAATTTTCCTAAAGATTATTTAAACTCTTGATAAGCTATTTCATAGTCTTTTCTTACTTCTTTCCATATATAAACATTTTCTACAAGACCAATGCCAAGAAACAGACTTACAAGGCTAGAACCTCCAGAACTCAGGAAAGGCAGAGGAATTCCAATTATGGGCATTATGCCTATGGTCATACCTATATTTATAACCACTTGCGATAGGATAATAAAACCTATTCCAGAGCTCAGAAGCATGGCAAAACTATCAGAAGAATTTGAAGCTATATAAAAACATCTCCAGACAATCACAACAAGAACCAATAATACCACAACAGCCCCCAAAAATCCCAGTTCTTCTCCAATAACGGAAAATATAAAATCGGTATGGTGTTCCGGGACATAACTTAGATTCGTCTGTTTACCCAGAAAAAGGCCCTTTCCCAGGAAATCGCCGGAGCCAATTGCTAACCTTGACTGATATAAACTATAGCCAGCACCTTCGCTTGACACTTCTGGCTTTAAAAAGACCAGAATCCTATCAAGTTGATATTGCTTTATTAAGCCGGCCTTAAGAGCTATAAAAAATCCCCCCGCTGTCAGCCCCAGTACTGACAGTAAATAAAGAAAATTAGCTCCGGATAAAAATAACAAGCCTATGTAGACTATAAAATACATTAAGGCAGTTCCATAATCCGGTTCCAGTAAGACCAACAATACAAATATGAGAGCTACTGCCGATGAAATGGCAACTTTTTTAAATGTAACCCGGTAAACTTTTTCACCTTTCCATTTTGACATAACAGCAGCCAGGGATATTACCATAAAAACTTTTGAAAATTCTGAAGGCTGAATGGTAAAGAATTTTAAATCTATCCAGCTTTTTGATCCATACACTTCATAACCAAAAAGAAACACAGCAGCAAGCGAAGAAATGCCTATAAAAAAAATTAGCCACCAATATCTTTGAATCTTTCTATAATTTATAAATTGAACTGCAACACATATAACAATTCCAGCTGCCAGCCAAATAGCCTGCCTTTTCAGATAATATTGAGGGTCAGTCACTCCTCCCGGCAGGGTTTCTCTTGTTGCGCTGTAAACTATTAGAACTCCAAAGGAAGAGATAGCAATCACCAGAAAAAATAATATAAAATCAAATTTGACTCTTCTCTTCTTTTTGTCAAGACTTTCAAAATCACTAAAACTTTTTTTTCTTCTTTTTATCATTTACAATTTTATAATTATTTTTTAATCAATATTAAATATATATCTGTATATTTTTTCTACAATAGGCGCTACATTGCTTCCACCAGAGCCAGCCTCCTCAAGCATTACCACTACCACATATTCAGGATTACCTACTGGAGCATAACCTGCAAACCAGGCGTAGTCCTGTCTTCCATAGAATTCCGCAGTACCTGTTTTTCCTGCAACCGGTATCCTGTCCAGTGGAAAATCCCTGAAAACACTGGCTGCGGTCCCACCTGGACCAACCACCTGCACCAGGCCGTCTTCTATAATTTCAATAAAATATTCGTTTAATTTTAAATCCTTATATTCCTCTCTTGAATTATCTGGAAACAAATTGCCTCCAGTATCCCTGATCTCTTTAACTATATAAGGGGTGTACTGTATTCCACGATTTGCCAGGATTGAAAAAGCCTGAGCCATCTGAAGGGGGGTAACAAGCAAATCCCCCTGACCTATTGCCATATTGACGGTATCCCCTGGAAACCAGACAGAATATCCTGCCCGATCTTTAAAATAATCTTTTTTCCATTCCTTATCCGCAACCAGCCCTTCATCTTCATGAGGAAGATAAATTCCGGTCAACGAGCCAAACCCAAAAATCCTTAAATATTTTTGAAGAAGCTCTTCCATATTATTATATTTTGTAAAAAGCCCGTATCCTACCTGGTAGAAATAAATATCACAGGAATTTTTGATGGCCCCTCTGATGTCAAGACTTCCATGACTTGACCAGCAACTTTTTGGAAAATCTTTCCCCAGTCCCAGCCACACTCCGGCACAATTCAACCTGCTTCTTTCACTGATTATATCTTCTGCAAGCCCTGCATAAGCCGGGACTATTTTTATTGCCGAACCTGGAGGAAAAGAAGACATAACCGCTCTATTAATTTGAGGGTAATAATTTTCCGGATTGTCTAAATATTCCCAGTTGTCCTGTGATATCCCACCTACAAATAATTCCGGATTAAAAGTAGGATAACTGGCCATAGCCAGTATCTGGCCATTTTTTGGACTGAGCACCACCACTGCACCTCCGGGTACTTTATAATACTCATCTGTATTTTTAATCTTTTTCTGCCTTACCCCGAGTATAGATTCATAAAGAATTTTCTCTACAACCCTCTGCAAGTCAATGTCAATAGTCAGGTACAAATCATTTCCGCTAATTGGATCAGTTTCTTCCAGTACATTTACCGGTCTCCCTAAAGGATCAACTTCATATACTATCCTGCCCTTTTTGCCTTTAAGAATACTCTCATAAGCCTCTTCCAGGCCGGTAAGCCCTATCTGGTCTCCGCCTTCATAACCCTTTTCATATTTTTTTGATTTTAATCTATCCTCATCAATCTCTACTGTATATCCCAGCAGGTGTGAGGCCAGAGAATCAAAATTGTATTCTCTCAGGTACACATCAATTACTTCCACTCCCGGAAATTTACTGCTGTTCTCTTTAAGATATATAATAGCAGCAGTATCTATATCCTGTTTTAAAATAACCCTATCAATATAAGATACATCGCTTTTTTCTAGTTTTTCTTTTATATCCTGGTAAGACATATTCAGACAGTCACTCAATGCTTCCATTACATCTTCGTTCTTTAAAACAATACGGGGTTCTACAGCCACTGCAGTAACCGGAACACTCTTTACTATCAGTTTACCATTCTGGTCATAAATATTCCCCCTTGGAGCTGCCACTGTTTTTTCTCTGGTAATACTCTTAGATGCCAATTCCGCATACAGCTCACCACTCATTATCTGCAGGAAGTATAGCCTTAAAATAATCACTATCAATATCATTACCAGCAGATAGAGAATTATTTTAAATCTTATCTTTATATTTGAGCCCAAACTCAGTCTCCCTCTTCATACCAGAACTTATAACAGGAAAGATAATAAACATTAAAATAATATTGCAAATTGGCTTTGTTATCATTTCTAGCCCCATCGTTAATATATTACTATCAAAATTAAATAAATAGCGGATTAAACTTACTATTAAAATATTTATTTCTGTAATCAGGAAAACAATAAAAGAATAAGTAAGAAGTTTATATCTAAATCCAGCTACAATTAGCCTGTCTACCACAAAGGCATTCATAGAATAAACAAATGCGCTTATCCCCACCATACTACCCACCATAAGGTCCAATACCATTCCGACTATAAATCCAAATAGCATACCCCAAAAAACACCATCAAAAAGGGCAATTGCTATTATAACTACCATAATTAAATCAAAGTCTACAGAAAATGACTTCAAGTTTTCAAAAAAAACTATTTGCAGCAGTAAACAAATTATTAGTATAAAGAAATGCAAGATTTTATAAAAAATTTTCATAGCCTGGGTAGTATTTTATTTTTTTATCACCAGAACATACTCTATTTTTTTAAAATCAACAAAAGGCTCAATTTCAATTGCCTTATATGGATCGCCCATATTTTTGGTTACCTTGCTTACCCGTCCTATTAAAATTTCTTCAGGAAGCTTTCCATATTCCGATGTAATTATTATATCACCTTTAAATACCGGCTCTTCAATGGAAATATAATTCAATGTAATTTTTTTATCCTGGCTCCCCTGAATAATTCCCAGTTTTCTTGAAGATAAAATTCTTACTCCGATATTGCTCTGGGGATCATTAATAAGCCTCACGTTGCATGAATCATTTCCAGCTATTATAACCACTCCTATCAATCCATTCTCATCAATGACTCCCATCCCTTCCAGTACTCCATCGCTCCTGCCCACATTTAAAACAACTTCAGACTGCCACTTGCTTTCATAATAACCTATTACTTTTGCAGGTATAGTTGCATAATCTTTTCTTAGCTCTATACCCAGCAGCTTCCTCAACGAATTATTTTCAACCTTTAGATTTATATTCTCACTATATCCTCTTCTTAACTCTGAATTTTCCCTCTGAAGATCTAAGTACTTTTCCCTTAAATTTATATAATCTCTAATTGAATTTATAAAACGCGTTACAGGGCTAAAAAAAGAGTAAAACTTCTCCTGGATGGGTTTGAAAAAATCAACAGTCTTAACTTTGATGTTATTAATTAAGTCGGATTGCCTAAAACTTACAGTAATAACTACCAGACATAAAACAATTATTATAGCCAGAACAATAAAGTTTCTAAATCTTCTATTTAATATCACCATCAGTAAATATTATAGGTATTATAGGTTGAATATAAAATCAGCTATATTGAAAACTTGAGATATTTCTTCAAAGTATTAAAATCCTCAACACACTTTCCTGCTCCGATAGCTACTGCCGCCATTGGATCCTCAGCCAGGTAAACCGGACAATGCGTTTCCCTGCTGATTCTTTCGGTCAGTCCCTTAAGTAATGAGCCCCCTCCTGCTAAAAATATACCTCTTTTCATTATATCTGAAGAAAGTTCCGGTGGCGTGATATCCAGTACCTCAACAATGGAATTTACAATATCATTCAATATCTTCTCTAACGCCTTTCTTATCTGCTGGCTGGTGATAATAATTGTCCTGGGAAGTCCGGTTAACAGGTCTCTTCCGTTTATTTCCATTTTTTCCTCGTTCTCCAGAGGAAAAGCAGACCCGATTTCTATTTTTACTTTTTCAGCAGTTCTTTCACCTAAAAACAGGTTGTGTTCCTTTTTTAAATAATAGATTATAGCTTCATCCATCTCATTTCCACCAATCCGCAGTGATGAACTAACAACTATTCCCCCTAAAGATATAACTGCTACTTCAGAAGTTCCTCCTCCTATATCGATAATCATACTGCCGCTGGGTTCATCAATAGGCAGACCTGTGCCTATTGCCGCAGCCAGAGGCTCCTCAATTATATAAGCCGCCCTGGCTCCAGCCTGTTCAGTAGTTTCAATAACTGCTTTCTTTTCAACTGGAGTAATTCCTGAGGGAACACAAATAACAATTCTGGGTCTGGCAAAAGCTACATTCTTATGAACCCTTTGGATAAAATACCTGAGCATTTTTTCTGTGGTTTCAAAATCTGCAATTACTCCATCTTTGAGTGGTCTAACCGCTACTATATTCTCAGGAGTTCTTCCCACCATTCTTTTGGCCTCTTTTCCTACTGCCAGTATCTTCTTTTTTTCTTTATCAATAGCTACAACAGAAGGCTCCTCTAGAACTATCCCTTTACCCTTCACATATACCAGAGTATTAGCTGTTCCCAGGTCAATACCCATATCTCTGCCAATAACATTTAAGAAAAAATCAAACATCTGCATCTGTCAACTCCTTAATTTAACCAATAACATCAAATCCAAATCCTGTTTTTTTAAGCCATACTCTCTTATATAATTATAAACATTTTTAGCTTTAACCATACTATTGCCGATAACAGTCTTGTAAGGATTTTTAAACCGCCTCTCCACAATTTTTCGGCTCAATCACCTCAAAATCCAGTTTTAATAGCTCAAGTATTTTTCTTCTTCCTGGAGAAGCAGAAGCTAAAATAATTTTTTTTCTATAACCTTCTTCTTCCAACATCAGCCAATAAAAAAGCTATAAGTAATCCTATTATGGCACCAAGTGTGATATTTATGTGAATACCAAAATTCATATCAATTAAATATAAATTAAGACTGAGAGAGTCTGTGCCTACCTTAAGCCCTTTGTCTAAAATCGGAACTATATCCTTCAAGATATGCCCTAAAATAGCTCCTATAATACCTCCAAGCAATACTATAAAGAAAACTACCTTTCCTCTTCTTCTACTCATATATCACCATTAAAATTGTTTTTTTACTGACTCTTAAGTTCAATTAAAAAATAATTCAATCTCTCTTTTAGCACTTTCGGCGGAATCTGAACCATGAATTACATTTGCAGTAATATCGGCGCCAAAATCTCCTCTGATGGTCCCTCCTTTTGCTTTTTTAGAATCAGTTGCCCCCATAAGCTCCCTGGCCCTGGCAATTGCGCCCTTCCCACTTATCACCATAACCACTACAGGACCTGAAGTTATATATTCAATTAACATGTTAAAAAAACTTTTATTTTTATGCTCCTGATAATTCTTGCAGGCAAGCTTCCGGTCAATTTTTATCATTTTTAATTTTTCAATAGTAAGATCCTTTTTTTCAAAACGGGATATAATCTCTCCAACAATTTTTTTCTTCACGCCATCAGGTTTGATGATAATCAGGCTTCTTTCAAAGCTATCATCATTAGTATTAAGCATGTTTCCTTTCCCCTAATCCTTACATCTATTCATTTAAGCAACCGCTCCCCATTTACTGAGTAGTCCTGCAATAAGGACAAACTTTCCAGTTTAGACTCAAGGGCTTGCCACAATTAATACAAGAATTTCTTAATTTCTTTCTGCAGTAAGGACATATTAAAAAATCATCTTTTACCGGACTCCTGCAGGCAGGGCAATTGGATTGTTTGCTATCAAGCAGTGTCTGCATCCTTTCAATTTCAAGATCCCTTTCAATCACATCATCTATAAATTCCGGGGGTCTTAATATTAAATATATTATTAATCCTAAAAAGTTTAGAACTAATACAACCAGCGCCCAGAAAACAGCAGAGACTACAGATTCACTTCTGAGTTTTGAGTCTCTGTAAGTCCAGTAAACAAAAGCAAGCCAGACAACAATTAAAATAAAAATAAAGCCATAAATGAGATATCTCCATATCGGGAGCTTGAAGAAAGCTAAAATATCATTAATATATCCAAATAAATCCATTAATCCTCCGTGTAAAAATTTAATATATTTACAAATTTATTAATATACCAATATTAAAGACCTTTATTTAACTATGTTCTCTAAATTAGTTATTGAACCAGTAATGCATATAATATCATTTCTACCAGAAATTTTTAAAGCAAATTTTATAGAATTTTCTATAGTATCTATCTTGTGTACTTTACCCGAAAGGCGGCTTGCATCTTTTAACCATTCTATTTTCCTTTTCACTACTTTTTCTAATTCACTGGTATCCAGGCTTCTGCTGTTTAAACTTGAGGTTAAAATTAAAGTATCGCTTATGCCTATTATATTTTCAACCATACTTTCATAATCTTTATCTTTCAGGACGGCAAAAATTATTATTTTTTTTCTGTTACCAAAATACCTGTCGACATCACGGGCGAAATTTTCCACTCCTTCAGGATTGTGAGATGCATCTGCAATTACCAGAGGCTTTTTTCTTATTATCTCAAACCTTCCCCTCACCCGGATACCGGACATACTCTCTTTTATTTTTTTTTCACTTATCTCTTTTTTTCTGGTCCCCAGGTAAAGTTCTGCCAGTACTATTGCCAGAGATAGATTTAAAGGCTGATACTGTCCAACAAGTTTTAGTGGCAGATTTTTGTAAACATTCTTTATTCCTTTGATATCAAGCAGCCACCCTTCCAGGCCAAGGTCCACTTTTCTTTGTATGTAAAAATCTTTTTCAAACAAAAAAAGTCTGGAACCAGTATCCTTTACTTTTCTGGTTAAAATTTCCAGGACTTCCCTATCGCAACTTGTAGTTGCAGCCAACGCCTTTTCTTTTATAACTTCTACTTTCTCAGAGGTTATTTCTCTTATAGTACTGCCCAACATATCTGTGTGTTCAAGACTCACGCCAGTAAGTCCTACAACCTTCGAATCAGCGATATTGGTGGCATCCCATCTTCCTCCCATTCCTGCTTCAAGCGCCATAACCTCAATACCTTCATTTTCAGCCAATTTGAATGCCATAGCGGAAATTATCTCAAAATGGGTAATTGGGCCGCCCAGGTCCATTTTATTTACTTTCTGGATATAGGGGTATATCTGGTCAAAGACTTCAGTGAATTCTTTTTCTGAAACTTCCTTTCCACTTATCCACATTCTCTCAGTATAACTGTTTATATGAGGAGAAATATGATAACCGGTATGAATACCATGATAACTTAATATGCCAGCAACCATTTTAGCAGTGGAAGTTTTGCCGTTTGTTCCCACAATATGAATAAAATCAACCTTTTTTTGAGGATTATCCAGAAACTGAAGTATTTTCTCTATTCTCGCAAGGCTTGGTTTTATTCCAAAAATAAGGCAGCCATCTAAATATTTGCATACTTGCCTGTAGTTCACTATTTCTCACTTTGGTTACCAGTTGTTATTTACCAGTACTTTCCATTCTCGCTAGCTGCTCATTTAATACTTTCAACATCTTATCTGCCTGATAAAGCTTACCCTTTTCCTTTTGAATTATTTCCTGTGGCGCTTTACTGGTAAAATCAGTATTTGATATCTTCTTTTTACTTTTTTCAATGTCTAGATTTACTCTTCTAATTTGATCTTTGATCCTCTTAATTTCTAATTTTATATCAACCAGGTCAAGAATATAAATAAATATATCTATATTCCCTATGGTAGTCTTAATATATCCTTTCTGACTGGTACAATCCTTGAATTCTACTTCACTTGTCTTTGCCAGTCTGCAAATATACTCCCTGTTTTTTTCCAGTACATCTTTGCAGCCATCTTCACCAGTCAGCAGGTTAACTTTTACCCTGCTGGCCGGACTTAATTTAAGCTCAGATCTTATTTTTCTTATCTCTCTTATAACCTCAAAAAGTATTTTTATTTCATCTTCAATATCCTGGTTTACCCGGGCCGGTTCAAATTCCGGAAAACTCTCCACCATTATGCTTTTACCCTTATGCGGAATATTCTGCCAGATCTGTTCTGTAATAAAAGGCATAAATGGATGAAGAAGTTTAAGATATCTTTCTAAAACATACCATAATATAAATAATGCATTTTTCTTATCATCATTATTTTTTGAAAAGTAAATTCTAACCTTTGCTGATTCAATATACCAGTCGCAATAGTCATTCCACAAAAAGTTATTAAGCAGCTTTGAAGCAAAAGAAAAATTATATTTCCTTAAGTTTTTTTCAACACCCTTTACTACCCGGTTTAATCTGGATAGGATCCATTTGTCCCAGAGACCCAGGCTTAACTGGTCTATATTTATATTGTCAATATTTCTGCTTTCACTCAAATTTGATATAACAAATTTAGATGCATTCCACAATTTATTTGCAAAATTTCTTACCCCTTCAATCTTCTCATCACCCAGAATTAAATTTCTTCCAGGAGTAGTTAAAGAGGTTAAAGTAAATCTTAAGACATCAGCTCCATTTTTCTTAATTATATCCACCGGATCTATCACATTGCCCATGGATTTACTCATTTTCCGCCCGAATGCATCATTTACCAGAGGGTTGATAAAAACTTCCCGGAAAGGGGCGTCCTTCTTAAAATACAGACTCATCATAATCATTCTGGCTACCCAGAAAAAGATAATATCATGGGCGGTAACAAGGACAGCAGTAGGAAAAAAATGCTTGAGATCTTCAGTTTCTTCCGGCCATCCAAAAACTGCAAAGGGCCATAGACAGGAGCTAAACCATGTATCCAGAACATCCTGATCCTGTTCCATATTACTGCCACCGCATTTTGGACATCTTTCAGGGTTTTTTTCACTTACTATCATCTCATTACAACCTTTACAATACCACGCCGGAATCCGGTGTCCCCACCAGAGCTGGCGGGATATGCACCAATCCCTGATACCTTCCATCCAGTTAAAATATATCTTCTCCCATTTTTTAGGGATTATTTTAACCCTTCCTTCTTTTACTGCTTCTATAGCCGGCCTGACCAGCCTCTTCATGGATACAAACCACTGCATTGAGATCCGTGGCTCTATTACAGTACTGCATCTTGAGCAAATTCCAATTGAGAAAGTGTGAATATTTTTACCCATTAAGTAGCCCTGCTTATCTAAATCGCCTAACACTTTTTGTCTTGCCGTGTTGCGGTCTAAACCCTCGTATTTCCCTGTATTGAAATTTAAGCTTGCATCTCTGTTAAATATATTAATCTCTTCCAGGTCATGTCTTTTCCCAATTTCAAAATCATTGGGATCATGAGCGGGTGTAACCTTGACAGCGCCGCTTCCAAATCCCATATCCACAAAAGCATCTTCTATTAGAGGTATTTTTCTTCCCACTAGCGGGAGATAGACAGATCTGCCTTTATATTTTTTATATCTTTTATCTCGCGAATTTACAGCAACTGCAGTATCACCAAGCATTGTCTCAGGTCTTGTAGTTGAAACGACTATATATTCATCATCACTGGGCTTACCGGTTTTTTTATCAATTAAAGGATATTTTATATCCCACAGATTTCCTTCTTTTTCGATATGTTCTACTTCAATATCTGAAATTGCAGTCTGACACCTGGGACACCAGTTAACCATATAATTTCCTCTGTAAATCAGCCCATTTCTATATAAGGTCACAAATTCTCTTGTGACCGCTTTGCAGTACTGACTATCAAGGGTAAACCTTTCCCTTTCCCAATCACATGAGCATCCCAGTAATTTTAATTGGGTTATAATCCGGCTGCCATATTTTTCTTTCCAGCGCCATACTTCTTCTACAAACTTTTCTCTTCCAAGCTGAAATCTATTTATATTTTTTTCTCCCAGAGTTTTTTCCACTACATTTTGAGTTGCTATCCCTGCATGATCGGTCCCCGGTACCCAGGTAGTATTATATCCCCTCATCCTCTTATATCTTACAATTACATCCTGCAGGATATTGTTCAGGGCATGACCGATATGAAGATAACCGGTTACATTAGGAGGTGGTATTACTATACTGAATGGAATTTTTGATTTATCGATCTTCGCAAAAAAATATTTATTTTCAAACCAATGGCAGTAGATTTTCTGTTCAAATGCTAAAGGATTGTATTTACCTTTAATCTCACCAGGCATTTTAAGCTGACTTTTCCTCATCTTTCAAAAAGACTTTTTTGTTTGATCTACCAATTATCTCGGGCTCAGTTTTATTTTCTACAACCTCTCTGGTAATAATACATTTACTTATATCGTTGCGCTCAGGTATTTCAAACATTACATTCAGCATGATCTCTTCCATAATAGCCCTGAGTCCTCTTGCTCCTGTTCCTCTCTGTAAAGCACGTTTTGAAATCTCTCTTAAAGCATCTTCTGTAAATTCCAGGCCAACTTTGTCCATCTTAAACATTTTAATATATTGCTTGACCAGGGAATTTTTTGGTTCAACTAGAATTTTAATCAAATCATTTTCTGTAAGATTAGACAGGGTGCTAACTACAGGCAGCCTTCCAATGAGTTCCGGAATTAAGCCGTATTTTAATAAATCTTCCGGCATCGTCCGGGGAAGAAGCATGTCAATTTTTTCAATTTTATCTGGAACTTTTTCTGAAATAAAGCCAACACTACTTTTATTTATTCTTCTCTCGATTATCTTTTCCAGTCCACTAAACGAACCTCCGCAGATGAAAAGAATATTGGTAGTGTTAATTTGTATAAAATCCTGATGGGGATGTTTTCTGCCTCCATGTGGAGGAACATTAGCTTCGGTTCCTTCTAAAATTTTGAGCAGAGCTTGCTGCACCCCTTCTCCGGATACATCTCTGGTAATTGAAGGATTTTCAGATTTACGGCTAATCTTGTCTATTTCATCCAGATAAATAATACCGGTCTCAGCTCTTTTAATATCAAAATCTGCAGCCTGTATCAATCTTAGTAATATATTTTCTACATCCTCACCAACATAACCTGCCTCAGTAAGCGATGTAGCATCTGCAATGCAAAATGGAACATTTAATATTCTGGCTAAGGTTTGAGCAAGAAGAGTCTTGCCACAACCTGTTGGACCAATTAATAAAATATTGCTTTTTTGAATCTCTGTATCATCCTTGTTTGGCCTGTCTCCATATTTTACTCTTTTATAATGGTTGTACACCGCTACAGACAGTATCTTTTTTGCCCTTTCCTGGTCAATAACATACTCATTTAAAATTGAATATATTTCTTTAGGTTTGGGAAGATCCTTGAAGTCAACTTCTCTCTCCTCCTTTAATTCCTCATCTATAATCTCATTACACAAATCTACACATTCATTGCAAACGTAAACTCCGGGTCCCGCAATCAGTTTTTTTACCTGATTTTGAGATTTACCGCAAAAAGAACATTTTAAAAAATCACTTTTTTTTCCGCTATTTGGTGACAAGTTTATACACACTCCTGGTAATATTATTTTTTATAAATAATTTCATCCACTATGCCGTATTCTTTGGCTTCCTTTGAATTTAATATAAAATCTCTTTCAGTGTCCTTCGCCACTTTTTTTACTTCCTGACCGGTATGTTTGGCAATTATCTCATTTAGGAGAGCACGGATTCTCACCATCTCTTTTGCATGAATTTCCACATCAATAGTAGTTCCGGATACGCCTCCTGATGGCTGGTGAAGCATAACTCTCGAATTAGGCAGTATAAACCTTTTGCCTTTTTCCCCTGCCAGAAGCAAAACCGCAGCTGCACTTGCAGCCTGACCCATACAAATAGTGGATACCGGGGATTTTATAAACTGCATTGTGTCATATACCGCCATGGCCGAAGTCACAATTCCACCAGGGCTATTTATATATAACTGTATATCTTTTTCTGGTTCTTCTGCCTCCAGATGGAGCATCTGTGCCATAACCAAATTGGCAATATTATCATCTACAGCTACTCCCAGAAAAATTATTCTTTCTTTTAGCAAACGTGAATAAATGTCAAAAGAGCGCTCTCCTCTATCAGTCTGCTCAATTACCATTGGAATTAAATAATTATTATACATTTTTACCATCTCTCTTTTTTATTTACTTTTAACCAGGAGTCCAAAGCCTTTTAGCTTTTTTTTCGGCTCTTGCCTTATCTTTATCAGGCGTCCATATATCTTCTTTACCTCTGCTGTCTGTATTTTTCTCCTCTATTACCTGCGCGCTGTTGATCAGCAAATCAATTATCTTCCTTCTCTTAATAGTCTGGGTTAGGGTCTTATTCCCTTCATGATTTTCAAAGAATTCTCTGATTTTTTTAATATCCTCTTCTTTTTTATATCTGCTAATGATATTATCTTTTTCTTTTTTTATTTCATCTTCTGAAGGTTCTATGTTTTTCTTTTCCGCCTTTTCCAATGCCTTAAAGATCAGATACTCTTTTACTTCTCTTACTGCTCTCTCCTTGATCTCTTCGTTTAGCTTATCTTCCGTAATATTTATAGCCTTAAGATAATTATCCCTGTTTATCTTCTGCTTCTTTAAACCTTCATCAATCTCTTCATTAATCTGTTTTATTCTATCAGTTACCATCCCATTTGGAACATTAGACTTTATATTGTCTATAATATGATTAAAAATTTCTTCTATTATTTTTCCCCTCCTGACACTTTCTTTCTGCTCAATCAATCTCTTTTTAATGTTATCTTTAAAGTCATCTGCATCTTTATAGTCACCTAAGTTTTTCAAAAACTCATCATTGATTTCAGGTAATACCTTTTTCTTTATCTCTTTTATAAAAATGCTAAAACTTGCCTGCTTTCCCGACAGATCCTTATTTTCAACATTCTCAGGCAATGTAAGTATTACATTTTTCTTGACACCTTTTTTCATTCCGATAAGCGAATCTTCAAACTCAGCAAACAGAGTATTTGAGCCAACTTCTAAGAGATAATCTTCAGCACTGCCGCCTTCAAATGCTTTACCTTCAATTTCACCATCAAAATCCAGTGTAACATAATCACCTTTAGATATTGGTTTATCGTCTTCAACCGGTTCAAGTGATGCAAAGTTATTTCTGATATTATCTATTTGCCGTTCTAATTCCTGGTCAGATACGTCCGTTGAAAGACCAGTAACCTTTATACCCTTATATCCGGGTAATTCTATTTCTGGTTCCAGTTCTAATTCTGCTTCAAACCCTAAAGGTAAATCCTCTGCCAGCTGAGTAATTTTTATTTTCGGGTAGTCTATTGGTTTTAGATTAGATTCCATAATTATATCTGGATATAATTCAGAAATTGAAAGACTGGCAGCTTCATTTAGTACATACTGTTTACCAAAATTTGCATCTATTATTTGATAAGGAATCTTCCCTTTTCTAAAACCGGGAATATTTGCTTTTTGAGATATATTTTTATAGGCTTTGCCAATATACTTTTTTAAATAATTATTTGAAATCTCTATATCTAATTTAACCTTATTTAAATCAATCTTCTTCTGGTTTTTTATCTCATAACTCAAGTAAAATCCTCCCTAAAACATCGGTAGTAGGTTAGTTCTATTTCAACATTAAGACTCATATTATAATAGAAAATAAATAAAATACAAACCAATCATGAAGACCTATTATGAAGATTTCTGAAAACAGACCTGCCGCACGAGAAGGGATTTAGTTTTTCGCTTCACTGCGCCGCCCGCTCACAGAGACGCGGACTCCTTCATCTAAAGATTCAGTCCGTCCTTTCAAATCCCGAAAACATGCCACTGGCATGTTTCCTATTCAATTAGTTTTATATTGTTTAAATAATTTGTGACGCTCCACAAGGCAAGCCTTGTGGCTTCTGTTTAGTTTACTAAACATTCTTTTTCCTGTTTCAATGTCGGCTCTTTTGAACCAACTCCACAGGCGTTAATTCGGCTTTGCCCAAGC
>JABUBN010000002.1_pt1 | contig 198876 bp, 187 predicted proteins | sample 7240341 | NCBI WGS metagenome assembly JABUBN01 (sample SAMN07256345, study PRJNA390944) | subsurface metagenome | isolation source: Methane hydrate marine sediment | place: Pacific Ocean: Eastern North Pacific, ODP site | reverse complement strand
TTGAAAATATAAATAATAAAAATATGAAAGTAAATGAGTCCCATCAGCTGATTCTGATTAGTTAATTCGGTGTCCAGAATTTGGGGTTCATATCACTTTGGAGATACTGTATTAATTATAGGTGCTGGGCCTATTGGGTGCATGCATATTGAGCTATCAAAGCTTAGAGGTGCAAGAAAAGTTATAATTGCAAATTACCAATCTAAAAAAAGAATAGAGCTTGCTAGGAGATTTAATGCAGATCACTACTTTATATTAAATGAAATAGATATAAGAAAAGAGATTAGTAAAATTACCAAGGACGAGGGTATTGATATAGTAATAGTTGCTTGCTCTTCTCCTGAGGCTCAAAAATTAGCATTAGATCTGGTGGGCATTAGAGGTAAAATTTGTTATTTTGGTGGTCTGCCAAAGGGTACATTTTTAGATAATGTTGATACAAATATAATACATTACAAAGAAGTGAGATTAATGGGTTCTTTTTCATCCAATAGATATCACTCACACATTGCTGTAAATTTAATTGAAAATAAAAAAATATTGACATCTAAATACATTACACATAAATTCCCTTTAGATAGTATTGTGGAAGGGATTAATAAAGTGATGTCTGGAGATGCAATAAAGGTAGTTATAAATCCTTGATAATGCTTGAGTAAAAAAAATGGTTATGAAAATTCTAGAAGGGATATTGTGAAAGATAATATGACAAGTGAGAAAATAAAGGTGGCATATTTAGATGGTGCAAGAAATTTAGTTTTATCTACAAAAGACAAGCCTGAAATTAAAGAAGACGAGGTTTTAATTAAAGTTAAATCAGTAGGGATATGTGGAAGTGATGTCCTGTACTATAGGACAGGTGGAACTAAAAGAAGACCTATCACAAAACCTTTTATTTTAGGACATGAGTTATCTGGTATAGTAGAAAAAAAGGGTAAAAAAGTTGAAAACTTAGATGTTGGAGACAGGGTTGCAGTAGAACCCGGAATGACTTGTGGCAGGTGCATATATTGTAAATCCGGAAGATATAATTTATGCAGGAGTGTGAAATTTTTGGCAACTCCTCCTGTAGACGGTGCTTTTGTAGAATATATTTCACATAAGGCAGATTTGGTTTACAGGTTGCCTGATTGTATTTCTTTTGATGAAGGAGCTCTTATAGAGCCTTCTTCAGTAGCTTTTTATGCAGTAATAAAATCAGATTTTAAACCTTCTATGAGTTCTTTGATATTAGGGGCAGGTCCAATTGGCCTTCTAATACTTCAAATAGCTAAAATTTCAGGTTCTTTTCCTGTATGTGTATTTAGATGTAGATAGTTATAGATTATCTTTAGCAAAAAAGTTAGGTGCAGATTTTACTTTAAATACGAATAATAAAGATATAGTCCAGGCTCTGGCAAATTCTGACTGTGATAATGAGTATGATGTAGTATTTGAATGTACTGGGGTAGAAACTGTTATATCAAACTCCGTCTTTTTAGCTAAGAAGGGTGGAACTATTACAATGGTTGGAATTTTTGATGGTGTTACTCCATTGAGAACAAAGGAAATAATAGATAGGGAAATCAATGTGAAAGGAACTTACAGGTCTGCAAATGTTTTTAAAGATGTTATTAAATTGGTTGAGAGAAAAATGTTAGATGTCAAATCAATAATTACCCACACTTTTAATTTAGATGAAATAGAAAAAGCTTTTGAAGTAGCAGATAAAAGACTAGGAAATTGTGTAAAGATTATCATTAGGGTTAGCTAATAGTTTTTTTATGTGGATTATTTTTACTTCCAGATCTAATAAGAAGTAAGAAATATAGAAATGAATATTATATTTGTAGTAATATAGAATGCCCAATATTTGAAGCTTTTAAATATCTTAGAAGCATGTGGAAAAGGCCTAAGTAGATCTAATAGCAAATAAAGATTAAACCTATATGGGAGAGGGTTTAAGATGATACCGAGAGATAGAGTTATAGAAACTTATAATTTTCAAATTCCAGATAGAATACCAATTGACTTCTGTGCAGATGAGCCAGTATATGATGCATTAATAAAAAAGATAGAACTAAAAGATCAACTTGAACTTATGAAATATTTTCATATTGACTTTAGATGGGCAAGACCAAAATGGATTGGTCCAGAGATGAGGACTTCTGACGGTAAGAGAACAGATTACTTTTGGATTCCAAGAGAAGGTGTAGATTTCGGTTACGCCGTTGAGCATCCACTAGCCAGTGCAGAAACAATAAAAGATGTTGAAAACTACAATTGGCCCAAGCCTGAATATTACGATTATGACATTTACGTGGAAGAGGCAAAAAGATTTAGGGAAGAAGGTTATGCAGTTTACGGTGGTCATTGGGGATGGTTTTTTGGTGCTGCCACTGATTTGGTAGGAATGGAAAAATTTATGATGATGATGGTTGATAAACCTGATGTAGCTTTCAAGGTTATGGAAAAAATAACAGATTTTTTTTATAAATGTTCTAAGATAATGTTTAAAAAAGGCAGCGGATATGTAGATATATTTTTTACTGGGGATGATTATGGACAACAAAAAGGTCCTCTGGTAAGCCTATCAATGTGGAGAAAGCTAATAAAACCACATGTTAAAAGATTATATTCACTAGCTAAAGAATATGACCTTTATATAACGCAGCACTCCTGTGGTTCAATAACTTATGTGCTTGATGATTTAATTGAACTTGGTCTTACTGCAATAGAACCAGTTCAGATAAGAGCTTATGATATGGATTTTGAAAGCCTTGCAAAAAGATATGCTGGAAAAGTTGCCCTGCAGGGCTCTATAGATACCCAAAAAACATTACCTTTTGGTTCTACAGAGGATGTTAAAAGAGAAGTAATATCAAGAATAAAATTATTTAAAGATAGGGGTGGGTTTGTTATAGGACCTACCCAGCATTTACTTAGTGAAATACCTTTAGAAAATATACTTACTATGTATGAGACAGCTTTTGAATATGGAAAAATTTATAATAAATAAAAAAATTATATAAAAAGATTAACTTAATTATTTTATTTATTTTTTAATATTTTTAAACTTATAAAGGGGATCCAACTCATGGAAGAATTAGCTGATTATTATCCTTATGGAAAACTAAGTTTTGCTGACCCGATAAAAAAATTTAAAGATTATAGTATCTCAAATAAAGATAAAAAAATTTTAAGAGAGCTAGCAAAAAGAAAAGCTGAAATAGCGGAACTTCCCATACATAAAGAGAAAATTAAATTTTGGAAGAATTTAAATAGCTTAAAAGAAGTAAGACCACTTGTGTGGGTTAATGAAATACCATGGCATGAGATGAATGTAGGTGATGAGCTAACTCTTAAAACTGGTACAGAATTTTCAAAATTTTTAGAGACAAGGCTAAGAAGAACCATATATCAGTGGGAACATATGAGGGTAGATATGGTAGTAGAACCCACTATACCATGTTATTTGGTAGTTAATGATACCGGTTTTGGAATATCAGAGCAGGTTAAAATATCCAAAACTGATGAGATTAGTGATATTTATTCAAGAGAATTTAGACCCCAAATTGAAAAAGAAGAAGATATTGAAAAAATAAAAAATCCCAAAGTATCTTTTGATAAAAAAGCTACTGATGAGATGTTTTGCAGCATGTTAGATATATTTGACGGTATTCTGAAAGTAGAAAAGAGGGGAATTCCAGGATTTTGGTTTGCTCCCTGGGATGAATTAATAAGATGGTGGGGAGTAGAAAAGGCGTTAACAGACCTAATACTAATACCTGATTTGGTACATAAAACAATGGAAAGATTAGTAAATTCTTATATATCAGGGCTTAATCAATATGAGAATTTAAATCTTTTAGCTCTAAATAACTGCAACTACCGTATTGGTTCAGGTGGACTTGGTTATACTGATGAAATTCTAAAAAAATGTTACAGTCCGGATAATATAAAAACATCAGATTTATGGGGATGTGCAGCAGCACAGATATTCTCTAATGTTTCACCAAAAATGCATGATGAATTTGCATTACAATATGAATTAAAATGGCTTAAAAGATTTGGGCTAAACTATTATGGCTGTTGTGAACCACTGGATAAAAAAATAGAAATATTAAGAAAAATTCCAAATCTAAGAAAAATTTCTATGAGCCCATGGGTTAATTTAGAATTAGGTGCTTCTAATATTGGTAAAGATTATGTATTTTCTTATAAGCCAAGCCCATCAATTTTTGCTGATAACCTTTGGGACTCTGAATCTGTAAAAGATAATTTTACAAAAAACTTAAAGAAAATAAAAAATTGTACAGTTGAAATTCTTATGAAGGATATAAGTACAGTGAATTATAAACCAGAGAGGTTGTGGGAATGGGCAAAAATGGCTATTGAGGTTGTAGAAAGATTGTAGTATCCCTGTTGCCTATTAAGAGTTAATAAGAGATGATATTCTCGAAAGTATCGTAATCTCTTCACCTTTTAGAATCCTGTCCAGAAGAGAGGTTGAATGGTAATGAAAGGAAAAAAATAAATACTATCTTGTTGGGAATAGTAGCCTGGTTACTTAGTTTAATAATCCTGGTTCTTATCAGGGGTTTATAGCCCTTGTGTAGATTGGCTGATCCAAACTCCCCTTTATATCCTCAATAGATCTACTAGATGGCCAATGACCCTTGCTGTCTATAATTTTTATGGTCAAAGATTAGCTGACTGGCAGCTGGTATCAGCCACCATTGTGTTAACAGTAGTTCCTGTGGTGATCATCTTTATCATTGGACAAAGATATATCATCTCCGGTATGACTTCGGGAGCGGTAAAAGGCTAACGAGGTTTATTAAAGAATGCTAGCTCTCGAACGGAATTATAAGTTTAGGATTTAAGCATGTATAAAATAGGGGCTAGTAAATAAAAATTAGAAATAGTTAAAGTAACTATCCCTTGACTACAAGGGATAGTTACCAAATGCTTTACCGGTTTTGTGCCGAACATAATATCCCTCATAAGAAAACGGGTAAGCTTCTTGTAGCCACTGACATGCTGGAAGAAGAATATCTTGAAGATGTTTACAGAATCGCTGTAGAAAATCAGGTTCCCGGAGTTGAGACGATTGATGATAATAAGGTGACCCAGTATGAGCCCAATGTTAAGGCAGTTTATGCCCTGTATGTGCCGACTTCCGGAATTATCGAATCTACCAGTCTGGTGGATAAACTTTACCGGCTTGCAGAATCTTATGGAGCAATATTCCTGGTTGGAAATGAAGTATTTGAAATTGAACCGGAAGGCAAAGGTTTTAAAGTTAAGATAAGGTCAGGTACCGAAGTTGAGATCTTTAAAACCAGGATAATTATCAATGCTGCCGGACTTTACTCGGATAATATTGCCCGCATGGTAAATCCGGAAAGCTCCTACTGGATGGATCCGGTTAAAGGTGAGTAAATCTGCAGGGGTGCATCTTAGCCCAACTTTTGAGAAGAGGGATCCAGAATATACCAATCTTATAAACCTGGTGGGAATAGATTCGCCTGGTCTTACTGCTTCACTGGCTATAGCTAGATATGTAAGTGAGTTATTAAGAAGGTAAATTTGCTATAAAAACTCTTTTATTTTGTATATTTTATGGTAATATTGCCAGATATAAAAAAGTTCTGTTTTTAAGAGGATTGACTCAAGTAACATAAAAGGGAGTAAAAGTGGAAGAAGTTGAAAGATGCGAGGAATGTGGAAAGGTTCTGAAAGATAAGACATACGAGCCATATTGCAAACAATGTGATGAGAAATTGGATAAACAGTTTGATGGTATTGAGGATAATATATTGATTTACAGAGAGCTTCTGGATAGCGAAATAAAAGTGCTGGAGAAGTTTGAAGATACAGATATTAAGGACCTTTTTAAAAGAGTGTATGAGAAATTATCCAGAGAAGAAGGCGGATTAAAAAAAGAAAGCATAGTTGTCTTAAATAAATTAAAGAGATCATTCAGTCTGAAAGAATCAGAACTGGGGATTGGAAAATTACCTGAAATAAAAGAGATTAAAAAATCGAAGCCAAAGGATCAGTGTCCTGAATGTGATAAAAAAATAAAAGAGGATTTTAATCTCTGCCCTTACTGCGGCTACAGGCTAAAAGATGATTTTGTAAGTAAGTTTTAATTTAGTTGTTATCTAATCTCTCTTTAATTACTGGAGAATTTGTTTTCCAGGAATTTAGGATACTAAACAGAAACCTGAAAGTTGAAAAAGAGACAGTATAACTCAAACCACATAATACCAGGCACAGTACTAAATGTAACATTCTTAACATTTAAAATCTTCATTGACAATTCTTTGACCTTTAATATAATTAATAGTTTATGTGCCAAAATTTAAGGGCAGCGGCATAAATTATATTTAAAACATTCCTGCCGGGACTTGATTAAATAAGTTTTATTCTAGAATATTAGTTCTTTTTGAAAGATCGTCTAAATTAATGGAAAAACAAAAGAAGCAAATCCTAAGTGAAAATTTAAGGGTGCTATTATTTAAATTCTCTATTCCAACCGTAACCGGAATGATGATAATAGCGCTTTATAATTTTGTTGATGCTATTTTTGTGGGTAATGTGATAGGTCCAAATGCAATTGCCGGCCTTACCATAATTCTACCTGTGATTATTCTTATAGTTGCAATAGGTCTACTTACCGGGGTAGGTGCAGCTTCTATAGTATCCCGTTCGTTGGGCAAAGGGGATAAAGAAAAGGCAATAATTGCTGGTGGAGACAGCATTATATTAAATACAATTTTAAATATCATAATAATTACCCCTATTTATCTTTTCAGTGACAGGATACTTAAATTTTTAGGTGCTTCCAGTGAAGTTCTGCCATATGCCAAAGATTATCTTGAGATCATGCTCTTTGGTTTTATATTTTTATCTTTTGCAGTTAATGGTACTAATCTAATCAGAGCGGAAGGTAAACCCAGAGCTTCGATGTATGAAATGATTATAGGGTCAATTTTAAATATAATTCTTGATTATATATTCATAGTTGTATTTAGATGGGGAGTTCAAGGAGCAGCAATTGCCACGGTTATAAGCCATATGTCCAGCAGTGTTTATATTTTAGTTTTTTTTATGTCAGACAAGAGTATATTTCACCTTAAGTTTAATATGTTTAAAATGAATAAATCTATATCCCGTAAAATTCTGAGCCTTGGAGTTCCCTCATTTTTAATGGAAATTATTGGCAGTGTAGCGTTCATATTATTTATCAGAATGGTGAGGCAATACGGAGGGGATATTTATATTGCCATAACCGGAATTGGAATCAGGATTGTTGATTTGATATTTATGCCCATTGTGGGAATAAGTCAGGGCTTCTCACCCATTGTAGGATTTAATTATGGAGCAAAAAAATATCACCGTGTTAAAAAGGTCTTAAAAGAAGCATTTATCTGGACAACCGGTATTGCTATAGCCGGCTTTATTATTATGGTAGTATTTCCACAGATTCTGATAAATATTTTTACAAATGATCCTGATTTGATAGAAAAGGGTGCTATGCCGCTGAGACTAATAGCAGGCCTGGCACCTTTATGGGGCATTCCAATATTGGGAGGCACATTCTTCCAGGCTATAGGTAAGGCTAGGCCTGCTCTGGTAATAACCCTATCCAGAAATATAATCTTCTTTATACCTGCAATTTTCATATTACCTATTTTCTTTGATCTTATGGGAGTGTGGATTTCCTGGCCGGTTGTAGACTTCCTTTCTTTTCTAATTGTTGGAATATTTCTGATAAGAGAGATAAGAATAATAAATAAAAATATAGAAATAGAAAAAATAAAAATATAGCCATTTGCTGATTTATTTTGACAATTATCTTACTGCCGATAAAAATCTTTGATTTTATCTACAATTACTCAATGTAACATTTTTTTAGAAGCGATGGAGTATAATATTGCTATATATGCAGTATGTTATAATATTTGATTGGTGGAGAGATGGCTGAGTGGTTGAAGGCGCACGCTTGGAAAGCGTGTAAGTGGCGTAAGCTGCTTCGAGGGTTCAAATCCCTCTCTCTCCGCCAATTTCTTATTTAAACCAAGTAGAGTAAAATATAAAATCATTGTAACTTAAATTTACCAGGAGGTAGCAATGAAGAGAAAAAAAGCAATTTCTTATTTCAATCAAGGCTATAATTGTGCTCAATCTGTCTTTTCTGCTTTTAGTGATGAATTTGGGATAAATAAGGAAATAGCAAGATCAATTGCCAGTGGGTTTGGAGCTGGTTTTGGAAGGTTGCAGGAAACCTGCGGGGTAGTAACTGGAGCAATAATGGTAATTGGTTGTAAATATTTTAAAAGAAATGATTGCCCCGGCTCAAAAGAAATTGTATATCAGAAGACTAGAGATTTTATTAGCAGATTCAAGGAAAGAAACGGGACCATAAATTGTCTGGAACTTATAGGAGTTGATTTTAATACTGAGGAAGGTATGCAGACTGCAAAGAAGAAAAATTTGTTCAGGGATAAATGTGAAAAATATGTCAGAGATGCCTGTGAAATATTAGAGGAAATTATATAAAATAGGAAATTAATTATGAAAAAAAGCGTGGACTACAGTGCTGGCAGTGTGATGAGTTTGAGGATTGTAGCAAGATGGATTTTCTGAAAGCAAATCATGGGGATGCACATTTAAAAAATTTAAGGAAAATAAGAAGGAAAGGGAAAGAGGAATTTCTTAAGGGTAAAAAGTACTGGTATTCAAAAATTAAGTCGTAATGTTGCAGATAGTGTGGAGAGATGGCTGAGCTGGTCGAAAGCGCTCGACTCGAAATCGAGTGTACTGCCAGAAGCAGTACCGTGGGTTCGAATCCCACTCTCTCCGCCATAAAGCTACTGAAGTTTGTAAAGATTGATATGGCTAAGTTGTGTAAAATATGCCACAAGTGCATATTTTACGGGATTCGAAAAGACGGACTGAGTCAAAGACGAGGGAGTCTGCGTCTCTGCAGCGAACGGAGTGAGACGAAAGAACGAATCCCACTCTCTCCGCCAAAAATGTGATGGTGTTGCAGAACACCTCGTATAAAAACGAGATATGAGATATCTCAATTTATACGAAATCATCTGATATAATAGCGGGAAGATCAATAAAAAAAATAAAGGAGAAGGTAATGAGCTTTGATCACGTAGCCTTTCAGGTTTCTGATATGGATTCTTCTATAAATTTTTATACTCAAAAACTGGGATTTAAACTCAATTTCAGATCTAAAAATGAAGAAGAGAAGGAAGAATATGCGTTCCTGGAATATGGAAATACTCGTCTTGAATTGATACAGAACTTAAAAGAAGAATATAAGAAACCTGAAATAAAGAAGCCATACTGCCCCCACCTCTGTCTGGAAGTAGAAAATATGAAGCAATCTATTGGAAAACTCAAAAAGAATAATATACATATAATACGAGGACCACTTGAGATAAAGGATAAAGAGACATGGGTATATTTCAGTGATCCTGATAATAATGTTCTTGAGTATATCCGATGGTATAGAAAGAAGTAGGCACCAGTACTTTGCCTCCAGTAAATGATAACCGGCTTTGTACCAGATTAATTATAAAATGGAATGCGAAGTAAAAAAGCAAAATATTCAGCTTTAATAAATAAATTAGAAAATGAATAAAGTGGTTAATATTTCTGATAATAATAAAAAAATAAAAATAAGAGAAGGTAATATGATTGACATTAAAGCTATAACTAGAATATACAATTATATCTACATTTTTAGGAGGAAAGATGGAAAATTTTACGTTCAGAAATGCTACTAAAATAATTTTTGGAAAAGATACCGAAAATCAGGTGGGAATTGAAACGGCCAGGTACGGCGGTAAAGTTTTATTACACTATGGCGGGGGAAGTATTAAAAAGTACGGACTTTACGACCGGATTTTGAAGTCATTAAGAGATGCTGGCCTGGAAATAATTGAACTTAGCGGCGTTCAGCCTAATCCCAGGTTAAGCCTGGTAAAAAAAGGAATAGATATCTGCCGTAAGGAGAAAGTTGATTTTATTCTTGCTGTGGGAGGTGGTAGTGTAATTGATTCGGCCAAGGCGGTCGCATCAGGAGTTTCTTATAATGGGGATGTCTGGGATTTTTATACCGGTAAAGCTGTTGTAGATAAAGTTATCCCGGTGGGAGTGGTCCTTACCATACCTGCGGCCGGTAGCGAAGCCAGCAATGGTTCCGTAATTACAAATGAGGAAGGACTTTATAAAAGAGCGTTTACCAGTGAAAAGTTACGCCCGAGGTTTGCCATATTGAATCCGGAGATTTCATATACTCTTCCTTCTTATCAAACTGCCTGTGGGGTTTCGGATATAATGGCACACATAATGGAGAGATACTTCACAAAAGTTAAGAATGTGGACCTCACTGATAGGTTGTGTGAAGCTACACTAAAGACAGTAATCAGCAATATACCCATAATACTCAAGGAACCGGAAAATTATGAAGCTCGTGCTGAAATTATGTGGGCAGGCACTATTGCGCACAATGACATACTTGGCACCGGAAGAATAGGGGATTGGGGTTCACATGGTATGGAACACGAACTTAGCGGAATTTATGATATTGCCCATGGTGCAGGACTGTCTATTATTTTCCCGGCATGGATGAAATATGTATACAAACAGGATGTGGAAAAGTTTGCACAATTTGCTGTAAGAGTGTGGAATGTGGAACCTGATTTTAAGGATATTGAAAAAACAGCATTGGAAGGGATAGAGACGCTGAAAGATTTCTATGAAAAGATAGGACTGCCCATCACTCTGAAGGAAGCAAATATTCCTTACGACAGACTGGAGGAGATGGCAGAGAAATGTACAGAAGGTGGACCGGTAGGCAATTTCGTCAGACTGGATAAAAGCGATGTTCTGGAAATATTAAAACTAGCAAGATAGAAGTAATGCATACTCTATTGAGGGTGTTTTCCGGATTTTTTATGAACGTCCTTTACAGGGTTTATTTTAACTTACTTACGGATTGTTTTTCTCACCTCTTAAACTCCTTTTAACTAAGGGAAAGCTAAAAAGCATAGGAATGGTAAATATAATAAGAATTATTTCATAGTTTATAAGGGCTGCGATTCCAATAATATCCGCAGCTTTTCCCAGAAAAATCATGGTAATGGCAGCAATTCCAGGGCTGAATCCCAGAATCAAAGAAGATGCCAGGCTCATATTTCCAGGCAGGAGGTCCTGAGTCATTCTGATACATACCGGCTGAATTGAAATCAGAAAAAATCCGCCGGTAACAAAAAGTATTATAGAGATAAGGCCTGTGGTTCTGAAAGTAAAAAAGAGTATAGGTGCGGCTAGAACAAAGCCAATCTGGATAATTAAGCTGCCTTTTTTAAAACGGTCAAATAAGAATCCGGAAAGGAGACCACCTGCTCCACCCAGCATTCCGAAAAAAAGCATAATCGTTCCTACATTTATAAGGGTTATATTTGCCCCGGTATAGTATAAGGGCATATAGGTTATAAGGGTGATCCACATAATATACAGGGAATAAATAGTAAACATAATCAAAAATAAAAGATAAATCTTTCTTTTATTTACTTTTTTAATTTTTGAAAAGAAATTAAGAGTATTTTCTGCCCTGTTTTTAAATGATGTATTAGGGACGAATTTAAAAAGAACAATTACCATAATTATTCCCGGGATCATAGCAATGGGAGTAAGGTTTATGTTGAGTTTTTCAACGATTAATATTATCAGGAGTACACCAAGCGCATTTCCAAAATTTCCTCCAAAATTGATAATAGAGCTTCCAAGTCCTTTCTTGCTGCCGCCAAAATGTCCAGCGATGGCAGCACTTGCGGGATGGTAAGCAGCAATACTTAAATTACCCAAAAATAAAAAAGCCAGTATAAAATAGTAGTTAGGCAGTATTCCAATTAGGCTTAAAAAAATAGAAGTAAAAAGCGGACCGGCAATTATATAATATTTTAGCCCGTGGCGGTCTGAAAAATATCCAAAGATGGGGGAGAAAAGACTGTTTGCAATTACACTGGTAGCAGTAAGAAGTCCAACTTTAAAAAGGGATAGATCGAATTTTAAGGTAAGTACCGGTATGAGGCCTATTATGAAGCTCTGGTATATATCAGTAATAAAATGGCTTCCCGCTGAAAGTGAAATCTGCAATTTATTAAAGCTGCTGTTTTTTCTATTCATTTTCTTTTCACTTGCGTATTTTTTTAGAAATATTTATCCTATTTTAAAAATGGCAGGCATTTCAAATTTCAATTTTAACTTTAAATCAAATATCAGTCCAGACAAGATTTTAATTTACTACCTGTACTTTGATCTTACGAGTGGAAATAAGAATAATAGCAGAGATGCTAAAATTGGTATTACCAGGACATAGTTTATAGCCTTTATAATTCCGGTATAATCTGCAATTTTACCAACAAGAATAACAGTAGCTGCCGCAGTTCCCCCGCTTACACCCATGACCATGGAAGAGGCAAGGCTTACGTTGCCAGGAAATATATCCTGTACCACCCTAATACATAAAGGCAGGGTTGAGGTGGCAAAAAATCCTGCCAGAATAAACAAAATTATTGATATACTCAGGGGCATTTTAAACATTAAAAAGAAAAGAGGAATAGAAATTGACAGCCCGGCCTGGATTACAGCAGTTCTTTTTCTAATTCTATCTGAATAATAGCCTGCAAAAAGGCCACCAATTCCTCCTATTAAAATAAAGACCATGATTATATATCCGAAATTTATTAGTTGTACTCCCTGACCTGTGAAATACAAAGGCATAAAGGTGAGCATTGATAGAACAGTTAAATCTCTGGAGTAGGCAGCGAACATTACGAGCAGGAGCAAAATAAGTTTTGTTTTTTTCAGGCTTTTAATTTTTCTGATAAAGCTAATTTTAACTTTTTGAGTTTCAGTTAAGAAAATGGATGAGTCAAATTTTATAAGAACCAGAGCCATAATTATTCCCGGGATAGCAGCCAGAGGGGTAAATTTAAGACCAAGTTTGCTTACAATGAAAATAACGAATAATGAACCTAGTGAAAAACCGACAGCGCCCCCAAAAGATATTATGGAATTTGCCAGGCCCTTTCTGCTTCCCCCGAAATGACTGGCCGTAGCTGCAGTGGGGGGATGGATGGCAGCAACTCCCAGGTTTCCTAAAAATAGGATGATTAGGATAAACCAGTAGCTTGGAGATACCCCCAGAAGACTTATAAATATAGAGGCAGCCAGTGGACCTGCAATAAGAAAATATCTTATGCCGTATTTATCCGAAAGGTACCCGAATGCGGGTTGTGCAAGGCTGTTGGAGATAAAGTTTACCGAAGTTAAGATACTCACCAGAAAAAGAGAAAGTTCCAGCTTAACGGCCAGTATGGGGATAAGCCCTATTATAAAGCTGGCATAAGTGTCTGTTACCATGTGAGTACTGAAACTTAAAAAAATTTTAGTTTTGTTAAGACCTTTCTTAAATTTAATCATTTAAATGATATCGGATAAGTGTTTTTTATTTTACCTTAATTGTTTATTTATCAGTTCGAATAAATGTCTGAGTAAGAATTCTACTATTTTAAATTAAATGGTCAACAATTATTTTCAGGTAAACTACCCAATAGCCAGTTTTATTTTTTTAATTAATCTTATATAATCAAATTGGCCGTGCTAGGTGGGGAGCTAGCGGTGCCCTGTAACTCACAATCCGCTATAGTGAGGCTGATCAACAGATATGAGGTTTATGATAGTGAGGTTTAGCGCTTATATAAGTGATGTTGAAGGTTGGGTCTTGTGCGGCGGAGGGTTACAAACCCCGTCAGATCCGAGAGGAAGCAGCGGTAAGTAATATTCTCCGGGTGCCACAAGGAAACCTGGCTGGAGTTAACTATATGAGTTGCACTTGTTATTATAAATCGAGATCTGGGGCACGGTCATTTATTACTAATTAAAATAGCTATATATTTTTATGGGTTACATTTCATTTTATAGAAAATGGAGACCGCAGGACTTTGGAGAAATAATCGGTCAAGAGTACAATGTTAGAACTATTAAAAATGCTATATCCAATAATAGATTATCACATTGTTATATATTTTGCGGTCCCAGAGGGACAGGCAAAACATCAACTGCGCGCATACTGGCAAAGGCTTTGAATTGCAAGAAAGGTACTACCCCGGATCCATGCAATAAATGTGAAAATTGTGTAAGTATATCCAATGGCTCCAGTATGGATGTTGTAGAAATCGATGCTGCTTCCAATAGAGGAATAAATGAAATAAGAGAGCTCAGGGAAAAAGTAAAATATCTGCCTAATATACTGAGAAAAAAAGTCTATATTATTGATGAAGTTCATATGTTAACCACGGAAGCTTTTAATGCGCTGCTCAAGGTTCTGGAAGAGCCTCCCGAACATGTAATATTTATAATGGCCACTACTGAACCAAATAAAGTAATTCCTACTGTAATGTCAAGATGCCAGAGATTTGATTTCTTTCCAATACCAATGGATAAAATCAAAGAGAGGCTGCAGAAAATAGCCAGAAGTGAAAAAATAACCATAAGTGATTCAGCTATGAGCTTAATTTCTAAATATGTAGATGGCAGCCTGAGAGATGCCGATGGCATATTGGAACAACTGGCAGCATTTGGTGAGGATAAAATTGAAGTTGCCGATGTTATTTCTCTTCTCGGGGTCACAGATCTTGAGATGCTTTTTGAATTTACAGATATTTTGATTGAAAAGAACTTGGTAAGGGGCTTGCTTCTGGTAAATAAAATTACTGGCAGTAATCAAAACCTTAAAGTATTCGTATCCGAGTTTCTGGATCATCTGTATGATTTGTATGTTATTAAAAATTACAATAATCCTTTTGAAATTGTAAATATAAGTGAAGATTATAAAGATAAGTGTCTGGGTCAGGCTAAAAGACTGCAAAAGGAAGAAATAGAGTTTTATATGGAACTGTTTACAGATTTGCTCAAGCAAATCAAATGGGGTGAAGGCTCAAAAGTCTTTTTCAAGTCAGCGGTAGTCAGAGCCATTAATTTTATTGTATTGGATGAAAAAGAAATAGGAAAGAAAACCAGGCTTATGGAGACGCAGATAGAATCTTTAAGGAAAGAAATTGATAAAATTAATTCAATACAAGAAGGTTATAAGAATTCTCATAATCATAAAGCTGATGTTGATACCAGTGTTTATAAAAATGGAGAAGATGATTTTGATATTATAAATATCAATGAAATTGATAAGATTGTAAGCGAGGTCGGAATTCAGAGTAAGCATGCAGTAAGCGGGGGTAAAGCTCATAAATCAGAGATTTCTGATGCTGGGGTAGAAAAAAAAGATGAGGAAATTGGTTTGATTAATAATAATCTGGATAAAATCTCGCAGAGTTTAAAAAAGAAGAAAATTTCGGTTTACGCTATGTTTATGGAAACTGTTCCTTATAAAATAGAAAACGGCACATTGTATTTCTACCTGGATAAAGAAAAAGAATGGCACAGGGACCATTTAAATAAAAGCAAAAATATTGAATTGATATCCAGTGTGATAAAAGAAGTTACAGGTAAGGACTTAAGGATTAAATTTGAGCTTGGTAAAAAAGTGGATAAAACTAATGTAATGAGTGGCGTAGAAAGTAAAGTGAGCAGCAAAGTAAGCGGAAAAAGCAGGGCTGAAAATGCAGAAAATAAAGCCAGTAATAGTTCAAATTCAAAAGATAGGAGTAGTAAAAATAGCCGTACAGAAGAGGATGTATTGGATTATTTTGAAAAAAAATTTGATATAAAGGAGTAAAAATTGAGTCTAAACTATGGGAATATGATGAAGCAGGCAAAGATTATGCAGCAAAAATTACTAGAAATCCAGAAAGAATTGAAAAAAATGGAGTTTGAAGCTTCTGCGGGCGGGGGTGCGGTAAAGGTGAGAGTGAACGGTGATCAGGAAATTGTAGGAGTAAAAATTGATAAGGATATGGTTAATTCAGATGACATGGAAATGATTGAAGATATGGTAATGGTTGCTATAAATGATGCTATAAAACAATCAAAAGATGAAGCTAAAAATAAAATGGCAGGCCTTACCGGCGGTATGAATATACCCGGGCTCTTCTAACGGAAATTATAGATTACCAGTATACTGTAATAGATTTATTTACAATTATTAAACCAGTTGTAAATTATAAATGGCTTTATATATAAAAAGTATAGAAAATTTAATAAACGAATTCAGGAAACTTCCGGGAATAGGCCCCAAATCTGCCAAAAGAATTGTATTCTTTTTGCTCAAGCTTTCTCATAGCGATATTGTAAAATTCTCCAGGAACCTGATTGAGATGAAGGAAAAGGTTAAATTTTGCAGTAAATGTTACAGTCTGACCGAAGAAGATATCTGCCATATTTGCAGAGACCAGTTCAGGGATAGAAAAAAAATATGTATAGTAGAGGAAGTAAGTGATGCAATAATTATTGAAAAAACTGGTGAATACAAGGGGTTGTATCATATCCTTGGCGGACTGCTGTCTCCCATAGAAAATGTCGGGCCTGACGAGATAAGAGTACCCAGGCTGCTGGAGCGCGTGAAGGCTAACAATATTGAAGAGGTAATAATTGCATTAAATCCCACCGTTGAGGGTGAAAGTACTGCTATGTATTTAAAAAAGATATTAACCCCCTTTGGAGTTAAAGTTACTAAACTGGCAAGCGGACTTCCTGTTGGTGGTGACCTGGAATATGCAGATGAGATAACTATAGGCAGGGCAATTTCTGATAGAAGAGAATTTTAATCTACTGGTAGCTAAAAACTATCTAGCTGTGTGCATTAGTTTATTAAAAAAAAAAATTAAATGTGTTATAATTCAATGATTTTACGTTTGCTTGAAAGCTAGTTTATACTTAAAAATTTTTTCCAGTTAGTCATTAGAAAAATTTTCAAAGCAATAGTAATTTCTGTTATAAGTAAGCTATTTTTATCTATTAACTTAAAAATTTGAATCCGCAAATTTATATATAAAGGAGTAGATTATTTATGAAAACCATGGATGGAAATATGGCTGCAGCATATGTGGCATACGCTTTCACTGAAGTAGCAGCTATTTATCCTATCACCCCTTCTTCCACAATGGGTGAATATATTGATGAGTGGGCTGCTCATGGCAGGAAGAACATATTTGGACAGGTAGTCAGTGTGAGAGAACTCCAGTCTGAAGGAGGCGCATCAGGCGCGGTACATGGCTCACTTGCAGCAGGTTCCCTTGCTTCAACTTTTACTGCATCGCAGGGGCTTCTTCTAATGATTCCAAATATGTATAAGATTTCAGGAGAACTTCTGCCAGGGGTATTTCATGTAAGTGCCCGTACTGTAGCAACTCATGCTCTTTCGATATTTGGTGATCATTCGGATGTTATGGCAGTAAGACAAACTGGCTTTGGACTTTTGGCTTCTGGTTCAATACAGGAAATTATGGATCTTGCAGGAGTGGCACATCTATCTGCGATTAAGTCCAGAGTACCTTTCCTGCATTTCTTTGACGGTTTTAGAAGTTCGCATGAAATTCAAAAAATTGAGGTTATTGAGTATGAAGATTTTAAAAAGTTAATTGATGAGGATGCATTAAGGCAGTTCAGGGAAAGGGCTTTGAATCCGGAACACCCGGTTACCAGAGGTACGGCCCAGAATCCTGACATATTTTTCCAGGCAAGGGAATCATCAAATAGTTTTTACAGTAAAGTTCCGGAAATAGTTTTAGATTATATGAGTAAGATCAGTAAATTAACCGGAAGAGAATATAAGCCATTTAATTACGTAGGGGCAAAAGATGCGGAATACGTAATTGTGGCAATGGGTTCAGTTACGGACACTATAGATGAAACTGTAGAGTATCTAAATAAATCAGGTGAAAAGGTAGGAGTGGTAAAGGTTCATCTCTACAGGCCTTTTTCTACTGAATTTTTCCTCCAGTCAATACCAAAAACTGCCAGGAAAATTGCTGTTCTGGACAGGACAAAGGAGCCGGGCGCAATAGGTGAACCGTTATACCTGGATGTCAAAACTGTATTTTATGAAGTGGAAGACAAACCGGTTATTGTTGGCGGAAGATATGGGCTTGGTTCTAAGGATACCACCCCAGGCCAGATAAAAGCTGTATTTGATAATTTAAAGCTTTCCAGTCCTAAAAATGGATTTACTATAGGCATAAATGATGATGTTACTCACACATCTCTTGAAGTCAGGGAGGAAATTAAAACTGCTCCTGAAGGGACTATAAGATGCAAATTCTGGGGTCTTGGCTCTGATGGTACGGTTGGAGCAAATAAAAATGCTATTAAGATAATTGGTGATAATACTGATCTCTATGCTCAGGGTTACTTTGCCTATGATTCTAAAAAATCCGGTGGCCTTACCATATCTCATTTAAGATTTGGGAAGAATCCAATCAGGTCAACTTACCTGATCAGTGATGCTGATTTTGTGGCCTGTCATAATCAGGCTTACATAGGACAATATGATTTACTTAAAGGATTAAAAGACGGTGGGACCTTTCTTTTAAACTGCCAGTGGAGCGCCCGCGACCTGGACGGGAAACTGCCTGCAAGCATCAAGAAGTATCTTTGCGGGCATAATATAAATTTTTATATAATTGATGCCACTGATATAGCGGCTGAAATTGGATTGGGCAGCAGGATAAATATGATTATGCAGTCTGCCTTCTTTAAACTGGCAAAAGTTATACCTTTAGATGATGCAGTAAAATATATGAAGGAAGCAATAAAGAAAACCTACGGGAAAAAAGGTGAGAAGATTGTACAGATGAACTACCAGGCAGTAGACAGGGGGATAGAATCACTGAAGAAAGTAAAAATTCCTGACAGCTGGAAAGATACAGTAGAAGTGGAGGATGTTGCAGGAGCTCAGGAACCGGAATTTATAAAAAATATCTTAAGAGTAATAAACAGGCAGGAAGGCGATAGTATCCCTGTTAGCGCATTTATAGGGGCTGAGGATGGAACATTTCCTCAAGGAACCGCAGCTTATGAGAAAAGGGGCATAGCAGTAAATGTACCGGAATGGCAGAAGGATAATTGCATACAATGTAACCAATGCTCGTATGTATGTCCCCATGCGGTTATAAGGCCGGTGCTGCTCACCGGTGAAGAAGTAAAGAATGCTCCCGAGAAATTTGAAACTGTTGAGGCAAAAGGGAAAGGCCTTGAGCAGTTTGCATATAGAATACAGGTCAGTACACTTGATTGTACCGGATGCGGGAACTGCGCAAATATCTGCCCTGCTAAAAATAAAGCCCTGGTTATGAAACCACTGGATACGCAGGAAGTTCAAATTAGAAACTGGGATTTTGCTTCAAAGATTCCTGTAAAAGAGAATGTTGTTCCTGCTGATACAGTCAAGGGAAGCCAGTTTAGGATACCACTATTTGAATTTTCAGGTGCGTGTGGAGGGTGTGGTGAAACTCCATATGCAAAACTGGTTACCCAGCTGTTTGGAGACAGAATGCTGATAACGAATGCCACAGGATGCTCATCTATCTGGGGTGGTTCGGCTCCTTCGGCTCCATATACTACCAATGCAAAAGGCAAGGGGCCGGCATGGGCTAATTCCTTATTTGAGGATAATGCTGAATATGGATATGGAATGGTTTTAGCCATAAAACAGTTGCGCAATAAAATTGAAGATTATATGAGAGAACTGTCAGAAATGAATATAGACCCTCTGGCAAGAAAGGCCATAAGTGAATGGATTACAGGAAAAGAAGATGACGAGGCAAACAGGGAATCTACCGCAAGAATTTTAAAACTACTGGGAGGAGATCTTGGTGATAAGAAAGCTAATGAGCTTGGGGAAAAAATACTGGAACTTAAGGATTATTTGATTAAAAAATCAGTGTGGGCATTTGGCGGTGATGGCTGGGCTTACGATATAGGATATGGCGGGCTAGATCATGTGCTGGCATCCGGAGAAAACATAAATGTACTTGTATTTGATACGGAAGTGTATTCCAATACGGGAGGTCAGGCTTCAAAAGCAACCCCGCTTGGGGCGGTAGCAAAATTTGCCGCTTCAGGTAAAAAAGTTAAGAAAAAAGATCTGGGACTAATGGTAATGTCCTATGGGTATGTATATGTTGCACAAATTGCAATGGGCGCCAGTCAGAAGCAGACAATAAGGACATTTATTGAAGCTGAAAGATACAATGGTCCGTCACTTGTAATAGCTTACTCCCCATGTATTAATCATGGGATTTATGCCGGAATGGGCTGTACGCAGCTAAGAGAAAAACAAGCGGTAGATGCAGGATACTGGCACCTGTACAGGTATAACCCGGAACTGAAAAAAGAAGGCAAGAATCCGTTTATCCTGGACTCAAAGGAGCCTACGGAATCATTCAAGGAATTCCTGATGGGTGAAGTAAGATATGCATCGCTTACCAAGACTTTCCCCGAAATAGCCAGGGATCTGTTTGGCAAGGCGGAAGAGGAAGCTAAAGCCAAGTATGAAAGCTACAGGGCAATGGCTGAAGTAAAATAAAAAAAGATTTACCGGAAATTTAAATAAAAAAAATAACTGGTTCAAAGATGGGATATAAAAAAAATATAATAGTCTTAAAGTTTGGCGGCACTTCTGTTAGTGACAAAGATAAAATAAAAAGGGTTGCAGATAGGATTATTAAGGCCAGACTGGAAGGAAATAGGGTAGTAGTTGCCGTTTCAGCAATGGGTGATACCACTGACAGATTGATTGAACTTGCGGGTAAAATTACTTCCAGTCCCTCCCGCCGGGAGATGGATATGCTCATGTCAACAGGAGAGCAGGTGTCAAGCGTGCTGCTGGCTATGGCAATTCAGGAAAAAGGCTATGATTGTATCTCTCTTTCAGGCCAGCAGGCAGGAATTTTAACTGATGATGTTTATTCAAATGCCAAAATTTTAAATATCAAGGTAGATAGAATAAACAGGGAATTAAAAAAAGATAGGGTAGTTGTTGTAGCAGGCTTTCAGGGTGTTAATACAGATGGCGATATTACAACACTGGGCAGAGGAGGCTCTGACATAACTGCAGTTGCTCTGGCTTCGGCACTAAAAGCGAGATATTGCGAGGTATATACGGATGTTGATGGGGTTTATTCGACTGATCCCAACCTGGTAGATGAAGCTATTAAACTAGAAGCGCTTTCATATGATGAGATGCTGGAGCTTGCATCTTCTGGAGCCAAAGTGGTTCACTTAAGAGCTGTAGAATTTGCCAGGAAACATAATGTAATATTACATATCAGGTCAAGTTTTAATGATATTGAAGGGACATGGGTTATGGATGATTATAAGAAAGATAAGAGAATGGAAAGACCACTGATTACCGGAGTAACTTATGACGTAGGTGAGGCAAAAGTATCCATTTTTGGCCTGGAAGATAAGCCAGGTGTTGCTGCCAAACTTTTTGGCAAATTAGCAGATGAGAATATAAATGTTGATCTTATTGTGCAGAATGTCAGTGAGAAGAAATTTGCTGCTATTTCGTTTACAGTAAGAAATGAGGATTTGTCTCTGGCAAAGGAAGTTCTAAATAAACTGAAGAGTATACGCGTAGAAGTGGATACCGATATTGCTAAAGTAGCCATTGTCGGTGCTGGAATGCAAACACATCCTGGCGTAGCGGCAAAAATGTTTAAAGTTCTGGCAGACAAGGATATAAATATTGAAATGATTTCAACCTCTCCTATAAGAATTTCCTGTGTTGTCAAGAAGAGCAGGATAAAAGAAGCTGTAAAAGCACTGCACAGCGGTTTTGGTCTGACAAAATAATATAAGAGGAATTAATCAGCTGTGCTTAGAAGGTAAATAAAAAAAGAAGCATAAAAAATATTGCCAGGTATTATTTTTATTTTTTCTTTAATATATTTATTGTTTTTAACCTGTTTATTAATTCTTTTTCAAATCCTCTATCAGCAGGACTGTAATATTTTCTTGCCAGCAGTTTATCCGGAAGGTGAGTCTGATCCACAACTGCGTCATTATAATCATGAGCATATTTATATCCTTTACCGTACCCTATATCCTTCATAAGTCTGGTAGGAGCATTTCTTATATGATATGGAACCGGAAGTGATCCAAATTCTTCTACATCTGATTTTACCTTTTTATAAGTTGTATACAAAGAATTGCTTTTTGGAGCCAGGGCCAGGTAAATTACTGCTTCAATTATAGCCAGGTATCCTTCCGGAGGACCGATAAATTCGAAACTTTGTTTGGCTGAAATTGTAACCTGTAATGCATCGGGATCTGCAAGTCCTATATCTTCAGAAGCAAATCTGACCATTCTTCTTATAATATATAAGGGGTCTTCACCACTTTCAAGCATTCTCACTGTCCAGTATACTGCTGCATCGGGATCACTTCCCCTCATGCTCTTATGGAGAGCTGAAATCAGGTTAAAATGTTCCTCACCGTTTTTATCATAGAGAAGTGCCTTTTTCTGTATTATATTCTCAATTAAGGCAGTATCAATTTCTATGACTTTTTGCCTGTCTTCTCCGGAGTAAGCGCTTACTGCAAGCTCCAGAATGTTATAGGCAATTCTTGCATCCCCGTCTGAAAATCCTGCAATAAAATCAATAGTATCCTTGCTAATCTTTATATTATATTTTCCCACTCCTCTCTCACTGTCGCTTAAAGCCCTCCTGATCAGGATTTTTATATCTTCTGGGGAGAGCTTATACAGCACAAAAGTTTTGGTCCTTGAGAGAAGTGCAGAAATTACTTCAAAAGATGGATTTTCGGTGGTGGCACCCATTAAGATAATAGTGCCGGTTTCAACAAAAGGAAGAAATGCATCCTGCTGGGCTTTGTTAAAACGGTGAATTTCATCTACAAATAATATGGTTTTTATATTATGTTCTCTCTTATTATATCTGGCTACTTCCATTATTTCTTTTATTTGCTTTATTCCTGAAGTTACTGCAGAAAAGGATATAAACCTGCTTTTGGTTTTCTCGGCAATAATTTTAGCCAGGGTGGTTTTTCCGGAACCGGGAGGACCCCAGAAAATTATCGAATAAGGCCTGTCGTTTTCAATAATTTCTCTTAAGATTTTACCTTTTCCTACCAGATGCTCCTGTCCTACAAATTCATCCAGAGTTCGGGGTCTCATTCTGTCAGCAAGTGGCGCACTGGAAATACCACCGGCATGGTTGGTTTTAAACTGTTCAAATAAAGTCATAATATATTTTTATCTATAGAGATCTATCTATGTATTTATAATCCTGTTCGTTTATTTATTATTATTTATGTTCTAACCTTCAATTAGTTTAATGTAAAGATCCCTGTTTCTGGGGCCATCAAATTCACAGAAATATATGCCCTGCCAGGTCCCGAGTACAGGTCTGTTCTTGTCAATTATTATATTTAAAGATGAGCCTACTACTGTGGATTTTATATGAGAATCGGAATTTCCTTCAAGGTGGGAATAATGGTTGCCAGCGGGTATTAATTTGCTTAATTTGGAATTAATGTCTAATTGGACTGTAAAGTCAGCATTTTCATTTATGGTAATTCCGGCTGCAGTATGGGGAACAAATAAATAACATATGCCACTGCTGATATTTTGTTTGGAGATGAGACTTGCGATCTTGTCCGTAATATCAACCATTTCTATCCTGCTTGAAGTTTTAATATTAAGAATTTCAAACATCCTTATCCTTTTCACTTATTTTAATCGGTTTTACGTTAAATGAATTATAATTGTGCAATTACAAAGATTATAGTTAAAAAAGAAATTTTTATAAAGTTATGATTGTTTTCAGGTCAATAATAATTGACATATAATTAATAATTCTATTAAATGATATCGGAGCGGCAGAAGGCTGATTTTAGGTATGTTATTCGTTATTTATTCGTTGTTATAATATATAGAAGGAAATAATGCCGGTAAAGAAATATAATGCTGTAGGTATTGGTAATGCTATTGTTGATGTTCTGGCTAACGTAGAAGATGATTTTCTCCATGAGCATAATCTCAGGAAAGGGATGATGAGACTTGTTGATGAACTTGAGGTTAAAAGGCTTCATACATATATTAATACAGTGAAGGAAGTTTCGGGAGGTTCAGCTGCAAATACAATTGCCGGCCTGGCATCTCTGGGTAATTCGGCAGCTTTTATGGGTAAAGTTAGAGATGATCCTCTGGGAGGGTCCTTTGAGAAAGGGCTCAAGGAGCTTGGAGTGAATTACTGCACCAAAAAAGCCGGCAGCGGGCAGCCAACAGCATGTTGTATGGTACTGACTACGCCGGATGCGCAAAGAACCATGAGTACCTGCCTGGGTATTTCAGGATCTATGGGCCCTGAAGATATTGACGAAACTATTATTTCGCAGTCAGAAATTATCTATCTGGAGGGTTATCTCTGGGATAGAGATGAAGCTAAAAAAGCATTTAAAAAGGCAGTAAGAATTGCCCGGGGAACAGACGGAAGAGTTGCTCTGAGCCTATCAGATTCTTTTTGTGTCAAGCGTCACCGGGTTGGGTTTTTAGATTTAGTTAAAAATCATATAGATATTCTTTTTGCCAATGAGGAAGAAATTAAATCATTGTTTAAAACCAGCACACTGGAGGCAGCGATTTCCGGATGCAGGGAAACAAAAAATATTTGCGCACTTACAAGATCAGAAAAAGGTTCGATTATTATATTTAAAGATAAAACACATATGATATCGCCGGAAAGAAATATCAATGTGGTTGATACAACCGGTGCCGGAGATCTTTATGCGTCTGGATTTCTTCATGGGTTGATTAAAGGTTTAGATCTTAAGTCCTGCGGGAAAATAGGAAGTATAATTGCGGCTGAAGTCATCAGTCATTTTGGCGCCCGCCCTAAAGTTTCTCTGATCGAACTGGTAAGTGGCAGAGGTTTTTAATCCGGTTTTATGTTTATATAATAATGAAATATATTTAAGATAGTAGGAAAGGAAAAATATGACTGATAATCAAAAAGCCAGTGTTGGTGTATTTGGAGGTTCCGGGTTTTACTCGTTTCTACAAGAAACAGAAGAATATGAAATTGATACTCCCTATGGTGCTCCTTCAGATAAAATAGTAATTGGCGAGGTTGCAGGGAAAAAGGTTGCATTTATACCCCGGCATGGGAGAAATCATAATTTACCTCCGCATAAAATTAATTACAGGGCAAATATTTATGCAATGAAAAAATTAGGGGTTAAATATATTTTCGGCCCTTGCGCCTCTGGAAGTCTACAGCCACATATAAAGCCGGGACAGTTTGTAATGTGTGATCAATTTGTAGACAGGACCAAAGGAAGAATTGATACTTTTTACGATGGCCCAAAAACTATCCATATATCAATGGATGAACCTTATTGTCCTACTTTAAGGAAAATTGTAATTGAAAGTGCAAAAGAGCTTAAGATAGACTACCGCCCCAGGGGCACTATAGTGGTTATTCAGGGTCCCAGATTCAGTACCAGGTCCGAGAGCAGGTGGTTTGCAAGTCAGGGATGGGAAGTTGTAGGCATGACACAATATCCAGAGATGTATCTGGCAAGAGAACAGGAAATATGTTACGTAAATATTTCATTAATTACTGATTATGATGCTGGACTGGAAGGTCATCCTGAATTCAAGCCGGTAACTATTGAGGAAGTAGTAAGAGTCTTTAAAGAGAACAATGAGAAAGTAAGAAGCCTTCTTTTTAGAGCAATTTCAAAGATTCCGGACAAGAGAGATTGTATTTGTTCCCATGCGTTAAAAGATGCCGCAGTTAATTAGGTGATAATTTTGAAACTTAAGATTCTGGTTTCTTCAGATAAATATAAGGGCAGCCTTTCTGCACTTCAGGTTTGCAATATTATAAAAGAATCCATTATTGAGATTGACAAGAATTTTGAAGTCATTGTAAGTCCGATGGCTGATGGAGGAGAGGGAACTGTCAAGACCCTGGTGGAAAGCCGGGGAGGTAAATATGTAGACTTGAAGGTAACAGGTCCTTTAGGAAAACCTGTAAAGGCAAGATTTGGAATAGTAGGGGATGGTATTGCTATAATTGAGATGGCTTCTGCTTCCGGACTGGCTCTGGTACCTGAAGAAAAAAGAAATCCCATGGTAACCACAACCTATGGAACTGGTGAACTCATAAAAAAAGCATTAGATATGGGATGTAATAAAGTCATAATAGGTATAGGTGGAAGCGCGACTAATGATGGTGGGTTGGGTATGGCTCAGGCTTTAGGGTATAAATTTTATGATAGCAAGGGTAGACTTCTGGGTTTGGGAGGAAAAGAATTAGCTAAACTCCATAAGATTAATGCCTCTGGTGTTCATCCAGCTATTTCATCATGCAAGTTCTATGCAGCATGTGATGTTGATAATTTATTAACCGGTAAGAGAGGTGCTGCTTATGTATATGCTCCCCAGAAGGGCGCAGACAGCATTATGGTAAAAGAACTTGACAGAGGACTTTCTAATTTTGCCAGGGTGGTAAAAAAAGATTTAGGAAGGGAAGTAGAAAAATTGAAAGGAGCTGGCGCAGCAGGAGGATTGGGAGCAGGACTTGCTGCATTTTTAAATGCTCGCATTCGACCGGGTGCAGATATTATTATTGAAGCTACTCATCTGGAAGATAAAATAAAAGATGCAGATTTGATAATTACTGGTGAAGGGACTATGGACAGACAGACATTTTTTGGAAAAAGTGCTTACAGTATCGCAAAGCTTGCAAGAAAATATAATATACCGGTTATAACTATAAATGGTTCCGTGCTTATCGAAAGGGAAGATATTGATAAAAATTATTCAGGCCTGACTGACGGAAATTTTTCAATAATAAATAAACCCATGGAACTAGCAGAAGCTCTCAGGACCGGGAAGAAGTTGCTTAAAAATACTGTAAAAGAATTGATTACTTTTTATCTAAGTGTTATAAAAAAGTAAGCACAAAAAAATCAGGGAGGATTTTATGAAACTGGTAGGGGATGTAGAAATTGAAAATTTAGAGAAATTAAGAAGCGGAAAAGTCAGAGAAATGTTTTCTTTTAATGATAAGATTTTAATAGTAACTACAGACAGGATTTCTGCTTTTGACTTTATTTTACCTTCTTTAATTCCTTTAAAGGGTATAGTTTTAAATAAGATATCAGTTTTCTGGTTTAATTATTTAAAGGATGTAATTGATAACCATTTAATTGAGAGTGATGTAGGAAGGTTTCCAAAATTCTTAAAGAGATATAAAGATACCCTTAATGGAAGATCGGTTATAGTAAAAAAAGTGAAAATTTATCCCATAGAATGTGTTGTACGCGGATATATAACAGGTTCCGGCTTGGAGGAATATAAAAAGACCGGAATGATTGGAGATTTGAAATTGCCACCCAACCTCTCCAAATACGACCGGCTGCCGGAAGTTATTTTTACTCCAACCACTAAAGAGATGTCAGGTCATGATGTGGCCATTACTATAAATAAAGCTAAAAAAATATTTGGCGCTGAAATAGTAGAATTTTTAAAAGTTAAAAGCATAGAGCTTTACCTGAAAGCTTCCGAATACGCCATAAGACAGGGTATAATAATTGCAGATACCAAGTTTGAATTTGGCATAACCGATGATAAGATAATACTGGCTGATGAGGCTTTAACCCCGGATTCTTCCAGATTCTGGCCTCTGGATGAATATGTGCCTGGAAGAGAACAGAAAAGTTTTGATAAACAATATGTAAGGGATTACCTTCTCAGCACTGATTGGGACAGAAAATCAATTCCTCCCGAATTGCCTCCCGATGTTGTCAAAAAAACATCTGAAAGATATATTGCTGCCTATGAAAAAATAGTGGGGGAAAAATTCAAAGTGTAGAAATTTCCACTTCTATTTATAGCAAATAATTTTCACTCAGGTTCTAGTCAGAGCAGGAACCAAAGTAAGTTCTACCCTCAAGCATAGGAATATCTTTTGATGAAAACCAGAAGTGTCCCTCCAGGACAGGATCAATCTGCAATACATAAATACCTTCATTGGTTACACCAATTATCAGAACTTCTATGGTGGCGCTTTCACCGGGTTCTAAATTATTCGGCAGGGAAGTTCTGGAGGGATTATCATATTCGGAATAATCTACATCCTGCCCCCAATAATGATAGCCGATTCTAACCATATTCTTTCCACTGCTTATCCAGGTAAAATCGGAAGTATTTGTAATTTCAATTTTTATATAATTATCCCTGTCGGTACATAAAAAAGATGGTATATACCCTTTTATTTCAGCCCCCAATTGAGCTCTTTCATAATCCACTACTTCAACTATTTCTTCTATTTCTATAGTTTCTTCTTCTATAGTATCTTTCGATTCTTCTTCGGTGACATCTATCTTATCAGTTATACGGGGCGAGCAGGATATAAAAGTTAAAATCAAAAATAATGATATTATGGTTGTTACTGGCCAGTTAATAGCTGGAATTTTAAATCTCATATTGATTTTTCCTCACTTTTTTCTTTTATTTTAGGTTATAACTTTTAATATACTGATAGGTTATTATAAATTAAATTTATTATTTTTTGAATAAAAGAAATAAAATATATATAATGTTATTTGATTATTTTATATTAAATCCAAGAGGTTAATATGACATCATTAGAAATAGTAGGTCTGGTTGCAATAATTCTGATTTCTGCTTTTGCAATAGTAGCAATAATCATTGCCATACCCTTATTTAAATTAATAAATAAAATTAAATATATGGCGGGAAAGCTAAATGAGAGTCTGGTTCCCATTGTCGAGAAACTAAATGACACCATAACTAACCTTAATACAGAGGTCAGCTCAATTGCAGATCTTACGCAGAGTATTAGTTCAATAGTAGAGCAGCTTGAAAAAGTTATAAGGCTTGCCCGGATTCTGTTAACCAGCCCTATAATTAAAATAATAAGTGCTTCAGCGGGACTGTTCAGCGGTCTTTCAAAAGCTGATGCTGGAGATAAAAAAAAGGAGGATGAAAAATGAATGTAGAAAAAGACAAAACTGGTGAAAAAAGTTGCTTTTTGGGTATAATGACATCATTACTTGTTGGTTTATCTGCAGGTTTTGTAGTTGGAATTTTATTTGCTCCTAAATCAGGGAAAGAAACAAGAAAAGAAATAAAAGAAAAGAGCGAGGAGCTAATCGAAAAGAGTAAAGAAGGTTTTGATACTTTTGCAGGAAAAACCAGGGAATATGTAGATAAGAGTAAAAGCAAGCTGGCGGAGATAAAAAGCAGTAGTGAAGGATTTATCAAAAAAGGCAAGGAAAAAATTACAGATGTATCCAGGGTTTTAAGTTCTAAAGCTGGAAAAGCCAAAAAGAAAATAGAAAAAGTGGTTGAAAAGGGAAAAGATACTGCAAAAAAAGTTGAAGAAGACCTGTCATAGACTGTCATAGATAGGAAACCGGATTATATTGATTGAAGATAGACTTACCAAAGAGATTTTAAATACCTTACTTAGAAATGGTGCTGATTTTTCAGAAATTTTTGTACAAAGAAGAGTTTTCAATAATTTACGGTTGGAAGATAGCAAAATTGAAAACTCAAGCAGTGGTTATGAACTAGGCTGTGGACTTAGATTATGGGTCGGTGACAGTACTTTTTATGCCTATGTAGATTCGCTTGAGAAGAATAAATTACTTAATGCGGCAAAAGTTTTAAGCTCGTCAATAAATGGAAGTAGCTCCCTTAAGGTTTTAAATCTTGCTGAAACCAAAAGCTCCTATAATACAAATGTAAAAAAATCCCCCGATAAGATTCATCCCGGAAGTAAGAAAAATATCCTTGAGGCGGTTGATAAAAGTTCAAGAGATTTCAGCTCCACCATCATCCAGGTTACATCGACTCTTTCTGATACCCGGGAGGAAATATATATTGCAAATTCTTATGGCGCCTTTTCATTTGAAAAAATGGTAAAAACTTTTCTGGCAGTAAATGTGGTAGCCAGAAAAAGAAAGGATATAAGGACAGGTTATAAGTCACTGGCAAGAACAAGTGGCTATGAAACCTTTGATTTTAAAAATCCTAAAAGCCTGGCGTGGGAAGCTTCTAAAATTGCAGTTAATATGCTTGATGCTGTAAATGCGCCTGCAGGTGAGCTTCCAGTGGTGATAGGGCCGGCATTCGGCGGGGTTATTTTTCATGAGGCTTGCGGTCACGGTCTGGAAGCTGATGCCATACTAAAAGGTGCTTCAGTGTTCAAGGATAAGATAGGGAAAAAGATTGCCACCAGTATGGTAACTGCGATTGATGATTCTACACTTGACTACCATTGGGGTTCATATAAATTTGATGGTGAAGGTTACCCTTCTTCAAAGACGGTGCTGATAAAAGACGGAATTCTGCAAAGTTATATTTATGACTTACGGACATCAAAAAAACTGGGAGCAAAACAAACCGGTAATGGCAGGAGACAGTCTTTCAGGCATGTTCCTGTTCCAAGAATGAGCAATACCTATATAGAAAGTAGAGATGAAGACAGCGGGTCAATTATAAAATCGGTAAATAAAGGCATATATGCCAGGGAATTTGCTGGTGGTCAGGTCGATCCGGCAACAGGAGATTTTGTATTCGGAATAAGCGAAGGTTACCTTATAGAGAATGGTAAAATCAGTTTTCCCATAAAGGATGCAACTCTTATTGGGAATGGCCCGGATATACTAAAAAAGATTGAGGTGGTGGCAAGTGATTTAGATTTTGCCCCCGGCTTTTGCGGAAAAAGTGGCCAGTCGATTTCAAATGAGGTAGGCCAGCCAACCATAAAGGTAAGTAAAATTACTGTAGGAGGCACAGAAAATTAGAATACAAGATGATAAGAGATATAAAATTAGAGACAACCAGTTAATAAATATATGCAAGAATACGGCTTCCAGGATAAATAAACATGCAGTAGATGAATTTGAGATTTTTGCTGCAAGCTCTGTAGAAAATGAAATAGAAATTTTTAAAGGAAAAGTAGAAACACTATCATTTTCAGATTCAATTGGTATAGGTATTAGAATTTTTAAGGATAAATCAATAGGATATGCATATACAACTGTACTTGATGAAAGCAGTATTGAGGACTGTATCTGTAAGGCTGTATCCAACTGTAAGATTACCGGAAGAGAAGATTATAATTATCTGCCCAGGGAAGAGGAATCCACATTTAAACAGAAACTTATAGGCGATAAGTACTTATTCCGGGAGGATTTCCTGAACTATGATATAGAAAGCAAGGTTGCACTTGCAAAGAGATTGGAGACTTTAACAAAAAGTAAAGATGCTAGAATTGTTGACATTAACAATGTTATGTATGATGACAGTATTTATGAAACAGCAATTCTAAATTCAGCCGGATTTTGTGATAAGTATAAGACAACTACATGCTTGATTTATGTAAGTGCAATTTCCAAACAAGGTGAGGATACTTCGACAGGTGATTTTTTTGGATGCGGCAGAACTCCAGATGATCTTGATCTGGAAGAAGTGGCAGAAAAAGCAGCTGGCCGGTCTGTTTCAATCCTGGGCGGGAAGAAAATCAAATCACAAAGAGTCGACCTTCTTCTGGACCCAATTGTTTCAGCGCAATTCTTAGGTGTTATTGCCGGAACTCTGACCGCAGATTCTGTACAGAAAAGAAAATCACTTTTTGAAGGTAAAATCGGGCAGAAAATATTCTCTATTGATTTAGATATATTTGACGATGGGACCATACCTGATGGGCTTTCTTCAAAGCCATTTGACGGGGAAGGAGTTATCAAGGGTAAAACCTGTGTATTTAAAGATGGGTACCTGAAGACTTATCTTTATAATACCTATACTGCAAGAAAGGATAAAACCCTTTCAACAGGTAATGCAGTAAGAGCTTCCTACCGTTCGACACCAGAAGTAGGCATTTCAAACTTTTATCTGGAGCCGTCAGATATTGATTTTAGCCAACTTCTGGGTGACCTTGACAGGGGATTTTATGTTATGGATATAATAGGTCTTCATTCAGGTGCCAATCCCATTTCAGGACAGGTAAGCGTGGGAGCTAAAGGAATATGGGTAGAAAATGGGAATTTAAGCTATCCAGTAAAAGAAGTAACTATTGCTACAGATATTTTAAGTTTCTGCAGGAGCATTAAAAAGGTTGGAAATGACTTAAGATTTATCCCTTCGGGTGGATATATAGGCAGCCCTTCGCTTCTGGTAAAAGATGTGACAGTCAGCGGAAAATAATTCATATTCCAGGCATATAAATAGCCTCTTAGAACTTATTGCATGGTTAACTTCTATAGGAGTTTGAATCTTTATTACTGTGTGGTTAGCCTGCGATAATAAATTTTACGTGACCCACTGTTTTACATATTATAGTTACTATTAGTCCGGCAATAAGCACCCCTGCAAATATATGCAGCAGAGCTTTTTTGGGAGGTATACCAAAAACAAAGGCAATAAGTGCTCCTGTCCAGCCGCCTGTAACCGGAAGTGGTATTCCTACAAATCCTATCAGGGCAAAACTTTCATATCTTTCAAATCTTTTTGAATATTTTCTTCTGGTACGCTTGAAAAGCCATGTAAAAAATCTGTTAGCCAGACTGGATCTATTCATAAGGAATTTTGATATTGGTTCCAAAATCCATAATATAGCGATTACCGGTACCAGATTTCCCAAAACTGATATTATATAGGTCTCAAAAATGTTCATTCCATAGGTCGAAAGTGCGAGAGGAATAGATGCCCTGAGTTCACCCACAGGAGTCATAGCCATAAAAAAGGTTGCTATTCTTGGTGACAGATATTCAAAGAAATTTGAAAAATCCATAAAATATATATCAATTTTTTTATTTTTAATTATTTTATGCTATATTTAAAAACTAATTATAAGTTATTAAAGCAAAATTTTATTCATTATATAAGTTGAATATATTACAGTCAATTGTTTTAGGTATAATTCAAGGCATTACTGAGTTTTTTCCCATAAGCAGTTCGGGTCATCTGGTAATTTTTCCTTATTTTTTTAACTGGGATTATATACCGCTTTACTTTACGGTTACCGTTCATTTTGCCACACTTGCCGCAGTAGTTACTGTTTTTTATAAAGAAATCTTCAGAATCATAAGAGCGGTAATTTTAGGTATTTTTATCAGGAGGCAGAGGACTTCAGGTAATTTTAAGATAGGCATTTTTTTAATAATAGCCAGTATCCCTGCTGCAGTTGCTGGATTTTTCATGGACGATTACGTGGAAAGCTTGTTTAGCAAGCCTATAGTAGTGGCAATATTTTTACTTGCCACTGCATTATTCCTGTGGCTGGGAGAGCTGAGGGGGAGACACATTGAAGCTGGAATTACAAACAGCCAGGACAGCCCGGGAGGTAAATATTATTCTTCCGGGAGTAAAGGAGATAAGGAAGATGGTTTAATTGGAGGAATCGATCTTAACGGAAGCGGCATAAAAAAAGTAAAATTTAATTTTTTTATAGCGGCGGTAATCGGGGTAGGACAGGCTTTAGCCATTTTCCCCGGAATTTCAAGATCGGGTACCACTATTTCATTTGCCAGGTTTTTTGGCATAAAAAGAAGTGATGCGGTTAGATTTTCATTTTTAATGTTGGTTCCTGTTATTATTGGTTCCTTTGCATTTGAACTTTACCGGTCCTCCAGTATTATTTTCGAAAATGACACTGGAGTGATTCAAAATCTTGCGACAGGATTTTTATCTTCTTATCTGGCAGGGCTGTTTGCCATAAAGTTCATTGTTTATTTGACCAGAAAAAAGAATCTAAATGTATTTGCCATATATTGTATTTGTCTTGCAGCGGCAGTTTTTATTTTTTTTATGATAAAGAAATTTATCTAAAGGAGAGTGAACACAAGTACTATGAAAGGTGTTATATTAGCAGGTGGGCTGGGGACCCGGCTTATGCCCTGTACCAAAGTCACCAACAAGCACTTACTTCCGGTTTATGATAAACCAATGATTTACTATCCTCTTAAAACCCTGGTAAGTGCAGGGCTTGAAGATATAATGATAGTTACCGGGGGTAATAATGCCGGGGATTTCTTAAGACTTCTTAGCAATGGCCGGGAGTTTGGGCTTAAAGATATAAGCTATACATATCAGGAAGGAGAGGGGGGTATAGCGGATGCCTTGAGGCTGGCTGAGAATTTTGTAGATAATGATAAGGTGGTGGTAATGCTTGGTGATAATATAATAGAGGATGATATTTCAGATGCCGTAAGGGAATTCGAGAAGCAGGATATAGGAGCAAGAATATTTTTAAAAGAAGTCAGTGACCCGGAAAGATTCGGGGTTGCTGAAGTTAAAGAAGGTAAAGTAATAAATATCGAGGAAAAGCCTAAAAAACCAAAAAGCAATTACGCGGTTGTTGGTCTCTATATGTATGATAGTGATGTATTTGAGATAATTGAAACTCTTAAACCTTCAGATAGAGGTGAACTTGAAATAACTGATGTTAATAATGAATACATCAGAAGAAGCAAAATGAAATATTCCATTCTTGAAGGCTGGTGGGCAGATGCGGGTACATCCTTTGAATCATTATTCAGGGCAGGCCAGCTGGTAAGAAAAGAGTTAGTAAATAATAAGTCTTCGGATTGATATTTTACTGGCTGGTGTCTGTCAGGTCTGTCTTATTTTTGTTGATTTGCAGTAAAAACATCTGCTTACATTATGCGAGCTTTTCCATCTGCTATCCGAAGTTAAAAAAGCCCAGGTAAGGAAGTCCATATCTTTTTTATTATCTGAGTTCTGGTATATGAAGGCGTTTCCTTTTTCTTTTACAGTACCAATGAATTTATAAGTGTTTCCACATTTCAAGCATTTATACATCTAACCTCCTTAAAAAATAAATTTCAGTAATTATAGGTTATTATAGTATATTGAAATATAATATCAATACATATTATATAAATTTTAAATAAAAAATGATTTTTAGTATAGTTTTTTATACCTGAAAATAATAAATGTAGATTTATTTGACTAAAAAAAACAGCTTTGATAATATCATTTAAATATTATTAACAAGTATTTTTTTAAATGCCATGCAAATGCAAATACCAAAACAGAAAGTAAGAGTAAAAGAGAGGTCGTTTTTATAAACGTAGATAAAATAGAGATAATGGAATATCTGTAAATATTGATGGAAAGAAATACTATAGAAGGGAAGAAGAATGTCTGAAGCTATTTCTCAGTTGACTGATTCGAATTTTGAAGATGAGGTAATTAGTTCGGAAAAGCCGGTTCTGGTAGATTTCTGGGCTGTGTGGTGCGGTCCCTGTAAGATGATTGCTCCAGAACTTAAAAAACTGAGTGAAGAAAAAAGCGGAGAATTAAAAATTGGAAGACTTAACGTAGACGATAATAGGGATATTGCTATAAAATATGGTATCAGCAGTATTCCAACATTGCTACTATTTAAAAATGGAGAAGTAGTTAAGAAACTTATCGGTGCTATGTCCAAAGATAAAATATTAACCGAGATATCTCAATTTTTATAAAATTAATGAGAAGTATTTTTATTGGTACTTCAGGGTATAGTTATGCCGACTGGAATATTACCTTTTATCCAGCAGGACTGGATAAAAAAGACCAATTAAGTTACTACAGTACGGTATTTAATACAGTTGAAATAAATTTTACCTATTACAGTCTTCCATATCCTCGCATATTTAAAAACATGGCAGAGAAAGCTAAGGGAGATTTCATTTTTTCAGTAAAAGCTCATAGTGGTGTTACCCACACCAGAGATTTTAAGAAGGAAGATATTTTAAAGTTTGTGGGTTCACTCAAACCGCTTATTGAGGAAGATAAAATGGGGACAGTACTGCTGCAATTTCCATGGGCTTTTAAGTTTAATCAGAGTAACTGTGACTATTTAAGCCGGATAAGGGAAAATTTCAGAGACCTGGAACTTTGCGCGGAATTCAGGAATAATAGCTGGTTAAGAGAAGAAACTATAGATCATTTAAAAAATTTAAATATGGGATTCTGCAATGTAGATGAGCCGCGGATTAAAGGGCTGCTCCCACCTACAAGCATCAGTACTACTAGCACTGGATATATCAGATTTCACGGAAGAAATGACCTTAACTGGTGGAAACCAAAATATGGGTATCAGAGATATGATTATCTTTATACCGCAGAAGAGCTAAGCGAGTGGGTACCCAGAGTAAAACAAGTGGCAAAAAATACTAAAAAAACCTACATCTATTTTAATAATCACTATAAAGCGCAGGCTGTAAGATCGGCAAAAGTTCTCCAGAAACTTATTGAAGATAGTGATATTTCCACTTCACAAAATTAGACTAATTATATAAAATCTATTAAAAAGTTCCGGGAAAGTTATTTAAGAGTTGCCGAGAACTCCCTGTCTGCTTGCAGCGGGGATGAATCGGTAAAAAATACGCTGGGGCACGGCGGAATTGACGCCTGTGGAGTTGAAGGGTTGTCTTCGACATTGAAGCAGGAAAAAGAATGCTTAGTAAACTAAGCAGAAGCCGCAGGGCTTTCTCTGTGGAGTGTCACTTATAAATGAGAAGGATATAAAGGTATAAGCTATGTATAAAAAAGTTGACAGCAAAGTAGATCTAGTCAAACTGGAAGAAAAAATTCTAGATTTCTGGAAGAAGAATGATATTTTTGAAAAAAGCCTGAAAAAATCTGAAGGCTATAAAAAGTTTGTGTTCTACGAAGGACCTCCGACTGCTAACGGAGCTCCAGGAGTACATCATGTCCTGTCGCGTGTTTATAAGGATATTTTTCCCAGATATAAGACTATGAAGGGTTACTATGTGCGCAGGAAGGCCGGCTGGGATACCCATGGTCTGCCGGTGGAACTGGAGATGGAAAAAGAGCTGAACATTAATTCCAAAAAAGAAATAGAGGAAATCGGCATTGAAAAATTTAATAAGCTCTGCGGGCAAAGTGTTATGAGATATGAGGAAGAGTGGAAGAAACTTACCGAGCGCATAGGATTCTGGCTGGATATGGATAATGCTTATTTCACCTTTAAAAATGACTATATTGAAACCGTATGGTGGATATTGAAAACTATATGGGATAAAAATTTATTATATCAGGACTATAAAATTGTCCCTTACTGTCCGCGGTGCGGAACGGCGCTTTCATCTCATGAAGTAGCCCTGGGTTATAGAGAAGTGGAGGACTATTCGGTTATAGTAAAATTCCCTCATGCCGGAAAGAAAAATACATATTTTCTGGTATGGACCACAACTCCATGGACTTTAATTTCCAATGTGGCCGGTGCGGTAAATAAGACTTGCGATTATGTAGAAGTGGAGTATAAGGGAGAAAATCTGATACTGGTAAAAAATTTGCTTGCAGAAGTTTTTGGAGAGAATGCTGACCGCAGGGTTATCGGCAGTTTTAAAGGCAAAAGTCTTGTTTCTTCCCATTACAGGCCGCTTTATGATTACACGAATGGTAACGGTAATGCTTTCAGTATCATAGGCGGTGATTTTGTATCTATTGAAGAGGGGACTGGAATTGTTCATATAGCGCCCGCCTTTGGTGAAGATGATATGAATGCAGGAAAGGAAAACGACCTGCCGGTAGTACAGATGGTCGATGAAGAGGGTAAGTTCAAGGAAAGGGTTGAAAAATTTTCCCGTATGCCCATAGAGGAAGCTAACCCGGAAATAATAAAGGACTTAAAGGAAAGAGGCCTTCTTTTTAGTATTAAAAAAGTAAAACACTCCTATCCCTTCTGCTGGAGATGTGAAAGCAGGTTGATATATTATGCCAGGAAGAGCTGGTATATAAAAACCTCCCGGATAAAGGATGATCTTTTAAAATCCAATGAAGAAGTTAACTGGTATCCCCAGTATATAAAATATGGAAGGTTTGGAAACTGGCTGGAAAACAATGTTGACTGGGCTCTTACCAGGGAAAGATACTGGGGCACACCACTTCCGGTATGGGTGGATGATAATGGTCATAAAATCTGTATAGGCAGTGTTGCCCAGCTCAGGAAAATGGCAGTAGATATGCCTCGCGATCTGGATCTGCACCGGCCCTATGTAGATAATATTATTATAAAATGTAAAAAGTGCGGCAAGGATATGAGAAGGGTACCTGAAGTAATAGATGTGTGGTTTGATTCTGGTTCAATGCCTTATGCGCAATACCACTATCCTTTTGAAAATGTGGAGTTGTTTGAGGATAATTTCCCTGCTGATTTTATAGGTGAGGCAATAGACCAGACCAGGGGATGGTTTTATACGCTTCTTGCTATCTCTACACTCCTGTTTAAAAAGTCGTGCTTTAAAAATGTACTCTGCCTTGGTCTTATAAATGATGAAAGTGGGCAGAAAATGTCCAAGTCCAGGGGCAACGTGGTAAATCCGTGGGATGTTTTAAACAAGCAGGGAGCTGACGCCCTGAGATGGTATTTCTTTACCGGTGTGTCACCATGGCTGTCCAAAAATTTCTCCATAAGAGCCATTGATGAAGTAATAAGGAAATTTATACTTACTCTATGGAATACTTATTCTTTCTTTGTAATTTATGCCAATATAGATAATTTTAATCCTTATGATTATGACCTTGGGGTAGGCGACAGATTTGAGATTGACAGGTGGATAATATCCGAGCTCAACCTGACCTTAAAAAAAGTAAACGAGCTTATGGATGATTTCAATGTTACTGAAAGCGGCAGGCTGATACAGAATTTTGTTGAGGTTCTTTCTAACTGGTATGTTAGAAGAAGCAGGAGAAGGTTCTGGAAGAGTGAAGAAGATAAAGACAAGATAAGCGCCTACAGTACCCTGCATGAATGCCTGGTGACTATTTCCAGGATGTGCGCTCCTTTTATACCTTTCCTGAGCGAAGAAATCTATAGGAATCTAACCGGAAGCCTTGGAAGAGGGGAAGAAAGTGTGCATCTGGAAAGATACCCGGCTGCAGATGAGAGCCTGATAGATGAAGAGCTCAGTTTTAAAATGGATACAGCAAGAAAAATAGTAGGCCTGGGAAGAGCGGTCAGAAGTAAGGTCAATATAAAGATCAGGCAGCCGGTTGAAAAGGTGTTGATATATTTTGACGGTGACACCGGTAAAAAAGAGGCTATAAACCATTTTAAGGATATCATAATCAGTGAACTTAATGTTAAAGAATTAGAGTTTGCCGGAGAACTTGATGAACTGGTATCCTATGATATAAAGCCAAACCTGCCTGTGCTGGGTAAAAAATATGGTTCTCTGGTGCCAAAAATAAGAGATGCCCTGCTTTCTGAAAGTTCAGTCCGGATTGCGCTTAAAGTTAAAAATAATAAAAATGTAAGTTTAGTTGTAGAAAGCAAAAAAATTGAGCTCTTGCCCGACGAGGTTCTGGTTGATATAAAAAACAAAGAGGGGTTTGGAGTGGAAAGTGATGGAGAATTTACGGTAGGGCTTCCTACTGCTATAGCAGGAGAGCTCCTGGAGGAAGGATTCTGCAGGGAACTGGTGCATCAGATACAGAACTTGAGAAAGGAAGCAGGATTTGAAATAGAAAATACAATAGATACAGCTATTGAGTCGGCAGTAAAGGAAGATGTTTTAAATAAGTTCAAAAACTATATAATGAAGGAGACATTAAGTAAATCTTTGAGTTCTGAATTTAAAGAAGATATGTTTGTAAAGGAAGTCAAGGTAAATGATGATAAAATTAAAATTGGCATAAAAGTAGTGGGGAGTATTGTATAAATGTTAAGCAGAGGAAGCAGAAATGTTCTTATGAATGTATATTTTTTTATAAGCGCTGTTTGTATCCTGATTTTAGACCAGGTAACAAAATATATTATAATAGAAAAACTTCCGGTAAACAGCTCCATAGAAGTAATCGGTGGTTTTTTTTATATAACCCATGTCAAAAATAGCGGCGCAGCCTTTGGATTATTCCAGGACAGCATCAGGATTTTAACAATTATATCAATTGTAGCTATTGTCTTGATAATTATATTAAAGATAATACTTAAGCTTAATTATGCTTTTTATAATGTATCCCTGGGCTTCATATTAGGCGGGGCACTGGGAAATCTTATTGATAGATATTTTGTAGGGGAGGTTACTGATTTTATTAATTTTACATTCTGGCCTGTATTTAATATAGCAGACAGCTTTCTTATAATTGGTTTTTGCCTTATTATAATACTAATACTTAGAGAATATTTTAAAAAGGGAAAGACTCAAGGGAGTTGATTAAGAAAGAAGCCAACGTTTTAAGTTTTACAGTAGATGCTGGAAGTTCAGGACAGAGAATTGATAAATTTCTAACAGATAGGATAGAAAAAACATCAAGAAGCCATATTCAGAATATAATCAGAAGAGATAAGGTAAAAGTAAACGGTAAAGTTGTAAACAAGCACTACAGGTTGGTTAAAAATGACAGGGTTACTATTGAAGGCTTTAAAGAAGATGGTCCCTATACTGAAATAACACCTCAAAAAATAAATCTAAGGGTAGTTTATGAAGACCAGTATTTGCTGGTGATATCAAAAAAACCGGGTATGCTTACCCATCCGGTTCCGGGCTTCAGTAAAGATACAATTGTCAATGCCCTTCTCTATCATTACCATAAGCTCTCGAATCTATCCGGAAGAGACAGGGCTGGAATTGTGCACCGGCTGGATAAGGATACTTCAGGACTTCTTATAGTAGCAAGGGATGATAATACCCACAGGCTGCTGTCGGAAAAGTTCAAGGAAAGAGAAATTAAAAAAACCTATACTGCGCTGGTATGGGGTAGTTTTTCCGAAAGAAAAGGTGAGATAATTCTTCCCATTGGCCGCTCCAGAATGGATAGGAAAAAAATGAGTATATCTATTGACAGGGGTAGAGATGCTGTAACAAGATTTGAGGTTAAAGAAGAATTCGAAAACTCTACACTGCTGGATATTCATCCCGAAACAGGAAGAACACATCAAGTGAGAGTGCACTTAAGTTATATTGGTCATCCTATAATAGGAGACGGGATATACGGCAGCAGCAAGTCAAAAAAAATGGCAGAAGAGTTAGGAATGGGGAGACAATTTTTACATGCAAAAAGATTGGAATTTACCCATCCTGTAACCGGAAAACAAATAGTGCTTGAAGATAAGCTTTCAGATGATTTGTTGAAGTGTCTCAGAATTTTAAGGAGGAGAGCCAAAATGTCAGGTTAATATGTTATTTTAAGCTTTTATGTTAATAAACATTTTTTAAAAAGGAGACAATAAATTGGCAAATTTAAGAAGAGTGGTACTGGATGTATTAAAACCTCATTTACCAAATGTGATAGAGCTCTCATCCCAGCTCGCAGACCTTGCGGGAGTAGATGGGGTGGATATATCCCTGATAGAGATGGATCAAAAGGTGGAGAATGTAAAGATCACCTGTGAAGGTGATTCCATAGATTACGAAAAGGTAGAGCAGATTATAAAAGAGAGTGGTGGTTCCATTCACAGTCTGGATAAAGTATCAGTAGGCACCAGTATGATTGAGGAGGCAATCACCCATCAGGACTAGGTTGATCTTATCTCCTGTCTCATAAATATAATGTAGGATATTGCAAAGCAGATAATTGCCAGCGCAACAATGACTACCAGCTGCGGCCATACCTGGATCAAGCTCTGGCCCAGGGATAATGGATTTTGTGGTGGTGTCTGAACAATATTAAGAAGTGTAGGCTGGAACAGTCTAGCAGTGGGAACAAGCAGTATGGCTATTGATTCTGCAAATAGAGTAGAAGGCGAGATTCTCAAGATACCCTGCCCAATATTAAAATTCCGTATCTGATCAGCCACAGAGGCATTTTCCAGCGGAGCGATACCGTTAGCTATAGCATTGGCAATTATTGGAAGGAAAAACATAAGAAATATCCATATAGCAATGGCAGTGAGTATAGATGCAGCGGTTTTCTCCATAATAACCGAAAATAATATAGAAAGTCCCATCCAGAATCCGCCATAGAAAATACAGATAAATATAAAGAAAAATATTCTCAAGATTTCTTCCGAGGTTGGTGGTACACCAATTGAGAAAAGGCCAATGCCTGAAATTATAAATACTATGCTTGCTATGATGATACTTAGAGTGGTGATACCGGCCAGAAATTTACCATTTATGACACTGTCCCTGTAAATTGGCTGGGATAGAAGCCTGCTCAGATTGCCGCTGTTTTTCTCACTGTTTATAGCATCGAAACCAAAGATTATTCCTATTATAGGTATGAAAAAGCTTATAAAGGTTATAAAAGAGGGGAGCACATCTCCTCCAGTGGTGAACAGGTATAAGAATACATATTTGCCCAGGACGCTTGCTGATTCCCTTATATTTTGAAGTGCAACATAAGTTGATGATAGCCCTGCAATATATATAAGTGCTAAAAGGACTAAAAACTTATTGCTGCTAAAATGATCGGTAAGCTCTTTTCTGTATATGGTTAAAATGCTTCTCATTTTACTCCTCTTTGAAATATTTTAGATAAATCTCTTCCAGTGCGTCCTGTTTCATATCCATCCTGGTCATAAGTATGTCTTCAGCGGCAATGAGCCTGGATATATCCTGCCTTATGTCTTTGTCGCATATTACCTGCAACTGGTTGTCAACCTTATTTACATTTACAACTTTATCTAATTTATTTAACTTTTCTATTAGGCCGTCCGTTACTTTTTCCAGCTCCAGCTCTATTCTGTATTTTCCTCCGCCAAACAGATTTCTTCCCAGGTTTTCAACAGTTCCTTCGCCGATTAGTTTGCCCCTGGATAATATACCCACTCGGGGGCATACTTTCTGCATAAGATTCAACTGATGGGATGACAGAAGGAAGGTAATATTTTTTTGCTTGTTCAGATCCAGAATGGTTTGCAATATCTGGTTTGCTACCTTAAGATCAAGACCTTCTGTTGGCTCATCAAAAAAGACAAGCCGGGGATCTTTTATAAGTACATCTGCAATCCCCAGTCTTTGCTTCATTCCCTTGGATAATGTTTTAACCAGTTGATTTTTATTTTTAGTCAGTTCTACTATTTCCAGGACCTCATCAATTTTTTTAGGGATCTCCCTGTAGGGAATGTTATTTAGTTCTGCGGTGTAGGTAAGGTTACCTTTTGCACTCATATCCTCGTAAAAACCTACTTTTTCAGGCAGATATCCGGTTATTCTTTTAACCTCAAGAGGCTGCCTGGTTGAATTAAATCCTGCAACATTGATACTTCCTGACGAGGGCTCTGTAAGTCCCAGAGCCATAAGAATGACAGTGGATTTACCTGCCCCATTGGGACCGAGAAGCCCGAATATTTCACCTTTTTTAATAGCCAAATTCAGGTTGTCTACAACCAGATGCTCGTTGTATTTTTTAGATAGATCTTTAGCAATTATTATATTATTGTCCTCACTCATAATTTATCTTCTTCCTAATCTTGCAAAGATTACAGCAACACCAATTATAACCACTACTATAATTCCTATTCCAACAATTCCCCAGATTGTAGGAGTTTCAACAGTTACCCTGAGATCAAAACTGTCATTGCTGTTTTCACTGGATGCTCCAAAGGTCAGCATATAGTCACCGGCAATGGTTTTCTCAGGAGGATTGATTGTTACATCAATCTCTATTTTTTCTTCGGCTTCCATTGATTCGATTTTGTCCTGATCAAAGCTAACCTGCCAGCCTTCAGGCTCAGTTGAGCTCAAGCTTATATTTTCAACAGATGTAGAACTATTATTTGTCACAATAAGTTTATAGTGATTGTCTTTTCCGGAAGTTATTTCTGTACTCAGTCTTCCTGTTTTTGTTGTAAGGCTGATTTCATAGGTTGGAGGTGCTACTGCGGTAAATTCTATTGATCCTTCCAGAGTGTCTCCTTCAACAGCAGATTTGAAAGTTACCTTAAAGTCATATTCACCCGGCTGCTGTGTTATAAGTGGGATTGCCATAAGCCTCAAGCTCTCTGTGCTATTAAATTTCAGGTTAATAGCTGGTGCTTCAGTGCTGCCGGATGCCACTGCAGCAATCCAGCCGGTAGGATAATCAACTGTAATATCAAAGGTTTTTTCACTTTTGCCTTCTTCAATACTAAATGGTTCATCTCCTGGTTTATAGACTACATCAAAGTTAAACGAAAATGTCTCCCCCTCTTTAGCCTGTATTTTGGGAAGTTTGGTGTCAAAGATCAGTTCTTCCGGTTCAGGTTCTGGCTCTACAATTTCCTCTTCAGTAGTTTCCTCTTCCTGGGCAAATAATGCAGCCGGAACCATCAGAATGATTGATAGGGTAAGAGATAGGATGATAAAAAATACTGGCAGTTTTCTTTTTATGATTTCCACTTTATGTATCTCCTTTTCTAAATTTCATTAAAGATTTTTTAAAATGTTAAAAAGCATTAATATGGTTCCATTCCGTAGCTAAATGGCATTAGATAGAAATTCTAATGAGTTTGGGATTAGATGTCAATATGAAAATAAGATGTGGTAGGGCCAAATACAAATGTCACATATAAAATTAGTAGAGGGTATGGTATTTTGATTTTATAGAGAGGTCGTTAATATATTATTTTTAAAGAATTGATAGAAATATTTAGTACAGAACTCGGCTTATAGGCTAACTCCAACTATTTTTTATCTTTTAAACCGGCGAAATAGGATATATTTCTTAAAGAAATCCTTACAGTTTTTACACTGCAAGAGCTTAATTGTACAAAATTAATTATACAGGGGACAAGAAATTTTTCAATTTATTTTTTCTATTTAGTACAAGAATTATTCAGCTCTATTTCTGCTTGGTTGTTTGTACTGACTCCCGTACAAATATCACACTTCGATCTGACTTGTATCCCGTAGTACCTTTTAGTAGAATATCCTTAGGCTACTTAGTATCTTGGGCCCTACCTTGGAACTTTTCTAAGGGATTTTTCAGAACTTTAACTTACTTTCTACATTCTTTCGTTTGTAAATTTTCAGCTCTCAAGCCGGTTTTTCTATTTGTATTTGCATACTAAATGATTTATTATAAAATAAATTAAGTTTTGAACTGTTTAAAGGTTAAAATAGCATAACAATTAGCCGAAGAGGGTTTGCCTGCACACGATTTTCTGATTTTAAAGTGTTTTAGAATCACTGAAATCTTTTTGTATTGATTGCTCACAAACCGCTTAGCCGAATCGTTATGTGCAAGTAATAAATAGAGGAGTCAATTTATGATTGATCTAAATTATCCTAATATTCTTAATTTGTTTAAAGAACATCTTGATCCTAAACGAACAGAGAGTGCTTCTTTTTTAATCTGGTATCTCGAAAATTATTATCGACTTGATTCCCTTGAAGCTGTTGACTCCGTCTGCGATCAAAGAGGAGACAAAGGCGTTGACGGTATATATGTTAATGACAACGATATGACAATTAGTATTTTTCAATCTAAAATTTCCCAAAGCCCTGATAGCTCAATTGGAGATACAGTACTAAAAGAGTTTTATGGTACTTTATCGCAGTTCACTGACCAGACTTCCATTTCAAACCTTATCAAAACAGGTGGTGATGCTGAAATTATAAGATTAGTTCAACGCCTTGATTTAATAAATAAAATAAAAACCCATGACTTACAAGGGGTTTTCATTTCCAATATTGATCTTGATGCTAATGGAAGTGCATACCTAGAAACAATTCCTAATATTATCTTTCATGGGAAGAGTCAATTGATCAATTCTTATATATCCGATGAACGTGCTACCCCAATTCACGAACCTGTTAAATTCGACATCGTTGGATTCAGCACATCACAATATATTGTCGATGTTAACACAAAAGCGTTGATTGCTCCCATTAAAGCAAAAGAACTAGTGAACCTTAAGGGTATTCCTGATCAGTCATTATTTACGTTTAACGTTCGAGGCCCCCTTGGACGAACAAAAGTGAATCGTGATATTATAAAAAGTCTTAAAGACCCAAAAACTCACAAATTATTTCCTCTTTTTCATAATGGAATTACCATTATCTGTGAAAAACTCGAAAGTGATGAAGAGAAAATTTTGATTGAAAATTATTTTGTCGTTAACGGTTGCCAAAGTCTTACATCCCTATATGAAAATCAAAAATTTTTAACAGATGATTTAAGAATTCTTACCAAATTCATACAAATGGACATATCATCATCTCTATCCGAACAGGTCACTCGTTATTCAAATAACCAGAACGGTGTTAAACCACGTGATTTTCAAGCAAATAATCAAATACAAATTCGCTTGCAAAATGAATTTCTAAATCATTATCCAAATCAATATTCATTTGAAATTAAGAGAGGGGAGAATCTTGGCGCAGGTACAATCATTTCCAATGAAATAGCAGGACTCTACTTAATGTCCTTTGATCTTAAAGAACCGTGGGGAACACATCGTAAGTATCAAGTGTTTGAAGAAAAATATGCTGATTTATTTGCTCGTCCAGAAGTTTCTGCTGACCGCATAGTGCTCTGTCAAGTAATTATGGAAGCTATTTTAGATGCATTAATTAATATTAAAAATAAACTTTTTGCAAAATATGGATTAACTAAGCATTTACTACTTTACATTATACGCTCTATTATCGAACATGATCATTTATCAAAGGATTTATTATCAAATCCTGACTTGTTTGTACGAAGCTCAGACGACAGAATTCATTTTAAAAAATGTATCAAGCGAATTATTGATGATTTCATTATTGATATTAATGCTGAAATTCTTGAATTAGGCGATGATTTTGACTACAGAGGAAAATTGAGAGATTCTGAATGGGTTAAAGGATTAACTCGTAAAGTAGTAAATGATTATTTAAAACTCGTGAGTCGAGGGAGGATTAACTCTTTTGAAAAAGAATGGAAGCAAATAAGCACATAACAATTCAGTGAACCTGACTGCATTTAGCTACGCTAAACGCAGCAGGTTACCTCAGTCGTTATACAGCAAAAAGCGATAGAAGACATATAAAGTAATTCTTTAAGAAAAGAAAAACCCCGAGTTATCTTTTACCTTAGCTTACGCCTTAGGCTACTTAGTATCTCGGGGTCCTACCTTAGAACTTTTCTAAGGGATTTTTCAGAACTTTAACTTACTTATTATATTCTTTAGTTTGCAAATTTTAGTTGTTTCTGAAAGTTGCCTCCTGCCCTAAGGACAATTATAAATATAGCAAAAAGGTAAACCCGCATCAAGAAAAATTCTTTCTTTCAGCAATTTTTAACTGGGTTCCCCTTATTTATGAAATTTCGAACCAAATTTTTAAAGAATTAAATAAAATTAATAATTCTATTAATAAGCCATAGCTTTATCTATAATTGAAATATTATTAAAATATTTTAAAAAATAAAAATTATGGATCTAGCCAATTCTCCCCTAAAAGATAAATTAAGTATTGATTTTTTATTTATTTAGTATTATTTTCAAATATAATATTCTAAAAAGGAATAGTATGTATTTAAGTTGCTTATCAATTTTCTGAAAGGTATTCTGAAATGATAATTGAAACTCTTTTCTATACACAAATTGGCTCTATTTTAGGTTTTGTAATTTTACTTTTTTTTCTTTACCGATTACTTGTAAAGCAAAAAGATTCAACAATTGAAACACAAGACAAGCACATTAAGTTTCTGGAGCTAAAAAACAGAGAATTAGAAAATTCATCACCTGATATATTAACGGAAAGGCTTCGAATTAGATTGAATGCTTATAAAGAAGAAATGAATTTACTGTCCAAAGAGGATGAATCTAAAAAGAAATTAATTAGAGAAAAAGAAAATCAAATTAAAGAAATTATCTCAGAACTTAATGACTATCAAGAACAGTTTGATAAAGCTCAAGAATTAATGGAAGAATTTTGTTGTCCATATTGTAAATCTCCAATGATTACTAGAGAATATCACGATGAATTTGCGGAATATAATGGAAAAGAACTCAGTATAGAGCATGAATGTATAAGATATGAGTGTGGACTTACTTTAGTAGATAATAAAGAAGTATCTCCTTGTAAAATCAAAAAAGTAAATATTAACCACTCAAAATGAAAGAATACCGATACCGATATTTTTAATATTCAATCCCAAAGAAATTCTAATAAGTATTGATAAAATCCAAAAAGGACAAGAAGTAGCAAAAACATTATTGGGTGAATTACTCAAAGCGAATATGACAAAAAAGCGTATGAATTAAAGCGATTACAGTATGATTTGGAATTCAGATTAAAACAACATACAGAAGCAGATGAAAAGTTTGTAATTACTGTAAATTACATACTAAATTTATCTTCAATTTGTTATTTATTTTTATTTTTCTCCATTTTCTTAAGGACTATTTCATGTATATTATGAAATTTGTTTATAATGTTTTATAAGGTATAATTCAAATTAATATTTGAATTTATTTTTAATAAAAAAATGATGTTTATGGTCATAGCTTCAATCATAATTTCGGGGATAGCAGTTGTTATCTCTATCGTAGCAATAGTCATCGGAAATGTAGAATTAAGGAATATAAAAAAGTCTTTCGATTTAAACTATGGAAAAAATATGATAGTTTATGAAAGTAAATACAAGAATCTGAATCTGTTGGAAAAAAAAATTTTAAAAGAGATTTGGAGTACTTATAAAAGCAAAAAGAAGAATAAATTTATATTTGAAAATTTTGTTAATACCGCTGACGAAAAAGCAGCAATTAGAAGATTAATTAATGAAAGTATGTTAAATAAAGAGGGAGATCATATTAGTTTGAATCTTAATTTTTTAGATTATCTAAAAATAAAGGAGGAAATTTTTAATGTTTGATAAGTTGCTTAGTAAATATAATGATAAGATATTTAATATAGATAGAATATTATTTGATTCTGAAATAGATCAAATCTATGAATTGGTTTCTAGTGAAGTATTAGAAATTTATAAAGGGAGCTTTAATAATTGGTGGCAAAAATCGAGATTTCAAATAGTGAATGGTGATAAAGTCGCTTATGGTTTATATGAAATTAACGTAATAAAAAATATAAGGGAATTAATAGGTACAATAATTTTTAAGGAATATGAAAATAAGTTTGAGGAGTTGAGTAATTTTCTTGAATTAAAATTAATATATGTAAGGAAAGATAGGAGAAAACTATATGTCGGAACACATTTAACTAAGACATTAGAAGAGTTCGCACTAAAGAATGATTATGATGGGATTATAGCAGAATCAAAGTCTGATTTAGATGATATACCTTACTTCTTTCTTGAAAGAGAATTTGTTATAAGTAATTATAATAATAGGCATAAGTTTCCTTCATATCGTTATTTTAAATTATTAGATTCTAAATATAACCAAGATCCTTATGATATTTACTATATAACGAAATGGATTTTAGATAAATGGAAGTTTGATATTAAAAAGATCGAAGAAAGAAATGTTATAACTTGTGAAAAAAATGTGTTTAACGATAACCAAGATTTTATTAATGAACTAGGATTAGGATTTGAAATTTACATAAAATATTCTAAAGAAGAGATCGATTTCAAAGATACAGATAATATCAAGTTAGTATTTGATTTTACAGATGAAGATTCTTACAGTGAAAAAATGAAGAGAAATAAAATAAAGATTATTAATTTAAAAACAATAAAAAACATATTATGTAAAAATACGAATATCGGTACAATTCCTTTTGATAATTACTCTTTAAGGGTTACTATCAGAGAAGACAAATTTGATGATTTTATAAAAAAAGATAAAAACGTATTTATCGATGGAGGGAGATATGGTGAATTATTGATGGAATCAAAGGTAAAAGGTAAGATTTTATTTTCTTCTAATTTAGAAAAAAAGTATATAGGGATTGCAGATGTTAAAGATGTTAAATTTATGAGACCATATGAAGTTTGGGAAAAATGTAAAAATAATATAGTTTTTTCAGAAAATGAATTTAAAAAGTATTCTAATTTTATGAAGATAATTACTGTAATCCAATTTGAAAATTTAAATAAAATCGATATTAAGGATAATGATATTGCTATGCGAGGCTGGAATTATATTGATTACGATAAATTTTATGAAAAATATAGAAAAATTATAATATGAGTCAATTTATCGTCAATCTGATGAAAAACTAGTATGTTATATATTGCTATTGATACTAATATATTCATTATATTAGAGAGTTTTAAGAAAAAGGTAGAGTTTCACGGTGTTAACGTGAGTTTAAGCATAAGGCGTGGTAATGAGATATTAAAGAATTCATAAATTTTGATAAGAAAAGGCAAAGAGGTCGTCAAAGAAGAATATAATGTATTAAAATTCCTAGAAAGATGATTGAATTTCTAGGAATATAACTTGAGGTTTGAACGAAAAAAAGTTATAGTCTCCATTTTCCTGGATATCTTATTAGCATCTATTATATAACACTGTTTTTATAATTTAGAATTAGAAAAAAGAATAATCATAGATTTTAACCCAGTCTCTTAAACTAGGCTCATAATTAATTAAATATTTAAATTCATTATATTCCATATATTTAAATGATTGTGGAATTTTGAAATTTAACCATATTTCTTTTGGATTAATGGATTTTCTAAATTTAAATATATCTGCTATCTCTATAGCAATGGCATTATCATTATTTTTAAAATAATCCAAAAATATTTTTTTTTGAATTCCTGCGGAAGTTTTACACTTTTCCCAAATAATGTATGGATTTTCCTTGTAGATTTTTTCAATTTTAAAACAGCCGATTATTTTTTTCATTGGAGCACTTGCATATATAATTACAATTTTTATATCTTTGCTAAATCTTTTTTTTCTGAATTCAAATTTTTTTGAACCTTTTAATATTTTAAATGCATAGCTCGGTTTTATCGGTAAAAAAGCTATCATCTACTAATCCTCCTACAAACTTAAATATTTTTTTAAAACCTTCATCGCTAATTTTTTTAATTGAGTAAATTATACCTTTTGATATGTTTAATTTTTTTAAATCGTTGTAGGTGAAAAAAATATCAAAGTTTTTTATTTGTCTAAATAAAATCGCTATAGTTTCTTTCTTACAAAAGTTAGTTATTTCTGGTAAATTGTAGACTGTCCTTTTACCAACAAATACAGCTAGTTCTTCGGGACTATTGGTTATAATTAAATCATCAACTATTCCAATATTAGTTATAGCTTTGTAATCATGTGATCTATAGAAAAAAATCAAATCCCCTTTATTAATATCCCTTACTCTACTGTTACAGATATAGGCTTTTTTTATGGCATTACCATAAGGATCATTATCATAAAATAATTGGTTTTGTTTTTGATTATCAGGAAAAAGTTTTTTATGAAATCTAGGTTGTATTGGTATGATAAATTTATTAATTTTTAAATCATTTTTAAAGTAAGGGGAATATTCTAGATGAAACGTTAGATTGTCTAAATTTTTAACCTCATTTATGTCTTTTACAAAAAACTTCTTTAAATAAATTAATTCTCTCCTTTCATTATAACCGATAGATTTAAATCCGAGATCTTCTAATAGATTTATAAGATATAATTGTTTTTTTGGAAAAAGAGTTATATATATTGCTTTATAATTATTTTCTACGCAATATTTAAAAGCAGTTTTTAATAATAATTCGCCTAATTTTTTACCTCTTGAAGTATCATCAACTCTAAACGTACATAATTTTAAAATCTTTCCTTTTATTCCAAATAAGTTTTTTTCTTCTTTATATATGCATATCGCGCCTATAGTATTTAAATTACTATCTTTAAAAATCCAAGCTTTTCTCGCCTCGGGAGCTTTATTTTTAAACCAGTCGAAGAAATCAGAATATTCTTCTATTATAGTTTTAAAAATAGGCTCATTTATATCAATATTATATAAAAATTCATCTTTGATATTAGGAATCCTTATATCTTTTTCTGAAAAAATTTTTTCGATAGAACTTAAAACCTGTTCTAATCTATAAACCTTTGCTTCTATACCTAAAAGTTTTGATTTTGAATGAATTCCATTATCATTTGTAACTAATAAATGGACACTGTTTTTATGTAAGGCGTAAAGTAATCTATCATCACATATTACGCGTGGACTATCATGTCTACTATTAATGCTTTTTAAAAAATTAGAATTAGGTTCACCTATGTCAACTAACCTGTTATATTTCTCAAATCTTGAAAGGATTATTTCTCTATTTTTTCTGTTGGCGTATCTTCTTATGTCTTCAAAATTAGCATCGTGGACGAGGATATCAATTTTGAATTCTGAAGCTAGCCTTATGAGCTTGGCTAACCTCCCATCAATTGTTCTTTGCGGAGATTCTAAAGGAATTAATATATTCGTATCTAACAATATTCTCATTTTATTACATAAAATTAATTATTTTTTTCTCTCGAAAAATCTAATAAATTTTAAAAAAGACCTAAGCTTTTTTATTGCCTCAAATTTCAAATTACTGACTATATTAGTATAAATTCTACAAACAGGGGTAAAAACATACTTATAAAATAACTCCATTTAAATGTTAGTTCATTGTATTATTTTAAAATATTTTACCATCGATAGTATTTAATATACAATTGGATTTGTAAATTAAATAGGAAGATAATAAATAATATTTATTGTTTTAAAAGCTAATGATATGAAACAATATGAAGCAGTAATAAAAGTAATGGAAAAGAATAGTGGTTTTGCAACACTTGGCCATCTTTACCAGAATGTTCTAAAAATTAAGAATTGTGAATGGAAAACAAAGACTCCTTTTGCAAGCATGAGGAGAATTGTTCAGGATGATAGATTTTTCTTCAAGATAAAACCAGGTTTATGGGCATTAAAGTCATATAGATCTAAGCTGCCTTTTGATGTATATCCACGTGATGAAATAAATAAGGTCGAAAAGGATAGATTAGACCATAGTTATTATCAAGGTTTACTGGTTGAGATTGGAAATCTTAGAAAGTTTGAAACCTTTGTACCCTACCAAGATAAAAATAAAAAATATTTAGGTAAGAATTTAGGTGATGTAACCTCAATTAAAAAATTTTACGAATTTAGTTATGATTATATTATTAAAAAAGCACAAACAATAGATGTCAGTTGGTTTAATATACGAAAAATGCCAGAATATTTTTTTGAGGTTGAATATTCAACTAATTTTCAGGATAAATTATTAAAGTTTAATGAATTGCAAGATTTTAATTCTAAATTTTTTATTATTGCAGATAGCATAAGAAAAAAGGAATTTGAAGGTAAAGTTTCTTTAAGTGCTTTTTTAGAGATAAAAGAGAGGGTAAATTTTATGGATTTTACTAGTTTATCAGAATGGCATTCTAATGAATATAAAATTTCAAGTATACGACGTGATTATAATTTATAAATGAAGAAATATATTTTTATCACAGATGAGGGTTTTACATTTCAACCGGATAATGATGATTATGAACCGGATATTGAAAATATGCAGGTAATTGGATTTGGCGAAGGGGATACCGTGGATGATGCAATGGAGAACATGATCCAGGAGAATCCATACTTAAGAGATACTAAATTTAATAAAGTTATCGGTATGGAAGTTAAAAGTTATAAACAATCAGTTCTATTCTTAAAGAATAAATTTGGTCAATTTAAATAAGATTATTTTAATAAAGTATTTATCCTTAGCAATACTTTACCTGGTGAATACACAAAATTTTGATTAGTTATCCATTAAAATTGAGATGATATTAATATTGTCGGCCAGCATATAATTGTCGGCCTGCCTGTTGCTATTTGGGATATTTAGCATTAAAATGTATTGTATCCTGTTTCAATGGTGATTGATATATTATGAACATAGAAGAGAAAATTAAATATGTAATAGAGAGTACCGAGATTATAAAGCTACCCAGGAAGCTGCTGGCTTCATTTGATTCTACTACTATTCATTATTATATGCTGACTGTGCCGCTATATCTGGATTTTGAAGGAAGAAGTTCAGAGTCTGAGACGGTTATAAGAGAAGGCAGAATAACCTGGCAGAGGCCAAAGGTGATTACCCCTTCTTATATGCTAAGGGTAGAGGGATTCAGCGGCGAAGGCAGGAAGGCTTTTGAAATGCTGGCTGCTGAGGATAGTGATTTAGCCATGATTCTTTATGGCTTGAATCTCAGCAGGGATTTTGAAAAAATGGATATAGTATCTAATTCACTGGACTCGGTTGCCAGAAATATATCCAGTGATATTGAGAAGAGAAAAGATCCCTATAGTGCAGTTATTAAGGGAGTGGATGAATTCTGGGATGTTTCACTTTCTAAGTTTATTCAGGAAATAATAGTAGAGAGTGCCTATTTTTCACAGATGCCGGATTTATTAAGGAATAGTACTGTTAAAGTAGGCAGTGAGGGGTTTCCGGTAGTTACCAGGGATAGACTGGGATTTCCTATCGTAGCCAGAGATGAAATAGAAATTCTCTTCAAGCTATTTGAAAATGGAGAGATCGAGCCGTCAGATTTAAAACAGGAGCTTGATAGATGGGAATTGTTTGAACAGTACCAGGATAGATTTTTAAAATACTTTAAGAAAGGAACCAGAAGCATATAATCAGGATACTATCAGAAATTCATCCGGTTCCAGCAGTGAAATTCCTGCGTTCTTTCCCACAATTTCAACCTTTATTATCTTTTCTGGTTTTTTTAAGTCAATTTCTTTACGGTCAACCACATCGGTAAGCTTTATTATAAGCTCTTTGTAGTCATGCTTTGCGTAATATCTCTTCTCTATATCCATCATCCACTTTTCATTTTTCTTGATCTTGGGCACAAGGGACTTTATTGCTTTCTGCATATCAGATATCTCTGATTTAACCCATTTATCTATAGGAATGTAGCGGTAAGTTTTGCCAAACAGTTCCCTGTTATTTTTGGATATTTCTTTTAGCTTTTTTACCACTTCCCTTGGCTTTGCGACGTCAACCAGAAAGATACCATTATACTTTGATTTTAAGAACTCATGTTTTGCCTTTATTTCTTTCATCAGGTTTGCAACTTTTTCTCTGCTGCTTTCAATATGGGCTGGATCGTATGTTATTATAAGTTTAACATTCATAATGGACTCTCCTTTTTAAAAAATAATAATTCAATTATATCAATTGAGAGGATTTATAAAAAGTAGGAGTCGGATTATTTGTAATAGCCAATATTATAACTATACCTTTGAATTTGATTTGATAAAGTTAATAAGCTCATTCACCTGTGTAAAAGCGAGACAGGTAACGGTATCAGCACCTCCATAATAAATTGCAATACGTCCAGTTGGCGCATCACACAGTGCGGCGCATGGGAATACCACGTTTGGCGTATCTCCAACACACTCGTATAGTTCTTGGGGCGAAAGTAAATATGGCTCAGTCCTGTACAGCACTTTCCATGGCTCATCAATATCAAGCAGCGCTGCACCCATACTATATACAAAACCGTTACATGATGTCAAAACACCATGGTATATGAGTAACCAGCCCTCTATGGTCTCAATGGGTATTGGGCCTGCTCCTATCTTCGTGCTCTGCCATCTACCCCTGGGAGACATAACATGACGGTGCTTGCCCCAGTGACAAATATCAGAGCTTTCGCTGTAGAAAATATCTCCAAAAGGCGTATGCCTGTTGTCGCTTGGACGGCTCAGAATTGCATATTTACCCTTTATCTTCCTGGGGAATAATACCCCGTTTCTGTTAAAGGGAAGGAATGCGTTTTCCAGCTGATAAAATTCTCTAAAATCATATGTATACCCAACACCTATTGTCGGACCGTGATAACAGTTGCACCACGTAACGTAATACCTGTCTTCAATCCAGCATACACGCGGGTCATAGCCGTAAATAAAGTTGCCTATTTCGGGGTCATCACAAATAAACGAGATGCGTTGGTTATCTATTTCCCAGTTTATGCCATCCTTACTTCTACCGTTGTGAAGTTGCATATTACGCCTCCGGTCATCACAGCGGAAGACTCCTGCAAATTCGCCGTTAAATGACACAACAGCACTGTTGAAGATGCTGTTTGACGAGGGTATAAGATCTCTCGGTATAATAGGATTTTTTTCATAACGCCATACTACATCTCTACAGCCTTTAGGTCTTTCCTCCCAGGGTATATTCGGTAATGCGGAACCTATGATTGTTTGTTTACTCTTAATCATTACCCCCCCTGCTGTTAATTTTTAATTTTATATTTCTATTCTCCAACTATTTTCATTTAATCTCTGTTGTAAATTAATATCAAATACTTTACAAAATAGCAATGTTAAAACGCAATAATTATGGACTTTTCGCAATTTTTAGCACCTAGTTATAATAATTATCCACCTGCAGATTTTAGTGGCATTTTCTCCCGTGAACCTGGTGAAAGTCCTTGGATATCAAGAGTACTGCATAAGGCAGTAATTGAGGTGAATGAAAAGGGCAGCGAGGCAGCTGCTGCAACTGTGGTGGAAATGATGGAATCAGCAATGCCTGTTGAGGAAATAATAGAATTTGTAGTAAACAGGCCTTTCTTCTTTGTAATTGCAGATGACAGGTCAGGCAGTATTATTTTTATGGGTAAAGTTGTTGAACCTTAAAATAAATAATTTTTCTATATCATAATAGGTAAAGAATTTAAGCTGCCTGTGATGATGGCTTAAATTTATGATTTTTCTGGAAAAAATAATCTTTGGACAAATGTAAAATATATTATATAATATTGGGGTATTACTCAAGCAGTTTTACATTTTAAAATTGAGCAGTAGGGATTTTTTATTGAAGTATGTAAACATAAATAGAATTTAATTCTTCTTTTCCACATCTTTTATTTATTCCACATTTTTAAATAATAGTTTCTACTACTTTTTTTAAATATAGCAAAAGCAATTTAAGGAAAGGTATTTTTAAGTGAATAAGAGAATGTATGTAGGTAATCTGGACTACGACACAACTGACAAGGATCTGGAAGAGCTATTCTCCCAGGAAGGCACTGTTACTTACTCAAAAGTAATTATGAGAATGGACGGAAAATCAAGAGGTTTTGGATTTGTGGAAATGGAAACTGAAGAGCAGGCAAAAGCAGCTATAGAAAAGCTGAATCAGAGTGACTTCAAGGGGAGAACTATTGTTGTGAATGAAGCCAGAAACCAGACAAGGGGAAACTCCAACTCAAAAGAGTGAAATTATAATTAAAAAAGAGAAGACAGCAAGGGAGATATAAACTACAAGCTCAGACAGCTAAGAAAGAACATGAGATAGGTTTTTTAAAATTTATACTTGTTTTTTTATCTATAATCTCCTATAGTATCTGTTTGGCAGAATAAAAAACTGAATATTTATTACCTTTAAAATAGTCCGGAGAGGCTAAAAAGGAATGAAAAAAATATTTATTAAAAGTAATAATATAAACGATATTTTAACCTTTTTATCTATATGGTAAGAAGGTTTTTTTATGTGGTGAAAGGTTATGATAGAAAAAGCGCATATATTAAATGAAGATGATATAGACAGGGTGGTCAGGAGAATCTCACATGAGATACTGGAAAGAAACAAGGGTCCAGAGAGTCTCGTTTTTATCGGCATTCAAAAAAGAGGGGTACCGCTGGCAGATAGAATAGCCAAAAATATTGAGAAGTTTGAAGGGACAGAAATTAAGGCGGGCAAGCTTGATATAACCTTTTACAGGGATGATATCGGGCATAACATAAAACCTAATGCCCGGATAACTGATATTTCCTTTGACATAGAGGGTAAAAATGTAATTCTGGTTGATGATGTGCTGTATACCGGAAGAACTGTAAGAGCAGCTCTGGATGCAATAATAGATTTTGGAAGGCCCAGGTCTATACAACTGGTGGTTTTAATTGACAGGGGGCACAGGGAACTCCCCATAAGAGCAGATTATGTGGGAAAGAATCTCCCCACTTCAATTACTGAGTCTGTCGAGGTTAAGTTAAAAGAGACTGATGGTCTGGATAGGGTTACGGTAGTAGAAAAGGGATAACTATGCTAAGTAAAAAAAGTATACTGGATGCTAACAGCCTGAGTCTGGAAGATATAAAGCTGATACTTTCAAATGCCGATTCTTTTCTTGAAATATCAAAAAGGGATGTTAAAAAAGTTCCGACACTGCGGGGTAAGACTGTAATTAACCTGTTTTTTGAACCCAGTACCAGAACCAGGACTTCATTTGAGATTGCTGCAAAAAGGCTGAGCGCTGATATAATTAATTTTTCTCCCTTAGACAGCAGCCTTAAAAAAGGTGAATCCATAATTGATACCATAAAAACTATACTCTCAATGAAAGTTGATTTAATTGTTATAAGGCATAGTGACAGCGGAACGGTCAGAATGGTTGACGGATTTGTAAATATTCCGGTAATAAACGCCGGTGATGGCAAACACCAGCATCCAACCCAGGCGCTACTGGATCTGTATACCATAAAGAAAAGATTTGGAAAGTTTGAGGGATTAAAAGCAGCTATCGTGGGAGATTTTCTGAACAGCAGAGTGGCAAGATCCAATATGAACTTATTTGAAAAGATGGGTATGGATGTCACTGTAGTCTCTCCAACAATGCTCCTTCCTGAAGATTTTTCCGGTATGAAAGTCAAGCACTGTATAGATGATGTTATAGAAGATGCCGATATTATATATATACTCAGGATGCAGTTTGAAAGGCAGGACAGGAAATTTTATCCATCGGTAATGGAATACAACCGGTTTCTGGGCCTGGATATGGAAAGGCTTAAGAGAATGAAGCCCGGCTCCATTGTCATGCACCCGGGACCGGTAAACAGGGGAATAGAGATTACTGATGAAGTAATGGATACCAGCGGAGAGCTGGCAGAAAAGATTGTAATTGAAGAGCAGGTAACCTTTGGAGTAGCAGTTAGAATGGCAATACTTTATTTAATATTGGGTTAAGAATTTTTTATGAATAAGAATGAGAGAAAAAACGTGCTTGTAAAGTCAGGCAGGGTAATAGACCCTGAAAAGGGTAAGGAGTTTGTATCTGATATTTATATTAAAAATGGGATTGTGGCCAGAATAAAAGAGAATATCAAGGCAGTGGGGAATGATACGGTTAAAATTGACGCAAAAGGCTGTATAGTCTGTCCCGGCTTTGTAGATATGCATGTTCATCTGCGTGATCCCGGCTTTGAAGATGAGGAGACCATTGAGAGCGGAGCGTTATCTGCGGTAAAAGGAGGAATAACTACAGTTGCCTGTATGCCCAATACCAGTCCTCCAATAGATAGTGAGTCTATGGTTAAATATATTTTGGAAAAATCGCAAAGCGTAGCCTGCAAGGTCCTTCCTGTAGCCGCTATGACCAGAGGCCTTAAAGGCACCGATATTACTGATATGGGGCTTTTGGCTGAAGCAGGAGCGGTTGGTTTTTCAGATGACGGCAGGTGTATAAGCGACAGCCGGCTTATGTATGAAGTTATGAGATATTCAACTCAATTTGGTCTTCCTCTGGTATTACATGAGGAAGATTGCTGCGTATCCGGAAGGGGCCTTGTAAATGAAGGGTGCTATTCAGCAATGCTGGGGCTTGATGGAATATCCAGCCTGAGTGATGATGTAATTATTGCAAGAGATATAATTCTTGCCGGCAGGAGCAGGGCAAAAATTCATATAACCCATGTAAGTACAAGGGGCGGAGTAGAAATGATAAAAAAAGCCAGAGAAGGCGGACTGGATATAACCTGTGATGTAACCCCACATCATCTGTTCTTCAATGACAGCTATCTTGCCTCCTTTAATACAAACCTTAAGGTAAAGCCCCCTATAAGAAGCGAGGAAGACAGGCTGGCCCTGATAGAAGGTGTAAAGGGGGGAGTAATTGATGCCATAGCCAGTGACCATGCTCCCCATCTTGACACTGAAAAAAATACGACCTTCAGGCTTGCTGAGTTTGGAACCATTGGACTTGAGACCTTATTTAGCGCTGCTTTCAGCAAACTGTGCAGGGAGGAAAAAATAAGTCTTCTTAAGCTTATAAGTTTGATTACCACATCACCCGCAAAAATTCTGGGTATTGATGCAGGGAAGATAGAGATGGGCAAAACTGCAAATATTGCTGTTATAGATACGGAAGCTGAAGAAGAGGTAAAAAAGGAAGATTTTGTCTCAAAAAGCAAAAACAGCGCATTTATAGGGCAGAAACTGTGGGGAAAAGTAATCTGTACCATAAGTGGCGGCGAATTAGTTTATATAAACAAATAACATATAGGGGAAGGATTATAATTTTAAAAGCAATTTTAATGTTAGAAGATGGAAAGTTATTTAAAGGTGAAAATATTGGGTGCAGCGGCGAAACAATTGGTGAAGTGGTATTTAATACATCTATGATTGGCTATCAGGAAATTTTAACCGATCCTTCTTATTGTGAGCAAATAGTTACAATGACCTATCCCCAGATTGGAAATTATGGTGTAAACAGTATAGACGTAGAATCTGATAAAATCCAAGCTAAGGGCCTGATTGTAAAAGAATGTTTTAATTACTACAGTAACTGGAGGGCAGAGGGCAGTCTCGAGGATTATCTTAAGAAGTATAATATCGTAGGTTTAGCCGGAATAGATACCAGACAATTAACCAGGCATATCAGACTTGAGGGCGCAATGAAAGGAATTATTTCAACTGAAACCAAAGCTGAAAGTGAGTTGAAAAAAAAGATTGAAGACTACCCATCGATTACTAAAAGAGACCTGGTAAAGTATGTTACTTGCGACAAACCATATATTTATAATCCTAAAAAAGGTGATTATAAGCAGTTTGTTGTGGCAGTAGATTTTGGAGTAAAAATGGGTATTCTGAAATGTCTGGATTGGGAAGGTTTTAGAATAATTATTGTACCAGCATCTACAAAACCTGAAGAAATATTAAAATATAAACCTGATGGTATTTTCCTCTCTAATGGACCCGGAGATCCCGCAGCTGTTAATTATGCAGTTACAAATATTAAAAAGCTAATTGGTAAGAAGCCTATATTTGGAATTTGCCTGGGCCATCAGCTGTTAGCTCTTGCTCTGGGAGCAAAGACTTATAAGCTAAAATTTGGCCATCATGGAGGCAATTATCCAGTTAAAAATCTTAGAACAGGAAAGATTGAAATAACATCACAGAATCATGGATTTGAAGTTGATAAAGAATCGTTAAAAGATATTGGTAATACCAGCTGTAAAATAACGCATTTGAATTTAAATGATAATACAATCGAAGGATTAGAATATGTGGATATAAATGCTTTTACTGTACAATATCATCCAGAAATAAAACCGGGTCCTCATGACTCAGGATGTGTTTTTAACAAATTTACTGAGTTAATAAAGAATTTTAATAATTAGAAATTAGGAAGAGTATTTATGCCTAAAAGAAGAGATTTAAAGAAAATTTTGCTTATAGGTTCAGGACCAATAGTCATCGGGCAGGCCTGTGAGTTTGATTATTCAGGAACCCAGGCTTGCAAGGTTTTAAAACAAGAAGGTTATAAGGTGGTACTTGTAAACAGCAATCCTGCTACAATTATGACAGATCCTGAATTTGCAGATAGAACTTATATCGAACCCTTGACACCCGAGTTTGTAGAAAAAATAATTAAAAAAGAAAGACCGGATGCGCTACTCCCGGCACTGGGAGGACAAACAGGATTGAATATGGCAGCAGCTCTGTCAAATGAAAAAGTACTGGACAAATTCGGGGTGGAACTAATAGGGGTTGATATTGACGTTATTAACAAGGCTGAGGATAGAGAACAATTTAAGGAGGCAATGGGTAACATTGGTCTACATGTTCCTCCAAGCGGATATGCACATAGTTTAAGAGAAGCTTTGAATTTCAGTAAGAAATTAAAATTTCCATTAGTAGTAAGACCCAGCTTTACACTTGGAGGAATAGGAGGGGGAGTTGCATTTAATAAAGAAGAATTTATGGAAATAGTTACAAGGGGCCTTGATCTGTCACCAAAGTCTGAAGTCCTGGTAGAGAAATCGGTTGCAGGATGGAAAGAGATTGAACTAGAGATGATGAGAGATAAAAATGATAATGTGGTTATTATATGTTCAATTGAGAATTTTGACCCGATGGGAGTACATACTGGAGATAGTATTTGTGCAGCCCCGGCTCAAACTCTCACCTATAAGGAATATCAGGATATAAGAGATGCGGGTATTAAAATAATGAGAGAAATAGGTGTTAGCGCAGGTGGATCAAATATACAATTTGCTGTTAACCCTGAAAATGGAAAAGTAGCAGTCATTGAATTGAACCCAAGAGTTTCAAGAAGCAGCGCCCTGGCTTCCAAGGCAACCGGTTATCCGATTGCAAAGATTGCAACTAAATTAGCTATAGGGTACACACTTGATGAAATTCCAAATGATATAACTAAAAAGACATCTGCCTGTTTTGAGCCTTCTATAGATTATGTAGTTGTAAAATTCCCCAGGTGGACATTTGAGAAGTTCCCGGGAACTGATCAAAGTCTTACCACCAGGATGAAATCTGTAGGTGAAGTACTGGCGATTGGGAGAACTTTTAAAGAGGCTCTTCAAAAGTCAATAAGGTCTTTAGAGATAGATAGATATGGGCTTGGGTCTGATGGGAAAGACAATATAGGAGAGGAGCTGCTGAACAGCAAGTTATCTATTCCTAATCAGGATAGAGTTTTTTATATTAAATATGCTTTTGAGAAGGGAAGAAGTGTTGAAGAAATATCAAGCTATACTAAAATAGACCCCTGGTTTTTATTTAATATTAAGCAACTGGTGGATTTTGAAAAAGGTTTTAAGTGCGAAGATATTAAAGATATAACAAAGGAAAAGTTGTTTGAAGCAAAAAAACTTGGTTATTCTGATGTTCAGATCGCATATTTGTGTAACACACATGAGAATAAAGTCAGAGCTCTAAGAAGTAAATACAATATTAAAACGACTTTTAAAACGGTGGATACCTGTGCTGGAGAATTTGAAGCGTACACGCCTTATTATTATTCTACATATGAATCTGAAAATGAGGTGGTATCTTCTAATAAAGAAAAAATTATTATACTGGGTAGTGGGCCAAATAGAATTGGACAGGGCATAGAGTTTGATTATTGCTGTGTTCATGCATCTTTTGCATTACGTGAAAATGGATATGAAGCCATTATGATAAACTGCAATCCTGAAACAGTAAGTACTGATTATGACACCTCAGACCGGTTGTATTTTGAGCCTTTAACTTTTGAGGATGTTTTAAATATTGTAGAAGCGGAAAAACCTTATGGAGTTATAGTGCAGTTTGGGGGGCAGACTCCTCTTAAACTTGCCCTTAGGCTACAAAAGGCGGGCGTAAACATCTTAGGAACTTCGCCTGACAGTATTGACCTTGCCGAGGACCGGAAAAGATTTGGTTTAATGCTTAAGAAACTTAATATTCCCCAGGCTGAAAACGGGACCGCCATGGATGTGGATAAGGCAAAAAAGATAGCCAAAAAAATAGGCTATCCGGTACTGGTAAGGCCTTCTTATGTGTTGGGCGGAAGGGCTATGAACATTGTCTATACTGAAGAAAGCCTTATTGATTATGTAAAGGATGCTACGATGGTATCCAATGAGAGGCCAATACTGATTGATAAATTTTTAGAGCGGGCAATAGAAGTTGATGTTGATGCTGTTTATGATGGAGAAGATATTTTCATTGGTGGGATTATGGAACATATAGAGGAAGCGGGGATCCATTCGGGTGATAGTGCATGTGTGATACCACCTTTTACCTTAAGCAAAAAGATAATAGAAGTTATTAAAAATTACACTTACAGGATGGCAAAAGAGCTCAAGGTAGTCGGGCTTATGAATATTCAGTATGCCATAAAAGACTCTACCGTTTATGTACTGGAAGCCAACCCCAGAGCTTCACGAACAGTTCCTTTTGTAAGCAAATCAATAAATGTCCCTCTGGCAAAGATAGCGACTCTGGTAATGACCGGCAGGAAGTTAAAAAATCTTGATTTTAAGAGAGTTGATCCCACATCACTTGATTATTTTAGTATCAAAGAAGCAGTGCTGCCTTTTAACAGATTCCCGGGTGTGGATACTATACTTGGTCCTGAGATGAAATCCACAGGTGAGGTAATGGGTATAGACAGCAGTTTTGGAATTGCCTTTGCCAAAACCCAGATTTCCACCAATCAGGTCTTTCCTACTTCAGGGTCGGTGTTTATAAGTGTAAATGATGAGGATAAGGATGCCATAATAGATATAGCCAAAAAATTATCCCAGCTTGGCTTTAATATAATTTCTACCAGGGGAACCGGGGATACGCTGGAAGAAAAAGGGATAAAATGCCATAAAGTTTTAAAGATTAGAGAAGGAAGGCCCAATGTTCTGGATATGGTAAAAAACGGGGAAATTGACCTTATTATAAATACCCCTGAGGGCAGAATTGCCAGAAGTGACGGGTATTATCTGAGGACTGCAGCTGTCCGTCATAATGTGCCTTCCATTACCACCATATCAGGAGCTTCGGCTGTGGTGCAGGGGATACAGGAGATAAAATACAACTCTAAAGTAAAAGTTAAACCTATACAGGAATACTGATGGAATTGCTAAGCGGGGAAATACTCTCCAATGAAAAATATAGTGATAATCTTTATAAGATGGAGATTTTTTCGCCATATATATGTAAGAATGCTACAGCAGGCCAGTTTATTAATGTGAAATGCTCACCTGAAAGCGTTCTTGACCCTCTGCTTAGGCGGCCATTTGGTATTTTTGATATTGAAGAAAAATTTAATGTTTTTTCCATATTGTACCGGGTAAAGGGTAGAGGCACCAAGTTTTTATCCGAACTTAAGAGGGGAGATATCCTGGATTTTGCCGGACCAATGGGAAATGGAATAGATTTAAATGGGAATGAAAATAATATACTCCTGATTGGAGGTGGTATTGGCATAGCCCCTCTGTATCTTATAGCAAAGCTTGCCGGCGGAATGAAAAAAAATGTATTTTTTGCTGCAGGATTTAAAGATAATAGTTACTTAAGATGGGAAAAAGATTTAATCGAACTTAAGATAAATCATGCTGTGCTTACCGAAGATGGTTCCTGGGGAGAGAAAGGCCTGGTTTCAGATTATGTTTGGAATAATATAAGGTCATTTAAAAATTTTGATATTTATTGCTGCGGGCCGAGAGATATGCTTAAAACTCTGCAGAATATTTATAAGGATAGAAATAATAAAGTGACCGCACTTCTTGATGAAAGAATGGCCTGCGGGGTAGGAGTTTGTTCTGGATGCGTGGTAAAGTTAAGAAAAGGCAAAAGGGGTTTTTCCTACAAGAAGGTTTGTAAGGATGGGCCTGCATTTAATCTGGGGGAGGTAATATTTGACTGAGCAGAACAGCTTATTTTCATATGAAACGGATACTATAGGAAATGAATCCAGCCTGTCAGTAAGGCTGGGAAGAATAAAACTGGATAATCCGGTAATAGCATGTTCTGGCACTTTCGCTTATGGGGTGGAATACAGCCAGTTTTATAATACTGCCATACTGGGAGCGGTAACAACCAAAAGCTATTCATTAAAACCTATAAAGGGAAATCCTCCGCCCAGGATTTGCGAGACTGCCTCCGGGGTGTTAAACTCTATCGGCCTTCAAAATGATGGGATAGATATGTTTATAAAGAAGCACCTGCGCAAGGCCGAGAAATTAGGGATAAAAATTATTTTAAGTATATTCGGGCAGGATCTGGAAGAGTTCAGGAAAGTGGCATCCAGGGCTGCAGATGTTAAGGAAAGAATTATTGCGGTAGAGCTTAATCTCTCCTGTCCAAATGTTAAAAAGGGAGGAATGGCCTTTAGTGCTATGCCTGACGAAGTTGAAAAGATAGTAAGTTCAACAGTAAGTATTTTAAATATCCCGGTTATAGCCAAGCTCAGTCCTAATTATCAGAATCTGGTTGAAGCAGCTATGGCGGCAAAAAAAGGAGGAGCGGAAGCATTATCAGTAATCAATACTGTAGTAGGTATGGCTGTAGATATAGAAACATTCAGACCCAGATTAGGCAATGTCCTTGGAGGTCTTTCAGGTCCGGCAGTAAAGCCAATTGCTCTGGCAAAGGTTTATTCTCTGACCAGAGAAAAAATCCTCCCTGTTATTGGAATGGGCGGCATTTTTAGCTGGCAGGATGCTCTGGAATTTCTGTTGGTAGGTGCCAGTGCGGTAGGGGTTGGTACTGCAAATTTCATACAGTATGATGTGGGGAAAAAGATAATAGAAGGTTTAAGGAGCTACCTTAAGGAGAAAAAAATTTATAATATTAATGAATTAATAGGAAGGCTTAGAACTTGAAAGATAAAAAATTATCCTTAAGAGACAGATTGATTGTAAGTGTGGATAAAAATAAAAAAAGTGATGTTGTAAATATGTGCAGGAAAATTTCCGGCAAAGTATCAACTTTAAAATTAGGTCTGGAACTGATATATGGTGTTGGGCTGGAGGTAATTGATACAGTAAAGAGTTTTGGTTATAAGGTAATGCTTGACGCAAAGCTTTTTGATATACCCAATACAGTAAAGAGTGCTGCGGAAGCTATTGGAGGCCTTGGTGTCAGCGCAGTGACCATACATACGCTGGGAGGCAGGCAAATGCTCGAGCAGGCAAGGGAAATATTGGAAAAGCAATCAGAATCAAGAGCTAAATTCAGGCCGCTTCTCTTCGGGGTTACCATTCTTACCAGCCTGGATGATAAGGATCTTAAGGCTTTAGGCTTCAGGGGGGATTTCATGTATTCTGTTTTAAATTTAGCCGGTGTTGCTATAGATGCAGGGACAGATGGAATAATATGCTCACCAAATGAAGTTGAGGCAATAAGGAAAAAATTTGGCACTGGTTTTTATATTGCCACTCCCGGGATCAGACTTCCGGAAGACGCAGCTGGAGACCAAAAGAGGATAAACACTCCCGAAGAGGCGATGTCCAGAGGGGCAGACTTTTTAATTGTAGGCCGTTCGATAACAACCAGGGAAGATGTAGGTGGCACTATAGATTTATATCTGGAAAAAATAGAAAGGGCACTGGGTCATGCTTAAAGTAGTAAGTCAGGTTGAAGGATTGGATATATATAAAATATTGAAGGACACCGGTTCCATAATGGAAGGTCATTTTAAATTAAGCTCCGGGTATCACAGTAAGTACTATCTTCAGTGCGCCAGACTGCTCCAGTATCCGGATATTACCTACAGGCTTGCCCGGAAAGCTTTATATGTGGTCAGCAAAGATATTGATATAAAAAATATTAATGCTGTAGTGTCACCGGCTATGGGAGGTATTCTGTGGGGTTATATGATTGCTTACGCGGCAGGCTGCCGGATGATATTTACTGAAAGAAAAGCTGAAAGTGTGGAATTAAGACGTGGATTCGAGATAGAATCTGGCCAGGAAATTATGGTGGCAGAAGATGTTATTACCACCGGTGGATCGGTAAAGGAAGTAATAGAAATATGCAAGAAAAAAGGTGCCCATATAAAAGCGGTAATGAGCATAGTTGACCGTTCAGCAGGTTTGGAATTTGGTTGTCCATATTATTATTTAATTAAGCTTGGTATTGAAAAATATCAGCCTTCCGAATGCAAACTTTGCAGGGGAAATCTACCTCTGGTGTACCCTGGCAGTAAGAAGAAAAATGCAGGCAACTGATGAAAAAATGTTGATATTAAGTATATATACTTGTATACTCTAATGTATCTAATTTTATTTTAATAAAGACAGCTCTATGGTTTTAAAAAAATTAAGCGACAAAGACAGAAAAAAGGGCCTGGAGAAAGCCCGGCAGGTAAGAAAAAAGAGAGCTGAAATCAAGGGTTTGCTAAAAAAAGGTAAGCTTGATATACGGTCACTTTTTAAAGATGGTAAGCTCTTTAAAAATTATGTAATAAATATGAAGGTTATAAATCTAGTAAGTGCACTTCCTGGAAATGGAAGAGTTAATGCTCTGAAAATTTTAAAGGATTTAAAAATAAGCCCTAGTAAAAAAGTTGGCGGGCTGGGTAATAATCAGAAAAAAAGTTTTTACAAGTTTTTTAACATAGCTTAGGCTGATAAGTTTTCAATATTTTATGACAGGCAGAGGAAAATTATTTATTGTCTCCGGCCCCTCGGGTTCGGGAAAAAGTAGCCTGATTAATGATATAGTAAAAGAATCGGACAATTTTGTCAGATCCATCTCAGTTACCACCAGGCCGAAAAGAGAAGATGAAACTAGCGGCAGGCAGTATCATTTTATAAGTAAGGATGAATTTGAGGAACTTATAGAAAAAGATATGCTGCTTGAATGGGCAACCTATGCTGGTTATCTATACGGCACTCCCAAAGAATTTGTAATAGAAAAATTAAGTAAAGATAAAAATGTAATTCTGGTAATTGAGGTCCAGGGCGCCATGCAGGTTATAAAAAAAATAAAAGATACCTATTTAATCTTTATTACCACTTCTTCATTTAAGGAGCTGGAAGAGAGAATCAAAAAAAGGAGAGCCGACAGTCTGGAAGAAACGAATAAAAGGTTGGAAATTGCAAAAAGTGAACTGAATTATAAGAAATATTATGATTGCATAATTGTAAATGATAATTATAATGAGGCTTTGTTTAATTTAAAGAAAGTTCTAGATTATCAAAAAGGAAGGAGACGACATAAATGAAAGTGCAGTATGTTGATGAATATAGAGAGAATACAGACAGCAAATACAAACTATGTATATTGGTGGCTAAAAGAGCCAGAGAACTGGGAGAGTATCTTTCTGCGCAAAAAAATATGGAAAGAATAAGTGTGGTAAAACCACTGGTTGATGTAGAATCACGTGATCCACTGGAAATTGCCTTTAATGAAATAAAAGAAGGAAAAATAATTTACAAAAAGAAAAAGGAACCTATATAATTTTGGTTTTAAATAAATCAGTATTTTTAAAAAAAAAGATAGTTCTGGGAATTACTGCGTCTATTGCAGCTTTTAAGGCGGCTTCAATTTGCAGCAGGCTGGCTGGTATGGGCGCTGATGTAGTTCCTGTAATGACTCCTAATGCTCTAAATTTTATAACCCCCATTACTTTCAGCTCAATCTCCGGAAATAAAACTATTGTGGAGCAGTTTGCAAACGAGAAGAAAATTTACCATATCTCACTTTCTCATAGTGCGGATATTTTTTTGATTGCGCCGGCTTCAGCTGATACCATTTCAAAATTATCTTATGGAATTTGTGATAATTTCCTGACCACTTCAGCGGTTTCTGCTACCTGCCCTGTTCTGATTGCGCCGGCTATGAACGAAAGTATGTATCTTGACCCAATAATTCAGAAAAATATTATGCGGCTGGGAAAGTCAGGAAAATATTTTTTCATAGGGCCAAAGAGTGGCAATCTGGCCTGTGGCGAGAAAGGTCTGGGAAGACTGGAAGATGAAGATATCATAATTGAAAAACTGGGAGAGCTTCTTAATTATAGTTCTGATCTTAAAGGGAAAAAAGTTGTAATTACAGCCGGCGGCACCAGGGAGTTTATTGATTCTGTAAGATATATATCCAACAGGTCCAGTGGGAAAATGGGTTATGCTCTGGCTGAAGAAGCTTATTTCAGAGGTGCTGAAAAGATACTCCTTATAAGCACCATAAGGAGCCAGCCGCAGCCATACGGCGTAGATGTCAAATATGTTGAAGATACAAGCGGGATGAAGAAGGTGCTGGATAAGTATTATAGCACCAATGATGTTGCTATAATGGCAGCTGCTGTAAGTGATATAATCCCGCTTAAAAAATATAATTTTAAGTTAAAGAAAAAAAATGATATATTATCCAGAATTAGTTTTAAAGAAAATGAAAATATCCTCAAATATTTAGCTAAAGAAAAGAAAAAGAATCAGTATCTGGTTGGTTTTGCTGCTGAAAGTGGTTATAATTCCAGAGATGTTTTAGAAAAGATTAAGGATAAAAATATTGATATGATTGTTGCCAATGATATCTCCAGAGAGGATATAGGAATTGGAAGCGATTATAATGAAGTTGATATAGTAAGACAGGATGGGGCTGTAAAGAAATTAGCCAGGGATAAGAAAAGGATTATTGCCAGAGGAATCTGGGATGAAATTGTAAAAAGTTTAAAGGAGCGGTAAAAGTTTTGATAGGAGGAATAATGACAAGGAAAAGGGATTTCTTATTTACTTCGGAATCAGTTACTGAAGGTCACCCGGACAAGATGGCTGATCAAATTTCAGATGCAATTCTTGATGCTATGATAGCTGATGATCCCAAATGCAGGACTGCCATAGAGACGTTGCTTAAAACAGGAATTGTAATAGTGGCAGGTGAAGTTACTACTTCTACTTATGTAGAAATTCCTGATATTGTTAGAGAAGTTATTAAAAATATTGGCTACACCAGGGCAAAATATGGTTTTGATTATGAGACCTGCGGTGTTATGTCTTCTATTGGAAAGCAGTCACCTAATATCGCCCAGGGTGTGAATAAAGCTTATGAGGCCAGAGTAGGAAATGGATATGAAAATGAATTTGATACTCAGGGTGCTGGAGACCAGGGAATGATGTTCGGTTATGCGTGCAATGAAACTGAGGAGTTTATGCCCCTTCCTATCCAGTTGGCTCACAGGCTGTCTCACCGGTTATCTGAAGTTAGAAAGGCAGGGATACTGCCATACTTGCGGCCTGATGGTAAAACGCAGGTAACGGTAAGGTATGAAAATGACAGGCCGGTTTCAGTTGAAACCATTGTAATAGCTTCTCAACATGCTCCCAATATTGATATAGAAACACAAATAACACCGGATATCAAAGAATTTGTAATAAAACCAATTGTTCCTCAGGAGTATTTAAGCAAGGATTTAAAGTTATTTGTAAATCCAACCGGGGAATTTACTCTTGGCGGTCCCATGGGTGATACGGGAGTTACCGGGAGAAAAATAATTATAGATACCTATGGTGGAATGGCAAGACATGGCGGAGGGTGTTTTTCAGGAAAAGATCCTTCTAAAGTTGATAGATCAGCTACCTACGCGGTAAGATATGTTGCCAAAAATCTGGTGGCAAGCGGAGCTGCTAGCAGGCTTGAAATAGAAGTAGCTTATGCCATTGGTGTATCGCACCCGGTATCAGTTATGGTAGAAACATTTGGCACTGAAAAAGTGGATGTTAAAAAAATTGAAAAGGCAGTAAAAGAAATATTTGACCTAAGACCGGCAGCGATTATTAAAAACTTGAATTTACTCAGGCCAATTTATAGAAAGACTGCTGCTTACGGGCATTTTGGGAGACGTGACAGAGATTTCACCTGGGAAAAACTGGATAAAGTTGATGAAATTAAAAGTTTTCTGGGTCTTAAATAATTATTGTGTTTTAAATGAGTAGAAATAAAAAATATGCAGAGGTTTATATAGATATAAAAGCCTTTGATATTGATCATGCTTTTGACTACAGGATACCACCGCATTTATCTTCCGATATTGATACTGGCAGAATTGTTCAGGTTCCCTTTAAAAATAGAGTTGAAGTTGGCTACATTGTAAAAATTAAAGATAAGTCAGAACTTAAAGACAGGGAAATAAAAGATATTTTAAAAGTAGTAGAAAAGAGGTCTGTTTTTAACCCGGAGAGACTTGAGCTTATTCATTGGATTAGCCAGTATTATATTCAACCGCTGGGAAGTGTAATTAAGTTTTTCCTGCCCCCCGGGGGAAAGTATAGGCAGTCGATTACCAGTCTCAGGGTTTCCGGTGTTCAATTAAAATTCAAGGATTACATAACTTTAAACAGGACTGGATATGATCTGATAAAAGATAAGATAAACTGGAAAAGAAATTCCTCACAGAAAAAAATAATTGATTATTTGGTTTTACACGGTGAAGTTTTAAAAGAAAAACTTATAAAAGATACCGGTTCAGGCTATTCGAGTCTGGCCAGTCTTGCAGATAAAAATATTATATCCATAGTAAAAAAAAGACAAAAAAGGGATTTTAGGTACGAATACCAGCCTGATAAGGAATTAAAGAAAAAAAAGGTAATTTTAAATCTCTATCAAAAAAATGCCCTGTATAGTATAGATGATGCCATACAGAAAAACATTTTTCACAAGTTTCTGATCGAAGGCGTAACCGCCAGCGGAAAGACTGATATTTATATAGCTGTATGCAGGAAAGTTATAGAGAAGAAAAAAAGGGCACTTATTCTTACCCCTGAAATTTCCTTAATTCCCCAGCTGTTTTCAAGATTTGAATCTGAGTTGGGGTCCAGAGTCTGTGTGTATCATTCTAATATGAATGAGGCGGAAAGATATGAAAGATGGCTTGATATATGGGAAAATGAGTTTGACGTAATAATAGGAACAAGATCTTCAATTTTTACTCCTATAGGTAAACTGGGCGTGATAATACTGGATGAAGAGCATGACCCATCCTATAAGGAAGGAACAAGAGTCAGATATAATACCCAGGATGTGGCAATAAAACTGGGGGAAATACTGAATATCCCTGTGGTTATGGGGAGTGCGACTCCCAGTATTGTTACTAGGTACAAAGCAGAAAACGAAAATGATTTTACATTGCTAGAGATTCCAGTTAAAGCCCAGAGCAGCAGTCCGCTGGAGTTACAAGTAGTTGACTTAAAAAAAATAGACCGCTTGAAAGAAGATACAGCTATAACCGGTAAATTATTCACTGCAATTAAAGGGGAATTAGAAAAAAATAATAAGATAATTATATTTTTAAATAGAAGGGGATACAGTAATTTTGTAATATGCAATAAATGCGGCAGTGTGCCTAAATGTTCCGCCTGTGACCTTTCCTATAATTACCACAGCGATCGCAGGAAACTGGTATGCCACCATTGCGGGAGGGAGCAAAATTATACTGGAATGTGCCCTGTTTGCGGCGCAGATAATATCTTTTTATGTGGTACTGGAATTCAGAGGGTGCAGTCCAAGCTTAAGATGAGATTTAAAAACACACCCATACTTAGAATGGATTCGGATATAACTGTAAAGAAGAAGTCACACCAGGAAATACTAAACAAGTTTATTTCTCCTGGCGGGTCAATCCTTATAGGTACCCAGATGGTAGCCAAGGGACTGGATATTGAAGATGTAACTCTGGTAGGAGTGGTCAGTTGTGATAGTATGCTTGGGCTTCCTGATTATCATATGAATGAAAGAGTTTATCAGCTTATCACTCAGGTATCGGGAAGAGCGGGCAGGAAGAGAAAGAAGGGCAGGGTAATAATCCAGACCTATAATCCCCAGAGTAGTGTTATGAAAAATATACTGGCCAGCGATTATGAATCATTTTACGACCAGGAGCTGGCTAGCAGAAAGGAGCTTTGTTATCCTCCTTTTTCCAATCTAATAAATATTATAATTTCAGGGAAAGAAGAAAATAGGGTAAAGAAAGATATAAAAGAATTATTTGCAGAAATAAGCAAAGATATCAGAAATGGTAGTAGCATACTGGGACCTGCCCCTGCTCCTTTTTATAAAATAAATTTATTTTATAGATGGCATATAATAATAAAGTCTAAAAATATGGGGTATTCAAATAAGATATTGTCTGAGATATTAAAGAGATTTAAAAAATTTGATAAAAATAAAATAATTATTGATGTAGATCCGGTGTGGATATTGTAAATTTGTGAAAGGTACAAGATGGCAGTTAAAAAAATTAGAAAAATTGGGGATCCGTCCTTAAGAGAGAAAAGCAAAAATGTGGGAAAAATAGACAGAAAGCTCCTGGGGCTGGTCAATGATATGATCGATACATTAAATAACGAGGGTGGGGTAGGCCTGTCCGCTCCCCAAATAGGGATAACCAGAAGAGTAATTATTGTTAATTTTGACGATAAGATTCGGACATTTATAAATCCGGTGATTGAAGTTCTGGACGATAAAAAAATAGAGAGTGATGAAGGCTGCCTGAGCATATATTCCATAAAGGGTTTCTGCGTTAAAAGATTTCCCAGGGTTAAAGTAAAGGCAAAAGATCTGGGAGGTAATGATATTACACTGGTAGCGGAAGATTTGCTTGCAAGAATATTTCAGCATGAGATTGACCATCTTAACGGGATATTGTATATAGACCATCTTGACCGCAAATCAAAAAGAGAGCTGCTCTCTAAGATTAATGAGATAAAGTTAAATATTTAGAACAAAAGGAGACTTTAATTGAAAATATTGTTTTTCGGCTCTTCAGAAATCTCAGTTCCTTTTCTGGAAGAAATCTATAAATCCCGGCATAGTATAACCTCGGTTGTAACTATTACCGATAAGCCGGCAGGAAGAGGAAGAAGAAATACTCCCAATATAGTAAAGAAAAGAGCCATTGAACTGGGGATTGACTTTATACAGATTGAAAAGTTTGACCATAGTTTTTTTGATAAATTTGCAGAGCTAGAATTTGATGGGGTGGTGGTAGTTTCTTTTGGTAAGATACTTCCCGGTAAGATATTTAAACTTACTACTGCCAGGTGGTTGAATGTGCACCCATCACTGCTGCCCAGATATAGAGGCCCCACACCTATTATAAGCGCCCTTTTAAATGGTGATAGAGTAAGTGGGGTGAGTATAATCGAGGTAGTACCTGAAGTGGACGCCGGTGGTATATATGCGCAGGTAAAGTTTGGAGTGGAAGAAGATGATAATAGGGACAGTCTAGAGCAAAAATCAATAAAATTTGGAAAATCCCTTCTGATGACAGTACTTGACCTTATAGAAAATGAAAATCTAAACTCCTACCCACAGGATGAGGAAAGTGTAATCTATAGTCATAAGATTACAAAGGAAGACTTAAAAATTAACTGGGATAGCAGCGCAGCGGAAATAGTCAACAAAATCAGAGCTTTCAGCTCAAGACCAGGCGCTTATTGTCTATGGAAAGGCTTAAGGATTAAAATCCTTAAAGCAAGTGTCCCGGGCGGAACTGCGAGTAATGCATACCTGGATAAACTTAAGTTTGATGAAAATGAGAAAAATGGACTTGTAGTGGAAGCTGATAAAAAAACAGGTATTTTAATTAAGTGTAATAAAAATGAAATGGTAAAAATTGAAAAACTGCAGCCCCAGGGTAGAAAAGTAATATCTTCAGCGGATTTTATTAATGGATATAGACTGGAAGCGGGTGAGAATTTTGAGTGAAAAAAGCAGCAGCGCCAATCCCCGCAGAATTACTCTCCTTATATTGAATGAATATTTCAAGAAAAAAAAATCTCTAAAGGACATAATAAACTTTTATTTTAAAAATTACAGGCTATCCGGACTTGATAAGCGCTTTATTTTCAATATAGTCAAGGGCACAGTAAGATATTATCTAAAAATTGATTTTTTACTCTCTTTTTTTTCAGATAAAAAAATAAAGGATATTGACTTTATGGTGCTTAATATTCTCCGTATGGGAATTTTCCAGTTCATGTATATGGATAAGGTTCCATCTTATTCAATAGTAAATGAAAGTGTGGAATTGGCCAAGAAAAATGTAACTTTATCTTCTTCTAAATTTGTGAATGCAGTACTGCGCAAAGTCAATTCAGTTCCAAACATAGATTCATTTGCAAAAGATAAGATCGATAGGTTGGTGGAAGATGAGGTTGATAAAATCAGTATAAATTACTCTTATCCGGGGTGGCTGGTAAAATACTGGTTTGACTGGTACGGGAAAGAAAAGACAATTTTAATCTGTCAGTCACTGAATGAGAATCCACATATTTACCTGAGGTTTAATAAAAATAAAGTTACAATAGATGAGCTGACAAGGGAAATGGATGTAATATCAGTTGATTTTGGTCAATTACCCACGGGTATCTCAGGAATGCTTGATGGTATAATTGAGGTTTCCAGTGTCCAGGATATTACTAAAACCGAGATTTACAGAAAAGGTCTGGTTTCAGTTCAGGATCTCTCGTCGCAGATAGCAGTAAGCTACTTTATAAATCCCCAGGAAGGTGAGAAAGTACTGGATGTATGCGCTGCGCCAGGCGGCAAGACTGCCTATATTGCAGAGCTGGTGAAAAATGAGGGTGAAGTGGTATCGGTTGATATAAGCAAAAACAGACTGGAGATGTTAAAAGATAATTTAGACCGCTTAAATATAATGAATGCAAGGATTATAGAAGCAGATGCAGCCAAACCTGATTTTTTAGATAGAAGAATGGATATTTTAATCAGTAAAGGTTCGGAATGCCGCACTAAAGCTTCAAATAAAGAAGGTTTAAAAAACATTGCCGGATATTTTGATAAGATTTTAATAGACGCTCCATGCAGTGCTTTTGGAACCATTTCTAAAAATCCGGACGCAAAATACAATAAGGTGATGGACGACATTATCCGCCTTTCTAATATGTCTTACAGGATAATGGTAAATTGTGACAGGTATCTAAAAGTGGGGGGAAAGATTGTTTTTTATACCTGCACTCTATCGCCTGTAGAAAATCAGCAGGTAATAGACAGGTTTTTAGAGGAGTTTAAAGATAAGTACAGAATAGAAAGATCAAGCATTTCTGATAAGTTGATGTCATTTTCAGGTCAACCAAAAAATGATATCTGCTTAGGGAAGGAAGCCTGCCTGGAAATAATGCCCTATTATTTTGGGAGTGAAGCAGGCTTTGTCTGCAGCCTTTTAAAGAATTTATAAAATTATTGTGAATTGAGTAGTCTAAAAGGATTCTAAAATGATTCAACCTCTATATAATATTGACAATGTCCCATAATATGTTAACATTAAATATACAATTATAAATTAATAAAAAGATTAACATGGATACAAAAAAAAGGACACACGTTGTAGTACCAGAAGAATTAGTAGAAGAGATAGACAGGCTTTCAGGTAAAAGAAAGCGTAGCTGGTTTATAACCCAAGCTGTAAAAAAAGAGATACAGCGCTTGAACTTTCTTAAAGCGATAAAGGAAACAGCCGGTGCTTGGAATGATAAAGATCATCCTGAATTTAAAAGAGGAGTTGGTAGCTGGGTAAGAAGCCTTCGAGAGGAAGATGAAAAGAGACTGAAGGAAATAATGTAATGGCTGAATATTTATTGGATACGACTACAATAATTGACCATTTACGTGGTGATAAAAGAGTAAACTCTTATCTTGAAGAGATTGGCACAAGGGGTGACGTTGCAGGCTGCTGCTGTATAAATATTACCGAAACTTATACCGGAATGAAAGAAAAAGAAAAAGAAAAAACAGATAAATTTATTGAAAGCCTTTATTACTTTGAAGTGACTAGTGATATCGCTAAGTTGGCGGGCAGATTAAAGCAAAAGTATGTAAAAAAAGGTAAGATATTAGCTACTACTGATGTAATTATTGCAGCTACAGCTATAGCATACGGTTTAACACTGATCACAAAAAATGTAAAACATTATCCCTCCCCCGAGTTAGAAGTTAAAGAAATTTAACTATATATTATTTTTTAAGGTGAGGTAACTTACCAAACTCACACTATTTTTTTAACCTTACCTGATTTCAGGCAGCTGGTGCAGATGTTTATGGTTTTAATCTTGCCTTTATATTCAACCTTTGCCTTTTGGATATTGGCTTTAAACGTTCTTCTGGTCTTTCTGTGCGAATGGCTTACAGTATTTCCAAAAGTTGTCTTTTTATCACAAATTTCACATACTCCGGACATTTTTTCTCCTGTATAATTAAAAAAATATATTTTATGGTTTTACAGCATAAGCCCAGTACTATTTAATTATGAATAATGAATCATAAGCAATTAAAACTGGACCAGGTAGGAATATTAGCATTTTATTATTCAATTTTCAAGGTAAATGTTTGACATTTGTTGTTATTCTGCGATATTGTCACCTCCAAGTTATTCAGGGAAAATGTCACCTATGAATACAAGAGAGGAAACATATCACATGACAAAAAGAGAGATGAAAAGACTTATAGTGATAACAAAGCTAATAGAGAGGATAGTATCTTTAAAAGAAGCTTCTAAAGTTTTAGAGTTGTCTACCAGGCAGGTTTTAAGGATTAAGAAGGGAGTGATAAAAATAGGTAAATAGATAAACGAGTGAAAATAAACAGATGATAATGAGGCAGCAAAACGAAAAATAAATAAGCAGCACTTTACGCTGTAAAAAAGGAATTCAGGGTAAAGTGGGAGCCTGAAACAATAAAGAAACAATTTTTAATTTAAAAAGTCTTAATAATAGGTGTAAAAATAAATTAAAATATTTAAATTATAAAGTTAAATAGGTCAATTTTATTTAGAAACAAAAAAATTTTAATATAATATGATAGAATATTTAATTGAATATTTATAATTTTAAAACTGGAATAAATATGACAATGCTTTATGAAATAAATAACCAGGATTTAAAAAAAGTTATTGATATAATACTGGAAAAATTTAAGGAAAGCGAAGAAAAAATTAATGATTTAAATGTGTTTCCTGTTCCGGACGGAGATACCGGTACCAATATGCTGTTGACTTTAAAGGCGATAAAAGAAGAGCTTTTAAAGCTTAAGAATTTTTCTGTAAAAAGTGTTCTGGAGAAAGCTTCATTTGGAGCGTTAATGGGGGCAAGAGGAAATTCTGGTGTAATATTCTCTCAGATACTTAAAGGTTTTTTCGATATAATAATAAAAAGTGATAGTTTAAATCTGGATGTAATTAAAGAAGCGTTAAGATCATCCAGAGATATGGCCTATGATTCTGTGCAGGATCCGACTGAAGGAACCATGCTTACTACTATGAAGGATATTTACAAGCTTGTTGAAAATTTAGACATTAATACTGATAAAATAAAACTGGTGGAGCTTCTGGATAGAATTATTTCCGAAACTGAAAAATCTGTTGAAAGAACTACTTTTCTCCTGCCGGTGCTAAAGAAAGCTGGCGTAGTAGATGCTGGTGCACAGGGTATTTTAGATATTTTGATTGGAGCCAGAAAGGCTTTAATAGAGATTAATAGCATAAATGGCAGCATGGAGAGAGAGTTAAGTATAGCTGGAAGTGTATCTCCTGCATCTGGAAGCAGTAAAAATAATAAATCAAGGAGTAATAGTCTAGATAGAGAACCTAAAGCATATGTTCCGCAAGCTGAGGGTAAAAGATTAAAAGAAGTAAAAATGGGTTATGAGATTAAATATACTTATTGTACTGAATTTATGATAAAAGGCAGCGGGATAAATATAGAAAGATTAAGGGAAAGAATTGAAAGTTTCGGCGATAGCACGATGGTGGTCGGAAATGAAAATCTTGTAAAAATACATGTGCACACAAACCATCCCCAAAAAGTTCTTAAAAGAGCATTAAGAGAAGGTACTCTTCATGAAATTCAAATTAATAATATGGAAGATCAGAGGAAAGAAGCAGTAGGAGAAGCAGAACCAGTAGAAGAAAAGATGGAGGAAAGAAGGGCTCTGATAGTGGTGGCTAATGGCGATGGACTGGAAGAGATATTTAAAAGTATTGGTGCGGATATTATTGTAAGCGGGGGACAGAGTATGAATCCATCAACCTATGATATAGTAAAGGCCATAAACAGCGCCGAGGCTGACGAGGTTATTATATTTCCAAATAATAAAAATATTATACTTACTGCAAATCAGGCAAAAAAAATTGCCAGGAATAAGAGTGTTTATATAATACCTACCAAAAACATTCCGGCTGGAATATCGGCAATCCTGAGCTATAATCCTGATTCAGGCATGGAAGAAAACAGGCATAATATGGAGGAAGTAGCCAAAAAGACCAAGAACGGGGAAATAACACAGGCAGTGAGGAATGCAAATCTTATGGTTGGCGAAATAAAGAAGGGTGAATATATTGGTTTATCTGATGGCAAAGTAAGAGTAATCTCGGATGATGTTGTGGATGCCACTATAGACCTGGTAAGAGATATTGCAAGTTCTACTGAAGAGGTTATTACCTTTTATACCGGGAAAGATGCCATACCTGAAGATAATGAGACCATTAAAAAAAAGCTTAAAAAATATTTTCCTAAAATGGATATAGAAATGCATAAGGGGGGACAACCCTTATATCCTTATATATTTTCAATAGAATGATTGCGCTAGATGGTGATGAGCTATTAGAATTATTTCTGGTAAATTCAGGGGTAAAAAACTAAAACCTCCTTCGGATTATAAAATTAGGCCCACTTTAGACAGTGTAAAAGAAAGTATTTTTAATGTTATTGGTGATAGAATAGTGGGGTCAAATGTTTTGGACCTGTTTTCAGGAACAGGCTCGCTGGGAATAGAATCTTTGAGCAGGAATTGTAACCTGGTATATTTTGTAGATAAAAGCTTACAGTCAATTAATCTCATAAAATATAATACTGAGTGTTTAAAAGATGACAGTAAAAAGTATAAAATAATTAGAAGTGATGTTTTTGAATTTTTAAAGTTTTATGAAGGTTTGAAGTGGGATATAATCTTTTTAGACCCACCATATGAAATTAAAAGTGGTATAATGAAAAAAATATTCGATATTTTATCAGAAAAAAAAATTACCAGAGCTGATACCCTGATAATATATGAATATTTTTTTAAAAAGGATGCAAGTGAGGAAATAAAAAATTTGAGAAAAATTAAAGAATCACATTTTGGAGATAAAAAAGTAATTTATCTCTCTCCTTATCAAATTTAAGAGATTGGATTGTTTTATGGAAAAGATAGCACTATGCCCGGGAACTTATGATCCTATAACCGAGGGGCACAAAGATATTATTAGTAGATGTTCAAAGATTTTCTGTAAAGTAATAGTAGCCATATCAAAAAATACCAGAAAGAAACATCTTTATACTACAGAGAGAAGAGTTGATTTTACAAAGAGGGCGCTAAAAAATCTAAATAATATTGAAGTGATCACATTTGAGGGGCTGTTGGTGGATCTGGCCAAAAGAGTAAAGGCAACGGTTATAGTCAAGGGTCTCAGAGCTATATCGGATTTTGAGTATGAGTTCCAGATGGCGCAAATAAATAAAAAATTAAATCCGGAAGTAGAGACTATGTTTATGATAACTAATCCTAAATTTGCTTACCTTAGTTCCAGTGCGGTAAAAGAAGTGGCCAGGTTTAAAGGCTGTATAAAAGGTTTGGTTCCAGAGGAAATAGAAAAAGATATAATTAAAAGTTTTAATAAAAATATTTTTAATTAAAAAGAAATAGATATGGAGAATGGTATGGATGCATTTGAAATTGTGGACCGGATTGAAGAATTTCTTGATAAATGTAAGAAAATTCCATTTTCGTCCAATATAATTGTAAATGAAAATGAGATATATGACCTGTTGGATGAACTGAGGAATATACTGCCGGAAGAATTTAAACAATCCAGATGGATTGTGAAAGAAAGAGAAAATATGATAGAAGAAGCCAAAAGGTACTCTGAAAGAATAATAAAGGAGGCAAAAGAAAAGGCGGAAGTCCTGGTTAGTGAAACCGAGATACTAAAAAGTGCCAATAGAAAATCGGAGGAAATAATGTCTTCGGTAGAAGCAAGAGCAAGGACCATCAGGCTGGAAGCTGAGGATTATGCTGATGAAAAGCTGGCAAACATGGAAGCTGTATTGCATAAACTACTAAATGCAATTGAAAAAGGAAGAGAGCAATTTAGAAGTACACTGAGTTCAGGTGATAAATGACATTGATAAATAATATTTATTGAATAAATATTATTTTATGATATATTTATTTGTTTGAGTTTATTTATAACAAGTTTGTAACAAAATATTCAGCAGGAGGATATAGTATTGGGAGTTCCAAAAAGGAAAACGTCAAAATCTAGGAGAGACAAGCGTAGGACCCATGACAGGCTAAAAATGTTAAACATTGTAGATTGTCCCAGGTGTCATAGTAAAAAGATATCACACAGAGTCTGTGAAAATTGTGGCTATTACTCTGAACATGAGATAATAATATTTGAAGAAAAGGGCAAAAGAAAAGAAAGGAGAGAAACCAAAGAAGCAAGCAAATAAAAGTGAAAGTGGACTGTAGAAATAGGATTGGAGGTTTGTAATTTGAGTTTGCAAAATTTTTTTTGTCCGGATTCTGTAGCAGTAATAGGAGCTGCCAGAGAAGAAAAAAAAGTAGGCCGTATCATTTTTGATAACATAATAAATTCAGGGTATAAGGGTAAGTTATTTCCGGTAAATCTTAAAGCAGATAAGATACACGGCATTAAATGTTATCACTCAGTCCTGGATATCCCCAATGATTTGGATTTAGCGATAATAGTTATCCCGGCACAGTTTGTATCGCAGGTTTTAGAAGAGTGTTCAAAGAAAAATATGAAATGGGCTATTGTTATTTCAGCAGGATTTAAGGAAACCGGAATAGAAGGTGCAAAAAGAGAAAGACAGCTGATCGAAAAAGCAAAGGACTATGGGATAAGAATATTAGGACCTAATTGTCTGGGAATCATTGATACTGAATGCCCCATAAATGCCACTTTCTCACCCCATATGCCTCCCAGGGGTAAGATAGGTTTTATATCGCAATCGGGTGCACTGGGCACTTCTATCCTGGATTGGGCGAAAACAAATAAGATTGGAATTTCAAAATTTGTATCATTGGGTAACAAAGCCGATATTTCAGAAAACGATTTGTTTGATGACTGGGAGAATGAGAAAGATACCGAGGTTATAACAGCATACCTTGAAGGTGTAAAATATGGCAGGGAATTTATCAGGATATCTTCAAAAGTTTCTAAGAAGAAACCTATAATTGTTATAAAGTCGGGAAATACAGATGCCGGAGCCCGGGCAGTGTCATCTCATACCGGTACTCTTGCCGGTTCAGCTAAAGCTTATGATGCAGCTTTTAAGCAGGCAGGAATAATAAGGGCTAATAACACCAGGGACCTATTCAATTATGCCACAGCTTTTTCATATCAACCATTGCCTAAAGGTAAAAAAGTTGTAATAATAACAAATGCAGGTGGTCCCGGTATCATGGCTACCGATGAATGTGATAAAAGCAATATATTTCTGGCCAGTTTGGGAAAAGAAACCATAGATAGTTTGAAGGAATTTTTGCCAGAGGCGGCAAATTTTTATAATCCTGTTGATATATTGGGAGATGCGCTGGCAGATAGATACAAAAAGACACTGGAAGTGATTGTAAAGGATAGTAATGTTGATGCGGTAGTGGTGCTGCTTTCACCACAGGCTATGACTCAACCTTACAGGACAGCCAGTGCAATTGTGGAGGTAATGGAAAATAGTGGCAAAAGTATTCCGGTGCTGACAAGTTTTATGGGAGGTTCTGAAGTTAAAAAAGCAGTAAAATTTTTAGCTGAAAAAAATATTCCAAACTTTGATATTCCGGAAGAAGCAATAGATACATTGAAAGTTATGATGGAGCACACTGATTGGAAATCCAGAAAGAGCTTTCCTATTGAAGATTTTAATGTTGATAAGGGAAGAGTTAAAAAAATATTTTATCAGTGCCAGAATGAAGGCAGATTAGAGTTAGGGGAGATGGAAGCTAGAGAAATTCTGGAGGCGTATGACATAAGAATGCCCAAAGCAGAATTAGCCTGTGATATAGATGAAGCAAAAGAAATAGCAGGCAGGATTGGATATCCACTGGTGCTAAAGATTGTTTCTCCGAATATCTTACATAAAACTGATGTTGGCGGTGTTAAGATTGGAATAGATAATGAAAAAGAGCTGGAGGAAAATTATAACCAGATTCTTTTTAGCGCAAGCAAATATATGCCTGATGCCAATATACGCGGTATTCTGGTTCAGGAATTTATTAAAGATAAAAAAGAGACTATTATTGGAATGAGCGAAGACCCGCAATTTGGACCTATGATTATGTTTGGACTTGGTGGGATATATGTTGAGGCACTTAAAGATGTATCTTTTAGAATTGCCCCTTTAAGCAGGCAGGTTGCCAGAGAGATGATAGAGGAAATCAAGACTATTAAATTGCTTAAAGGCACAAGAGGTGAGGATCCTTCAGATATTGATAGTATAATTGAAATTATACTTAGAGTTTCTCAGCTGGTTACGGATTTCCCAGAAATATTAGAAATGGATATAAATCCCTTATTTGTAAAAAAACAGGGAGAAGGATCTATAGCCGGAGATGTAAGAATAAGAATAGGAGGTTAAAATGATTCCGTTATTTTTTATTTCAAATCAACCTTTTTCTGGAAAGAGTTCGATGTGTGTAGGTGTAGGAAAATTATTTACTGAAAAGGGCCTGAAAGTAGGATATATGAAACCATTGGGGACGTTGCCAACCCGGGTAGGAGGAATAAATACAGATGAAGATGCACAATATATATCAAATATACTAGACGTAAAAGAAGAACTTGAGGATATATGCCCTATTGTGTTAACCCAGCATTACACTAGAGAAGGCCTGAAAGATAAAAGTTTCTCTAAAGGGTTTGTGGATTTAATTGCTGAAGCTTACCACAGAATTCAAAAGGGCAAGGATATTGTAATTTTAGAAGGGGCAAAAAGTGTTGAGGACGGCTACTTCTTAGGGATATCTTCAGATAAAATTTGTGAAAAATTGGGCGCCAGAGTAATTATGGTAATTAAATATAGCTCTGAAATTGTAGATCAAGTTCTTTATTCAAAGGAATTTTTAGGAGATTACCTGAGTGGCGTAATCATAAATTGGATTCCAAGGAGCCAGATGAACTACCTCGAAGAATTGATAGTTCCATTCCTGACAAAAAAGGGAATAGAAGTTTTTGGATATATAGCTTCGGACAAGATGCTGTCTTCTGTAAGCATAAAGGAAATGTCTAAGCTTTTAGGCGGACAGATAATTTGCGCTGAGGACAAAGTTAATGAATTGGTGGAGACATTTATGGTTGGAGCTATGGGTCAGGAACAGGCGCTTAAATTTTTTAGAAGAAAGGCCAATAAGGCGGTTATAACCGGTGGAGACAGGGCGGATGTTCAGCTTGCAGCTCTGGAAACACCTACTAAATGTCTTATACTTACAGGTAATTTTCAGCCAAGCACTATAGTTCTGGGAAGGGCTGAAGAATTAGGAGTGCCTATGATTCTGGTTAATTTTGATACGCTTACTGCAGTGGAGAAAGTTGGAGAAATTATCGGCCGTGTAAGATTTCATGAAATTAAAAAAATAGATAAAATAGTTGAAGTGGTGAGGGAGCATATAGATATAAATAGATTGCTGGAAATTTCAAAAAAATAATTACAGCTAAAATCAATTATGGCGCAGTTTAACTCAAATAATTATTCAATAGTTATAGACGCAATGGGGGGAGATTTTGCTCCTGAAGAGATTATTAAGGGTTCTATAGAAGCCAGAGAAGCCTTTAGAGTAAAAATTAAACTGGTTGGAAATAAAGATAAGATAAAGACAGTCGCAGCATCCAGCCAGTTAAATCTTGATGGTATAGAGATTGTTCCAAGCTCCCAGGAAGTAAGTATGAACGAATCCCCATCAGAAATAATAAAGAAAAAAAGGAATTCCTCAATTTTTATAGGTTCAGAACTCGCATCCATGGGTCAGGGGAATGCTTTTCTCTCTGCTGGTAATACTGGCGCGGTAATGGCCTGCTCTCTTTTTAATATGAAAAGAATAGAAAATGTATTAAGACCTGCTATTGCAGTGGTAATACCTTTATCGAATAGGAAATTTGTATTAATCGATGCTGGAGCCAATGCTGATTGCAAACCTCAATACCTGAAGCAATTTGCTATAATGGGGAAAATTTATTCTGAGAATATTCTTGGAATAGACAATCCAAGAGTGGCTCTGGTTAATATTGGCGAGGAAGAAAAGAAAGGGAGCGAACTGGTGGTTGAAAGTTACAGATTACTTAAAAGCTATCCTAAAATTAATTTTATTGGAAATATAGAAGGCAGGGAACTGTTTGAGGGCGCAGCAGATGTGGTGGTTTGTGATGGGTTTGTAGGAAACGTAATATTGAAGTCAATTGAGGGTCTGGCAAACTTCTTTTTTGGTGAAATAAAACAAATCTTGACTTCAGGTATACTGGCTAAACTTTCAGCTTTAGGGCTCAGGAACTCTTTTACTATGATGAAGAAGAGATTTGATTATGAAGAATATGGAGGAGCGCAACTTTTAGGGTTAAACGGCCTGGTTATTATTTCTCATGGAAGCTCAAAGTCCAGAGCAATTAAAAATGCCATAAAAGTAGCCATAGAAGGTTTGAAAACAAATATAATCAGGAAGATCAATGAAGAAATTAATAATATGAATTAAAACAATAGTAACAATTAAAACAATGGTAAAAGGAGTAATAATGGAAAATTTTGACAAGCTTAAGGAGATTTTAATTGATATACTTGGTGCTAAGGAAGAAGATGTTAAAGCTGAAAGTAAATTTGTTGATGATCTGGGAGCTGACTCGCTGGATTTAGTGGAACTTATTATGGCATTTGAGGATAAATTCGGGATAGAAATAAGTGATGAAGATGCTGAAAAAATTGTTACAGTAAAGGATGCTCTGGATTATATTGATACTCATTCTAAAAAATAATTTTAAATATAGAAAAAAATTTTTATAGTTATATAAGGTGAGGAAATTTACTTAATGAACGATGAAGGTGTACTGAAGAGAAGAGTAAGGGACTGGTTAAAAAGTTTGGGAATTAATACTGCAGATTTAAAAATCTATATACAAAGTTTAACTCACAGATCTTTTGCCCATCAGATAAATATTCAATCACGGGGGAACGAACAGCTGGAGTTTTTGGGTGACAGTGTACTTTCCTTTATTATTACATCATATTTATATAAAAAATACAGCAATTTTACTGAAGGGGAAATGGCTAAAATAAGAGCAGTTTTAATCAGTAGAGCGACGCTGTTAAAAATAGCCAGAGAAATAAAAATAGACCAGCAGGTACTTTTAAGTGAAAATGAAGAGTCCTGCAAGGGAAGGATAAAAATATCTATTTTAGCTGATAGCGTAGAAGCTCTTATAGGTGCTATTTACGTTGATAAGGGAATTGATTTTACTTTTAATTGGGTCCTGAAAAGATATGAAGATAAAATTAAAGAAAATATTAAAGCCCCTGAAATTGTAGATTATAAAACTTACCTTCAGGAAGCTATTCAAGCGGATTATTCCAAACTTGCAAGATATAAACTGGTTAAATCCGAAGGTCCTGATCATAATAAATTATTTTATTCAGTGGTAATGATCGGTGATGAAATAATTGGTATGGGCGAAGGAAAAAGTAAAAAAGATTCTGAACAGGATGCTGCAAAAAATACTTTAAAGACGCTATATAATTTAAATTTATAATTTTTATTTAGGAAATTAAAGTTGTACTTAAAAAATATAACACTCCAGGGTTTTAAATCTTTCAAAAACAAAAGCCGATTATTTTTTGAGCCCGGGATCAGCGTAATTGTTGGGCCCAATGGAAGCGGTAAAAGTAATGTAGCAGATGCTATCTCCTGGGTTCTGGGCGAGCAAAGCCCGAAATCACTTCGCGGGAGCTCAATGGGAGATGTAATTTTCAAGAGTAAAAATGAAGAAATGGGAATTGCTGAAGTTTCTCTGATGTTTGATAACTCAAATAAATTATTTAATATAGAGTTCAGGGAGGTTAAATTCACCCGCAGGGTATTTATGAGAGGAGGCAGTGAGTATTTTATAAATTCTTCACCCTGCAGACTAATAGATATACAGGAGCTTACAGCAGACAGCGGGATAGGGAAGGGCTTGAATATTATTATAAATCAGGGGCAGATTAATGAAATTGCGGTGCTTAAGCCCATTGAAAGGAAAGCTATAATAGAGGATGTACTGGGAATATCAAAACATAAAAACAGGAGGGATAAATCCCTGAGTAAGCTTCAAAAAGTAAAAAATGATGTCGATAGGATAGATGATTTAATGGAAGAAATAAAAAGGACAATGGATCCTCTTGAAATTGAAGCAAAAAGAGCCCAAAAACATGCTGAAATTTTCAATTTACTCAAGGATGAGGAAATTTCTCTTTTTATTGCTCATCTTAACCACCTGAATAATGAATGGGAAAGTGAAAACGAATCTTATAGGAAAAATAAAGATGAGTTAAAAGAAATTGCAAGCAAAATTTTAAGCGCAGAAAAGGAGAAGAATGATCTTTTAAAGCTTATCGATAAAGAGCAGAGTGAGTACGAATTCTGGAAAAATAAGATTGACTGGTTTAATTCAGAAAAAAACGGGCTCGAAAGTATCATAGCTCTGATTGAAAGTAAAAAGAGTGTATTCAGCACGTTATATAATATGTTGGATCTAAAGTTTACCAGCAGTATGGAAAATATAAAGGAGCCGCAGGTCCCATTAGAGAAAGGTAGAAATGGTATTGATATATCTTCACTACAGAGAATTTCAAATGGGCTTAAAAGGATTGATGGCCTGCTCCTGAAATTTTTAGAAAATTTAAAGAAAACATTAAAAGATAAAAATATTTTTTGTTATGTTGAAAATGAAGGAAATTTAATTATAGAAGAGATAAAGAAATTATATAAGATAATTGAAACCAGCCAGCGAGGTAAAGATGAGGTAAGCAAAAAAGAATCTCAAAAAGGAAATGAGAAGAAAATCGATAATTTTAAGAAGAGACTGGACCGGATTAGAATCATAAAGAATATTTGTATGACAAACCTGGAAAGGTCCAGGAAGATTCATTCAATTACAGGTGGCTATCTATCAGTTTCAGAAGGTATAAAAAACAAACTTTACCCGGAATTTGAAAGAAGAAGCAGTTTAGTTTCAGGCAGTCAGGATAAAATAAATGAACTTGGCAGCAGATTAAACAAGCTAAGTATCTCTAGATCAAACCTGGAGAACAGTATATATAAAATCGACTTAAAGAAGGAACAAATAAAGGAAAAGGTAGAGGCTATTACAGAGAATATTGTAGATAATTATAATTTATCAATTGATTACGTATTGAAAAGTTACAATCCAAGCAGTGACACTGGACAGTCCGAAGTTAAAGTAAAAAGGTTTAAAAATGAAATAAAGAAATATGTAAATGTTAATCCCAATGCAGCAATTGAATATAACAGGATAAAAGAAAGATTCGACTTCCTGGCTAATCAGAGGCTTGATCTGATTGAAAGCAAAAAAAATCTGGAGGAATTAATTAAGGATATGAATGAAAGGATAGCCGACTATTTTTTTAAAAAATTTGATGAAATCAACCAGTGTTTTAAAAACTATTTTAAGATTCTATTCCCCTTAGGTAATGGTGAAATGCAGCTTGAAAAAATTGATAGCGAAAGCGATGATGAAATAGGTGTGGATCTAAAAGTAGATATTGGTAATAATAAGTTTGCCCCTCTTTCATTGCTATCTGGAGGAGAAAAAACTTTAGTTTCTATTGCATTTCTTTTTTCTATTTATTCGATAAATTCATCGCCTTTTTATGTTTTTGATGAAGTAGATGCTACGCTGGATGATGTAAATATTAGCAGATTTCTAACCCTGGTGAAGAAATTTTCTGAAAAGCAGCAGATAATAATAATTACTCACCAGAAACGAACAATGGAAGTTGCAGATACTATTTATGGAGTAACTATGCAATCCAACGGAGTTTCCAAAATAATTTCCGAAAAGATCGGGAAAAAATATGCAGAAGTTAATTAAAAATTTAAGTTATATCTGGAATAAGTTTAAAAATGAGCGCAAATCATTCTGGGACGAGCTGGAAGAACAGATGGTAACCAGTGATATCAGTATTAATACTGCCAGCAGGATATTAGGAGAAGTAAAAGACTATGTTTACCGTGAAAATATAAATAACCTTGAAAAAGTAAGATTTTCATTAAAGCAGCAAATTATAGAAATTCTTAAAAGCAATGGAGATAGTAAATTAAATATATCATCCAGACCTCCTACGGTATTCCTGATAGTTGGAGTAAATGGTGTGGGTAAGACCACCGCGATTGCAAAATTAGCCAATATGTTTAAAAAGAATGGAAAAAAGGTTTTGATATCAGCAGCTGATACTTACAGATCGGCTGCAGTAGAACAGATACAATATTATGCTGAAAAATTGGGAATGGATATGGTTTACCACCAGAAGTTTTCTGACCCCGGGGCAGTAGTTTATGATAGTGTAGAAAAAGCAAAGGCCAGAGGAACCGATCTGGTAATAATTGATACTGCAGGAAGAATGCAGACTTCGTATAATCTTATGGAGGAACTTAAAAAAATAAAAAAAGTAATCTGCAGGAGAATAGACCGGGAAGTTGATGAAATACTGCTTGTAGTGGATTCCACTACCGGTCAGAATGCCAGAAATCAGGCAGAATTATTTAACAATTCATTAAATCTGACTGGAATTATTTTAACTAAAACCGACAGCACTTCTAAAGGCGGAATAGTGATTACTATAAAGAATGATCTGAATATTCCTATAAAACTGGTTACCAATGGTGAAAAATTAGAAGACATATGTTATTTTGATCCGATCAGATTCACTGAATTGATATTCTCTTAATTTGAAACTCATAATAGAAAGGGATTTTATAAATGTTTGATCTGCTCACAGCCAAATTTGAAGATTTGTTTTATAAAATAAGAAATAAAGGGAAATTAAGCCCTAATGATTTAGACAGTGCTTTAAGGGAAATCAAACTGGCTTTGCTGGAAGCTGATGTAAATTTTAAAGTGGTTAAAGAATTTATAGAAAATGTAAAGGCGAAGGCAACAGGCGAGAAGATATTGGAGAGCATAACTCCTTATCAGCATGTAGTAAAAATAGTAAATGAAGAGATTATAAGAATGCTGGGTTCAAGCAGTGGCGGTATTAGTTTTGCTTCCAGAGGGCCTACAATTATAATGGCTGTTGGGCTTCATGGCTCTGGAAAAACCTCCTCTGTTATTAAATTAGCTAATTTTTTAAAAACCAAATTCCAGAAGAAGGTATCTGTGGTAGCTGCAGATGTATACAGGCCGGCTGCAGTATTACAACTGGAAGATATGGCAAAAAATATAGATGTGGATGTTTATTCTGAAAATAATTCAGACCCGGTATCAATATCGGTAAAAGGGGTAGAATTATTTAAAAAATCCGGGAGTGATGTAATCATAATTGATACTGCTGGAAGGTTACATATTGATGAAAATATGATGAATGAGATTGCAAATATCAGAAATAAGACCACGCCACATCAAATATATCTGGTATTGGATGCCATGACCGGTCAGGAAGCTGTAAATATTGCTTCCAGTTTTAACCTGCGGGTTGGATGTGATGGAATAATCCTGACTAAATTGGACAGTGATACCAGGGGAGGCGCTGCGCTCTCGGTATATTATGTGGTTAAAAAACCGGTAAAATTTGTATCCAATGGGGAGAAAATCGAGGATTTTGATATATTTTACCCGGACCGGATAGCTTCCAGAATATTAGGTAGGGGCGATGTTTTAACACTGATTGAAAAAGCGGAAAAAGTAGTAAGTGAAAAAGAGGCAAAGAGAATCGAAGAGAAAATTTACAGGAATGAATTAAATTTTGAGGATTTTGTTGTGCAGCTAAGAAGTTTAAAGAAGATGGGGTCAATAGATAAGATATTTTCGATGATGCCCATAGTCAATAAAAGTAAAATATTTAAAAAAGTAAATTTAGATGATTCGCACCTGTCTCATATAGAAGCTATAATTAATTCTATGACTGTGGATGAAAGAAGAAAACCGCATATAATTAACGGCAGCAGAAAAAAGAGAATAGCAAAAGGAAGCGGCAATTCTGTATCAGAAGTAAATAAACTACTGGAACAATTTAGCAAAACAAAACAGATGTTAAAACAATTTTCAGGGCTGAAAGGGAAATTTAATTTACCTCTTGGTAATTTTTAGGCAAAAAAATGTTTTGCAAGTTTTATAGAAAAATATATAATTATGAAAGCATGAAGCTATCTATTTAGGAATTTGGAGGTTATGGATTGAGTGTAAAGATCAGGTTGGCTAGAATGGGTTCAAAAAAGAGGCCCTTTTACAGAATTGTGGTAGCGGATATCAGGTCGCCAAGAGATGGAAAGTTCATTGAAAAAATAGGCATATATGATCCGAAAGGTGATCCATCGAGAATAGAAGTGGATAAAGACAAGGCTCTTTGTTGGATTAAGAAAGGTGCAAGACCAACAGATACAGTTCAAAGACTTTTTGATAAAATTGATTTAAAGAAGTAGTTATCACAACTTAAACTGGAGGTAAATAGTGAAAGAACTACTAGAGTACATAGTAAAAGAGCTAGTTGACAGCCCGGATGATGTTGACATTACAGAAGAGGAGGAAGATGAAAGAACAGTGATTTTTAAACTAAAAGTAGCAGAAGATGATCTGGGAAAAGTAATTGGGAAAAAAGGAAGAACCGCAAATGCTCTGAGAGTTTTAATGAGAGCTGCATCTGCTAAAAGAGGTAAATCCTCTATTGTTAAGATTATGGATTGATAATTTAATATATAAATATAGATAGTTTTTTTAAACAGGCATTAATAAATGTCAGAAGTAAGTGTAGATGCAAGGTTAATTGGGATAATCGGTAAGCCGCATGGAATAAAAGGAGAAATAACTGTAATGTTGCTTATTGATTATCCCAAAACTGTTAAAAGGGGAGATACTCTTTTTTTTGATGAAAAATGTAAGAAGAAAATAGAGGTTGAAAGTATTAGATGGAAGAAAATAAAAAGATCTTACATACCAGTAATTAAATTTAAAAGCATAGACAGCAGAAATGATGCTGAAAAATTAAAAGGTACCAGTCTCTTCCGGAGTGTAAAAGACAGTCCTAAACTAAAAGAGGATGAGTACTGGGTAGACGATATAATAAATTGTCTGGTTTATACAAAAAATAATATTTTTGTTGGTAAGGTAGTGAATGTGGAGAAATTTGCAGCAAATGATAATTTAGCAGTAAAAATAGAGAATAAGGATTTAGATATAAGAGATTCAGGAGATTCAGGCAGTAGTATTCTCTATATTCCGGTTATTGAAGATTATATTGAAAGTATAAATCTAAAAGATAAAAAAATAATATTAAAAAAAATTCCGGAATATATTTGAATTTGTTATTTTATTATCACATTTTAAAACCTTTTCATTTGAAAGATGCTAAAAATAGATGTGGTGACCATTTTCCCAGATATGTTCGATAATATTATCGAGTTTGGGGTGCTAAAGGAAGCTTTTAAAAAAAATATCTGCCAGCTGAATATATACAACTTAAGAGATTTCTCGAATTATAAGCGCGGCAGGGTTGATGATAGGCCATATGGTGGAGGTCCAGGTATGGTACTGATGCCGGAACCAATAGATGGTGCGATTACTTTCATTAAAAAAAAGAATAAAATTAAAAAGAAAGAAAAGCAGAAAACGATATTGCTCGCTCCCATGGGAGAAAAGATGAACCAGAATAAATTAAAGTATCTGGTAAATCTTGAAAATATAATACTTATTTGTGGAAGGTATGAAGGTGTTGATGAAAGAGTGATAGATTCTCTTATTGATTTTGAGATCTCCATAGGTGATTATGTATTAACCGGAGGTGAAATTCCGGCAATGGTTATAATAGATGGAGTGATAAGACTGCTTCCAGGTGTAGTCGGAAAAGAAGAATCTTTAAAGTTGGAATCATTTGAGGACAATCTGCTTGATTATCCCCAGTACACAAGACCACCAGTTTTTAAGGGAATGGCTGTTCCTAAAATTCTTTTAAGCGGAAACCATAAAGATATTCAAAAGTGGAGAAAAGAAAAATCACTGGAAATAACCAGAATAAGAAGGCCGGATTTAATTGACAAAGATGGTTAAATTCATTATATTTGTTTGGTTCTTATTAGAATGAAAAAGAGATAGGCTGGAGTATAAGGTGAATAAATTAGATAAAATAGAAAGTAAATATTTAAAGACTGATATACCCGAATTTAGTCCGGGAGATAAAGTAAGAGTCAAGATAAAAATTAGCGAGGAAAATAAGGACAGAATTCAGGTCTTTGAAGGAATTGTAATAAGTATTAAAGGCTCTGGCATTAATAAAACATTTATGGTAAGAAAGATCTCTTTTAATAGTGTGGGTGTTGAAAGAACATTTCTTTTAAATTCACCTGTAATTCAGTCTATCGAAAAGGTTAACGAAGGCGCAGTAAGGAGGGCTAAATTATATTACCTTAGAGATAGAATTGGTAAAAAATCAAAAATTAAGTCTAAGTAAATATGTAATGATTTGACTTTTTATATTAATGCCTCTTAAGATTAAGAATAAACAGGTTAATGCCAAAAATAAAATCTTAAAAGAATTTTTAAGATACGCTATTGTTATTTTAGCAGCAATAATATCAGCCACTTTAATTAGAATTTTTATATTTGAACCTTTCATTGTTCCCACTCCTTCTATGGAACCTAACTTAAAAGTCGGAGATAAAGTCATAATAAATAAACTTGCATATAAATTTGGCGCTGTTAAAAGAGAAGACATTGTAGCATTTCATTCTCCTTTGGAACAAAAAGAACTGGTTAAGAGAGTTATTGCTGTAGAAGGTGATGAAATTACTCTAACCAGCGAAGGTGAAATTTTCATAAGTGGTGAAAAAATCTCTGAAAGCTACCTGCCAGTCAATCAAAATATATCCTATGTAAACCAGATCATAGTTGTCGGTGAAGGTGAGGTATTTGTAATGGGAGACAACAGGAATAACAGTTTTGATAGCAGATTTTTTGGAACAATTGCAGAAGATGATATATTCGGGGAGTTTGTTATAATTTACTGGCCTCCATCCAGGTGGTAAATTTTTTATATTATTATGGAATTTAAAGAAATACAAAGACTGATGAATTTATGCAGATATGAGGATGATCTGTATGTTGCGGGCTATGAAAAAATAGCCGGGGTTGATGAAGTGGGAAGAGGCTCTTTGGCAGGACCCCTGGTTGCAGCGGCTGTCATTCTGGATAAAAGGAAGCTAATAATAGAGAATATAAATGACTCGAAGAAACTCACTGAAAACAAAAGAAAGCATATTTTTAAAAAAATAATTAGAAGCTGCCTGTGCTGGTCAGTAGTAAGGATATCTCCTGATGAAATTGATCGTCTGTCAATAACAAAAGCTAATGCAATTGCATTTAAAAGAGCAATTGTCAGCTTAAAAATAAAACCGGATATTGTTTTATCAGATTTCATTAATATAGATTTAGGTACCGGATATTTACCCGTTGTTAATGGCGATCAGCTCAGCATTTCCATTGCAGCTGCATCAATAGTTGCGAAGGTAATCAGAGACCAGATAATGTCTAAGCTGTCGAAATATTATCCTGAATATGGATTTGAACATAACAAGGGTTATGGCACCAGAAAACATTTAAAATCTCTTCAAAAGTATGGACCCACTATGATTCATAGAGTATCTTTTAGAGGTGTTTTAAGTTAATAGTTTTAACAGGAAAATTATAGGAAAAATAGGGGAGTTTATTGCCCGGAAACATTTGAAAGAAGAAGGGTATTTCATTTTAGATAAGAATTATAGAAATAGATACGGCGAAATAGATATAATAGCCAAAAAGGATAAATGTTTAATTTTTATAGAAGTTAAGACCAGGACGAATTTGGATTACGGAGACCCGCTGGAGACCATAAATAAATTAAAGGTTTCCAGAATAAAGAGATTAGCCAGTTTTTATATTGCAAGCAAAAAACTTTCAGGGTTCAATCCCAGATTTAATGTTATATCTATAATTATCAACAGGAGTTTAATTAAAAAAATGGTAGAAAAAGATAATATGTGGAATGGAATGACTGAATTAAATACCCCGCAAGATAAAAGCATCTTAAAAATTGAGCATATAGAGAATGCTTTTTAAAAGAGACTAAATAATAAGAAAACTTAACCAACCTAAAGTAGTTTTAATTAACTCAATTCATTGAAGAATAAACATAGACAACAGCCTCCAGTTGGGCAATTTTTATTTGTAGAATAAAATTATATTATCGTACTAAATATATTTTCTTTAGTAAAATACATTATTATGTCAAGTATTTCTACTTATACACTTGACAAGAATCTTTTACACAATATAATTAAGGAAGATGGCTAAAGATTTATATAAAAAAATTAAAATATTAAGAGAAGAAAATAGCTTTTCTCAGGAGTACATTGCTAAAGAATTAAGAATGTCCAGGCCTACTTACATGCAGATAGAAAAAGGAGAACGGGAATTGACTATATCTGAGGCAAGAAAACTTGCGAGTATTTTTAGTATGGGACTAGAGAATCTTTTAATGTCGAAGAAAGCTACAAAAACAAAGATTGTTTTGGAAAAAGAAAAGATACACAAGACATCTAAAGCGACAGGAATCCGCATTATTATTCCGCGTGCCAATGTTAAAAAATTTAAAGAAGTTTTGTTATATATTTTAGAAAAAGTAGGAGCAAAGCCAAATATTGGTGAAACTGCTTTATATAAACTACTTTATTTTATAGACTTCGACTTTTATGAGAAATTTGAAGAACAACTGACTGGTGCGCGGTATATTAAAAATCATTATGGGCCAACACCGTTAGAATTCAAAAAAATTGTTGAGGAGATGGAAGAGAAAGGTGAGATAGAGAGAGTTAAAAGCAAGTATTTTCAGTATGACCAAAAAAAATATCTGCCGCTTCGCGAGTCGGATTTAAGAAGATTGTCCGCACGAGAAGTAAAACATATAGATGAAGTGCTCGCCCGTCTTTCAAATAAAAACGCTAATGAATTAACAGAATATTCTCACAGCGATGTGCCGTGGCGGGTTCATAAAGATGGTGAGATTATCAGCTATGAAAGCGTATTTTACCGCGACATGGATCATTCTGTAAGAAATTACGAAGATGAACTTTGATGAAACCGACGAATTTTCTAAAGATTTCAAGCGATTATCAAGGAAATATAAATCATTGGTCGATGACCTGCTTGAATTTAAAAAAGTTGTTTCAAAATTTCCACTTGGCATCGGCAAGCATTTTGTAGTCCTAATAGCAAAAGAAACGGTAAAAATTATAAAAGGCCGTCTTTTTTGTCGTTATTTAAAAGGCTCTTCATTGCGAATTATTTATGCTTATTGTGAAAATAAGAATATGATTGAGTTTATACAATTATATTTTAAGGGTGGTAAAGAAAACGAAGATCATAGCAGAATTAAAAATTATCTGCGTAATTTTAAACAATAAAAATTTATGCAAATACCAACCAAACAATAAATTCTTAAAGTTGATTTAGAGAGTAAAATAGTGAAAAAAAGGATTTAAATTTTAATAATTTTTAAATGAATTATTTCCTAATATAACTTAATCTTTTTAGAGCTTTCAATGAAAAGATATAAAAGATAATTCTCTACAAGAATGTAGAGTTATTTAATATTAGAATACACTTTGACAAAGTTCGTGAATTTATTAAAATCTGAAATAAGAAGAGTTCTTTAACAAACAAAAAAATGAGGTAAGAAGATGAATAGAGAAAGATGCCCGGAGCTTTTTAAACGCTATGAAGGAAATCCCATTTTGACGGCGGAAATTTGGCCTTATAAAGTAGGGACAGTATTTAATCCTGGAGCAATAAAATTTAATGATGAGGTGTTACTTTTGGTGAGAGTTAAAGATAGGCAAGGATACTCCCATTTAACCTGCGCCAGGAGTAAAGGCGGAAAAACAAATTGGCAAATAGACTCCAAACCTACGTTGGAGGCAGATAGAAGCAAAGGCGAAGCCATATTTGGATTAGAAGACCCAAGAATTGTTTGGTTAGAAAAACGGCAAGAATATGTGATTAGTTGTGTTTCCTTCTGTGATGGTGTGGCAGATGAGCCCCCCGGTGTTTCTCTGATCGCAACTAAAGATTTTTTTAGTTTTAAACGCATGAGTCGGCCATTGATGCCACCAAATAAAGATGCTTCTTTATTTCCTAAAACTTTTAAAGGGCGTTATGCTCTTATTCACAGGCCTATTGTTGAGGGTAGAGCTGATATTTGGATTTCTTTTTCACCCGATCTAAAAAATTGGGGTGACCATAAGGTACTTATTCCTGCTGGACATAGGAGTTGGGATGAGACTAAAGTAGGTTTAGGACCTCAACCTATTGAAACGCCTGAGGGCTGGTTGATTATTTATCATGGAGTAAGGAAGACAGCTTCTGGAAGTATTTATCGGATTAGCATGTCTTTATTAGACCTGGATACTCTCCAGTTAATTCACCGAAGTAAGGAATGGGTTTTGGGTCCTAAAGAAGATTATGAAAGAGTGGGTGATGTAGATGATGTTGTTTTTCCTTGTGGAGCTGTTGTTAACAAGAAAACAAACGAACTTTTGATTTATTACGGCGCTGCTGATTCAGTAGTTGGATTAGCTATAGCTGATTTAGACGAAATTATCGCTTATTTGAAAACTTGTTAATTTTAACTAAAAAAGCCAGCAAAAAAGCTGACTTTTCTTTGACAGATGTTGAGATATATGGAAAGGAGGTTTCCTGCCACGAAAATCGCAATGATAACAAGATGGAATGCTACCTGTGGAATATCAATGCATGCGGAATTAGTAGCAAAAGAGTGGATAAAAAAACATGATTTGACTGTTTTTGCGCCTACATTAGAATCTGCACGGGATTGGCATCATCAAATTATTGAAAAACCTGATGAAGATTATGTAATAAGGGGATATGAACAACCCATGGCTCTAGGTGAGTCGGGATGGATTGATGACAGGCTATGGAAAGAAAATTACGATATTCTTGTTATCCAGGGATTAGCACTTATGCCTATCCAAACTCTTATCAAAAATTGGAAGAAAATCAAGGCAAAAAAAATTCTCGTAGTGCATGAAGGCAAATTACCCACCTATGAAGGTTTTTATAAATGCGAATTTGACGGCATCGTTTGTTTTGATAGCAAATATAAATCGATGCTATCGAGAAAATATCCTCCAGATAAGATTCATATAATACCCTATCCCTGCCATCCAATTGTGCGAGGCAATAAGGCACTAGTAAGGAAAAAGTTAAGTATTTCTAAGGAGAAGATAATATTATTCTCATTCGGGAGACAGCCATTAAAAGAGTATAAGGACTATCTTAAAGTAGTTGAGGAATTGAAGGGAGAGTATGAAATAAAGTATGTTATCCTCCGATCAGATCATAAGTGGAACCAAAAGGAACTTCCCAAGTTTTTGGATTTAAGAATGGAGGCTGCACCGACTGAAAAAATTTATGAATATTTACATGTAGCGGATGTACATCTAATACCCAAATCGCCTACAGATTCAGTTGTTGTTTCAAGCACAGTTTTTCAATGTTTAGGTGCTTTGGCCCCCATAGTTGTCCCAAATACCAAGCATTTTGGATTATTAGAGAAGGAAATTGTAAAGTATAACAATAGAAAAGAGTTGAAGGAGGCAATAATTAAGCTAATACTAGACGAAGATTTCAGAAAAGATGTTTTAAATTCTGCTGAAAAATATGTAAATAATAATTCATCTGAAAAGGTTGCAGAATTGTTTATTAAACTATTTAGGGATATATAATTATGTCACCAAGCAAAACCTTCGCCACAATCGTGACTTGTCTTCGGGTCACATAACACACCTTTAAACAAAAGGAGGAACATGAGAAAAGTTTGTTTGAAGAACACAAATTTGAGAAGAGAAATTGCTAATGTCTAAAAAAATAATATTTTTCCGTAAATAACAAGAATATCTGTTCTCTGAAAACAAGAATTAGTGTCTGATTTTGCAAGAATATCTATTCACATAATAAAAAAGCTTTTAATCATATTTTAAAATTAATCTGCTTTTGTTTTTGCTTTAATTCGCATATCTCCCTATCACATTCTTCTTGAGTGATTCTTCCTAAAATAAATTTCTAAAAAACTCCATCCAATTCCTATATGTGAAATAATACCAATACTTATTAATGCCCAGTAAGGTTTATTGATTATTGCTCCCATAAATATTACAAATAACCTGGTGTCTCTTTTTGTTAATGTTCGAATAAATGATTTGGGCATTTCTTCAAAATATCGCCTGAAATATTCTTTTTTTAAATAGCTTGTTAAAATGAATCCTACCAATGCCAGGATACAACCAATCCAGGGAAGAACTCCTGGATGTGTCAACCAGAAACTATATCCAATTCCAATTGAGATGGCTGTATCTACATATCTATCTAAAATGGTATCAAACCATGCTCCAAAAGGAGTACCCTGGAATTTTAACCGCGCTATTTCTCCATCACATCCGTCAATTATTGAAGATAGCTGAACTAATAAGCCTGCAAATAGTGTGAAAAAATAATTTCCTTTTATAAACATAAAGGCAGCCATCAATCCAGTAACAAAACTTATAATAGTAATAATATTTGGTGATATAGGAAAATAGGAAAGCATAACTGATATCCTTTTAGAAATAGGTCTATTTATAAACCTTGAAATAAAACCATCTTCGCTGATTTTATTTAGTTGAGAAAGTAAAGCTCTTTTAGCATACTTAAGACTTTGCTCTGTATCAATATCCAACCAAAATTTATTTCCAATATCATAAGCTTTCATTTTGTCCAGATTTATAATCCTGGAAATTCCATCTGAGAGAGAGTGCTTTCTCTCTCTAAATGCACTTTCTAAAGCAGTAAATATAGTAGGAGTACAAAAAAATATTCCTGTGTCTATCGCATTAAAAGACTTTAGGTTTTTGCCTATCCTTATTATGCTTCCATCTTGATCTTGAACTTTAGTAGCATCACCAAGATCAAATACTTTGTCAATATTTTTATCAATTGCCAGTATCGCACCATTTTCTGGAAGGTTGTTCTTAGACAGTTCTGTGAGTATAGACGGATCAAAGATATGATCACACATTAAGATAAAAAAGTTACCTTTTATACGATTATGGCAAGCATAAACAGATGTCCCGTTTCCTTTCTTCCATTGCGGATTTTCAACAATTTCAATGTTTACATCATGTATTTTAGATATTTTTTTTAGATAAGGTATTAGTATTTCTTTTTTACATCCAACAACAACTACAAAATTACTGAGACCAGCTTTTTTTGCAGATAGGATCACTCTTTGGATTAAGCTTAGTCCATATACTTTTGTTTGAGCTTTTGTCTCATTCTTTTTTTTAGTTCTTAATCTTTTTCCTTCTCCCGCAGCAAGAATAATAACTTTACTACCAACTTCTATAGCAGGTTTGGTTCCTATTATAGACACACTACTCCAAGCATTATAATGGTTAACTTATAAATTAGATGATATATCTACCGCTGAATATGAGTATCCTATTTCAAATTAGATTTTGATGGCAAATTTAAAAATTTTAAACTTTTGCAAATTCCATTAACATTTTCTTAGCTTGATAATCATCAAATTGTTTAACCGGGGACTTGAAAAGATAGGCACTCGCTTCAATAATAGGTCCAGATAATTTTTTATCAAGAGCTACCTTTGCTGCCCTAACTCCATCCATAATTACTCCGGCAGAATTAGGGGAGTCTTCAACAGACAGTCTTAATTCAAGATCCATAGGTACGCCCCCAAACTGCTCAGCTTCTATTCTTATAAAGCATATTTTCTTATCATTAAGCCAGGGAATATAATCACTTGGACCGATATAAACATTATTACTTGGAATTTGATGATCACCCATCTGACTGGTTACTGCCTGAGTTTTGCTAATTCTTTTACTTTCCAGTCTTTCCTTATTTAGCATATTTAGAAAGTCTGTATTTCCTCCTACGTTAATTTGATAGGTACGTTTTACCGGCTCGCCCCTATCTTCAAATAGTTTTGTCAGAACTCTGTGTACAATAGTTGCTCCTGCTTGAGATTTGATATCATCTCCTATTATTGGAAGGCCTGCTTCTTTGAATTTGTCCCCATATATCTTTGAAACAAACACAGGTATGGCATTAACAAAAGCAACTTTTGCTTCAAGAGCACAATCTGCATAAAATAAAGTGTTTTTTTCACTGCCCACAGGTAAATAGTTTACCAGTACATCAACTTTTTCTTTCTGAAGTATATCTACAATAGCTTTTCTAGCTTCATCCTCTGAGCTGTAAACATTTTTTCTGGGCTTAAATCTCACATCTTCATTATATAATTTAGCATGCTCAGAGATACTATCAATCACATATCCCATGTTAACATTACAATTAAGATCAGGGATATCTTTTTGAAAGATTATAGTACAATTTGGTAAGGAAAATATAGCCTTGCTGAGATCAAGTCCTACTTTTCTTTCATCTACATCGAAGGCTGCTACAAAATTGATGTCGCTTGCAAAATATCCTCCGAAATTTTTAGTAATAAGACCAGGAATATCTACCTCCCTGTCTTTGTAATAGAAACGTCCTTGTACCAGTGCGCTAGCACAATTACCAATACCTACCAGTGCTGTTCTAATTTCTACCATTTTTCATTACTTCCTTTCCTTGAATTTTTCAACTAAATTATAATATTCTGTAAAGAAAAAACCTGTGATATAATCAGTCGCTTAATATAATCGTAATTTAGCAATAACTACCTTATGCAAATAGTTGTATAAATGATGGACTGAATCCGCATAATTACTATATTATATACTAGAATTTACTTAGGTTAGACTAGCTTTAATTTGTTTTCTAAGGTGGCACTAAATTAATTAAAATTAATTTCATTTGTAAATCATTTGCTCTATTATATTTATTTGAATATACAGGATCCAAATAAAATATCATTATATTACCTGCCTGTAACGTGTAAAAAATAAATAAAATAATAAATGAGTGTCAAATCTCATAAAAAGATACTTGAGAGAACTCTATTAGCCTCTGTGGCTCTTTCTACCTTTTGCATAAAAGAGTCTAACTTGATTAAGTCTGTCCTAAGGTTTAATTCTCTTCTTTCTTAAACTTACTTTTTTTATTATATCATATTCTTTTTATCTTACCTAACATACAAAGAAGGCTCTATAAATATTCTATATGGAATTTTATCTTCATTATATTTTTCATCAACTTTACTATCCACCCTTACCAATAATAATTATAATTGATATTTTTTTAAATGCTTGATAAGTTTAATTTTTTAATAGTTTTTTATCTCTTGTACTGATAAAATTATGCAAAACTTTATTTTTTAAATTACAATTAATATTTTTTAAATATTTTTAAAGAGGAAAAATTTTCATGATATATGATTTTCACACACATACTTTTTTATCAGATGGAGGAAGCAGCCCAATTGGACTTATAAGATTTGCGGTTGCTACCGGCTATAGGTGTATAGCTATAACTGACCACGCAAGCTACTCTAACCTTGATTATTTAATTGAAGAGATAAAAAAAGATTGCCATTTAGCGGAGAAGTACTGGGATATAGTTGCTATACCTGGTGTAGAACTTACAAATATTCCTGCAAAAAGCATAAACGATATGGCAAAAGATGCTAAAGAACTTGGTGCAAAAATAGTAGTAGTGCATGGAGAAAGTATAGTAGAAAAGGTTGAAGCAGGCACAAACTTGGAAGCAGTAAGTTCTAAATATGTAGATCTTCTTGTTCACCCTGGTATTTTAACGCCAGATGAGGCCAATACTGCTGCAAAAAATAATGTGTATATTGAAATTACTTCCAGGAAAGGACACAGTTTGACAAATGGCATTGTAGCAAAAGTAGGAAGGGAAGCAGGAGTAAGGTTTTTAATAAATAGTGATGCCCACAACCATAGTGACCTCTTCCAATCTGATTTTCAAAGCAAGGTAGGAATTGGTTCAGGACTGGAATCAGATGAAGTTGAAAATATTCTTTCAAGAAACAGTAAGGATTTTCTTAGTAAAATTAGGTATTAGTTAAACATTAAAATATGATAAAATTTATAAAAGTATGCATTTAATTGTAGATAAACAAAATAGGGTCTTGCCAGCTATTCTAACTTAAGTTTTTTTAGTATGCAATATGTCTAACTGGAGGGGTTCACTTCCATTTGGCTCAGAGGAAATTCACCCTTCTCTAGGCTATATAAAACGAAGACAAACTATCGAAGAATGCAGAAAGTCTTATTTAAGACAATTATCTAAAAACCGAAAAGAAAAGCCTATTCAAATATTTAATATCTTCACAATGAACCTTTTATTGAGAGCGATGAGAGGAGAAAAAGGAGCGGACATTTTTAGGGAAATGAGTAAAGAATTTAAAACTTTTAAAGATATTACTGAGAATAAAGCAAATGATCTCCATGTAGTTAGAACCCTTACTAGAACTGGTCTTTTAGTTCATGGCTATGAGGATATTGATATAGGGACTAATCCAGGAAATGAGAAAAATTATATTTTCCTTCGGAATTTAATTATTAAGCTATCAAAGAAAAGTGGATATTCTCCTGCCGAATTAGATAGGATATTTTGGTATTTCGCAAGGGATGTTTGTAATGCCAGGCCAAATTGCGATAAATGTCCAATAAGAAATATCTGTTTAACAAGCCTAGGCATAGAATAGTGAAAAAAAGGATTTAAATTTTAATAATTTTTAGATGAACTATTTCTTTATCTAACTTTGTTCTCCGGCATTTTTTATTGCTTTTCATTTCTAGTTAATCGACGTATATATATATATTATACAATTGACTATATGTGTAAATGTATATATAATTAGTGCATGCTCTTTAAGCTGGATAGTTTTACACTAATTGGTATTGATGCCATAAAGGTGTCTGTAGAAGTTCATATATCAAGGGGACTCCCTGATTTTATAATTGTCGGACTGCCGGGGAAAGCTGTAAATGAATCAAGGCAGAGAGTGAGATCTGCGATAATCAATAGTGGATTTGATTTCCCTGTTAAGAAAATAATTGTAAATCTATCACCGGCAGATATAAAAAAAGACGGCTCTTATTACGACTTACCAATAGCTCTTTCAATCCTTGCAGCCAGCGATCAGATCAGGTGCGGCATCTTTAAGGAATCTTGCTTTATAGGAGAACTGTCACTGGATGGTAGTATAAATCCGGTAAAAGGTTTGATTTCCATGGCTGAAAAAGCGTCAAGTATGGGTAAGAAATTTTTTTTTGTACCACACGGGATTGCCAATCAGGCTTCTTTTATTTCCGGTGTAAGTATTGTCGCATGTAAAAGTCTGGTTGAGACTGTAAAGGTTCTCACTGGCGGAGAAAAAATAGAGAAATTTATATGTAAAGATAAAGATAAGAATATTACAAACAGAAACCATCAATATAATTTTGATTTAAAAGATGTGAAAGGGCAGCTTAAGGCAAAGAGGGCACTGGAAATAGCTGTAAGCGGCAGGCATAACATTATGTTAATAGGACCTCCCGGAAGCGGTAAAACCATGCTGGCCCAGAGAGCTGTTTCTATAATGCCGGACTTAAATCTGGAGGAGTGTATAGAGGTTACTAAAATTTATAGTTTATATGAAAAGTATGTTAACCTCCTGATACAGGAAAGACCATTTCGAAATCCTCACCATACTATAAGCAGAGTGGGTCTTATTGGAGGAGGTATTAATCCGAGACCCGGAGAAATCAGCCTGGCTCATAAGGGTCTACTGTTTTTGGATGAGTTTTCGCAATTTCCTAAAAATTTTATAGAGGATTTAAGACAGCCTCTGGAAAATAAGAAAGTAGTTATCACCAGAAATCATCTGTCCTGTAGTTTTCCCTGTAATTTTATGTTAATAGTGGCTACGAATCCATGTTATTGCGGGTATTTTGGAGATGAGGGCAGGAAATGCATCTGCAGCTTAAGGGAAGTAAGAAAGTTCTGGAAAAAAATGTCAGGCCCTATTATAGACAGGATTGATATGAGAGTTACTGTTGCAAGACTGAAGGAAAGTAGTTTTATAAAAACTGAATGTGGTGAAAGTTCAAATCAGATAAAAAACCGTATTAAGAAATGTATAAGTATGCAAAACGAAAGATTTAAAGGTAAAAGTGTCAGTTACAATTCTGAAATTGGAATAAATATTATTAATAAATGGTTAAAAAATAATAAAAATATAAGGGATTTAATATATACAATTTCAAGAAAATATAATTTAACAGCCAGAGGGATGGTTAGTATCTTAAAGGTATCCAGAACTATAGCTGATCTGGAGGAAAGTGAAAATATTAAAGACTGTCATATTATTGAGGCTGTTCATTACCGGGTTGGTTCTAATAATCTGGATAATAGCATCTGCATATGAAAAACAATAATGGTAAAAAAATATTATATATACTGGTTGAGAAGAAAGTTAAACCAGCAAGATTTATAGAAATATATAGGAGAAATTATGGTGATATAAATAAAACCTTAGATTATTTTTATAAATATAGAAGTTTGAAGCTGGAATATGGAACGAATGAAAAAGATTATATTAATTTTAATCACAGTAATAACTGTTACCAAAAAGTGGTTGATTTCATTTTAAAAAATGAAGTAGGTTTGCTCGATATTAGCGAGAATAGTTATCCTGACATATTAAGGCAGATATATTTACCCCCTCCGTTATTATTTTTCAGAGGCAATAAAATAAAGAAAGCGCAATTCAGTATTGCCATTGTCGGCAGCAGGAAATGTACTGCTTATGGGCGGGAAGTAGCCGCATATATAAGTAGAAATTTATCGGAAATTGGAATAACAATTGTAAGCGGTCTTGCAGTTGGAATTGACAGCTATGCCCATAAGGCAGCATTAGAAGGAAAAGGTGGGAGCATTGGGGTACTGGGTTGCGGTATTGATATCATTTATCCTCCTGAGAATAAATATTTATATGAGGAAATACCTTCGAATGGCAGTATAATAACTGAATTTCTTCCCAAAACTCCACCACTCAAAAACAATTTTCCAGTTAGAAATAGAATAATCAGTGGTCTTTGCAGAGGTGTTGTAGTTATTGAAGCTGGAGAGAAAAGTGGCGCAATAATAACTTGCGAAATGGCACTACGGCAAAACAGAGAAGTATTCGCAATTCCGGGAAATATTTTTAATCCAATGAGCAGGGGATGCCACAAGCTAATAAAAAGCGGCGCTAAACTGGTCGAAAACATTGATGATATACTGGAGGAATTTTCCCAGTATTCTGAGGGAATATTAAAATTGTGTGGAAACAGTAGTTATAATAACAATCGGCAAGTAAATGGTAAGCAGGGTGCAAAGCTTGATAAAAATGAGCTCAAGGTCTATGAGTTTATTGGATACAGCCCAAAAAGTGTGGAGGAAATAGTAAAATATTCAAAAATAGAGGTTAAAGAAGTTTTGAGGATTTTGACATCTCTTGAGATTAAGCAGCTAATTAAAGAAGATAGTTTTAACAAATATAGTAGATTATTTTAAATTAACTATTTTTAGTATACAATGTGTCTAATTGGAAGGATTCACCCTAATTTTATATTAAAATAATAATATAATTTTTAATCAGGAACTGGCAGGGAGTATAAAAGAATGGCATTATTCAGGAGGAAGAAAGTAGGAAGACCCAAGAATCCTCTGGGGTATGCATTGTACCAGTATGATAATATTATCAGGAAGGATTTAAAGAAGATTATAGCTGGAATACTGGCAAAAAAGAAACTTGATGCAAGGAAGACCAGTATTACTTTAGAAGATGCTTTTAGTAAATTTGATACCATACTTGATGATTTATCTAAAGAGAATTTAAAGATTGATTATAGATCAGACAAAATAAGATATATGATCGTTGATATGATAAATAAACTTGAATCTTTTTTTAATAAAGCAAAAACGCATGATTTTAATCCATTAAAAATAGAGAAAGATGAAAAATCTCCTGGATTGGAAGAAATAATGGAAATTCGGGAGGTTATAAAAGTAAGGATGAAGGATATTGAGAGTGATTATTTTTGACATCCTCCCCTTAAACGGCGGGGTTTTACAGTGCGGAGGATAAATATGGATTTATTTAATTGTCTGGAACTATACATAAAGTACTTAAAATATGAAAAAAATTTATCTCTAAATTCTATAAATTCCTATCAAAAAGATATCTTGCAATTTTTGCATTTTTTAAAAGGTAAGAATATCAATGAAACTGCCGGGATAAATTTAGATATTTTCAGAGATTTTCTTAAGTCTTTAGATAGTAATAATTATTCAAACAGAACTATTATCAGAAAGTACTCTTCCTTCATCAACTTCTTTAGATTTCTTGAAAGAGAGGGTTATATTGATTTTCAGTTAACCCAGGCCATAAATGTTCCCCGCAAGCGTCACCGGTTTTACTCTTTTATGTCTGTAGGTGAAATGGAAAGGCTTTTTAATAACTTTAAGCCTGAAAATGATTTAGAAATCAGGGATAGAACTATACTTGAATTACTTTATTCTACCGGTGCCAGAATAAGCGAGGTGGAAGGTTTAAAAACTGGCGATATTGATCTTGAAAATAGGGAGATTATAGTTACCGGCAAGGGTAGAAAACAGAGAATGGTTTATTTAAATCAGGCTGCGGTGTTCTGGATAAAAAAATATCTGCAAGTAAGAAGTAAATTAACTTATTCAGGTAAAGATAGATATATAATGGATAGCCATTTATTTTTAAATAAATTTGGAAAAAGATTATCGTCACGAAGCATAAGAACTATAGTTAAAAAATATGTAAAAAAAGCAGTTATTGGTAAAAATATCACACCTCATAGTATCAGACATAGTTTTGCTACTCATCTGCTTCAGGAGGGAGCGGGAATAAGGGAAATTCAAGAACTTCTGGGGCATGAAAACATATCTACCACACAGATATACTCACATTTAAATATTAAAAAATTGAAGAAAGACTACCGGAAATTTCACCCCAGAGCAGGAGCAAAATAGAATAAAAAATAGTTTTGTCAACGGTATAAGCTGGAGAATCCCCTGCATTGATGGATGGTGAGTTGTCAATTTTATAATATGATAAAAGATTTAATGAAAATCTATCCCCAAATTTTAGATGCTAACATGCTAACATTTATTGTTGATTATTTGATGAAAGGTATGTATTATGCTAGACTTGAGCGTTGAAATTTCGCACATCACTTACTGCATTATGGTGAACAAATATAATGGTTAAAGTGGTGGAGGAAAAACCATAAGAACGGGGAGGTATTATTTTGAGTATTGTAACTATGAAAGAGCTCCTGGAGGTAGGGGTTCATTTTGGCCATCAGACTAAAAAGTGGAACCCTAAGATGAAGAAATATATATATACAGATAAAAGTGGTATATATATAATTGACCTTCAGGAAACTCAGAGGCTTCTAATTGAGGCCTATGAATATGTTAAAAAAGTTGCCGGTGAGGACGGGATTATATTGTTTGTAGGTACGAAAAAACAAACCCAGGATATAATCGAATCTTATGCCACCGAATGCGGAATGCCCTATGTTAGGAACAGGTGGCTGGGAGGCACTCTTACTAATTTTGAAACTATAAATAAGAGAACAAAAAGAATTGATGAAATAGAAGAGATGGAAAAGTCAGGTATTTTTGAAAAGTTACCCAAAAAGGAGGTTCTGGGAATAAAGAAAGAGTATGAAAAGCTTCTATTCAATATCGGAGGTATAAGAAATATGAAAAAACTCCCTAATGTTCTTTATGCTATTGATCCTAATAAAGAGATGATTGCTGTAAGAGAAGCAAGTAAGCTGGGAATACCTATTGTAGCTATAACAGATACAAATTGTGACCCTGATATTATTGATTTTGTTATTCCGGGTAATGATGATGCGATCCGTTCCTGCAATCTGATAACAAGTGTCATATGTGATGCTGTAAAAAAAGGAAAAGAGCAGAAAATTAAGTTAGAGGAAAGCCCGGAGGAAAAAGAAGCAAAAAAGTTAGAAGAAGAAAAAACTGAAGACGATTTAGAAGATTTACCTGAAGATGAGGTATGGGTATAAAGATTGTAGGGAGGAATAATGGAAATCAAAGTTGAACTGGTAAAAGAATTAAGGGAAAAAAGCAGCGCTGGCATGATGGATTGTAAGAAAGCTCTGGTGGAGAGCAATGGAGATATAAAGAAAGCAGAGGAGATATTAAAAGAGAAGGGACTGGCGAAAGCTTCTAAAAAAGCTTCCAGGGCTACTAAAGAAGGTATAATTGACAGCTATATACATACAGGCTCTAAGATTGGTGTAATGGTTGAAGTCAATTGTGAAACTGATTTTGTAGCCAGAAATGAAATGTTTAAGAATTTTGTACATGATATTGCACTTCATATTACAGCAGCAGCGCCGTTATATGTTTCCAAAGAAGATGTACCTCAAGAGGTGCTGGATAAAGAGAAAGAACTTTACAGGAAGCAAGCTTTAAATGAAGGTAAACCTGAAAAAATTATAGACAAGATTGCCGAAGGTAAACTTAAAAAATATTATGAAGAAAATTGCCTGCTGGAACAGCTGTTTGTAAAAGATAATGATGTAAAGATTGGAGACTTATTAAAACAGCATATAGCAAAAATGGGTGAAAATATAGTGATTAAAAGGTTTGAAAGATATATCCTTGGAGAAGAATAATAAGTAATTTCTAATATTTTTTTGCTTAAAGGATAATAGGCATAAAATATATGGAAGAATTAAAATACAACAGGGTTTTACTTAAGATCAGCGGTGAGGCATTATTGGGTGATTTAGATTATGGAATAGACCCAAAGGTTACCAATAATATATCCAGTCAGATAAAAGAGGTAGTAGAATTAGGTGTAGAAGTGGCAGTAGTTGTTGGTGGAGGGAATTTCTGGAGAGGTGTTTCTGCTAGTTCAAGTGGCATGGATAGAACTACCGCTGATTATATTGGAATGCTGGCTACCATTATGAATGCATTAGGGCTTCAGAATGCATTGGAAAGAATGGGAATAATTACCAGAGTTCAAACTGCGATATCAATGCAGGAAATTGCTGAGCCTTTTATCAGGAGAAGAGCGGTAAGACACCTGGAGAAGAAAAGAGTGGTAATATTTGCCGGCGGGACTGGTAATCCGTATTTTACGACTGATACCGCTGCAGCGCTGCGAGCACTTGAAATAGAAGCCGAGATAATATTTAAAGCTACAAAAGTTGACGGTGTATACGATAAAGACCCTTTAAAATTTAAAGATGCCAGGAAGTTTGTTAAATTAACTTTCCTGGATGTGTTAAAGAAGAATATCAGAGTTCTGGATTCTACAGCTACTTCCTTATGTATGGAAAATAATTTACCTATTGTTGTTTTTGATATTACAAAGCCAGGCAATATAAAAGGGGTTATAATGGGTAAAAAAATTGGCACTTTAGTTACAAAGGAGTAAAGAATGAAAGATGTATTACTGGTTGATGAGAAAAAAAGAATGAGTCAGTCTCTGGAAAGAACCCAACATGAATTTAATACTATTAGAACAGGAAGAGCGTCCGTGTCTTTGCTGGATAATATTTATGTTGACTATTATGGCAGTAAAACTTTATTGAAACATATGTCTAATGTCAGTATACCTGAACCGAGGGTTATCCAGATTTCACCTTACGAGCCAAAATTTTTAAAGGAGATTGAAACTCAAATATCCAAATCCGATCTGGGTATTAATCCATCAAATAACGGAAAAGTTATCCGGCTGAATATCCCTCCCCTAAATGAGGAAAGAAGAAAAGAATTAGTCAAATTAGTTAGGAAGATTGCAGAAGATGGAAGAATAGCAATTAGAAATATCAGAAGAGAAATAAATGATGAATTTAAGAAATTGGAAAGTAAAATCGAGATAACTGAAGATGATCTAATAAAATCTCAAAAGGAAGTTCAGGAAATTACTGATGAATTCATAGAGAAAATTAATGATTCTCTAGCCCAGAAAGAAAAAGAAATTATGGAAGTGTAGGTAGGAAGTACTTTGAGTTTAATTTCTTCTATTTTTTCTTCTATAAGAGTTCCGACCGTAAAAGAGCTAAAAAAAAATATCATTCCAGAGCATGTGGCTATTATTATGGATGGAAATGGCAGGTGGGCCGCCAGGAGAAAACTACCACGGTATGCTGGCCATAAGGCAGGGGTCGAAGCTCTAAGGGAAGTTGTAAAAACATGCGTACAGTTAGGAATAAAATTCTTAACTGTATACTCATTTTCAATTGAAAACTGGCAAAGACCAAAAGACGAAGTCAATTTTTTATTAAATCTATTTCTGGAATCATTAAAAGAGGAATTGGAAACCTTTAACAAAAATGGCGTAAGAGTATTCCTGGTGGGTGATAGAAAGTTAATTCCTCATGAAATACTGGAAGCTTTCGAAAATGCAGAAAAAAAGACTACAAATAATAATAAGCTTTTTTTCAATATTGCTTTTAATTACGGCTCCAGACAGGAAATTATAGAGGCGGCCAAAAAGATATATAAAGCAACCACTAGAAATGATATAAATATTGAGAAACTGGATGAGAAAACATTTTCAGATTATCTATTTACGAAAGGATGCCCTGATCCTGATTTTTTAATCAGAACCAGCGGTGAATATAGAGTAAGTAATTTCTTGTTGTGGCAAATTGCATACTGCGAATTTTATTTTGTAAAAACGCTCTGGCCAGATTTTAAAAGGAAAAATTTCCTGAAAGCAATTTATTATTATCAGCAGAGAAATAGAAGATTTGGCAGGTTGTGATTTCTTATGCAAATCCTGACTACTATTCTCCAGTATATTCTGGCAATAATTGGATTATCCCTGATAGTAATAGTTCATGAATTAGGACATTTCTCAATGGCTAAAATCGGAGGAATACATGTTGAGGAATTTTTTATTGGTTTTGGCTCGAAGCTTTTTAAATTTAAAGACAGGCGCGGCACTACTTACGGTATATGCGCTATACCGGTAGGAGGATATAATAAATTATTAGGTATGGACAGGAATGAATCCATACCCCCTGATATGAAGGATAAGTCTTACCACAACAAGCCCTTCTATAAGAAACTTATGGTCTCAATTGGAGGAGTCGGTTTTAATGTGATTTTTGCAGTAATACTGGTGGGAATCGTCTTGAGTATGGGTGTGCTTGTCCCCACAACAATAATTGATATTGTCCAAACTGAATCACCTGCCGAGGTAAGCGGTTTTGAAATAGGTGATGAGGTTATTGCTCTTGGTGATAAAAATATTGAAAGCTGGGATGATTTTTCGGAAGTAACAAAAGAAAATCCTGGTAAGGAAGTAACCTATACTGTTATCAGGGATGGAAAAGAAATGAAGCTTGAAGTTAGGCTTGATAATAAAGAAGGCCAGGGATATTTAGGAATAGGTCCCCGGCATATTGAAGAAAAGCTGGGCTTTTTTGAAATAGTAAAAGAAAGCTTCAAGGTGACCTGGGATATAAGCATAACTTATGTAAAGTTATTTGGAATGCTTTTTTCGGGCAAAATACCTCTCAGAGAGGCAAGGCCGGTTTCGCCAATTGGAATAGTAAGCATATTTCAACAATCAGTATCAATGGGTATGAAGAATTTTATATTTTTTGTTGCACTGGTTTCTATTCTAATGGGTTTTGGAAATTTAATTCCAATTCTTCCTTTAGATGGAGGAAATATTGTATTGATCATAATTGAAGCTATAAGAAGAAAATCTGTTCCCAGGAAAGTTTTAGAGATCTTCAATTCTATAGGAATATTCATTCTGGTTTCCATACTTATAATTGGTTTCGTTTTTGATATAATAAATCCTTTTAAAATCATAAATATGTAATAATTAAATACATAATAATCTCAAATGAAAATAAAAAGAAAAAAAACTAAGGTTATGCAGGTAGGGAAATTAAAAATAGGAGGTAATAATCCTATTATTGTCCAGTCCATGACTAAAAGCAAGCTGGAGGATTTAGACGGCATTAGAAGCGAAATAAAAGAGCTGATGGGCAGTGGTTGCGAGCTTATTAGAATAGCGGTACCAGAAAAAATATCCATAAGTTATCTTAAACAATTAATTGATGAAGGAATTTTTTCAGTTCCAGTAGTAGCTGATATTCAATTTGATTACAGATTAGCGCTGGAATGCATGGATATCGGGATTGATGGAGTAAGAATAAATCCGGGGAATATAGGTGGGCAGGAGCGAGTTGGAGAGATTGTAGAAAAAGCTAAAAGAAAAAAGGTTGCAATAAGGATTGGAATTAATTCGGGTTCTATAGATAAAAAGATTTTGAAAAAAAATAACGGGAACATTGTCAACTCGATGGTTGAAAGTGCACTGGAAAATGTTAGACTTTTAGAAAGTTTGAAATTTAATAATTTTAAAATATCGGCAAAAGCATCATCAGTTCTGGATACCATAAATGTATATGAGCTAGTATCAAATAAAGTTGATTATCCCCTGCATCTGGGTGTGACTGAAGCAGGGCCTAGATTCAGGGGCGGCATAAAGTCTTCAGTGGGCATTGGTATCTTATTATCTAAAGGAATAGGAGATACCATCAGAGTTTCACTGACCGGAAAATCAATTGATGAAGTAAAAGCTGCATATATAATTCTTAATAGTTTAGGCTTAAGAAGGGTAGGAGTGGATATCATTTCCTGTCCTACATGTGGAAGAACAACGGATGATTTGAAGCAAATTGTAGATGAAATTGAGAAGCTGACCGCGGGTATAAAAAAGAATTTGAAATTGGCAGTAATGGGTTGTATTGTAAATGGACCCGGAGAGGCAAAAGATGCAGATCTGGGGATAGCCTTTGGAAAAGAAAAGGCTGCAGTGTTTTTAAAGGGCAGGGTGATAAAAAGAGTAGATAAAAATATTGCATCTAAAGAATTAAAAAAGGAGTTAGAAAGATTAGTTTAAATAGGCAAAAGGGAGCTTAAATTGAAATTATCTCAATTTTTTATTCCAACTTTAAAAGAAGTACCTAGCGAAGCCGAAATACCAAGCCATTCCTTAGCTCTGAGAGCTGGACTTATCAGAAAAGTTGCATCAGGTATTTATTCTTTTTTACCACTTGGACTTAAGGTCTTAAAAAAAATTGAAGAGATAATTAGACAGGAAATGAATAAGGCGGGCGCTATTGAGCTATTTTTACCGGTTATACAACCTTCAGATTTATGGAAAAAATCAGGAAGGTGGGAAGAATATGGTCCTGAAATGTTCAGGTTAAAAGATAGGAACAAAAGGGATTTCTGTCTTGGACCTACTCATGAGGAACTAATAACCTATCTGGTGTATTTAGATTTGAAGTCATATAAAAATCTGCCTGTAAATTTATATCAAATCCAGGTCAAGTTCAGGGATGAAATAAGACCACGATACGGATTACTCAGAGCCAGAGAGTTTATTATGAAAGATGCCTATAGTTTCTGCAGGAACGATGATGATTCAGAGGTTATTTATAAGAAGATGTACGATGCTTATTGCAGGATACTGGAAAGAATTGGTCTCCAGTATAAGGTGGTTGAGGCTGATACGGGGCTGATTGGCGGAAAGTTTTCCCATGAATTTATGGTACTTGCTGAAAATGGTGAAGAAAAATTGGTTTTTTGTCCTGGATGCGGTTATTCGGCAAATTATGAAATGTCAAAATCAATTTCTGAGAGTGGTAAGGAAAATAAAGATAAGAATAAATCCAATAGCTTGCAAGCTACCGGTGAGGTTTATACCCCTGGCATTACTGATGTAAGAAGATTGGCAAAATTTTTAAAATTGGAAACTTCCAGAATTATTAAGACTATTTTACTAGAAGATAAAAGGGGGGAAATATACGCTTTTCTGGTTAGAGGAGATAAAGAGTTAAATATAAATAAAGCGGGGAAGCATATAGGCAAAAATTTATTTTTTCTTAAAGATTCTGAAAGAAGAAGTGATTTAAGTATTGGTTATCTGGGACCGGTGAATCTTAAAGATGATATAGAAATATATTCAGATAATTCCATAAAAAGCGGAATAAACTTTATAACTGGCGCAAATAAGAAGGATTATCACCTGATAAATGTTAATCATCCCAGGGACTTTAAAATAAAGCGGTGGGGTGATTTTACTTATCCCCAGCAAGGAGACAGGTGTATTAATTGTGGGAAAGAACTGAAGATTGAAAAAGGAATCGAGATCGGACATATTTTTAAATTAGGCGATAAATACAGTGAAAAGCTTGATGCCAGATTCCTGGATGTAGATGGAAAGTTGAAGCCTTTAGTTATGGGCTGTTATGGAATAGGGGTCAGTAGAATACTGGCAGCAGTGATAGAACAACTGCACGACGATAAAGGAATAATATGGCCGCCTTCTATAGCTCCATTTACAGTTAATATTATTGTTACCACTGGAAAAAATAAGGAATTATCAAAAGCAAGCAACATGATATATAAGACTTTAAAAGAATTAAATGTCGAAGTTCTTTATGATGATAGAGATGTAAGCGCAGGAATAAAATTTAAAGATTCAGATTTAATAGGAATTCCTGTTAGATTTATTTTAGGCAGGAAATTTCTGGATAGTAGATTAATTGATGTTGAGTATAGAAAAGACGGTAAGAGAGTAGAGCTACCCGTAGATTCTATTCCAAAGTTTATAAAAGAATTTGAGACTGCAAATAGACTTAAGCTACCTCAAAATGAACAATCAAAAAAGTAAAATCAGAGGAATTTTAGAGAAGATTATTTTTAAAAATTCTGAAACCGGGTTTATGGTTGGAAAAGTAAGGTTAGAGGATAATAATCTGGTAACCATTGTAGGAAATGCTTTTGAGCTTCAATGTGGTGAAAAAATAGAAGTGACTGGAAAATGGATTTTAAACAGGAATTATGGACAACAGTTTGAAATTGAAAGCATTAAGACAGCTGAACCGGCTACTGCTGTTGGCATCAAGAATTATTTAGGCTCAGGTTTAATAAAAGGTATTGGACCGGTAATGGCAAACAGAATAGTTTCTCATTTTAAGCTTGATACTTTAAAAATACTGGATGAAGAGCCAGAAAGATTAAATGAGATAGATGGTATTGGTAAAAAAAGAATAAATTTAATTTTTAAATCCTGGAAAAAACACAAAAATATAAGAGAGGTTATGATCTTTTTGCAATCCTATGGAATAAGCAATACTTATGCTACAAAAATTTATAATAATTACGGCGATAACTCCATAAATGTTATAAAGGTAAACCCTTATAGGCTGTCAGAGGATATATTTGGAATAGGTTTCAAAACCGCAGATAAAATTGCATTAAAAACAGGTATTGAAAAAGATTCGCTGTTCAGGATAAAGGCAGGAATAATTCATTTACTAAAGTCCGCAGAGGATGATGGGCATTGCTACTTACCATATGAAGAATTTATAGAGATAGCAGAAGATTTTCTTTGCACGGAATTAGGAAAGATTACTGATGCTTTAAGTAAACTTGAAGGGGAGGGAAGAATAATTATTGTTAAAGATGATATAAGCAAAGTGTATCTGGCCAGTATCTATAATGCTGAAAAATACGTAAGTGAAAAAATTCTAGCAATTTTAAGCCATGAAACGGAACCTAAGATAAGGGGAAGCAAAAAAGATGGTATATACGATTTAATAAATAATCTGGCAGCAAAAGAAAGAATAATTCTGGATGATATTCAGATGAAAGCCATTGAAAAGGCAGTAACTGAAAAAATACTGGTTATAACAGGAAGTCCCGGTACAGGAAAAAGTACCATACTGAATTTTGTTATAAAAATTTTTGAAAAAGAAAATAAAAGCGTTCTTTTAGGCGCTCCAACAGGAAGAGCTTCTAAAAGGCTGTATGAGGCTACTGGCAAGGAAGCAAAAACTATACACAGACTTCTAAATTACAACCCAAAATTAAATAAATTTATAAAAAATGAAAAAAACCCTATTGATGCAGATATGGTAATAATCGATGAAGCTTCAATGCTTGATATAAGGTTGATGAGAAATTTGCTTTTAGCCATAAAACCTCAAACCGGTGTCATTTTTGTAGGTGATGTAGACCAATTACCGGCAGTAGGTCCTGGAAACGTTTTAAGTGAGATAATCGGTTCAGATATAGTTCCTGTGATTGAACTTCAAAAGATATACAGGCAGGAGGGTGAAAGTCTTATTATATATAATGCCCATAAAGTCCGGGATGGCCAGTTTCCATATATCGGTAAACCAAAAAATAATGACTTCTTCTTTATTGAGAAAAATGAGCCCGAAGAAGTTGTTGATTTGATATTAAATCTACTGACCCAAAGGATTCCTAAGAGTTTTAATTATAATCCCCTTTATGATGTCCAGGTTCTTGTTCCTACCAATAAAGGAATTGTAGGAGTTAATAATTTAAACTCCAGAATTCAGGATATTTTAAATTTTAATAGTCAAAAAGTGTTAAGGGGTTCTGTGCAGTACCGATTAAATGACAAGGTAATGCAGTTAAAAAATAATTACGGGAAAGATGTTTATAATGGGGATATAGGATTTATAAATGGTATAGATATGGAAATGGAAGAAATCACAGTAAATTTTGATGGCAGAAATGTTGACTATAGTTTTTTTGAGCTGGACGAATTAAATTTATCTTATGCTATATCTATTCATAAATCTCAAGGGTCTGAGTTCAAATGTGTCATAATACCCCTCTTAACTTCTCATTATATGCTGCTGCAAAGAAATTTGCTTTATACAGCAATTACAAGAGCAAAGGAACTTGCGGTAATAGTTGGGAGCAAAAAGGCAATAGGAATGGCAGTAAATAGAAATATTGTTGAAAAGAGATATACTAGTTTAAAGGGATTGCTTAGAAATTTTTAATAAATCCCTCTGCCAGTTCTCTGACAGTTATATGTCAGGTAGATGATACTGTTATAAATTCCATTAAATTTTTTTATAGTTACAGCACAACTAACTGTAACCTCCACATAACAGCTCTGACCAATGAAATTTCTTCTCACCTCAAGAAGTACTGATTTCCACATAAGAAGCTCTAATTGAATTTTTTTTGTTTTGTGATATACTTTCTTAAAGAAATTTTAATGTGAATAGTTAAAAAATAGTGGGCGAGCCCCACTTTTTTTTAGTTTAAATTTTTTTATAAACAGGTGATTGGGTTGAATAAAAAATTAATGATAGCATTAGTAGAATTAGAAAAGGAAAAAGGCATAAAGATGGATATTATAATAGAAGCTCTTAAAATTGCCTTTGTTTCAGCCTATAAAAAAAATTACAATGTAGAATATGATTGCCGGGCAGATATAAACATGAAAACGGGTGAGATAAAATTATTTAAGGTTTTAGATGAAGTTGAAAGTGAAGATGAAACAGCAAAGGATAGCATTAAGAAAAATGAGGTAGAAGTTACCCCGGATAATTTTGGAAGAGTTGCTGCCCAAACTGCTAAACAGGTAATAAGACAGAGGTTTAAAGAAGCAGAGCGGGAGATTATGTATGAAGAATTTAAAGACAGGGTAGGAGATATGGTAACTGGCATAATCCAGCAAAGTGATACTAGATTTACTCTGGTAGATTTGGGTAAAGTGGAGGCATTGCTTCCACCATATGAGCAGGTTCCAAGGGAGAGATATAAACATGGCGAAAGGATAAAGTGCTATATTGCAGATGTAAGGAAAACAACAAAAGGACCTCAGGTAATAGTATCCAGGACGCATACTGGTTTAATTAGAAAGTTATTTGAATTAGAAGTACCTGAAATTTATGAAGGAATCGTAGAAATAAAAAGTGTTGCCAGGGAAGCAGGTTATAGAACCAAAATCGCTGTTAGCTCAAATGAGAAAAATGTGGATCCTGTAGGAGCGTGTGTAGGCCCTAAAGGTTCACGGGTTAAAATGGTTGTTGATGAATTAGGAGGAGAAAAAATAGATATTATAGAATATAGTGATGATATTGTAACTTTTATAAAAAATGCTCTGAGCCCGGCAAGAGTTTTAAAAGTGCTAACTGACGAAGATAAGAAGTTCGCATTAATTATAGTTTCGAGTGATCAGCTTTCTTTAGCAATAGGAAGAGAAGGTCAGAATGCAAGGCTGGCCGCTAAATTAACTGGTTGGAAAGTTGACATAAAAAGTGAAAAACAATTTGAGGAAGAATTAGATGAAGCCAGGGAAGAAAGATTGAAGAGCAAAGGAGAGGATATCTGAGTTAACCAGTAACTATAAGGTAAAAATATAAAAAATGACCGGTAAATTTTCAATTATTATAAATATCAATAGTAAATTACGGTTAGTTTTAAAGGGTTATGAACCCTAAAAAAGAAGGTAGTAAAAACAAAATTAAGAAAAAAAATATGGCTGAGTCAAAAAACTTAAAGAAGAATAAGTTAAAAGAAAAGATCAAAATCAAGCCTGAAGGTAAACCTCAATCTAAAGCCGGGAGCCCAATCAAAGAAGCTAAAAAGCTGGAAGTCAAAGATAAAAAAAAGAAAAAAGTTGAACTTAAAGCAAAGAAAAAAGCTGTATCAGCAGCTAAAACTGAAAAGAAAACTGAAATTAAAGCAAAAGAAAAGATTGAGAGAAAAACTAAAGCGAAACTAAAAGATAAGGATTTGACTAAAGTTAAAAAAGAGACCAGGAAGAAAGCTGGAGTTAAAACCGGAAGGAAGGGCGCTGCTAAAAAAGTAGTGAAGAAAATAACCGAAGTTGAAACTAAAGAAAAGCCTAAAACTGCCCGGCCAGTAGAAGCTGTAGAGAAACCAAAGGCAAAAATAGGTTGGGAAGAAGAAAAAAAATCAAGTATTAGGAGTGTAATTGATAGAGAGCTTGATAAAGAGGAGAAGGAAGGAAGACTAAAGGCTAAAGTAATTCTGAAGAAGAAAATTGTCTCTGGCGAGAAGGTAAAAAGAGAGAAAGCTTTAAAAGAAAAAAACAAAGTTTTAGAAAAGAAATTAAAGAAAAGGCCGGAAATAAAAAAAGTAATCGAAATCTCAGAAGGAATAACTATAAAAAAGTTATCAGAAAAAATAAATGTTCCTTCAACTGAGGTGATCACTCTGTTATTTAATATGGGTGAGATTATTAATATAAACCAGTCCCTGAGCAAGGACTTAATAGAGTACCTGTCTCAGGAATATGGCTTCAAATATCATATTGTAGGTTTTGAAGAGAAGTTAGACGAAGTTTATAAGGATTCTGAAAAAGATTTAGAGCCAAGACCTCCGATTGTAACAGTAATGGGACATGTAGATCATGGAAAAACAACACTACTTGACGTCATTAGAGAAACCAGTGTTGCAATTGGTGAGGTGGGTGGAATAACCCAGCGTATAGGTGCTTACCAGGTTGACTATAAGGGGAGGAAAATTACATTCATTGATACGCCGGGACATGAAGCATTTACATCTATAAGGGCCAGAGGGGCAAGGGTTACTGATATTGCTGTGATTGTAGTTGCTGCTGATGACGGTATTATGCCCCAAACAGTGGAAGCAATAAATCACGCAAAGGATGCCGGTGTCCCTATTATTATTGCTATTAATAAAATTGACCTTCCAAATTCAAATCCAGATAAGATAAAGAAAGACCTTACTGAGTACAATTTGGTTCCGGAAGAGTGGGGCGGAGATACTATTTGTTTAGAGATTTCTGCTAAGAAAAAGACTAATCTGGATGAATTTCTGGAAATGATTTCACTGGTAGCAGATTTAAATGAAATAAGAGGTAACCCAAATTCTGAAGGTACTGGAATTATAATTGAATCGAGGCTGGATAAAGGTTTAGGTCCTGTGGGTACAGTTATAATAAAGAGAGGAAAAATAAAAGTAGGGGACTCTTTTGTTACAGGTGATTTGTTTGGAAGAGTAAGGTTGATCAGAGATGAAAATGGTAAAAAACTGAAGGAAGCAGTCCTGTCACAACCGGTTGAAATTATAGGTTTTCCTTCAGTGCCAAAAGCTGGAGATAAATTATTTATAGTTGAAAATGAAAAAGTGTCTAAAGAGCTTTTAAATAGAAAAGAATATGAGAGAAAAATGATGAAAATTGCGGATTCAAGGAGAAGTTTAACTTTAGAAAAGTTGTCTGAATTGGCAAAAGAAAATGAGATAAAGAAATTAAAAATAATTATTAAAGCAGATTCCGGTGGTTCACTTGATGCAGTAGAAAAATCATTAAATAATATAAAAGAAGAGAAAATAAAGATTGATATAATACATAAAGCAATTGGGGCTATAACTGACAGCGATATTCTGTTAGCGGCAGCTTCAAATGCAATTGTAGTTGGTTTTGGCGTAGTTCCCACTCAAAAAGCAGATGTATTGTATAAAAAGGAAAATGTGGAAGTCAGGACTTATGATATTATCTATGAATTAATTGATGACATTACCCTTGCCTTTAAAGGCTTGCTGGAACCTGAATTGAAAAGAGTTAATAAAGGTAAAGCTGAGGTCAGGGAAATATTTAAACTACCGAAAGCAGGGATAATTGCTGGTTCTTATATTCTGGAAGGTGAAGTTGAGAGAGGTAATTTAGTAAATGTCATAAGAGATGGAAAATTAATCCATGAAGGAAAAGTCGCAACTCTTCATAGGTTCAAAGAAGATGTTAAAAAAGTTTTATCAGGATATGAATGTGGTATTAGGCTGGAAGATTTTCAGGATATCGTAAAGGAGGATATACTGGAATTTTATGAAGAGAGATAATCTTTGATATGGTTGTGATTGAGATGGATAGAACAAGGAAAGCTGAGATAGATCTAAAAAGAGAAATAAGTTTTATTATCAATACCAAAGCAAAAGACCCCAGAATAGGGTTTATAACTATCACAGGTACAAAATTATCTTCTGATTTTAAATGGCTTGATGTTTTTGTTAGTATTATGGGCGAAGAGGATGAGATAAACAGGAGTTTAGAGGGGCTAAGAAATTGTTGCGGCTTTATAAAAAAAAATTTGCGGCAGAGATTAAAGTTAAAAAGTATACCCGATATAAGATTTTTATATGATAAGTCTATTGATAAAGGTATAAAAATATCAAAAATACTGGAAACCCTGGATAAAGATAAGTGATATTGAGAAGGTAAATTAATTGGATATAAACAAGTTGTATAATAAGACATCAGAAATAATAAACGGCAATGATAATTTTTTAATTATCACTCATACCTATCCGGATGGAGATTCATTAGGTTCGCAAGTAGCCTTATACCAATTAATATCTCAGTTAAAAAAGAATGTAGTAGCGGTTTGCAATAGTGAATTGCCTTATCAATATAAATTTTTGCCTTATTTTAATAAGATTAAAAAAGATTTAGAAGAAATAAATATCTGCGGTAAAGAATATATTTGTTTTTGTCTGGATTGTTCAGATGAAAATAGAATGAATATAAATTTTAAAACATTAAAAGATAATGTAAAGTATATAATAAATATAGATCATCATACTAAGAACACTAATTTTGGTCATATAAATATTGTAGATACCAAAAAATCTGCAACTTCTGAGATTTTATATGAGCTAATAGACAGGCATTACAGGAAACTTTTAGATCATAAAGTAGCCCTGGGTATTTATGTGGGGATACTGACAGATACCGGTAAATTTCAGTACAATAATACTAATTACGCTGTGCATAATGTAGTAAGTGAGCTGTTGAAATTTAATCTGTCTCCTTCCGAAATTCATAGAAATATATATGAGAATGAATCTCTGGACAGGTTTAAATTAATTCAGCTGATTTTTAAAAGAATCAAATATGTGGAGTCTTGCGGCTTGATATACTCATATGTTCTAGAAAAAGATTTTAAAAAACTAAATTTACCCTATTCTGCTCAAGATGGGGTTATTAACCTGCTGAGGAGTGTAGAGATGGTAAAGGTTGCTGCCCTGATAAAGCAAACCGGCAGAAATTGTTTTAAAATAAGTCTTCGCACTTCTGATAGTGATATTGACTTATTTAAGATTGCCAGTAATTTTAAAGGTGGTGGCCACAGGATGGCATCTGCTTACTCTGATAATGGAAGTTTGAGGACTATAATTAGTAATTTAAAAAAATATATAGAAGATAATATTTAAATTATGAGCAGTATTAATAATAAATCTGATCTGCTGGAAGATTTTAATGGAATAATATTGATAAATAAATTACCATATACAACTTCTTATGATGTCATAAGACGAATAAAAAGAGTTTTTTTTTAAAAAAAATTGGACATGCCGGCACACTAGATCCTATAGCAGAAGGCCTGCTCATTATTTTAATAAATAAAGCTACCAAACTATTCAATTATTTTTTATCTTTTAAAAAAGAATATATTGCAGATGTAAAGCTTGGGGTAATTACTGATACCTGGGATCTTGATGGCAAGGTTTTAACCAGAAGTAAGATTACAAACATAGATATTAAGAGAATATCCAGTATTCTAAATAAATTTACCGGAAAAATTAAACAGATGCCGCCAATATACTCATCGGTAAAGTATAAAGGCAGACCATCATATGATTTTGCAAGAAAAGGTCGGAGTATAGATTTGAAACATAGAATGGTAAATATTTATAATTTAGAACTCATTTCTCTGAGTAGCGATTTGCTTACTGTAAAAGTAAATTGCAGTTCAGGCACATATATCAGATCTTTGGCTTATGAAATTGGAAATTTATTAGGGTGTGGCGCTTCCATAAAAGGATTAAAAAGAACGAAAACTGGCGATTTTAAACTGGACAGCAGTATTAACGTTGAAGATTTTCTGAAAGGAAAATTTAAAAAAAATGATTTAGAATCTAGCTCATATATGATATCTATTGAAAGATTACTGGACAAAAATCCAAGCCTTTACATAAAAGACGAATATAGATGCCATATAGTGAATGGCCACCCGGTTGATGGTGGAATGGTGGAGTTTGCCAGGACCGAAGATAATGATTTATTAAAAAAGGGAATCTTTATAAAGATTAAAGATAGTGGTGAAAATATAATAGCCATACATGAGATTTTAAGTGAAAATGTAATTTCTGATGTTAAGAGTAAGAAACCGAGTTTAACTAAAAGTATTGTAATTTTTCGCCAATTGAATAAAATCTAATAGTTTAAAATTTTTCTAAACAGCAGGGTATCAAGTTGTCAGAATTATTAGAATTAAAAAAAATAAATAATAGCTACTTTAAGGATAAAAATTCAGTAATTGTGATTGGTTTTTTTGATGGGGTGCATCTTGGACACAAAAAGATAATTGAAGCTTGTGTCAAAAGGGCAAAAAAAATAAGCGGCGCCAGTATAGTTCTGACATTTAATAAACCTCCGCTGAATGTACTAAAAAGTGAGATGCATAAAAAACTCATAATTTCTTATGAGGAAAAAATAAAAATTATTGATAGTTTAGAAGTTGATTTTATCGTAACTGCTAATTTTGATTCCGATTTTTTTATGTTGAAACCGGGGCGGTTTTGCAAGGATATACTTATAGGAAAATTTCATGTAAAGGAAATTTTTGTAGGAAGTGGATTTCGTTTTGGCTTTAAAGCAGGGGGGAATGTATCTTTCTTGAAGAGATTTTTTAAGTCTTACAATATAGAGGTGAATGTAGTACCTCTCCTGAGAATAAAGGGAGAGACAATTTCAAGTACCAATGCAAGAAAATATTACTCTGAAGGCAAAATAAAAAAAATAAAGAATTTGTTAGGGAGGAATCCGCAAGTAGAAGGAGTTGTAGTTAGAGGAGCCGGTAGGGGGAGGAGATTAGGATTTCCTACAGCCAATGTAGATGTTTGCGAAGATTTTATCACTCTAAAAGATGGCGTTTATCTGGGTACTGTTGAAATTAACGGTAATGAAAATAAAGTATTTCCAGCCATTATAAATATCGGGGACAAACCAACTTTCAAAGAATCGAAAAAATGGATTGAAGCTTTTATAATCAATTTCAGAGATAATATGTATAAAAGAAAAATAAGAATTAATTTTTTAGAAAGATTAAGAAACGAAATCGCATTTGAAAGTAAAGATAAATTAATCAGCCAGATGAAAATGGATTTAGAATGTGCTAAAAAATATTTTAAAATAAAAAGTTAATGAACCTGGACTGAGTTTAAGGGATTTTAAAAAGTTTTTAGGATATTTTCAGTTATGAAGGCGGTCAATACTGGAATGTGATTAAATTGTAATTAGTATGTGGTTATGATAAATTATAGTACGGGTAATTTTGAGGAGGTGGAAAAAGTTGACTTTAGTCAAAGAAGATAAAAAAAAGGTTATTGAAAAATTTAAAACTCATGAGAATGATACCGGTTCTTCCGAAGTTCAGATAGCTATTCTTACCCAAAAGATTAACAGGCTTAATGAACATTTGAAGGCGAATAAAAAGGATCATCATTCCAGAAGGGGTCTGGTTATTATGGTGGGTAAAAGAAAAAGACTTCTGGGATATTTAAAAAATAATGATATAGGCAAATATAAAAAAATAATTAAAGAATTAGGTTTAAGGAAATAGATCTATATTTAAATAGTTTTGTTAATTTTGGTAGCTTAAAGGAGAATATAAGATATAAATGGAAAGAAGATGTGAAATTGATATTGACGGAAAGAAAATGTCGTTTTTTACTGGTAAAATAGCGAGACAGGCTAATTCGGTCCTGGTTAAATTCGGTGGAAATGGAGTTATAATCACTGCAGTTATGAATCAGAAACCAGTTGATAATGTAGACTTTTTACCCCTTGTAGTTGATGTTGAAGAGAGAATGTACGCTGCAGGTAAAATACCCGGAGGATTTTTTAGAAGAGAAGGAAGAGCCAGTGATAAAGCAATCCTTAACTCAAGATTGACCGATAGGCCTCTAAGACCATTATTTGATAAAAATATAAGAAATGAAATTCAAATAATTGCCACGGTTATTTCGTTCGATAAGGTTAATCCTTATGATATTTCGGTAATAAATGGAACTTCGATGGCTTTATGTATATCAGATATACCATTTGAAGAACCAGTAGGCGCTGTCAGGATTGCTAAGGTAGGTGAAAACTGGATAGTGAATCCAGTTTATAATGAGATTGAAGAAAGTATTATAGATATAGTGGTAGCAGGGACAGAAGAAGCAATATTGATGGTTGAGGCAGGTGGCAAAGAAGTACCCGAAGGAGTAGTATTGGAAGCTATAGAAAGAGCGCATAGTGAAATAAAAAAAATTGTTAACATTCAAAAAGAATTTAGAAAAATAGCAGGTAAAGAGAAAAGGGAAACATCTAATTTTAAGTTAAATAAAGAAGTTGAAAAAAGAGTAGGAGAGTTAACAGAAGAAAAAATTCAGGAGATTTTAAATAGTATTATGAAATACTCGAAAGATGATAAAAAGAAAATTTTATTGGAAAATACTGATAAAGGTTATTTCCAGGATAGAGTTTCAATTATCAGAGAAGAGACTGAAAAAAATTTAGAATCAGAATTTCCGGAGGATAAAGAAAGTATAAGTGAAAGCTTTAAAGAGCTTGAAAGAGAATTAGTAAGAAAAATGGTTTTGGAGAAAGGGGTAAGACCTGATGGCAGGGAACCTGATGAGATAAGAGAAATAAATTGTGAGGTAGGCTTATTTCCAGATACAACCCATGGTATAGGTCTTTTCACACGGGGAAAGACACAAGCTCTAACTATATTAGCCTTAGGTTCAATAAAAGAAGCGCAGAAAATAGATAGTTTAGGAAAAGAGGAATTTAAAAGATATATACATCATTATAATTTCCCGCCTTTCAGTATTGGAGAAACAAAGCCCCTTAGAGGACCAAGAAGAAGGGATATCGGGCATGGTGCTCTGGCTGAAAAAGCTCTAAGACCTATGATTCCTGATGAAGATAAATTTCCATATGCCTTAAGACTGGTATCTGAGATTTTAGAATCCAATGGTTCAACTTCAATGGCCAGTGTATGTGGAAGTAGTCTGGCTTTAATGGATGCAGGCGTTCCCATATCAAATCCGGTTTCCGGCATAGCAATGGGTCTAATTAAAGGCAAAGATGATAAGTTTGTTATATTGAAAGATATACAGGGTATAGAAGATTTTTATGGTGACATGGACTTTAAAGTTGCAGGAACTAAAAATGGGATTACTGCGCTACAGATGGACATGAAAATAAAGGGTATTAACTTAGATATTATAAAACAGGCGCTGGAAAAGGCACGTGAGGGAAGGTTATTCATATTAGATAAAATGTTAGAAGTCATTCCGGAGCCTAGAAAAAGTCTGTCCAAGTCTGCGCCAAAAATAACTACTTTTAAAATTCCCAGGGAAAAGATCGGCGAAGTTATTGGACCTGGTGGAAAGAATATTAAAAGAATAAAAGAAGAATTTGAGTTAGATGAAATTGATATAAGTGACTATAATGGAGAAGGTATGGTTTCCATTATTTCTTCAAATGATGTTAATATTAAGATGGCCAGGAAAAGTATAGAAGGAATGTTAAAGGGTGTTGAAGATATAAAAGTGGGTGAAGAGTTTATGGGAACTGTGGTAGGAATAACCAGCTACGGAGCTTTTGTAAATTTAATTCCCGGAGTAGATGGACTTCTTCACATATCCAAAGTTACAAATAAAAGAATTAAAGATGTTAAAGATTATTTAAAAATAGGTGATAAGATACTGGTTAGAGTTGGTAATATTGATTTCAGGACTAAAAAAATAGGTCTGGAAAGAGCTGATATCTGAATATTTTATTAGTGAGGTAAATGAAAAAATAGTTTCATCAAGTAGCATAAAATTTGACCAATATGAAATAACTGAGTTAGATAATGGAATAAGGGTTATTAGTGAGTATATCCCTCATTTTAGGTCAATATCGTTAGGTTTCTGGGTACCGGCTGGATCCAGAAATGAAAATAGAAATATCAATGGAATTTCCCACCTTATAGAGCATCTTATTTTCAAAGGCACTAAAAAAAGAGGTTATAGGGATATAGCCATTGAATTTGATTCAATGGGTGCCGAATTTAATGCTTTCACGGATAAAGAAAACTGCTGTGTCTATGCTGATTTCATTGACACTTATCTGGACAGTTGTACAGAATTATTATTTGATATTCTAACCAGCCCCTCTTTTTTAACAGAGCATATAAAAACCGAAAAGAAAGTAATAATTGAGGAAATAAAGATGGTAGAAGATAATCCCTCTGACAATATTATGAATTATTTCTATGAAGCGGTTCTGGACGGACATCCTCTAAGCCTGCCAATTTTAGGTACTAATAATTCACTAAAAAATATTAAAAAATCTGCTATACTGGACTATTTTAAGGAAAAGTTTGGTATCGGCGGTATTGTTATCTCAGCTGCGGGTAATATAAAGCATAAAGATTTGATAGATAAAATTAAGAAAAATATTAGTGGAATGGAAAATAGAAAATATATAAATGATTTTACCGGGCAGGAACCTCCGGAAAATGGAAGGGTGAAGAAAATACATGATAGTAAGACCAGCTCAGTTCATATGTGCTTTGGTGGTCTGGGCTGCAGGCGGGATAGTGAGGATAAATATCCAATTTCATTATTCACAAATTTATTTGGTGGAAGTATGAGCAGCAGATTAGTCCAGAAAATAAGGGAAGAAGAAGGTCTGGCTTATTCAATTTTTAGCAGCAATGTCCAATATCTGGATACGGGGGTAACAATTATATATTCAGCTTCTTCACCTAAAAATGCTGGTAGAATTTTAAAATTGATTAAAGATGAAATAGTTGATATCAAAAAGCGCGGAGTAGAGGAGGTTGAGCTGGAAAGGGCCAAAGAAAATTTAAAAGGAAATATTGTTCTAAGTGTTGAAGATATAAGTTCAAGAATGTTTAGGTTGGGAAAGGGACTTCTATTTGATAAAAAAGTTTTGACTATTAACCAGATATTAAAGAAAATAGGTAAGGTAAAGAAAAATGATTTAGATGAAATAGTTGATAAGTATTTTAAATTAGATAAGATGAGCCTGGTAGCACTTGGAAGACTAAATAAAGGCAGGTTATTATGAAAAAAATAGTAATGTTCGGTATTTGTGGAAAAATGGGGACATCTATTTCCAGAGAGTTGATAAAGGAAGAAGAAATAGAGTTAGTTGGAGGTTTTGATATCCAGAATGTGGGTGTTGATATAGGCGAATTTTTAGTTGGTAAAAAAACAGGGTATAAAATTTATAATTCTTATGAGGACATTAAAGAACTGAGTCCGGATATTATTATTGATTTCACCAACGCCAATGCAGCTAGTAAAACTATTAATTGGGCTATTGACAATAATATAAATATAATTGTAGGTACTACTGGCTTGAGCAGAGAGGATTTAGACAGTATTGAAAATAAAGCGTTAAAATCCAATAGTAAAACACTTATCGCGCCAAATTTTTCGATTGGAGCTGTAATTATGATTAAAATCTCAAAAATGATATCAAAATATTTTAATAATTGTGAAATAATTGAACTGCATCATGACAAAAAGAAAGATGCTCCATCCGGCACTTCCATATTGACAGCAGCTGAGATAAGTCTAAGTAATAATTTTAACAAGTCCAGGTTAAAAGAAGGTGAAACCGAAACCATAGAAGGTTGCAGAGGCGGATTTACAGGCGGTGTCCATATACATAGCGTAAGACTGCCGGGACTGCTGGCGCATCAAAATGTTATTTTTGGAATGAAAGGTCAGACTCTATCTATAAAACATGATAGTCTGGATAGATCGTCGTTTTATCCCGGGGTTATTCTTGCTATAAGAAGTATGGATAAGCTTTCTAATTATACTTTTGGATTGGATAAGTTGATAAACATTTAGTTGCATTATTATTTGAGGGAGGTGTCTATGATAAACATGGGTGAAGTAATTACAGCAATGGTAACTCCATTTGATAAAAACTATAGTTTGGATCTCAACTCTTGCAGTAGATTATTGAATTATTTGATTGATGGAGAAGAAAGTGATGGAATTTTACTATCCGGCTCTACAGGAGAATCGCCAACCCTGGATGATGACGAGAAGATAAAATTATTTAAATTTGCAAAGGATAATTTTGGGGACAGGGTTAAAATTATTGCAGGTACAGGTTCTAATGATACCAGGCATTCTATAGAATTATCAAAAGAAGCGGAGAGTATAGGAGTTGACTGCCTGCTCCTTGTTGCGCCTTATTACAATAAGCCTTCACAGTGGGGTCTTTTTAAACATTTCGAAGTAATTGCCAGTGAGGTTAAGACTCCCATAATACTATATAATGTTCCTTCAAGAACATCATCTAACATAAGCTCGAAGACCTGTGTGGAATTATCAAAAATTGATAATATTTGTGGAATTAAAGAAGCCAGCGGTGACATGAGGCAAATTTCAGAAATAATCAGGGATACCGATGATGATTTCCTGGTATACAGTGGCAATGATGGTGATACATTACCCATATTATCCCTGGGAGGGTACGGAGTTATCAGTGTTGCTTCTCATATTGTTGGCAAAGAGATAAAAGAGATGATAGCTAGTTTTAAAAGAGGAGATTTTAGAGAAGCAGCAAAACTGCACCGGGATTTGATGGATATATTTTATGGGATTTTTATAGCAACAAATCCGGTTCCTATTAAAGAGGCATTAAATCTAAAAGGTATTAATGTTGGCCCATGCAGGCTTCCATTGTGCTCTATGGAAGATAAGGAGCTGACGGCTTTTAAGGAGATTTTAAAAAAACATAAGATAATTAATTAGTTAGAAGGTGAAATTTTGCAAATAAAGAATTATGTCAAAAAGAACTAGTTTAAAATTAATACCTCTGGGAGGCCTGGGTGGTATTGGCAAGAATATGATGGTCTTTGAAAAAGATAATCAGATTATAATTGTTGATTGTGGGATAATGTTTCCGGATGATGATATGCCGGGAATTGATTTTATAATACCAGACTTTTCGTATGTTAAGAAAAATAAAAATAAAGTAAAAGCAATAATACTTACCCACGGACATGAAGACCATATAGGTGGTCTACCATTCCTGTTTAAAGAAATTAACGCTCCTGTTTTTGCCACTAAACTTACCATAGGTTTGACTAAAATAAAGTTTGATAACTCACAAAAAGCAATTCCTATTAAATATAATGAGATTAATCCCGATAAACCACTGGATATTGGACCATTTCATATAGATTTTTTCAGGGTTAATCACAGTATACCGGATGGTTTAGGATTAATTATAAAAACAGATATTGGAACCGTAGTCCATACCGGGGATTTTAAATTTGATCATGTTCCTATTGATAATAAAGTTACTCAATTTTCAAAAATTGCCAGAGCTGGCCAGGAAGGTGTACTGGCTCTTTTATGTGATAGTACCAATGCCGAAGAAATAGGATTTACTCTTCCGGAAAGGGATGTGGGTAAAACGCTGCTTGAAAAATTTGAAAAAGCTTCAAAAAGAATTATTGTAGCCACTTTCTCATCACATATACATAGAATACAACAGGTACTGAATGTGGCCAATAAACTGGAGAAAAAAGTTGCTATTTCCGGTATGTCCATCCTGAAAACTGTTAAAATTTCTGCCAAACTTGGATACCTGAAAATTCCTGAAGATACCATAGTTCCAATAACTAAAATTGACCAGTTTCCTATAAAAAAAATAGTAATACTTTCGACTGGCAGTCAAGGAGAGCCACTTTCAGCTCTTAACCGCATGGCTTTAGGAGAACATAAGAGAGTCAGAATTATGAAAGGAGATATGGTAATAATCTCAGCTTCTCCGATTCCGGGAAACGAAAGAGTTATATCCAATACTATTAACAGGCTTATAAAACAGGGAGCAGATGTCTTTTATGAGTCTATAGCGGGTGTTCATGTGTCGGGGCACGCTGCCCAGGAAGAGATAAAGATTATGATAAATTTAACCAATCCTAAATACTTTATCCCTATTCATGGAGAAGATAAACATAAGGTTCAGAATGCACGAATAGCGGAATCAATGGGAATTGATGGGGAAAATATTATCATTGCTGAAGATGGTGATATTATTAAAATGAATTCAAATTTATGTAGAGTTTCAAACAACTTACATCCGCAGACTATTTATATTGATGGAGTTGGAATGGGGAATATAAAGGATATGGTTCTTAGAGATAGAAAGATATTATCAAGAAACGGAATTATATTTATAGTAGTTGGAATAGATTATGTCAGGAGAAGAATTTTATGCGAACCTGATTTTATTCTAAAGGGGATAATATATATTGAAAATTTGACAGAAATTCTAGATGATTCAAAGAAAATTATAAAAAATTCCATACAAACGTGCTTTAATAATAATATGGCGAATAAAACGATGATTGAAGATTTTATTAATGACAGGTTAGAAAAATTTATTTTTAAAAAAGCAAGAATAAGACCTATAATAATAACTAAAGTTATTAGTTCTGATAAGCATTAATTAAAATATAAGTCCTTAAAAAAATGGTTAGAAGAAATTATAGAAGAAAAAAAACAACCAAAGTTAAAAGCAGTTTAAGTTCAGGGAATTCTAGAAATAGAAAAAAATATGTTAAAAGAAGAACTGAAGTTTATGGTATTTTAATAATAATGGTTTCATTACTACTATTTATTAGTGTATATGGCTTTTCGGATTATGGTTTTATAAATATATATGTGAATGATTTTTTATCTCTTGCTTTTGGAGCAGGTAAGTTTCTGGTACCTTTCATGCTTTTAATCTGGGGTTTTAGCTTCTTCCTGAGGAGGGTCCGCCTGCTACCTTCCAGTTTTGGGTGGGGATTTTTTCTGTTATTTTTCTCTATACTGGGAATTCTAAGCAACAACTTTAATTACGTGGATATTTTTGATGAAGTTCTTGTAAAAGCCAGAGGGGGGATGGTAGGAGCCGGGATTTTTTATGGATTATCTAAGCTCTTTAGCAGCGCTGGAGCTGTGGTAGTGCTGAGTTTTTTACTGGTTATATCAATATTGATTATTACAAAGATATCCCTTGTAGATATTGGTAAAAAGATAATCTACTTACTTAAAAAAATAGATTTTAAGTCTGTGGCTAATTTATTTAAAAGAAGAGGCACCGCAGATCAATATACAAAATTAAAAAAGCCGGTAATGGATGAAAATGAAATTTACGGCAGTGATGAAAAAATTGACTCAAAAAGAATTGAATCTATTAATAATGAATACAGGGCATTTAAGGAAAAAGCTGAAATGCAGGATGAATATATAAAGGAAATTAGCGAAATTGAAGCTGCTAGTGATCAATTAAAAATACCAACAGTAAAAAGCAGTGATCTGGAAAACAATTATAGATTACCTCCTATAAATTTACTGAGGAAATCCAAAGATTTGCCTTCTAAATTATATAAGCAAGGGGTAAAGGAAAGAGTTCATATCTTAAATAGACTGTTCAGTGACTTTAATTTAGATGCCAGGATAGACAGAGTGGTTAGTGGCCCTACTGTAACCCTTTATGAAATGAAACTTTCACCTGGAGTAAAAGTGCAAAGATTACTTAGTCTGGAAGATGACTTTTGCGTTGCTCTTGGTTCACCAGATTTAAGAATTCATACTCCTATACCCGGGAAATCTGCTATTGGTGTTGAAGTGCCCAATATTGTTAGAAGTATTGTTACTCTGGGAGATATTTATTCTGAGGATGATAAGAACTTAACTGATAATTTATTAAATATTCCTTTAGGCAAGAATCTCTCAGGGAACATTATTTATATGGACATAATTAAAATGCCGCATATTCTTATTGCCGGCGCTACTAATTCAGGGAAAAGCTCATGTCTTAACAGTATTATAATTTCTCTTCTTATGAAGGTAAGACCCAGTGATGTTAAATTTATTATGATCGACCCAAAAATGGTAGAGCTCAGTATTTATAATGGAATACCTCACCTTTTATCACCAGTGGTAATAAATCCAAAGAGGGCTGCTTCAGCTCTAGCATGGGTAGCAGGGGAGATGGAAACAAGGTTTAAAGTACTGGTTGAAAGAAATTTTAAATCCCTGGAAATGTACAATTTCGAGGCAAAAAGGAATGAGAATAAGTATGAGAATTTCAAACCTTTGCCATACATATTAGTATTTGTTGATGAATTGGCTGACCTGATGATATTATCAGCATCGGAGGTAGAAGACAGCATTTGCAGGATTGCGCAAATGGGAAGAGCAGTTGGTATTCATTTAATAATATCTACTCAGAGACCTTCGGTTAATATAATAACCGGGTTGATCAAAGCAAACATACCTTCAAGAATAGCATTTATGGTTACAGCAAATGTTGATTCCAGGGTTATCCTGGACTGTGGTGGGGCAGAAAAATTAGTTGGAAAAGGAGATATGCTATTTTTACCTTACTATTCCAATAGACCGGAAAGAATTCAAGGAGCTTTTGTAACTTCAAGGGAAATAGAGATGATTACCGGATATATAAGGAATATCAGTACACCTGAGTATAGCCTGGAAATTTCAAAAAGAATAAGCGATGAAAAAAAGAATATGCATGATGAAGATGATCTATTCTACGAGGCTTTAAGAGTAGCTGTAGATTTCGGGCACGCATCAGCTTCATTATTACAGAGAAGGCTAAAGATAGGTTATTCAAGAGCTGCAAGAATTATCGATCAAATGGAAGATAGAGAATTGGTTAGCGCCTATGATGGTAATAAGCCCAGAGAAGTATTAATCTCAAAGGTGGATTTAATCAAGTTATTAGATGAAAAAGAAAATTAGAAATTTTAATAAGTTTCAAATATGAATTGTTCAATAATAAACGTAGGAACTGAACTAAATCTGGGACTAATACCGAATAAAAATTCCCAATATATAGCGGAAAGAATTACTGAACTGGGTATAGAATGCAAATATATGTTTACTGTTAGCGATAGCCTGAGTGAAATATCTAACGTATTAAGACAAAGTTTAAAATATAGCGATTTAATAATAATAAGTGGAGGGTTGGGTCCTACTGATGACGATGTTACCAGAAGTGCAGTGGCTTCAACTTTAAATTTAAAACTAATAAGAGACAGAAGCCTTGATAATACCAGTCTGAAATTTATTAGAAAATCAAGAGATAAAAAAATTACTGAGAGGTTGCTACGCCAATCTTATATTCCCGAAAATTCTTTTCCAATTAAACCAGGATTGGGAAGCGCTTCCGGATTCAGGATAGAATTAGACAACCGGCAGATAATATTCTGTATTCCAGGGGTTCCGAAAGAGATGAAAAATATGTTTGAATATGAGGTTATACCTTTCTTAGAAGATAGAAAAAGAAATAAAAGTTTAAGAGGTGATAAGTTTGAAATAAGAAAGTCTACTCTTCTAACTACTGATATCAGTGAAACAGAGATAGAAGAAAAGATTAAGGAGGTTTTAAGTGAAGCGAAGAAGATTAATGTTGAGATAGGGATTACTGCTGATCCAGGTTTAACAAAAATAATACTGGTGGCAAAATCACCGGACAGCGCAAAAGCTAATAAGAATTTAAAAAGAATTGAAGAGAAAATTACCACTAAATTGGGAAACTATTTTTATGGGAAGGATGATACTTTAATTTCTGATAATTTAAAAGAAGCTATAGCAAAAATTGGCAGCAGGTTAACTATCAGTATAGCTGAATCAGTAACCGGCGGCCTTATAAGCAGTATTATTACCGATACACCTGGAAGTTCCAGGTTTTTCCTGGGAGGTATAGTATCTTATTCGAATTATTCAAAAATTAAGTTACTTGATATAGATGAGAATATTCTGGATAAATACGGAGCTGTGAGCAGAGAAGTATGTCTGAGTATGGCAAGAAAGGTGAGGAAAATTTTTAATTCTGATTACGCGTTAAGCGTGACTGGATTTGCAGGGCCGGAGGCAGAGTATAAAAGAGTAGGTCTGGTGTATTGTTGTATATTGGGACCTGATGGATATGAGAAGATATTTGAGAAAAATTTTCCGGGTAATAGATGTGAGGTCAAATTCAGAGCTGCACAATTTGTACTAAATGAGCTCAGGGCAGCGATAAGTGAAAAGTATTATAGGAAAGAAAGATTTAGTGGAAGAAGATAAAAATAATTTTGAAAAAAGATTATTTATAGCTATAGATATTCCGGAATTTATAAAGGATGATATATATAATTTTACAGCAGCTTTGTTGAAAGGAGAAAAACACATAAAAGTAGTATCAGCTCCAAATATTCATATAACTTTAAAATTTTTAGGGAATATAAATACAGGTAAAATAAATAAAATAGGAAAAGCTATAAAGGAAACAGCTGATACATTTAGAAGATTTAGGTATGAAATTAATGGAAAAATAAATGCATTTCCAGGCCTGAATAATGCCAGAGTTGTTTTTTTGGAGATAGGTAATGGAGGAAGGCAAATATCCGAAATTTATAATGAGTTAGAAAATAATCTTAGCAAGGTTAAAATAAGAAAAGATAAAAGAAAATTTTTTCCCCACATTACTATTGCCAGAATAAAGAATAAAAAGGATATAGAACAACTGGTAAATAACCATGAAATGGATTCAGTTGACTGGTTGGATTGTTTAGAAATTACATTATTTGAAAGTCGGTTGAAACCACAGGGAGCTGAGTATACTATTCTTGGTAAATTTAGTCTAAAATAAAAAAAACATATTTTTTTAATGTGATTTTACTATTTAAAAATATTTTTAATATGTTAAAATAGGCTTATGAGCAATTGCACATAAGATAATATTTATTTATTATATAATTTTTATATGAGCATTGTTTATTGGAGGGTTTAATATGGATAGGGAGAAAATTATTGAGAATACAGTATCTCAAATTGAAAGGCAGTATGGGAGCGGCGCCATAATGAAATTAGGAGATAAAAGTTCAATATTGGATATAGGGTATATATCCACCAATTCTTTGGAACTTGATATAGCATTGGGAATAGGAGGAATTCCAAGGGGAAGAGTTACTGAAATCTTTGGACCGGAAGCTTCAGGAAAAACAACCCTGGCGCTGCATATTATTGCGAATGCTCAAAAAGAGGAGGGCGTAGCAGCTTTTATAGATGCCGAGCACGCATTAGATCCTGGTTATGCCAGGAATGTGGGAGTTAATATTGAAGAGCTTTTACTATCTCAACCAGATAATGGTGAGCAGGCTCTGGAAATATGTGAAATTCTACTGAAAAGCGGTGCTCTGGATGTAATAGTGATAGATTCAGTTGCTGCTCTGGTACCAAAAGCAGAGTTAGAAGGCGAGATGGGGGACTCTCATATGGGACTTCAGGCAAGATTGATGTCGCAAGCCTTAAGGAAAATAAGCGGGGTGGTAAGTAAGACTAGAACTTCAGTAGTTTTTATTAACCAGCTTAGAGAGAAAATAGGAATTATATTTGGCAATCCGGAAGTAACGCCCGGGGGCAGAGCTTTAAAATTTTATGCATCGGTGAGAATAGATATTAGAAGAATTGACAGCATTAAGAGTGGAACAGATGCTGTTGGTAATAGGATACGGGCAAGAGTAGTAAAAAATAAAGTAGCGCCTCCTTTTAAAAGTGCTGAATTTGACATAATGTATGGAAGGGGAATATCCAGGGAAGGAAGTATATTAGATGTGGGTACTGAGATGGGAATTATAGATAAAAGTGGATCATGGTACTCATATAAAGATGAACGCATTGGACAGGGCAGGGAAAATGCAAAAATGTTTCTGATGCAAAATACTAAGGCAATGGAAGAAATTGAAGAAAAAGTTAAGAGTGTGCTCAATATGGATACTGGTAAAAAAGAAAAGAAAGATAGTGTAAAAGAAAAAAAATAAATTTTTATAAATATAAATATACTGTGTCTTCCAGTGGTTCCGGTGGATATACTATGTCAACAACACAGTGGATATGCTATTGACTTATACCACCTTAATGTTATAATCTAATACGCTAAATAAGTGTTGCATTAAATTGTCTTATTCAACTAAAACTTCGTTTGTATTTTATTGACAATTAGAATTTATTGTGATACTTTGCTGCAGGTTATTTTTGTGTTCTTTGAGAACTAAATAGTGTAAGTGTCTTTGAGCAAAATTCGTAAGAATTAATAGTTTATTTTGAGAGTTTGATCCTGGCTCAGGACTAACGCTAACGGTGTGCTTAATACATGCAAGTCGAACGAGCAATGTGAGAGTGGCAACACTCCTGCAAAGCTAGTGGCGAACGGGTGAGTAACGCGTAGGTAATCTACCTTGAAGATTAGGATAACCTTCCGAAAGGAAGGCTAATACTAAATATTTTATATTTTTTGTATGATTAATATAACAAAGGTAGCCGCAAGGCCTCCGCTTTAAGATGAACCTGCGTCCTATTAGCTTGTTGGTAAGGTAATGGCTTACCAAGGCTATGATGGGTAGCCGGCCTGAGAGGGTGATCGGCCACACTGGGACTGAGATACGGCCCAGACTCCTACGGGAGGCAGCAGTAGGGAATATTGCGCAATGGGCGAAAGCCTGACGCAGCGACACCGTGTGAAGGATGAAGGTCTTCGGATCGTAAACTTCTGTCAATCGGGGACGAAGGTAATAAGGTTAATAGCCTTTATTATTGACGGTACCCAATAAGGAAGTCTCGGCTAACTCCGTGCCAGCAGCCGCGGTAAGACGGAGGAGGCAAGCGTTGTCCGGAATCATTGGGCGTAAAGAGCGCGTAGGCGGTTTTTCAAGTCGTATGTGAAAACTTCAGGCTTAACCTGATGATTGCATATGAAACTGGATAACTTGAGTACAGCAGAGGAAAGTGGAATTCCTGGTGTAGCGGTGAAATGTGCAGATATCAGGAAGAACACCGGTAGCGAAGGCGGCTTTCTGGGCTGTTACTGACGCTGAGGCGCGAAAGCTAGGGGAGCAAACAGGATTAGATACCCTGGTAGTCCTAGCCGTAAACGATGGACACTAGGTGTGGGAAGTTATCGACGCTTTCTGTGCCGAAGCTAACGCATTAAGTGTCCCGCCTGGGGAGTACGGCCGCAAGGCTAAAACTCAAAGGAATTGACGGGGGCCCGCACAAGCGGCGGAGCATGTGGCTTAATTCGACGCAACGCGAAGAACCTTACCAAGGCTTGACATCATATTGACGGTTGTAAAAATACAACTTCTCTTCGGAGCAATATGACAGGTGGTGCATGGCTGTCGTCAGCTCGTGTCGTGAGATGTTGGGTTAAGTCCCGCAACGAGCGCAACCCCTTTTCCATGTTGCTAACAGTTCGGCTGAGCACTCTTGGAATACTGCCGGTGTAAAACTGGAGGAAGGTGGGGATGACGTCAAGTCCTCATGCCCTTTATGTCTTGGGCTGCACACGTGCTACAATGGCTTATACAAAGAGTTGCGATACTGCGAAGTGGAGCTAATCTCTAAAAATAAGTCTAAGTCCGGATTGAAGGCTGAAATTCGCCTTCATGAAGTAGGAGTCGCTAGTAATTGTGGATCAGCATGCCACAGTGAATACGTTCCCGGGCCTTGTACACACCGCCCGTCACACCACGAAAGTCGGAAACACCCGAAACCAGTGTACCAACCGGTAACGGAGGAAACTGTATAAGGTGGAGTCGGTGATTGGGGTGAAGTCGTAACAAGGTAGCCGTACCGGAAGGTGCGGCTGGATCACCTCCTTTCTAGGGAGTTAAATTTTGTTTTCTAGGAATAACATCCTGGAAAAATTAATGTCGGTCTTACACTATTTAGTTCTGAGAGAATACAGATAAATAGCAGTTATTGTTCTTTGAAAACTTCATAGCGATGTAATAGGTAAGTAAGTTAATAAGGGCATATGGTGGATGCCTTGGCGATAAAAGGCGAAGAAGGACGTGGTTGGCTGCGATAAGCTTCGGTGAGCCGTCAAACAGGCTTTGATCCGGAGATTTCCGAATGGGGAAACCCATTATCCTTAATCGGATGATATTGCTGTCTGAATACATAGGGCAGCAAGGATAACCAGGTGAACTGAAACATCTAAGTAACCTGAGGAAGAGAAATCAATTTAGAGATTACCTTAGTAGCGGCGAGCGAACGGGTAACAGCCCAAACCTATTGGATGTTAAAGCCCACAAGCGTTGTTCAATAGAGGTTGTAGGAATTATGGTGTGTATTTGTGGATGCACATGAGAGTTAAAAAACTATTTAATAGTAGAATAGCTTGGAAAAGCTGGCCATAGATGGTAAAAGCCCGGTATACGAAATTAAATAGCCTCTCACATAATTTCCTGAGTACAACGGAACACGTGAAATTCCGTTGGAATCTGCGAGGACCAACTCGTAAGGCTAAATACTTTTATCGACCGATAGTGAACTAGTACCGTGAGGGAAAGGTGAAAAGTACCCCGGGAGGGGAGTGAAATAGAACCTGAAACCATATGCTTACAAGTAGTAGGAGGCACATTAGGTGCTGACTGCGTGCTTTTTGTAGAACGAACCTGCGAGTTACAGTATGCAGCAAGGTTAAGTTTAGTTAAACGGAGCCGAAGCGAAAGCGAGTCTTAATTAGGGCGCCAGAGTTGTATGCTGTAGACCCGAAGCTGAGTGATCTATCCATGGCCAGGGTGAAGCGAAGGTAAAACTTTGTGGAGGCCCGAACCCACTAAGGCTGAAAACTTAGGGGATGAGCTGTGGATAGGGGTGAAAGACCAATCAAACTCAGAGATAGCTGGTTCTCCTCGAAATAGCTTTAGGGCTAGCCTTAAGTGTTTGATTCTGGTGGTAGAGCACTGAATGGACTAGGGACCTTACAAGGTTACCAAATCCAATTAAACTCCGAATGCCAGGATTTTATAGCTTAGGAGTCAGACTGTGAAGGATAAGCTCCATAGTCAAAAGGGAAACAGCCCAGACCATCGGCTAAGGTCCCAAAATATATGCTAAGTGGGAAAGGATGTAAAGTTACCCAGACAACCAGGATGTTTGCTTAGAAGCAGCAATCATTTAAAGAGTGCGTAACAGCTCACTGGTCAAGTGATTATGCGCCGAAAATTCAACGGGGCTCAAGCATATTACCGAAGCCATGGATTCTGATTTATCAGAATGGTAGAGGAGCGTTCTGTAAAGGTTGAAGCTTAATCGTAAGATTAGGTGGACTTTACAGAAGTGAGAATGCAGGTATAAGTAACGAAAGACAGGCGAGAAACCTGTCCGCCGAATACCAAAGGTTTCCTGGGGAAGGTTAATCCTCCCAGGGTTAGTCGAGACCTAAGCCGAGGCCGAAAGGCGTAGGCGATGGATAACAGGTTAATATTCCTGTACGACCAAATTATGTTTGATCAATGGGGTGACGTAGAAAGGTAGACCATCGTGGTTTGGTTGACTACGTGTAAGCGTGTAGGGTGCTAATCAGGAAAATCCGGTTAGCATTAAGCCTGAGGCGTGATACCGATCCAATTATGGCGAAGTGGTTGACCCTATGCTACCAAGAAAAACCTCTAGGTAGTAATTTGGTTCTCGTACCAAAACCGACACAGGTAGGTAGGTAGAGAATACTAAGGCGATCGAGATAACCCTTGTTAAGGAACTCGGCAAAATAACCCCGTAACTTTGGGATAAGGGGTACCCCAGTAGCGTGAAGAAACTAGCTTTTGGAGCGCGAAAAGGTTGCAATAGAAAGGCTCAAGCGACTGTTTACTAAAAACACAGGTCTCTGCTAAGTCGTAAGACGATGTATAGGGGCTGACGCCTGCCCGGTGCTGGAAGGTTACGAGGAGGAGTTAGGACTTCGGTCCGAGGCTCTGAATCTAAGCCCCAGTAAACGGCGGCCGTAACTATAACGGTCCTAAGGTAGCGAAATTCCTTGTCGGGTAAGTTCCGACCTGCACGAATGGCGTAACGATTTGAGCACTGTCTCAACAAGGGACTCGGTGAAATTATATTATTGGTAAAGATGCCAATTACCCACAGAAGGACGGAAAGACCCCGTGAACCTTTACTGTAGCCTGATACTGGATTTTGGTCTATCATATGCAGGATAGGTAGGAGGCTTTGAAGCCAGGGCGCTAGCTCTGGTGGAGCCAACGGTGAGATACTACCTTTGGTATTCTAGAATTCTAACTACGTGCCGTTATCCGGACGTAGGACAGTGGCAGGTGGGCAGTTTGACTGGGGCGGTCGCCTCCTAAAAAGTAACGGAGGCGTCCAAAGGTTCCCTCAGAGTGTTTGGCAATCACTCGTAGAGTATAAGAGCATAAGGGAGCTTAACTGTGAGATCGACAGATCGAGCAGAAACGAAAGTTGGGTCTAGTGATCCGGCGGCTCATTGTGGAATGGCCGTCGCTCAACGGATAAAAGGTACTCCGGGGATAACAGGCTTATCTCCCCCAAGAGTCCATATCGACGGGGAGGTTTGGCACCTCGATGTCGGCTCATCGCATCCTGGGGCTGGAGAAGGTCCCAAGGGTTTGGCTGTTCGCCAATTAAAGCGGTACGCGAGCTGGGTTTAGAACGTCGTGAGACAGTTCGGTCCCTATCCTCTGTGGGCGTAGGAGAATTGAGGGAATTTATCCCTAGTACGAGAGGACCGGGATGAGTAAACCTCTGGTGTGTCAGTTGTCCTGCCAAGGGCACTGCTGATTAGCCAAGTTTATAAGGGATAAGTGCTGAAAGCATATAAGTACGAAGCCCATCCCAAGAATAGTTCTCCCATCCCTTGTGGATTAAGACCCCATGTAGATTACATGGTTGATAGGTTAGATGTGTAAGCACAGCAATGTGTTTAGCTGACTAATACTAATTGGTCGAAGACTTAATTATCTATGAAACGCTATGAAGCTTTGAGAGAACAGTACTTTTAGAATATATAAGCTTACGGTGGCTATAGCGAAGGGGTAACACTTGTTCCCATCCCGAACACAAAAGTTAAGCCCTTCAGCGCCGATGGTACTACACTGGCAACGGTGTGGGAGAGTAGGTCGCCGCCGTTTTTTTTATTTATAGGTGAATTTGATGTGACTATTTCTCAGACAATCCTGCTTTTTTTCAGCAAGTTTATATTAAACAGAAAATATATCCTAAGCCATATATTCTACTATTTTTTCTTTTTATCCTTTTATTTTTATCTAAAACATACTTTACTTTCCTACCATATACCTTTGCACATCCTATTGTCTTTCCTTCTCTTAAATTTAAAATCCTGGATGCGTATGATCTGTTATATCCAGTAAGGTCAGTAAATTGGTCTAAAAGTATTCCCTTTTCTTTCTTAGATAATTTAGCATATCTACCTTTAAATTCAGCAGTTACTACCTTTTTTGCTTAATAGTTAGCATCCTTATCTTGCCTCCTCTATATTTAAAGAATTGTTTTTCTTCAAATATAGAGAAAAGACCCTTATAATTAAAACAATTTCGTTTACATTTTTATATGAGGCAACGATACCATTTGGATTACATTTTTAGTGAGGCAATTCGAATATTTGATAAAGATGATAAAGTAAGTATACTTTATTGAGTGAGACAAGGATTATGTAAGCATTTAAAAATAAATATGAATTAAAAACTTTGATAGTTTTTCTCTAGATTGCGATAAAGGTCTATGTCAGACGTGAAGATCTCTTTGAGGACAAAATTAATTGTAAGTTTCCTTGCTGTGGTAATTGTTACTGGTTTTGTTGCTACATTGGTGGGGGTAAATCTAATAGTAGATGGAATGATAAGGGAGAAACAGGATAGGGTCAGAACCAATCTGAATTCGGCAAGAGAGATATATGAAGGAGAACTTAAGGAGATCAAAGACTTAGCGAGACTGACTGCTGTAAGATTTTTCATAAAAGAAGCACTTTTGAAAAGTGATCTGGAGGGTATAGAAGAAGAGCTTGTGCAAATAAGAGAAGAGGAGCACTTAGATATACTCACCCTCACAGATAAGAATGGAAAGGTTCTTTTCAGGGCGAGCAATCCTGACGTTTACGATGATAGTCAGGCAGAAGATGAGTTAGTAAATAGGGTACTGTTGGAGAAAGAGGTAGTTGCTTCAACTCAGATAATTTCAGGAAAAGAGCTGGAGAAAGAAGGAAAAGATTTAGCTGAGCAAGCTTATATAGAATTTATACCAACTCCTATGGAGAAATCAAGGCCAGAAAAGGAAGAGACATCGGGAATGGTGATGAAAGCGGTAGCCCCTGTCATGGGTTATGACAACGAACTATTAGGTATCATATATGCGGGGAGATTACTCAATAGAAATTATGAGATAGTTGACAAAGTGAAGGATACGGTCTTTAAGGGAGTAAAGTATAAAGGAAAGGATATCGGGACAGTAACTATCTTCCAGGGAGATCTGCGCATTTCAACTAATGTCCAGAATCTGGATGGAAGCAGGGCTATAGGGACTCGAGTCTCTGAGGAGGTATACGATCAAGTATTAGTGGAGGGAATGCCCTGGATTTATAGGGCGTTTGTGGTAAATAATTGGTATATCACTGCATACGAGCCGATAGAGAATATAAAAGGTGAGATCATCGGCATTCTATATGTTGGTCTTCTCGAAGAAAAATTTACTGATATGAGAAATAAGACCATGGGGATATTCCTGGGAATCACGTTTGCCGGAATGGCACTGGCATTAATTATTTCGTATTTCTTAGCTTCTGGTGTACTGAAACCTATTAAGCGGTTGGTCTATGCCTCAAAGCGACTGGCAAAGGGAGACTTAACACAAAGAGTTAAGCTCACCTCAAAGGATGAGATTGGTGAGTTGGCAGAGGCATTTAATTTCATGGCCTCTTCTATAAAAGAAAGAGATGACCAATTAAAAGCGCGTGCTCAACAAAAGATACAGGAATCAGAAAGATTGGCCTCTCTTGGACGATTAGCTGCTGGTGTCGCTCACGAGATAAACAATCCCCTGGGGGCAATCTTGGTATACAGCGAGCTCTTGCTGGAGGAGTCAGAACTACAGGATTCTAAAAGAGAGAACTTAAAAAAGATTGTTAGAGAGACTATAAGGTGTAAAGAGATTGTAAAGGGACTCCTGGACTTCGCCCGGAAAACTGAACCAAAGAAGGAGCCGGCAAATATAAATGAGATTTTGGAGAGTGTTTTAGCCCTCGTTGAGAAACAAGTACTATTTCAAAATATTAAGATAACCAAAACACTTCATCCTCACCTACCTATGGCAATGATAGATAAAACCCAAATTCAACAGGTTTTTATGAACATCATCTTGAATGCAGTAGAGGCGATGCAGGGAAGAGGGAGTTTGACTATTAGTACCCAACTCCTAGAGGACGGACAGTCTATGGAAATCGGATTTACTGATACAGGATGTGGGATCCCCCAGGAGATTATGGAAAGGTTGTTTGAACCATTCTTTACAACCAAGGAGGAAACTAGCGGAATAGGACTCGGGTTAGCTATTAGTTACGGGATAATAAAGAATCACAGGGGAAATATCGAGGTTAAAAGTCAGGTTGGAAAAGGTACGACTTTCCTCATAAGATTACCTGTGGAGAAATGTGATTAACAAAAGAGAAAAGAGGTATACACAATGGAGAAAATAGCCAAGATTTTAATTATTGACGACGACCCTAATTTTGTGGAGGCAACGAAGGCGATCTTAGAGAACAAATCCTATGAGGTAGTAGCTGCCTATGACAAAAATGAAGGGATGGAGAAAATCAATTCTGAGAGGCCCGATTTGATCCTTCTTGATATCATGATGGAAAAGCTGGACGATGGCTTTAATATCTGTTATAAACTTAAACACGATCCAGAATTGAAGAAAATCCCGGTATTGGCAATATCAGCCATTACTGAGAAGACCGGTCTTAAATTCTCTTCAGAGACCAATGGAGAGTATTTTGAGGCAGATGACTACGTGGAGAAACCTGTCAAGGCAGACGATTTACTGGAGCGGGTTGAGAATCTTTTAAAGAAATAAACGCTTTGAGAAATTAAGATGTTTAATATTTTAGTTATTGATGATGAGGAGGCTATGAGGGACTCCTGTTCTCAGGTATTGATTAAGGAGGGATACCAGGTAGAGACTGCTGGGGACAGTGAAACTGGCTTACAGAAAGTAATAGAGCTAAAGCCTGATTTAATTCTGGTTGACCTGAAGATGCCCGGGGTTTGTGGTATAGAAGTACTTGAAAAGGTTAGAGATATTGATCCAAATATTATTGCTGTAGTTATTACCGGTTTTGCAACAATAGACTCTGCAGTGGAGTCAATGAAACAGGGCGCTTACGACTTTCTCCCCAAACCTTTTACTCCGGATGAGCTGCGCCTTATTGTTAAGAGGGGGTTAGAAAAGAGGAAATTGACTCTTGAAGCTGCTACTCTTCGAGAAGAGAAAAAGAGGATGGAAGAAAATTTCATCACTATGGTCTCTCACGAACTGCGCACTCCCCTTGTTGATATTCAGCAGTATTTTGAGGTGATATTGGGTGGGATAACCGGTGAGGTAGCAATAAAGCAAAGAAAGATGCTGGGGCGGGTAAGGGAGAGAATTGATGCGCTGTTAAAGCTTATCAATGATTGGTTAGATATGACGCGAATTAAAGCAGGCGAAGTTGTAGGGAAGTTTGAACCGTTAGATATATCTTCTATCCTGACGGACACCATTGGTTTCATGCGTCCAGAAGCAGAGATGAAGAAAATCGCTTTGGAAATAGACGTCACTACCAGCCTTAATAAAGTCAAAGGTGACAAGGAGAGCTTGAAAATGATGTTTACCAACCTGATTTCTAATGGGATAAGATTTAACCATGAAGGAGGCAGTGTTTTGATAAAGGCGAAGGAGCAAGAAGATCATATAATCGTAGAGGTTTCTGATACAGGAATAGGTATTCTTAAAGAAAATCTCCCATTTATATTTGACGAATTTTTCAGAGTTAAAAGTGACAAGACACGCCATATTGATGGTACAGGCTTGGGCCTGTCTATTGTCAAGAAGATAGTGGAGGTGCACTCTGGTTCCATCAAGGTTGAAAGTGAATTAGGAAAAGGTAGTACATTTTTTGTCATTTTACCAAAATTTAAGAAAGAATCTAATTAAGACATGCAGATACTAAAGTTAGATAAGAAAAATTTGAATAAATTTATTTTCAGTTTGAATAATTTCGGTGAGGTACACGCTCCTGTTAAAAAAGGCGATAAGCAATTTGTTTTCTCAAAACTCACCGATTTATCCAGGATAGAGCTTGAATATACCAGGACCATCCTGCCGCCTAAGAAATATTTCCATCCACCAACTGATACTCTATTTAAGTTTTCTCAAGAGGAAGGCTACCAATCGTTGACAGAAGAATTGAGAAAAAAATATGTGATCTTTGGACTTCATTCTTGCGATATCTATGCTCTTAAGATACTTGATTTGATCTTTGCGGGAGAATTTGTAGACAATCGTTATTTTACCCGAAGAAAGAATGTTGCCATAATCGGATTGGATTGTATCCCGGATGATAAATGTTTCTGCCGCTCAATGAGGGCAGACTTTGTAGAGGATGGTTTTGACCTGTTTTTATCAGATATCGGCAACTCCTATTTGGTTAGAGTAGGAACAAGCCGGGGAGATGATATGGTGCGTGAGACTCAAGACCTGTTTAAAGAAGTGGATAGAAAGGATATAGCAGAGTATAAAAAGAGGTCTGATGAGAAGAAGAATCTTTTCAAGGTGGATATCGAACTTAGTGACTTGCCAGAGATAATGGACCTGGAGTATGAAAGCAAGGTGTGGGAAGAGATTGGCAAGGAGTGTCTTAGCTGCGGTAGTTGTTCGATGGTCTGTCCAACTTGTTACTGCTATGATGTATTTGATGAAGTTAATCTGGATGCCAACCATGGAGTGCGCAAAAGACAGTGGGATTCCTGCTTATTTAAGGATTATGCCTTGGTTGCTGGAGGGCATAACTTCAGACCAGATCGGTCATCCAGGGTAAAGAATAGATTTTTCCATAAACAGAGGGGATTTGTTGCCCAATATGGAAGGCCAAGTTGTGTCGGATGTGGACGTTGTATAGAGGCATGCCCGGCTAAAATAGATATTATAGAGGTAATTAATAGAATACGAGGCGTAAAATTATGAGTACTCACTCAACTCTGGCAAAAGTAAAAAATGATATACATCAGCCATATTTAGCCAGGATTATCAAGGTTCTTCCGCAGATTCAGGATCATCTTTTGTTTCAGATAAAATTTGAAGATCCCAAGACTACTTCGAATTTTAATTATAGGCCTGGTCAATTCGTTGAGTTGAGTGTAATAGGTAGTGGTGAAGCACCTATCTCGATATCCTCCTCACCTACCCGGCCGGGGATTGTTGAGCTCTGTGTGAGAAAAATTGGGAGAGTAACCAATGCTTTATTCAGATTACCTTTAAATGCATTAGTTGGAATCAGAGGCCCTTATGGCAATGGTTTTCCAATCGAGAAGTTAGAGAGCAATAACTTATTGATTATAGCCGGTGGTTTAGGGATGGCTCCTTTGAGGTCTCTTCTCTGGTATGCCCTGGACAACCGTGCCAAATTCAAAGATATTATACTTATGTTTGGCGCAAAAATCCCTGACGAGATGTTATTCAAGTATGAACTTTTAAAGCTAATTGATAGGCCTGATATGAAGTGTTTGTTAACAGTGGATACAGATGCGGAAGGAATATGGAAGGCCCATTTTGGAGTGGTAACAAAGTTGTTTGATTATGTAGAACTTGACCCTGCTACGACCTATGCTGCTCTATGTGGGCCTCCTATTATGTATAAATTTGTTCTAAAGGAGTTGCTAAAGAGAAATTTCTCCAAGGATAGGATATTGATGTCTCTGGAAAGAAAAATGAAATGCGGTGTAGGTAAGTGTGGGCATTGTAGCATTGGCTATAAATATACCTGTATAGATGGACCCATATTTACTTATTGGGATGTAATGAACCTACCGGAAATGGTTGAATAAAGGATGGTTATGGTGAAACCAAAAGTTGGTATATTTGGATTAACAGGGTGTGCTGGTGAGCAGATAGTGATTCTAAATTGCGAGGACCAGCTTATCGATATCTTGGGTGCTATCGATATTAAGTGTTTTCCTACAGCTATGACTAAAAATGATGACAAGTGTGAGTTGGATATTTCGTTTGTCGATGGATCGGTTGTTCAGCCTAAGGATAAGGAGTCGTTGAAAAAAATCAGGAAAAGATCAAAATTGCTTATTGCACTTGGCACCTGTGCTGTATGGGGCGGACTTCCAGCTATGAGAAACGATGTTCCGCGAGAAGAATTTTTAGAGAAAGTCTACGGCACAAAGGGTAGGTCTTTTAAAAGCATCCCGGCCCAGCCTTTGAATAATTTTGTTAAGGTTGACCTATCTATTTCAGGATGCCCAATAGAGAAAGAGCAGTTCTTAAAGGCAGTTGCCTCTTTGTTACATGGCGACCAACCTTTGCTGCCCAGTTATGCGGTATGCACAGAATGTAAGATAAACGAATATGTCTGCATGTTAGTTGAGAGAAATGAATTGTGCCTGGGGCCTATAACTGTGGCTGGTTGCGGTGCCCGCTGCCCAGGTTATAATATCCCTTGCAATGGCTGCAGAGGTCCTGTTGATGAGGCTAACGTTGCCTCTGAGGTGAAGATATTGAAAGAAAAAGGATTTACCCTGAGAGATATAGAAAATAGATTGCGAAGCTTTGCTGCTAAAGCAGAGATTTTGCAGGAACAATTTAAAAAGGAATAATAGAATGCACAATTCAATAGTCATCGATCACTTATGTCGAGTCGAAGGACACGGCGGTATTACTGTTGATATTAAAGACGGAAAGGTCGCGCAGATAAACGTGGACATCTTTGAGGGGAGCCGTTTTTTTGAACCCCTCATAATCGGGAGGTACTACGATGAGATTCCGCCGATATTATCGCGGATATGCGCTATCTGTTCTGCAGTTCATACAATAACTTCCTTGATGGCCATAGAGAATGCCTTTAGCGTCAAGATCACGCCCCAAACTGCCCTGTTGCGGGACCTTTTAATTCAGGGAGGGAATATCGAAAGCCACGCTCTTCATCTATTCTGTTTGGCAGTGCCAGACTATCTGGGTTATACAGGAGTTATTAGTTTAGCAGCCGATCGGCCCGAGCTGGTGAAAATGGGTTTGGATTTAAAAAAACTTGGAAACACAATCCAGGAGGTGATAGGCGGCAGGGCAGTACATCCTGTAAACGCCGTGATTGGTGGCTTTGGGAGGTTACCGAATAAAGAACTACTTCTGGACTTAAGAAAGCAATTGAAAAAGGGAGTACAACAAGCCTCAGAAACTATCGATCTAATGGCTACTTTGAAAATTCCTAACTTCCCTGAATCCCTAACAGTTTACGCGGCACTGGAATCTGTCGATGGAAAATATAGCTTTTTTGGAGATAGGATAATATTATCAACTGGTGACTCAGTAGATATCAGTAAGTATAAAGAAGTCTGTAACGAAAAGGTTGTTCTGCATTCTCACGCCAAGCACAGCCAGTTTAAAAACAAACCATTTATGGTAGGCGCTCTGGCAAGGATAATGTTAAATGGACACAAGCAAACTAGCGAGGCTAAAAAGGCCATGGAAAAATTAGGTTTGAATTCACCATCACAAAATGCGCTTTACAACAACCTCGCTCAAGCTATTGAGTTGGTCTATGCTGTAGAAAGGTCACTTGAGATTATAGAACAGCTTCTTAAACATGGAATAAAAGATGAAAGACCTGCCAAGGTAAAGGTTAAAGCCGGCAGAGGGACAGCTGCTTGTGAGGCACCGCGTGGCATGTTGTTTCATAGCTACGCCTTTGATAAGAAAGGAAGGCTTGCTAACGCCGATGTCATTACGCCTACAGCACAGAATTTAGCCAATTTGGAGAAAGACCTCAGGGTTTCGGTCGAGAGGCTCATCAATGAGTCTAAGGAGTCCCTATCAGATAAATTAGAGATGGTAGCAAGAGCCTACGACCCCTGTATTTCTTGTGCGGTTCATTTAGTTGAGGTAAATTATAAATGAATGATATATTAATTGTTGGCGCAGGGAATCCGCTTCTAAAGGATGAAGGAATAGGTGTATATATAATAGAAAAACTTGTGCGAATCGGGCTTCCCTCTAATGTGCAAATCATTGATTGTGGTTCTGATTTGTCGAGCATTCTCACCCAGCTTAGAAGTCATCGGAAAATTATTATTATAGATGCAATTCGTGCTGGTGGAGAGCCAGGCCAAGTTTATAGATTTAATTATGATGAGTTGAAAGAGGTTAAGAGTAGGCTCCGTTCAGCACACCAACTCTCGGTAGTTGAGGTGCTTAAATTACTGAAGCAGACTCACCATAAATTATCAAGCTGCAAGATTATATTGATAGGCATTGAGCCGGAAACAATAAGTCCTGGTACTGAACTTTCGAAAAAGGTGGAGGCAAGTATTGACGAGGCTATTTCCACAATCCTTTGGGAAATTAAACAAGATGAAGAAAATATTGTGTAGTTTATTAGTGATTGGTCTTCTCTTTAGATAGAAATCCAAACAAGCTATAGCGAAGGGGTAACACTTGTTCCCATCCCAAACAAAAAAGTTAAGCCCTTCAGTGCCGATGGTACTATGCTGGCAACGGTGTGAGAGAGTAGGTCACCACCGTTTTTTTATATAAAAAACTAAAAATAATATATTCCTTACTGTTTTGATATAAAATTAGTTGAAATTTTTAAAAAATAATTGAATTTTTTAAAAAAGTTATTTAAAATTGATAAATTTTATGTTTTTTTAAAATTATTTATTACTTTAAAGATATATATCAATGTAGCTATGTTTTTTTAAAATTATTTAGTATAATTTAAAAAAGTTTAATTTATTGAAGAAATATTATATTTTTATTGATTAATAATAAAAGCATTATAAGGAAATAAAATAATAATATTTTAGAAATTATAATGGAGGAAAGATATGGATAAGGATCTGGGGGTAGTAAAAGCTAAATGCAGCCAAGTAAATTTTGAAAAGGTAGTTAAATTGGAAAATAATTATCTTTATAATTTCATTGCAAAATTTATTAAACTTTTAAATCCTAAATCAATTTTTATTTGTAATGATTCTGAAAGTGATTTTAATTATATTAGGAAAAAGGCAGTAGAAGATGGTGAGGAAAGGAAACTTTCCATAGAAGGACATACAGTTCATTTTGATGGCTACTATGATCAGGCCAGAGATAAAGAGCGGACTAAGTTTCTGGTTCCCAAAGGAGTTTATTTAGGACAAAATCTGAATATAATAGATAAGGAAAGTGGACTTAAGGAAATTTTTGGCATTATGAAAAACATAATGCATGATAGAGAATTATATATACTGTTTTTTTGTTTGGGACCGGCGAATTCTAATTTCTCAATACCTGCAATTCAGTTAACTGATTCAAGTTATGTAGCACATTCTGAAATTATACTTTATAGACCTGGATATGAAGAATTTAGGAGGCTTGGAAATTATAAAGATTACTTCCAGTTCGTACATTCTGAAGGAGAAGTTAAGGATGCAGTAAGTATAAATGTCAATAAAAGAAGAATATACATGGATACTGAAGAGGATGTTGTATATTCTGTAAATACCCAGTATGGAGGAAATACTATCGGACATAAGAAGCTTGCTATGCGTCTTGGAATAAACAGAGCTTCAAAAGAAAATTGGTTAACTGAACATATGTTTATTTCCGGAATACATGGTCCGGTGGGCAGAGTAACATATTTTGCCGGTGCCTTTCCATCAATGTGTGGAAAGACTTCTACAGCAATGATTCCTGAGGAGACAATAGTCGGGGATGATATTGTTTATATTAAGAAAATTAAAAATAAAATATATGCTGTTAATGTGGAAATAGGAATTTTTGGAATAATAGAAGATATTAATCCAGACGATGATCCATATATATGGAAAGTTCTAAATGAGCCAAATGAAATTATATTTTCAAATGTGCTGGTAACCGAGGATGGAAATGTTTATTGGAAAGGAAAGCCTGGAGAAGTACCTGAAAAAGGAATAAATTATTCAGGTGAGTGGTATCCAGGAAAGAAAGACTCTGAAGGAAAAGAGATAGCTCCTTCTCATAAGAATGCAAGATTTACAGTTAATCTTAAAAATTTAGATAACCTGGATATAAATTATGATAATCCAAACGGTGTCGAAATCAAGGGAATAATGTATGGAGGAAGGGATTCAGATACACTGGTACCGGTACAGGAGGCATATAATTGGGCTCATGGAATTGTAAGTATGGGTGCCTCTATAGAGTCAGAAACAACCGCAGCTACTCTTGGTAAAACGGGTGTAAGAAAATTTAATCCTATGTCTAATCTTGATTTTCTTTCAATCCCTGTTGGGAAATATATAGATATTAATCTTAAATTTGGAGAGTCTCTTGAAGATCCACCTAAAATATTTAGTGTTAATTATTTTTTAAAGGATAGTAATGGTAATTATTTAAATGAAAAGACTGATAAAAGGGTATGGCTTAAGTGGATGGAGCTCCGTGTTCATAAAGAAGTAAAGACAATTAATGTTGGTACAGGTTTTATTCCAAAATATGAAGACCTTAAAAAGTTATTTAAAGATGTCCTTGGGAAGGATTATAGACAGGAAGAATATATAAAACAATTTACATTGAGAGTTCCGGAAAACATATCAAAAATAGATAGGATTGTAAAAATTTATAATGAGCTGGGTCCCGGGGTTCCAGATATATTATTTAAAATACTTGAAGAACAGAAGTCAAGACTGGAGAGTTTAAAAAATAAAAAAGGAGAATACATTTCTCCACTGGCATTTTAAATGTTTTTATAAATTTTTTATGATGTAAATAAATAATAATGGCTACCTGTCAAACTTGTACATAACGAGACCGGTACAGGGTTTGGGGTAAAAGTAAGTAGATTTATGCGGCATTAGATGTCCGGACATACAGATTCTTTCCAGTTCCTTTACTGTTGGGGCATTTAATAGTATTCCAATATCAAATTTCTGGTTATCTATATTTTCTATTGCTCTATCTAAAGAATGGGTGAAATCAATTTTTTCAATTTTAAATTGAGTTTCAATTTCTTCTAATATAAGATTATGTAGTATATTTACATCAAGATTTAGATATTCACCGCTGACCGGTTTTTTATTACTGTAAATATCACCAATGGATGATTTTAAAGTTAACAAGTAAAGTTTTTTGTCCTCACCGTATATGAAGAAGCTTCTTAAACCTTTAGACTTTGATTGAAGGAGTCTTTTTTCAAGATATTTATAAGATTTTAAAATTTCAGTTTCAATATTAAAATAGATGTTAAGTTTTTCCAGTATGTTTTCTAACCCGGGATAGTTTTTAAACTTTATAATCCTGTAGTTAGGATATATCAAAATGTCTTTTTGACTGCTTTCAATATATAGAGTTAGTATAAAATCTTCAGGATTTGACAAACTCTGGTTACTTTTATTTTTTAAACTATCGCATTCTTCTTTATAGGCCAGAGAGGTCTCATAGCGGTGATGTCCATCAGCTATTATTAGTTTTTTATCTCTCATTATTTTTTTAATTTCTTCTATATCTGATATGTTTGAAATTCTCCATAATTTAAAGCTCAGGGAGGAATCATACACTGCAGGGGTATAAATAAAAGGTTTTTTTTGTACAGTGTTTTTAAAAATGTCCAGTATTTTGTTTTGGTTATCATTGTAAAGAGTATATACAAGACCGAAATTTGTTCTGCAGCTAAAAAGTAAATTTAGTCTATCCTGTTTGAGCTTTAGTATCGTTTGTTCATGTGGAATTATTTTTAATTTAGAATAAGGCTCGGTTTTTGTAAGTCCAACAAAACCAAGAATTTTTTTTCTTTTACTGCCCATATAGAAATTTTCTTCAAAAATATAAAAGCACTTCTCATTATCGAATTTTAAAATATTGTTTTCTATCCAATTGTTTAGGATTTTATTTGAATTTTTATATTTTTCTTTTTTGCTACCTTTAGGAAGTATTAAATTGATAATGTTATAGGGATCAAGATTGTATAGAATCTTTTCAAGGGGTGGTGAAATTACATCATAAGGAGGAGAGATTACATTGGAAATATTTCTGATTTTATTTTCATTATAAAAAAGTCCGTTGAGGGGTAAAATGTCTACCATATATATAATCCCTTTGTGTTAGTGTATTATTAAAGCTTTACTGATGTTAATATAAAATTGATTTGAGATTATAGCAATATCAAATTTAATTTTCAAATAAAATGCTTCTGATGTAGTGAAGTTGACATTAGGTTGAATTAGAGTAATATAATGTAAATTTTTATGTAATTTTTTTAAAAAATTTGCTTTATTCTATATTGGATAAATAAAAAATGAAAATAGAAGTTGTTGAAAATGTATTAAAATACAATAAAGATCAGGCAGATAAAAATAGAAATTTGTTTAAAAACAATAATATTTTAGTTTTAAATCTGCTTTCCTCACCCGGAGCAGGGAAGACTTCATTGATTATCGAGACTATAAAAAGGCTAAAGGGTAAGAAAGATATCGGAGTAATTGAGGGAGATATTTCCTCGACTTATGATGCTGAGAAAATCAAAAAATTTACAGATAATGTAGTTCAGATAAATACCGGAGGCACCTGTCATTTGAATGCCACAATGGTGGCACAGGCGGTAAGTAAAATGAGAACTTACCATCTGGATTTAATACTAATCGAAAATGTAGGTAATTTAATATGTCCTGTGGGATTTGATCTTGGAGAAGATTATAAGATTGTTATTTCATCGGTCAATGAAGGTGATGATAAACCGGTAAAATATCCACCGGTCTTTATTAAAAGTGACTTGATTTTACTGAATAAAATGGATCTGATAAAGATAAGTGATTTTAATCAGAAGTTTTTTATTAAAAAAGTCGGTGAGCTTAATCCCCGCTCTGAGGTGATAAAAATATCCTGTAAAAATGGTATTGGTGTTGGAAAATGGTTAAAATGGGTTTTAGATTGTTGCAATAATAAAAATGATCTGTGAATGATACGTAAGTTCAGCAAAATTGTTAAATTTACAGAAAATTACAAGTGAGCTTTTATTGACATTGATGACGGTGAGTGGTATTTCATTTCGGGTGTTACAAACCTATTACAAATAATATTCCCTAAGAATTTTTAAAGTAATAAAAGGAAGAAGAATTTATGTTATATAAAGTGTTGGAAAAGAGTGTTTACGATGATTTTATAAAAGCTCTTATTTCTGAATACGAATTCATAGGACCGAAGAAAAAAGACAGGTCAGTTCATGATTTTGTTACAGTTAAGAATATCTCAGAACTGGATACCAACTATATGAGGACAACTATCCCTCCGGCAAAAAAGCTATTGTTTCCTCCAAATGAAGAGCTAGTTACTTATGAGATTGGAAAAAAAATTGAAGTAAGACCGGTGGTTGAGGGTAGTGAAAAGATCCTTTTCGGGGTTAATGCATGGGATATAAATGGTATGAATTTTTTGGATAGGGTTTTCACTACAGATTTTATTGATGAAAATTATATTTCAAAAAGGAAAAAACTAATAGTGATTGGAATGGATATCGAACCCACTGAAACAAATTTTTCCATGAGTATGGGTGCTGAGTATGCTAAAGATGGTTTCGACATCTATCTTACTGAACTTAAAGATAAATATTTTATAAGAGTTGCCACTGCCAGAGGAAATAAAATTGTTGAGAAGTATGCAAAAATCAGGGATGCATCATCTGAGGATTTTAAAAAATATAATAAATTTATGAATAATTATCGTAAGAAATTTAAAATGAGTGCTGATATTAATAGCTTTTATTATGATTTTGAATCGATTTATGATAATGGGGATTTTTGGAAAAGGGTTGCAAAAAATTGTTATAGTTGTGGATCATGCAACCTGGTCTGTCCTACTTGTTTTTGTTTCAATGTGAAGGATGATATTGAACTTAATTTAAAAAACGGTAGTAAAGTAAGAGAGTGGGATTCCTGCATGATACCGGAATATGGGTTAGTAGCCGGTGGCCATAATTTCAGACCTGATAAAGAAAATAGATTGAAGCAAAGGTATAGATGCAAACTTAAAACATTTATTGATAAATTTGGTAAGCATGCATGTGTTGGCTGTGGAAGATGTATAGAAGCATGTCTGGCCAAAATTAATATTGCTGAAGATATTAATTCAGTTAAGAAAGAGGTGAGTGTATAAATGGGTCTTGAAGTAAATGCAGATAGTAAAAATACCATATATACTCCTGATGTAGCAAGGATCACTCGTATAGAGCGGCTAAGTCCTACAGAAAAAGTATTTAAAATAGTATTTGATGATGAAGAAATAAAAAATAAATTTGAATTCAAACCAGGACAATTTGTTGAGTTAACAGTATTTGGTCTGGGGGAAGCACCTTTTTCAATTATCTCCAATCCAAAAAATAGGGATTTCTTTAAGCTTTGCATAAGGGATGTAGGAGGTGTTTCACGAGCTCTTCATAATATGGAAGAAGGGAGAAAAGTTGGCATAAGAGGACCTTTTGGAAATGGCTATTTCCCTTATGAAAAGATGAAAAATCAAAATGTTCTCCTGGTAGCGGGTGGATTAGGGCTGGCGCCATTAATGTCACTGATAAGATACATTTTACACTATAGGGAAGATTATAAAGAAATAATGGTGATATATGGTGCAGTGAATCCTGAGAGTATCTTATTCAAGAATGAAATTCAATATTGGAGCAATCGTGGTGATATTTCATTATGTCTTTCAGTAGATAATCCTGATGATAAATGGACTGGAGAAATTGGGATTTGTACGAAGTTGATACCAAGAGTGATTTTTCCTCCAGATGATACTTATGTTGCAGTGGCTGGTCCTCCAGTTATGTACAAGTATGTAGTTTATGAACTGGAGAAAAAGAAGTATAAGCCTGAAAATATTTTTCTATCTTTAGAGAGAAGAATGGAATGTGGAGTTGGAAAGTGCAATCATTGTCATGTAGGCAATAAACTGGTATGTGTTGATGGCCCTGTTTTTAGTTTGTGGGAAATAAGAAATCTAAAGGAGGCTATATAATGAATAAGCCAAAAGTAGGAGTTTTTGGATTTACAGGGTGTGGTGGGTGTCAGTTAGAAATATTGAATCTCGAAGACCAGTTATTGGATTTGGTAAATGCTGTTGAAATTGTTCATTTTACGGAGGCTATTACAGAATATAGTGATAATTATGAGATTGCCCTGGTTGAAGGTTCTGTAACTTCTAAACATGACGTTGAAAGGATAGAGAAGATTGGCGATATTGCTAAAATAGTTATAGCTATAGGTTCATGTGCAGTAAGCGGAGGATTAAATTGCCTGAAGAATTTATATGGTCTAGAAAAAGCAAAAGAGCTGGTATATGGAGATAAAAAAGAATGGATAGATTCTATCGAGGTAAAACCGATTGATGAATATGTTAAGGTTGATTATTACGCCAGAGGGTGTCCTCCTAACAGATTTGAGGTTGTAGATATAATAAAATCACTTATTATAGGAAAAAAACCTGAAATACCCAATTACCCTGTTTGCATAGAATGCAAAAGAAATGGAAATACCTGTGTTTATGAGTTCGGAATAACCTGTTTGGGTCCAATATCAAGAGCAGGTTGTAATTCAAGGTGTCCTAACAGTGCTACAGGTTGCGAGGCTTGCAGAGGGGTAATTGATGAACCAAATGTAAATGCCCAAAAAGATCTGCTTGCAGAATATGGACTAACTGTAGAGGATATTATGGAAGAATTTAACCTATATAATGCCTGCAAGGGGAAAACTATAGAGCAAAGAAATAAATAATTTTAGAGGTTAAATATAATGGCAAATAATTTAAATATAGAAGTATCACCAGTATCAAGAGTAGAAGGTCACGGAGATTTGATTCTGGATGTGAAGAATAAAAAGATTGAGAAGCTAATATTTAGAATTCCTGAATCACCAAGATTTTTTGAAGCTATGCTGTTAGGGAGAAAATATGATGAACCATCGCATATAACTTCAAGAATTTGTGGGATTTGTTCGGTTGCGCATACATGTGCATCTATTAAAGCAACCGAGAAAGCACTGGATATTAAACCATCAAAACAAACCATAAACTTGAGGAAGCTTATATACCATCATGAGAATGTTCAAAGCAATGTACTCCACGTTTATTTTTTAGCAGTGCCGGATTTTTTTGGTGTTGGGAGCGTGATTCCTCTGGCAGAAACTCATCCTGAAGTAGTTAATATTGCTTTAAGAACTAAAAAAATGGCTAATGATATGGTTAGAATTATAGGTGGAAGAGCGGTTCATCCTATAAGAACTGTAATCGGAGGATTTACCAGGCTTCCTACCGAGGGAGAAATGATAAAGATGAAAGAAATGCTCGAGTCATGTTATCCTGATCTTGAAAAGTCTCTGGAAGTATTTAAAACCTTAGATGTTCCTGATTTTGAAAGGGAGACAGAATATATTTCTATAAGTGACACGAGTGATTACGCCCTTTATGATGGGAAAATTAAATCAACTGAAGGCTGGGAGATCGATGATCAGAATTATCTGGATAAGATAAATGAAAAAGTAGTCCAGCATTCTACTGCCAAACACTGCTGGGCAAGCAGGGACACATTTATGGTCGGTGCTCTTGCAAGATTTAACAATAATTATGGGAAGCTTACTGATAATGCTAAAAAATATGCTGAAGAACTGGGGCTGGAAGCTCCCTGTTATAATACATTTATGAATAATATTGCCCAATTTGTGGAAATTGTTCACAGTGTTGATGATAGTATAAGATTAATTGATGAAATTCTGGAGGAAGGGCTTGATGATAATAAGGCAATGGCAGAAATCAAACCTAAGGCAGGTAGAGGAGTGGGAGTTGTAGAAGCTCCGAGGGGCCTGCTTATCCATGATTATACTTATAATGATAAGGGTAGAGTTGAAAAGGCTAATTTGATAATCCCTACAGGAATGAATTATGCAAATATGGAAAAGGATATGCATGCACTGGTCCCGGCTATAATTGATAAGAGCGAGGATGAAATTAAGTTAGCTTGCGAGATGATGATAAGAGCTTACGATCCTTGCATATCGTGCTCAACTCATTTTCTTAAGTGTAAATTGGTAAATAAGTGAAGTATATTATTTTTTTAAATAATATATAAGATGACTTTCGCTGGTAAAAATAATTCAAGTAAAAACTTTTATACCAGAACAGATGTGAGAATAATTGGTTTTGGCAATAAATACAGGTCTGATGATGGGATAGGTATAAGAGTTGTTGAAGAATTAGAAAAACTGGATTTTTTTAAAAATATTGAGATTATTAACGGAGGAACTTCAGGAACCGATTTAATATTTTTGATAAAAGGCTGTGGTAAGTTAATAATTATAGACGCCATAGATGCGGGTCAGGATATAGGTGATGTAGTTAATATAAAAGTTGATGATATTGAAGAATTTATAAGAAGGGATTACAAGAGTCTATCCCTTCACGACTTGAATCTTGCAGATATATTTAAACTGGTAAAAGCATTAAAAATAAATGCTGACATATCAATAATTGGCGTTAAGCCAAAAAATATTGATTTTGGAGATAGGTTATCTCCAGAAATAGAAAAAAAAATTCCTGAAATAATTTCAATAATTAAAAAAGAAATTGGTATGTAATTAATACTTAATTGGCGATATGATATGGTTATTTTTGTAACATTTGTAACTATATTGTAACAAATAAAACATATTGTTACAATTAATCGTGAGGAGAAAATAGATCAGATATTTTTTTGATATTTTTGGTAAGGAGGAATTGAGATGTTTAAGGAAATTAATGATGTGAAGGAAGTTTGCAAAACTATGATTTCAAGATCGGATAAGATTAAGAATTTAGCGACGGAACTGGAAAGCTTAATGGATGAGGTCAAATCTAAAACAAGCCAAGAAGAGGCTGTAAACATAACCCTGGCCATAAGGAAAGAATTAACAAATTTATTCATCTTAAACTCCAATATAGAAGATAATTTCAACACACTTAAAAAAATATTTGATTCTCTAAAAGAAATTAAAAGCTATCACGAGGAGGAATAAATAAATGGGAGATAAAAAAGAGGCTATAGTTGTCAATGAATTAGATTTTAGTTTCCGCGAGGAGATTACTTCCCAACCAGGAGGAGAGAATATAAAAAGATGCTTTACCTGTGGAACCTGTGTCGCTGGCTGCCCCATTACTGAGATTGATGAGGAATTTAATTGTCGGAGGATTGTGCGTCAGATACTTTTTGGCATGCGCCGGGAGGTTCTTTCTTCTCCTGCAATCTGGCTTTGTTTGGAATGCTATCGTTGTTATGCACGATGTCCACAGAAGGTAAATTTTACTGATATTATGAGAATCTTGAGATATTTAGCTATTAAAGGTCATTATGTCCCGGCTCAGACATCAGAACGGGTAGAGGATTTAGATCGTTTTATTCAAGAAATTCGCTGCAGTTTTATAAAACATAACTTCAAACCAGAAGAAAAGATAGCTAAAGAAATAAAATCAAAGATTAACCAAAAGCTGGAAACTATAAAATCTACTCATTCAGGAAAAAGTGCACCCAAATCCTCCCTTAAAATTGATCAGCAAGAACAGCAATCAAACGAACAAAAAGAAAATTCCGGTCAATGAAAAATAAACACAAGAAAGGGGAAGAAATTAATAAAGATAGAAGATTAAATGATAAAACTATGCATAAAAGAGTCCTTGTTGTCGGTGGCGGCATAGCTGGTATTCAGGCCTCTTTAGATCTGGCCGAGATGAATATTGAAGTTTATCTAATAGAAAAAGGTCCCAGTATAGGCGGCAGAATGACCCAATTAGATAAAACTTTCCCTACAAACGACTGTGCTATGTGTATTCTCTCTCCAAAATTAGTGGAAGCAGGAGCACATCCCTATATTAAGATTATTACCAATGCTGAGCTGGAGGGTATAACTGGCCAGGCTCCTTATTTCCAGGCAACTATCCTCAAGAAACCACGTTATATCAACGAAGAAAAATGTACAGGTTGCGGTATCTGTGTGAGCAAATGCCCGGTAAAAATACCTGATGAATATAATAAAGGTTTAAGTAAGACCAAGTGCATCCATATTCCTTTTCCTCAAGCTGTTCCTGCAATACCAATAATAGACAAAGAATATTGTGTTTATTTAAAAAGAGGTAAATGTAGAAAATGCGAAGAATCCTGCGAGATGAAGGCAATTGATTTTAATCAGAAAGAAGAAACTATCAAAATTGATGTGGGGAGTGTAATTCTGGCCTTAGGCTCGGAAGAGTTTGATGCTACACTTAAGGATGAGTATGGTTATAACACTTTTCCCAATGTAATGACTTCTATTGAATTTGAAAGAATTCTAAGTGCTTCCGGTCCTACCCAGGGACATATTCTAAGACCCTCTGATGGGAAAGAACCGAAAAGCATCGCCTTTATTCAATGTGTTGGTTCCAGAGATATGCAGTTAGGCAATGAATACTGCTCTGCTATATGCTGTATGCAAGCAACCAAGGATGTGATACTTGTCCGAGAGCATCTTCCCGGGGTCAAGACTTCCATATTTTATATGGATATGCGGACATACGGTAAAGATTTTGACAAGTTCGTAGACAGGGCAAAGGATGATTATCAGGCGCGTTTTATTCATGCACGTATTTCTTCAATAGAGGTTAATCCAAATACTGAGGATTTAATCATTCAGTACGCTACCGATGAAGGCAAAATAAAAAGAGAAGAATTTGAAGTAGTAGTTCTTTCAGTTGGTCTATTATCTACAGGTAAGATCAAAGAAACAGCTGAAAAATTGAATATCGAGTTAAATGAATGTGGTTTTTCGAGAGCATCCTCATTTAGGCCGGTTTCCACTTCCCGAGCGGGTATATTTGCAGCAGGAACTTTTTCCGGACCAAAAGATATACCGGAAACAGTAATGGAAGCTTCAGGAAGCGTATCTAGTGCTTCCTCTTTACTGGTGGAGTTTCCAGTTAAAAAGATAAAGGAAGAACTACCTCAAGAGATAAATATTGAAGGACTACCGCCACGAATAGGCGTTTTTGTTTGTCGGTGTGGAATCAACATTGCCGCCACTGTTGATGTAGCTGAGGCTGTTAAATATGCTTCCACTTTAGGTGGAGTTGTTCATTCTCAGGAGTTTATGTTTGCTTGCTCGCAGGATTCACAAAAATTAATTAATGAAAAGATAAAAGAAAAAAATCTGAATAGGGTTGTGGTTGCAGCTTGCACGCCAAGGACCCATGAACCCCTGTTTCAGAAGACTCTTCAGGCTTCAGGATTGAACCCCTATCTTTTTGAGTTTGCTAATATTCGTGAACAGTGTTCCTGGGTACATCAGAAAGAAAAGGATTTAGCAACCCAAAAGGCTTGTGACCTGATACGCATGGCAGTTTCTAAGGTAAGATTATTTAACCCTCTTTCCAAAGCAACTCTTACCATAAATAAAAAAGCTCTGGTTATCGGAGGTGGAGTAGCTGGTATGGTTGCAAGTCTTGGCCTGGCAAGTCAGGGATTTGGAGTTTATTTAGTAGAAAAAGAAGCCGACTTAGGAGGAAATTTCCGCCACCTTTACTATACTTTGAACGGCGAGGAAACTCAAGATTTCCTCATCTCGCTTATTCAGGAAGTAAAGTCTAATAAAATGATTAATCTCTATACAAAAAGTGAAATTAAAGAAATAGCTGGCTATGTTGGTAATTTCAAGACGTTATTGACTAACGAAAATGGGAAGAAGAAAGAAATTGAACATGGAGTAGTTATTGTGGCCACAGGGGCTGAGGAATATAAACCCACTGAGTACCTTTATAGTCAAGATGATAGAGTTGTCACCCAAAGGGAACTGGAAGAATGGTTAGCAGTGAATAGTGAGCGATTAGCGGTTAGCACTGAGTACCGAGCTCCAGTAGCTGACTCCCTAATGTTGAGTGCAGACTACCGATCACCAACTACAGATCCTCGTGCACCGAACATTGCGCGTCGAACGCTGGATACCTACTCTCGACTCACGAGCATGAATTCTCAATCACTGAATACTGTGGTTATGATTCAATGTGTAGGTTCACGAGATGAAGAGAGGCCATATTGTAGTCGGGTGTGTTGTTCTCAAGCCATAAAAAATGCCTTAAAGCTAAGGGAACTCAATCCTAAATTAAATATTTATATTCTTTACCGGGATATGAGAAGCTATGGGATAAAAGAGCTCTATTACAAAAAAGCTAGAGAAGAGGGAGTAATTTTTATTCGTTATGAAGAAGAGTCTAAGCCAGAGGTAAGAAATGATGGTGGCAGGCTCAAGATAAAGGTAAAAGACCTAATTCTAAATCGAGATCTTCTCATTGACACAGATCTTTTAGTACTCAGCTCGGGGATCATTGCTAGTAAGGGAAACAAGAATTTATCCCAGATGCTTAAAGTACCATTAAATGCTGACGGCTTTTTCCTGGAAGCACATGTTAAATTACGCCCGGTAGATTTTGCTACTGATGGGATTTTTGTATGTGGATTAGCTCATTATCCTAAAGACATATCAGAAGCGATTACTCAAGCTAAAGCTTCTGCTGCCCGGGCGATGACTATACTGACCAAAGAATATTTCGAAGCCGAGGGTAAGATTTGTGAAATACGCAAAGAGAGATGCTCAGGCTGTGGACTCTGTGTTGAAATTTGCCCCTATAAAGCATTAGAACTTGACGAAAAGGAGAAAATTGCCGTAATAAACGAGGCGTTATGCAAAGGTTGCGGTGCTTGTGTTTCTTCTTGTCGAGCAAATGCCATAGATTTAAAGGGCTTTAAAGATGAAGAGATTCTAGCCGCACTGGAGGTTGTCTAAAATGAAAAATGTCCATAACTGGGAACCTAAAATAGTTGCTTTTCTCTGTAACTGGTGTTCGTATGCGGGAGCTGATTTAGCTGGAGTCTCGCGAACTCAATATCCACCTAATATACGGGTTATTCGTGTGCCATGTTCGGGGAGGGTGGATCCTTTCTATATTATCAAGACATTACAAAACGGTATTGACGGCGTTTTAGTTTCTGGCTGTCATCCTGGAGACTGCCATTATATCAGTGGGAATTTGATTGCCCGAAGGAAGTTTGCACTACTGAAAAGTTTTCTGGAGTATATTGGGATTGAACCAGGCCGGGTACAGTTTTCCTGGGTCTCAGCAGCGGAAGGCGCCCGCTTTGCCCAGATCATAGAAAAAGTTACCAGGGAAGTGAAAAAATTAGGTCCGATCAGGAAAATTGTAAAAAAGATATAAAAATGGAAGAAATAGAAGAAAAAATAAAAGATACAGTAAAAAAACTATTCAAAGAAAATAAAATTGATATTTTTATCGGCTTTAGTGAAGGAACTCTGCCTTTGAGGGCAACACCCTGTTTTATTACTAAACCAGATAATATAGAAAAATTAGTTTGGAATTCTTATTGTTTTAATAATTTAGCCGTTTATCTTCCCAGGTTTTTTCTCCCTCAGCATCAAAAGAAAGATGCAAGATTGCCTAAAATAGGTATCCTGGCTAAAGGATGTGATGGTCGTTCAATAGTGGGTCTGATTAAGGAACATCAAATACCTAGAGAAAACCTTTATATAATGGGAATTCCCTGTGAAGGGATGATAGATATAAAAAAGATACAAGATGCAGGGTGCAAGATGCAAGAAGTTGAAATTGTTGGGGCTAAAGAAAAGGATAATAAAATTGTAATCATTGATGAGGATAAAAAAGAGATAGAACTTAAAAAAGAAGAACTATTGGCTGATGTATGTATAAGTTGTCAATATACTGCTCCAGTGATTTATGATGTTTTGATTGGAAAAGAGAAAAGAAAAACTAAAGAGGAAGAGCGAGCAACGATTATTGAAGAGTTTGAAAAGAAGCCCCTTGAAGAAAGATGGAAATATTTCCAGGAACAAGTATCAAAATGTATCAGATGCTATGCTTGCCGCCAGGCATGTCCTAATTGTTATTGTAAAGAATGCTTTGCTGAACAGACCAAGCCAGAATGGATAGGGATAACCGATAATATTTCAGATATTATGTTTTTCCAGATAGGCCGGATATTCCATCAGGCAGGACGTTGTGTTGATTGTGGAGCTTGTGTACGGGCTTGTCCAATGGGAGTTGACCTGCGAGTTTTTACTTACAAATTGATAAAAGATGTGAAAGAATTTTTTGATTATGAGGCAGGGGTTTCATTGGAAGAGGCTCCGCCACTGGCAACTTTTAAATCAGATGATGGGCAAGAATTTATTACTGAGCCGTAGATTGAGTTAAAAATGGAAAATATAAAATTTAAGATTATTAAGAAAAAAGACGTATTAAACTTACTGAAAAGTTTAACCAAAGAATATAATATATTTGTCCCGGTGGAGGAGAACGGTGATGTTCGATTCTCTGAGTTCAAATCCGGGCAGGGTATTTCCTGGGATTATAGGAATACAAAAATCTCACCCAAAGAAATACTCTTTCCCCAAACAGAAACCCTATTTTCTTTCGGAACAGGAACTAAGGTAAAACCTGAAGGCCCTACCACTGGAACCAGGAACTATTTGATTTTTGGAATCAGGCCTTGTGATACTCAAGCTATTTCTCTATTGGATAAGGTCTTTGGGGGAGATGATTTCCAGGATCCTTACTACCTGAAGAAAAGAAAGCAGGCAACTATTGTCTCTATGGCCTGCAACAAACCGCAGATTACATGTTTTTGCACTTCTTTGAAAGGGAAACCAGACAATGAAGAAGGAGCGGATATTATTTTATTTGACCTGGGGGAGGATATCCTTGCCAGGCCAGTAACCAAAAAAGGCGGAAAATTTATTGAAAAGCTGAGTAGCTGGTTTAAAAAAGCCAAGGAATCAGATGTGGCGAAGAAGAATAAGCTAATGGATTTAAGTTTAAAGAAAATTAAGTCTCAGGTTGACATTCGAAATATAAGAGAAAGATTAGACAATGCTTTTGATGCCTCTTTCTGGAATGAAATTCACCAGAAATGTTTAGGTTGTGGCATTTGTACTTATCTTTGCCCTACCTGCCACTGTTTTGACATTGCTGATGAAATAAATCCTAAAGCAGGGGATTCAAACACGCATGAAGGCAAAAGAGTGCGCTGCTGGGATTCCTGCATGTATCCATTGTTCACGTTACATGCATCAGGACATAACCCGCGGCCAACTTATAAAGAAAGAATGCGGCAGAGAATTATGCATAAATTCAATTATTGCCCGGAGAACTTTAAGGAAATATTCTGTGTAGGTTGCGGCCGTTGTATTAGAAATTGCCCGGTGAATATTGATTTAAGGGAGATATTAATATCTATTGACTTTAGTTAAATGAATATAAGAAGACTGGAGGAGTCAGATTGGTGGAAGATAACCAATGAATAATCCTTACTTACCTATGTCAGTGACAATAAAAAAGATTACTATTGAGAACGAAGACAGGGATATTAAAACATTTGACCTGGGGTTTAATGATAAGAAAGACGCTGATAAGTTTAAATATACCTGCGGGCAGTTTGCTGAGATATCTATATTAGGTACCGGCGAGGCACCCATCGGGATTGCTTCATCACCTATGGATAAAGAGTTAGTGCAGTTCACTGTTAAAAAATATTCCACAGGTGTAGTTACTAGCGCTCTGCATAACCTTTGCCCGGGGGATATGATCGGTATAAGAGGTCCTTATGGGAATGGATTTCCTATGAAAGATTTTGAAGGAAGCAATCTTGTAATTGTAGGTGGAGGATTTGCTCTTACTACTTTAAGATCCCTTACTAAGTACATACTTCATGAAAAAAACAGAGGCCGTTTTAAAGATATCACTGTACTTTACGGTGCCCGCAGTCCCGGCGAACTTATTTATAAATCAGAGTTGGAGCAGTGGGAACAGAGAGAGGATATCAATATCCACCTTACGGTGGACAAGGGAGACGAAAAATGGAAAGGCCGGGTTGGATTAGTACCAAATGTGCTGAAGGAACTGGCCCCGAGCTCCAAGGATGGTGTTGCTCTGGTCTGTGGTCCTTTTATCATGGTAAAGTACACAATCCCGCCGCTGCTGGACCTTGGCTTTAGCCCGGAGAGAATCTTTACTTCTCTGGAGATGCGTATGAAATGCGGGATCGGTAAATGTGGAAGATGTAATATCGGCTCCAAATATGTGTGTAAGGATGGACCAGTATTCACTTACAAAGAATTACAAGAATTACCCAATGAATACTAAGAATTTAAAAAATAATAAGAAAGTCGGTGCAGCAATGGTTGTAGGTGGGGGTATTGGCGGCATGCAGGCTGCACTTGATCTTGCTGAATCAGGGATAAAGGTATATCTGGTAGAGACAAAGCCCTGTATCGGCGGGGTGATGTCCCAGTTGGATAAAACTTTCCCCACCAATGATTGTGCCATGTGTACCATGGCTCCCCGATTAGTTGAGATCGGCCGTCACAAAGATATTGAAATAATTACCTTAGCTGACGTAGAAGATATCAAAGGTCAACCGGGTAATTTCACTGTAACTTTGAAAAAAAGAGCGCGTTATATTGACGAGGAAAAATGCACCGGCTGCGCATTATGTGTTGAGAATTGTCCTGTAAGAAACATAATCTATATTGAACCAGAAAAGGAAGAAATAAAGCTTTCTGCAGAAGATCTGGAAAAGATGATAAAGATAACCATAGAATATAAAGATAAAAAGGCATCTTTGGTATCTCTTTTGCAAGATATCAATTCGGTCTACAATTATTTACCAGAGAATATACTAATATACATTTCTCAAGAACTGGACATTCCTTTGAGTTTGATATACCGAACAGCAACTTTTTACAATGCCTTCAGCCTCAAACCTAGAGGAAGATACTTAATAAAAGTTTGCGTGGGAACAACCTGCCATGTTAAAGGCTCACCAATGATTATTAGTGCTTTAGAAAGAGAATTAGGCATAAAGACAGGTGAGACTACTGAAGATATGAATTTTACTCTGGAAACAGTTGCTTGTCTTGGTTGTTGTGGTTTGGCTCCGGTAATGGTGATTGGTGAGAATATACATGGCAAACTAACTCAGGCAAAAATCCCAAAAATTATTGGAAAATATAGAGAATACATAAAATTAAACAGAGGGGTAATCTATGCCAAGAATAAAGATTGAAGATCTGGATAAAATAAGTAAAAAAGTAAAAAGAACAGTTATTTTACGTGAAGGAGCCGGCAGGGCAAAAATTACTGTCCACATGGGCACCTGCGGCATATCTGCAGGAGCAAGGGAGATAATGAGTACGTTACTGGCCGAGATAGAAAAAAAGAATATCAAAGATATCATATTGACCACATCCGGTTGTGCCGGCTTATGCAGCAAGGAACCTATGGCAACAGTTGAATTAAAAGGAAAGGCGCCAGTTAAATACATTGAGTTGACTCCTGAGAAGATTCGTAAGGTTCTTTTAGAGCATGTTCTTGGTGGTAAAATAGTTAAGGAATATGTGTTGGCTATAGGCAGTGAAAGGGTATCCTAGAAATGAAAACATATAGAACCCACTTAATGTTATGTGCAGGGACAGGATGTGTTTCAAATAACTCCTTTAAGATAAAAGAAGCCCTGGAAAAAGAAATCAAAAAACATGGCCTCCAGGATGAAATCCTGGTAGTGATGACAGGATGTAATGGGTTTTGTGCAGTTGGGCCGATTATGATAGTTAAACCAGATGGGATATTCTATCAGTATCTAACTGAAGAAGATATTCCATATTTAGTAGAAGAACACTTTTTAAAAGGACGACCTGTTCAAAAGCTAATGTATTTCCCACCCAAGGAAAAAGAAGTAATTCCAAAAATGATGGATATTGGTTTTTTTGCTCATCAAACATTAATTGCTCTAAAAAACAGGGGGTTGATAGACCCTGAGAAGATCAATGAATATATTGCCAGGGATGGATACAGGGCTCTGGCCAAGGCTTTAACATCAATGACTCCAGAACAGGTAATAAAAGAAATAAAAGATTCAGGACTTCGTGGCAGAGGAGGAGCAGGATTTCCTACAGGTCTTAAATGGGAATTTTGCAGGAAGAGTCCAGGTGATGACAAATATATCATCTGTAATGCTGACGAGGGTGATCCTGGTGCGTTTATGGATAGAAGCATTATTGAATCTGATCCTCATCTGGTATTGGAAGGAATGATTATCGGAGCATATGGCATAGGTGCAAACCAAGGTTATGTATATATTAGAAATGAATACCCACTGGCTATGAAAAGATTAGAAATTGCCATTGATCAAGCAAGACAATATGGTTTGCTGGACAATAATATTTTTGACACAGACTTTAATTTTGATATTAAAATTTTTAGAGGTGCGGGTGCTTTCGTCTGCGGTGAAGAAACCTCATTAATTGCTTCTATTGAAGGAAAACCTCCTGAGCCGAGACAAAGACCCCCCTTTCCTGCTCAATCGGGGGTATGGGGTAAACCGACCAATATTAATAATGTTGAAACATGGGCTACAGTGCCGACAATAATTTTTAGAGGAGCTGAGTGGTTCTCAGCAATTGGAACAGAGAAGAGTAAAGGAACAAAGGTATTCTCTCTAGTTGGGAAAATAAATAATACTGGTCTAGTTGAAGTACCTATGGGTATAACCTTAAGGAAGGTCATTTATGACATCGGTGGTGGAATTCCTGGTGGAAAAAAGCTTAAGGCTGTGCAGACAGGAGGTCCTTCTGGTGGGTGTATCCCAGCGAACCTGATCGACCTTCCTATTGATTACGAACAGTTAACTAAAATAGGTTCTATAATGGGTTCGGGTGGAATGGTTGTCATGGATGAGGATACCTGTATGGTTGATATTGCCAGATATTTCATCAAATTTACCAACGATGAATCTTGCGGGAAATGCAGTTCCTGTCGGGAAGGTTCAGAAGCACTCCTTGAAATCCTTAACAGAATATGCAACGGGGAAGGAGAGGAAGAAGATATAATATTTCTTGAAGAATTAGGAAAAGCAATTAAAGATGCTTCTTTATGTGGATTAGGACAAACCCTTCCCAATCCAGTGTTAAGTACATTGCAATATTTTAAAGATGAGTATGAGGTTCATATCAAAGAGAAGAAATGCCCGGCTGGAGTATGTAAGGCATTAGTTCAATATTCTGTGGATAAGGAGAAATGTAATGGATGTTTATTATGTGCAAAAAATTGTCCACAGAATGCTATTACCGGTAAAAGAAAAGAACCGCAGACCATAGATCAAGATAAATGTATCAAATGTAATATGTGTTATGAGGTATGTAAATTTAACGCTATCCAGAGGAAATAGAAAAACATTAGAAAATGCAAAGGTCTATTAGCAAAAGAGATGGCTACAATGGAAGCAAAAAGGTGTCTGAGATGTGACCTTGAAGGGGAGGAAGAATGATTCTTGAAAAGATAAAAAAGATACTTAAAGCAGAGATAATTGGTGGGGCCAGGGACTTGCAGATGGAAATAAAGATGGGTTGTGGATGCGACCTTATGAGCGATGTTTTGGCCTTTATCAAACCAAATTCTCTTCTTCTAACAGGACTGACAAATCCACAGGTTATCCGCACAGCAGAGATGGCTGATATTAAAGCAATATGTTTTATTAGGGGAAAAAAGCCGGATACCGAAACTGTTGAACTGGCAAAAAGTAAAAATATACCTCTGCTTTTAACAGATCTACCCTTGTTTGAAGCGTGTGGAAAATTATATAAAGAGGGACTGGTTGGCTGCTCTGAAATAAATGAATAAAGAAATTACTAAGGTTCAAGAACTTATTTATGAGTTAAAGGTTGAACATGCAATGACAAAGGATGTGATTAAAGTTCATCCCAAAAACCGTATGGGTGAATTAAGAGAGATACTGAGGGTCAATCGTATTTCAGGAACACCGGTTGTGGATGAAGATAAATTAGTTGGTATTGTGAGTATTGAAGATTTTATTAAGTGTCTGGCAGATGGAGAAATGGATGCCTTTATAGAAGATAAGATGACAAAGAAGGTAGAAACCTTGTATGCAGATGAACCACTTATTCATGCTGTTAACAAATTTAATAGACATGGTTTTGGTCGCTTTCCGGTAATTGAACGCGATAATGGAAAGTTAGTAGGCATTATTACCAAAAGTGATATTATAAAGACTTTGCTTAAAGAAATTGAGATTAATTATCAAGAAGAAGAGATTCATCGCTATAGGGCTTCACATATATTTAAAGATATAATTGCTGATAAAACTACTCTTATCTTTGAATACAATATTGCTGGTCAAGATTTTAAGCATGCAGGAGAATCTGCAAGTGGGCTTAAAAAAAGTTTAGCCAGATTAGGTATAAATCCGCAAATTCTTCGTCGGGTAGCTATTGCCACATATGAAGCAGAGATGAATATTGTCATCTTCACTTCTGGCGGCCGCATTATAGCTTATGTCAAACCAGATGAAATCAGGGTTGAGGCCATAGACGCTGGTCCTGGTATCCCAGATGTTGAACAGGCAATGCAGCCGGGTTTCTCAACCGCTTCTACCATAGTACAGGAGTGGGGCTTTGGGGCTGGAATGGGTCTTCCCAATATCAAAAAGTGTGCGGATAAGATGAATATTAACTCTGTAGTTGGAAAGGGAACAAAATTAGAAGTAATTATCTATACCGGGGGGAAAAAATGAAACTTAACCAGATAGTTAAAGAGTTGGGGCTTGAAGTCAAATATAAGATTTTTAATTTGGATAGAGAGGTAAGTGGCGGTTATGCCAGTGATTTGTTGAGCGATGTTATAGCAAACGCAAAAAAAGACAATATCTGGATTACTTTGCAAATTCACCAGAATATTGTTGGAGTAGCCACATTAAAAGAACTAACAGGAATTATAATAGTTAACGGAAGAGAACCTGAGGCCGAAACCTTAAAAAAAGCAGAACAGGAAAACATACCAATTATGGTAACTGAACTTCCTGCTTTTGAAATAATCGGCAAGTTATACAGGTTGTTAAGAGGAGTATAGCCTTCAGGCTCGTGAGGAATAGATGTTAAGAAAATTTAAGGCAGATTTGCATGTTCATACCTGTCTTTCACCCTGTGCAGGTGAAGAGATGTTTCCGCAAAGAATAATTAAGCAGGCAAAAATGAATGATTTAGATATAGTGGGAATATGCGACCACAACTCAGCAGAAAATGTAATGGCAACTCAAAAAATAGGAAAGAGGGAAAAGATAGCAGTTATTGGTGGAATTGAGGCTACATCACAGGAGGAGGTTCATATCCTTGCTCTTTTTGATAATGTAAAAGAGTTGTTTGAGTTCCAAGAAATTATTTATGAGAAATTATCAGGGTTTAATGATGAGAAGGTTTTTGGAAAACAACTTATAATTAATGAGGCCAATGAAGTTACAGGTTCCAACAACAGACTTTTGATTGGAGCAACCTCATTATCTTTACAGGAAATTGTGCAAACAATCTGTTCTCTGGAAGGGCTGATCATTGCCTCCCATATTGATAGAAAGAGTTTTAGCATTATTGCTCAATTAGGGTTTATTCCAGAAGGATTATTATTGGATGCTCTGGAACTATCTCCAAACTATGAACACCGAAAGAGCTCGTTTGCCGGTAGGAGGGTAAATCCAGAACTTTATGGTTTTCCGCTGGTTACTTTTTCTGATGCCCATTTTTTAAAAGATATCGGTAAAAGTTTTACCATCTTCCTTATAGAAGAAGCAAGCATAGGGGAGATTAAGAAAGCTTTATCTGGAGAAGATGGAAGAAAGGTGATGATTTAGTCAAATGGAGGATTTATCTTTGCATATTTTGGATATAGTAGAAAACTCAATTAGAGCCCGCGCGAAAAAGATTGAGATAAAAATTATAGAGGAGAAAAAAAAGGATTTACTTACTATTGAAATAATTGATGATGGTAAAGGTATGGATGAGAAGACATTAAAAGATGTATTAGACCCATTTTTTACAACAAAAAACACAAGAAAAGTTGGGTTGGGTCTTTCTCTTCTTGCCCAGTCAGCAGAAGAAAGCGGAGGAAGTATTAAAATAGAATCAAAGACAGGTCAAGGAACAAAAGTCAAAGCCACATTTGGCTACAGCCATATTGACCGCAAACCTCTCGGTGATATTTATGAGTCGTTGAAAGTTTTAATTACCGCAAATCCTGATATAAATTTTATTTATAAATATCAAAAAGATAATGCAAATTACCATCTGGACACAAAAGGGATTAAAAAATGATATCGTTGACTATAAATGATAAAAAAATTGAAGTAGAGGAAGGATTAACTGTTCTTAAAGCTGCTGAGAAAGTGGGAATAAAAATACCAACTCTATGCTCACATAGGGCACTTTCACCTTATGGTGCCTGCAGGCTTTGTCTTGTTGAGATAAGACAGGGTGAAGGACCTCCAGAAATTCAGGCATCCTGCACCTATCCAGCAATTAAAGGTCTGGTTGTTCAGACTGATTCGGATAGAGTTATAAAAACAAGAAAAATAATGATAGAACTATTGTTAGCTCGATGTCCAGATTCAGAAGAAATTAAGAATCTTGCCAAAGAATTAGGTGTGGAAAAAACAAGAATTAAACCCAAGGATAAGGACTGCACTCTTTGTGGACTATGTGTGAGGATGTGTGAGGAGCGAATGGGAAGAGCAGCCATAAGTTTTTCAGGTCGTGGCCCGAGACGAGAAGTAACCTCACCTTTTGGCAAACCTTCTGAGGTATGTCAGGCTTGCGGTGCATGTGATTTTATCTGTCCGACAGGAAAAATTAGACTTCCTGAAGTGAGTAAAAACGAACCTTGCCCTATCCCCTTTGAGCATAATATGGGATTGAATTCCAGACCAGCAATATACATTCCCTATCCACAGGCGATACCCAACAAAGCTACTATTGACAGCCGGTATTGTGTCCATATGCTTCGTGATGGATGTGAAGTATGTAAGGAATTTTGTGAAGCAGGGGCCATTGATTATGATCAAAAAGAAGAAAAGCTTGATTTAAAAGTTGGTTCAGTGATTTTTTCTCCGGGTTACGATATTTTTAATGCAGGGACGAAATTAGAATACGGTTATTTAAACTATTCTAATGTTGTTACTGCACTTGAATTTGAAAGAATATTAAGCACTTCCGGTCCCTATGAAGGTAAGGTTTTAAGGCCCTCGGATAAACTTGTACCCAAAAAAATTGCTTTTATTCAATGCGTTGGCTCAAGAGATTCAGAAAGAGATTACTGTTCTTCAATATGTTGTATGTATGCCACAAAAGAAGCGATTATTGCTAAAGAGCATGCCGGCGAGGAATTAGAATGTCATATATTCTTTATGGACCTGCGTGCTTTCGGCAAAGGTTTCGATGCTTATTATGAAAGAGCAAAAGAACTTGGAGTAAAATATATAAGATGCCGACCTTCATCTGTAGAAGAAATACAGGAGACAAAAAACCTTAAGATTAATTATGTAACCGATGACGGTAAGATATTAACCGAAAAGTATGATCTAGTAGTTTTATCTGTCGGCATGCAGCCGCCGGAACTGGCCAAAAAGCTGAACAGTAAATTTGGAATTAAACTTAATGAGCATGGATTCTGCTGGACCGATACCTTCAAGCCAGTTGAATCCAGCAAAGAAGGAATATTTGTCTGCGGACCGTTTACCGAGCCCAAAGATATACCGGAAACAGTAACTCAAGCAGGTGGTGCGGCATCTAAGGTTTTATCTCTTCTTTCTGAAGTACGAGGGACTTTAATTAAGGCTAAAGAATATCCTCCAGAAAAAGATGTTACTGGACAGGCTCCGCGCATTGGCATATTTATCTGTCATTGTGGGACAAATATTGCTGGTGTAGTAGATGTTCCTCGGGTAGTGGAATATGCAAAAACCTTACCCGATGTGGTTTATGTTGAGAATAATCTTTATACCTGTTCCAATGATACACAGGAGAAGATTAAAAATTTGATTGAGGAACATAAGCTTAACCGGGTAGTCGTTGCTTCCTGTACTCCCAGGACACATGAACCTCTGTTTCGGAATACAGTCCGCGAGGCAGGGCTCAATCCTTACTTATTTGAAATGGCTAATATTCGTGACCAATGTTCATGGGTGCATATGCATGAGCCAGAAAAAGCTACCCGAAAAGCAAAAGACCTGGTGCGGATGGCGGTAGTTAAAGTACGTTTATTAGAGCCATTACAGAGGAGAAAAGTCAAGGTAAATCACAACGCTCTGGTTATTGGTGGGGGGCTAAGTGGTATGAGCGCAGCCTTAGAGATCGCAGCGCATGGTTATGAGGTGTATCTGGTAGAGAAAGAGAGACAACTAGGTGGGAATCTACAGCGTATACATTTTCTGTTCAACGGGGGAAAGCCACAGGAACAGCTGGATTCTCTAATTGAACGTGTCAAAGGAAATGATAAGATTCATCTTTATACTGATACAAAGATATCAAGTATCGAAGGGTTTTTGGGTAATTTTAAAACAACAATAGAGACAGGCAATAGGCAACCCAACGAAATTAACGAAACTAACAAACTAAACGAAACTAATAAACCCAACGAAATTGAACACGGAGTGATAATTGTTGCTACTGGCGCTCAAGAATACAAACCAACTGAATATCTTTATGGTGAAGATGAAAAAGTAATAACTCAACTCCAACTGGAAGAATGGTTAGCAGTTAACGCTGAGCAACGAGCATCGAGCACCCAATCTCCATTATCGACCACCGATTCTCGAGCACCAAACATCGGCCTCCAAAAGCTAAAGACCGTGGTTATGATCCAGTGCGTTGGTTCAAGAGATGATGAGCGACCTTATTGTAGTCGAGTATGCTGTTCTGAAGCAGTGAAGAACGCTTTGAAAATAAAAGAAGTTAACCCGAAGACAAATGTATTTGTTCTCTATCGAGACATAAGAACGTATGGATTTAAAGAAAGCTATTACTCCAAAGCGCGCCAGATGGGAGTAATTTTCATTCGATATGAGAAGGATAAAAAACCGGAGGTAGTAAAACAAAATGGTATGTTGAAAGTTTCTTTAGTTGATACAATACTTAATAGGCCGGTTACTATCAATGCTGACCTTTTAATCTTGTCTGCGGGAACTATTCCCCATCCAGAAAACAAAGACCTTGCCCAAATGATAAAAATACCATTAGATCAAGACAATTTCTTTTTGGAAGCACATATGAAACTTCGTCCAATTGATTTTGCAACAGAAGGGGTATTTTTATGTGGCCTTGCCCATTCAGCGAAATCAATTGAAGAAAGTATCACTCAGGCTTGTGGTGCGGCAGCAAGAGCGAGCACCATACTTTCAAAAGACAATATAGAGTTGGAAGCAAATATATCTTTTGTGGTGGATGAAAATTGTGATGGATGTGCATATTGTATCGATCCCTGTCCATATGATGCACTGACATTGATTGAATATATGAAAGATGATGCAATTAAAAAGACAGTTGAAGTAGACGAGTCTATTTGTAAAGGTTGTGGAACCTGTATGGCAACCTGCCCCAAAATGGGAATATTTGTTAAGGGCTTTAAACTTGAACAAATATCAGCACAAGTTGAAGCAGCCCTGCAAACTGCGGAGGTTTGAAAATCGAAAATAAGGAAGAATAATGAATAATAAACAAACAGCAATGGAAGGTGGACAAACAAAAGTTACTGAATTTGAACCATTGATTATAGCATTTTGCTGTAACTGGTGTTCGTACGCAGGAGCTGATTTAGCCGGTATATCAAGAATACAATATCCTCCTAATGTCCGTATAATTAGAGTAATGTGTTCGGGGATGATTCATCCAAATTTAGTGATAGATGCCTTAACAAAAGGTGCTGATGGTGTCATAATATGTGGATGTCATCCTGGAGATTGTCATTACATAGATGGTAATTTAAAAGCAGAGAAGAGAGCGGATGCAATCAGGCTTATGCTCGAGGATTTTGGAATAGAAGATGAGAGATTCAGGTTAGAATGGATTTCAGCTTCAGAGGGTCCCAGGTTTGCTCAGGTGATGACTGAATTTACAGAGGCAGTAAAAAAGTTAGGTCCAAGTCCATATAAAATGTGAAAGGTTAAAATATGGAATTAGCAAAAATAATTAAAGGAAAAAAATTTATGTGGGACGGAAAAGATTATCCTGGTAAAAAAAGTGCTTTGGATACTGCTCAAAAATATAAAAATGATGGATTTGAAACGGAGGTGTTTAAAGAAGAAAAATATTTTTATGTTTTTACCCGTAGAGTTGTAGAAGAAGTTGTAGTTGAGGGTCAACCAACTATTTAGAATATTTAGAAAGGAGAGAAATTATGCCAGTAAAAGTTGCAGAAGAGTGGTTAAATATTTGTGGAGGGTGCGAAGTAACAATTTTAGACATCGGAGAACCGTTACTTGATTTATTACCTAAAATAGAATTTGTACACATGCCTGTTCTTATGGATCACAAGTATTTTGGTCAAACAGGAGAGAAAACAGAATTAGAAATTCCGGAAGCGGATGTCGGGATTATCTCAGGAGGGATAAGAAATGAAAAAGAAAAACATGTTACGGAGGAAATGAGGAAAAAATGCAAAACACTTATATCGCTTGGCTCATGTGCATGTTTTGGTGGAATCCCTGCTTTAGCAAATCAATATCCTTTAACAGATATTTATGATAAGGTTTTTAGGCAGTCAAAGACTACAGATTCGGCTGATACACCTGCAGAAGACATCCCACCACTGACAGATAGGGTTTATGCGCTTGATGAAGTAGTAAAAGTTGATGTTTACATTCCTGGTTGCCCAACCTCACCTGAACTTATAGCCAATGCTTTAACCTCACTGCTTGAAGGTAAGCCATTTGAGATACCTGAACGAAGTGTTTGTGATGACTGCCCAGTAAAACGAGAGAAAAAAGCAATAACGTCAATAAAGAGACCGCTTGAATCAATAGTACCTCCAGGACAGAAATTGGAAGATACAAGATGTTTTATGGAGCTTGGCTACTTATGTCTTGGTCCCGTAACAAAGTCTGGTTGTGGCGGCAGTGAAAAAATACCAAGATGTATTAAAGCTATTATGCCCTGTAGAGGATGTTTTGGCCCGATAAGAGCTGGTGCAAATCCAATGGTAGAAATGATGGGTGCGCTTTCCAGTATTGGTCTGGATCCTAAGTTGATTCTTGATAGGCGTTCAACATTTCAGAGGTATATTGGAGCACAGGGGAGGCTAAGACCATTACCAAAAAGGCCATAAAAATCTATTAACTAATTTCGGTTTTAGATTAATTTACAATATCAGCTAATACCGATAAACAAATTAGAGAGGAAGAAAAATGGGTAAAAAAATTGTTATTCAACCAGTTACAAGAATTGAAGGACATGCGAAGGTTACCATACAATTAGATGATTCTGGAAATGTTAGTGATTCTAGAGTTAGTGTTTTAGAACTCAGGGGTTTTGAAAAGTTTTGTGTTGGCCGACCTGTGGAAGAACTTCCAAGAATTGTTACCAGTATTTGTGGGGTATGCCCCTGGCACCATCATTTAGCAAGCGCAAAGGCATGCGATGCTATTTTTGGTGTAGAAATACCATCTGCTGCAAAAAAGCTCCGTGAACTTGCTAAAGCTATTGCTTCTGCTGAAGATCATATTTTGCATTTTTACTTTCTAGCAGGAGCTGATTTTATAATGGGACCTGATGCTGACTATAGTATAAGAAATGTAATTGGTATTGCTCAGAAGTTTCCTGATATAGCAAAGAAGGTTATAAGAAACAGGTACCTGGGTGTAAGAATGCTGGAAATAATTTCCGGAAAATCTATACATCCTGTTGCTGCAGTTCCCGGGGGATACAGCAAGGTTCTTAATACTGAAGAAAGAGATGAATGTCTAAAAATGGCAAATGAAGTTTTAGAATTTTCAAAGTTTTCAATTGATTATGCCAAGAAAAATATCTTCCCGCAGTATATTGAACTAGTTAAGACACTTGGAGTTATAAAAACAGGATTTTTAGGTACAGTAACAAAAGACGGGACACTAGAACTCTATGACGGAATCTTAAGAATGATGCAGGTTGACGGTAGTTATGAAGACTTTACTTATGAACAGTATACTGATTATATTGAAGAGCATATTGAACCATGGACATACTTGAAATTTCCCTATATGAAAAAAGCAGGTAAACTTTCTATGGACATAGATAATCCTGTAGGAGTTTATAGAACTAACACACTGGCAAGAATGAATGTTTGTGACAGGATCAAGACGCCGCTCGCACAGAAGGAATTTGAAGAGTTCCGCAACGAATTTGGCAGACCCGTACAACTGACTCTTCTCTATAACTGGGCAAGGTTAATTGAATTGCTTTATAACGCAGAATATGCAGTCCAGTTATTAGAAGACCCTGAAATAATTTCAAAGGATATAAGAGTTCCTGTTAAGCCGCGCGCTGCTCGAGGAATTGGCTGTGTTGAAGCACCAAGAGGTACACTAATTCACGACTATGAAACTGATGAAAATGGAATGGTTACTAATGTAAATTTAATTGTAGGTACCACACATAATAACGCGCCAATTAATATGTCAGTAAAGAAGGCAGCAACAGATTTAATAAAAGATGGTAAATATGATCAGGGTATTTTAAATAGAGTGGAGATGGCTATTCGTGCATATGACCCCTGTTTATCTTGCGCAACTCATAATTTAGACGGCAGTATCGCAGTTAAAATAGATATTGTAGATGCTTCCGGTAAAGTGGTTCAAACTTATAAAAACTAAGAATGCAAAATAATATTCCTGATCGTTACAGAAAACCAATCCTTATTTTGGGATGTGGAAATATACTATTTGGTGATGATGGCTTTGGCCCTCAAGCAGTGGATTATTTAAAAAATAATTATTCTATTCCTGAAAATGTTGAAGTAATAAACGCTGGTTGTAGTGTCAGAAATATCCTGTTTGATATAGTCCTTTCTCACAAAAAGCCAAATAAAATAATCATCGTTGATGCGTTAGATGCTGGGAAAATGCCAGGTGAGGTTTTTGAAATTGAGCTTGAAGATATTCCAGAAAACAAGATAGATGATTTTTCAATGCATCAACTACCTACTTCGAATTTATTAAAAGAGCTAAAAGGCCAATGTAAGGTTTATGTAAAAATCTTTTCCTGTCAGGTAGAAAATATTCCTAAAAGTGTTTCCACAGGTCTTTCAAAAAGGGTGCTTGATTCAATTCCAAAAGTATGTGAGCTGATAATGGATGAGATAAAAAGAGATTAGAAGGTTTTTTTGTTGCAGAATGTCCAAAATGCTCAAGTAGAAAAATAAAGGTTATAAATGAATGATGAAATTAAAATAATTTCAGTAGAAACATAGAATAAAATGTGGCTTACTACCAGTCCTGAAATTGCAAGTGTTGCTGCTATCTTTCTTCATATTCTTAATTACTATCTACAAACATCTTATTATGGTCTATTCTAAAGTGATATAATTATGGTATATAAACTAGTTTATTATATCTTCTATATTTATAAGATATTGCAATAATTAAAGAAGAAATAAGTAAATGGTTTAAAATTTATATGTTATAAAAAAATAATTAACATATTCTGGGAAGCTGTTCGCTGTAATGAAGATCAAGAACTCTTTTGGTGCCTAATTTTGTGTTTAATATAACAAGACCTTTACCTTTCTCGGTTACTTCACCGATAATCTGACTGTCTTTTCCATATTTATTTTTTTTCATAGACTGGAGTATTTTATCTGCATCTCTTCTGTCTACAAAAGCGACCATTTTACCCTCATTAGCAATGTAAAGGGGGTCCAGTCCAAGGAATTCACAGATTCCAAGCACTTCTCTTTTTACAGAAATTTTATCCTCATATATATTAATATTGGTTTTAGAAGCTCTTGCCAGCTCAAAGAGTATGGAAGCCAGGCCTCCTCTGGTGGCATCTCTCAAGGCGTGGATATTTTTGGATGCTGCTGTCATATTGTTAACCAGGGAAGAAAGAGGAGCGCAGTCACTGACAATATTGGTTTTAAAATTAAATTCTTTTCTGCAGATGAGTACAGCTGTTCCGTGTTCGGCAATGTCTCCGTTAATTAAAATCTTATCACCGACTTTTATTTTACGGGGAGATATATCTATGCTGTTACCAACAAGCCCAATACCGGATGTATTTATAAAGATTTTATCTGCACTTCCTTTTTCAACCACTTTAGTGTCACCTGTCACTATATTCAAGCCTGTTTCATCAAGAACGTTTTTTGTAGAAAGCAATATCTTTTTAAAATCGGAAACAGGAAAGCTCTCTTCAAGGATGAATGAGAGGCTGATTGCCAGGGGAGTACATCCTGTAGTCACCAGATCGTTTATAGTACCGCATATACTTAGTTTTCCAATATCTCCGCCGGGAAAGAAAATAGGATTTACCACAAAGCTGTCTGTAGTATAGGCAATCTTCTTTCTGCTACAATTAAGGACTGCGCTATCTTCCAGTTTATTTAGAATTTCATTTCCAAAATACTTTAGCAGCAAGTTATTTATGAGCTCTCCGGTTTTAATTCCGCCATCACCATGAGAAAGCTGAATTATCTTATCCTTAAACTTTCTATTAGATGTATTTCTATTGCTTGTCATATTGAAAATCTTTCAGGTATTAGATTTTTAATCTCTCATACTTATAATATGCTGCACAGGAACCTTCACTGGAGACCATACAGGGCCCCACGGGATTTTCAGGCTTACAGATTTTCGAAAAAAGTTTACATTCTATTGGTTTTTTAATTCCCTTAAGTACGTTCCCGCATTCACAGCCGGCAGGTTCCCTGGAATTGATTTCTTTGACTGGAAAATTAATCTTTGCATCAAATTTTAAATATTTTTCTTTTAATTTCAGACCGCTGCCGGGAATGTTTCCAAGTCCGCGCCACAATGAATCTGATTTGTCAAATACCTCATAAATTGATTCCACTGCTGTAGGATTTCCCTCTTCTCTAACTACCTGCCTGTATTGGATCTCCACTTCTGATACGCCTTTTCTTATTTGTTCTGTTATCATCACAATAGACTTAATTACATCAAGAGGTTCAAAACCGCTTATAACGCAGGGTACATGATAGTCATGTGCTATGAAGCTGTAGGGCCTGCTGCCTATAATCGTAGATACATGTCCGGGACACAGGAAAGCATCAATTCTTATCTCTTTGTCCATAAGCAGAAGCTCTAATGCTTCCGGTATGAGTTTATGGGTATTGTATATATAGAAATTATTGATTTTCTCCTTGTATGCTCTTTTAATAATAATCGAGGTCAGAGGAATTGTGGTCTCAAAACCAATTGCTATAAAAATAACCTTTTTTTGGGGATTATTTTTGGCAAAATCTAAAACATCGGCAGGGGAGTAGCATATTTTTATATCTCTACCCTTTGACTTTTCATTGTAAAGGCTTGTTTCGGTGCCCGGTACTCTGAACATATCTCCAAAGGTAAATACCGATGCATCATATTGTCTGGCAATCTCAATTATCCAGTCAATATCACCGGTGGAGGTAACACAAACTGGGCATCCCGGTCCGCTGATAAGGTTTATATTTCGAGGGATAAGCTGTCTTAATCCATGTCTGGATATAGCCATGGTGTGAGTGCCGCACACTTCCATTATATTTATTTTATGGTCAGGTTTATTTTTATTTAAGAATTCAGTAAGTTCTTTAATTTTTTTCTTTATCAAAATATTCCTTCCAGTAGCCCTGTGATATCAGTGCATCTTCCTCATCTATAAGCTGTATGGCAAATCCGGCGTGTACTATAACATAATCTCCTAATCTAACACCTGGGATAAGAGAAATATCAATTTCTTTTTTAACTCCAAGACTTTCGACTTCTGCTATATTTTTATTTATCTTAGTTATCCTGGCAGGTATGGCTAAACACATAATCTAACATCCTTTCTTAGAATGTAAAACTCTACAGGCAGCTATATATGCCTGTCCTAGAGAAATGCCTCCATCATTTACCGGAACTTTAAAATTCGAGTATACCCTGAAATCATTATTTTTCAATATATCAAAACATTTACCTAAAAGGTAATTATTCTGAAAAACTCCACCGCTTAAGGCAACTTTATCAATATTATAGGTTTTTCCTACTATATGGCTGATTCTCAGTATAATATTTGTGAGAGTATTATGAAATTTACCAGATATTTTACTTTTCGGTATTCCGTTAAGTACTTCTCCAAATATCTGTGAGAAAATATGATAGTCATCTATCACATACACTCCATCTTTATTATCAATCTTGATATCGTACTGACCTTTTTCATCAGAATCTGCTAACATTTCCAGATGAATTGCAGCTTCGCCCTCAAAACTGGATGAGTGAGTACAATTAAGCATTGAGCTTACCGCATCAAAAAATCTTCCCATACTGGTAGTAACAGGACTGTTAAATTCAGTTTCTATCTGTTTTTCAATAGCATCCATTTCAAAATTAGATATTATTTTCTTATAAAACGGTAGTTTATTATATACAAATTCAGAAAATTTGTCTTCGGCATTTTTATGGTCAGTCCATAGACCATACAGATAGGCCATTGCCATTCTATAAGGCTTTTTAATAGAAACCTCACCACCGGGAAGAACTTTTTCTTTTAGATAACCGATTCTTTTAAAATTTAGATCATCATCTGTTACAAATATTTCACTGCCCCAGATTTTTCCATCATCGCCATAACCTGTACCATCCCAGGCAAAACCTATGATACTATTATTTATATTATTTTCAGCAATTACACTTGCAATGTGTGCTTTATGATGCTGGACTTCAATTTTACTTATGGTATCTTCTAGTTCTTTTGCAAATTTTGTGGAAGCATAGCCAGGATGTTTATCATAAGCAACTAAATTTATCCTGCCAATATTAAATAGTTTCTTGTAATTTTTAAATGTAGAGTTAAAGAACTGGAGGGATTCCACATTATCCAGATCCCCCATATGCTGACTTATAATCCCGTAATTCTTTACAAGAAAGCAGAAAGTATTCTTTTCATGGGCGCCTGCTGCTAATATAATGTATTTTCCCATATCCATATTGAGTTTTACCGGATAGGGAGAATAACTTCTGGCCCTTCTTACAATCATCTCTTTATCCTTAAAGATTTTTATTACAGAATCATCATATCTACAGTAAATATCCCGGTTATGGATTAGAAAATAATCACAGATATCTTTTAGTTTTTCCAGGGCTTCTAAATTTTTAGCAGCAATGGGTTCTTCTGATATATTTCCGCTGGTCATTATCAGTGGTATATCCATATGATTGAATAAAAGATGGTGTATGGGAGTGTAGGGAAGCATTACTCCCTCATATCTATAATAGAGGGAGACATACCAGGAGACTGTATAATTTTTAGCCTTCTTTTTAAGCAGGACAATGGGAGCTCTTGCTGAAGTTAGACTTTCTATTTCTTTTTTACTTAAGTAGTAATATTTTTTTATTGATTCAATATCTTTGAGCATTATGGCAAATGGTTTTACCGGTCTTTTCTTTCTTTTCCTGAGCTCCAGAACAGTATCATCAGAAGTTGCATTGCATGCTACCTGAAACCCGCCAAGACTCTTTATGGCAATAATTTTTCCTTGCCTGAGCAGTTTTGCTGCTGAGATGATAGGACTTTTAGAATCTATTTTTTTACCATGTTTATCGACTAGTAACAATTTAGGACCGCATTTAATACAGGCATTAGGCTGAGCATGAAATCTTCTATCAAAAGGATTATTATATTCTACAGCGCAGTCTTCGCACAAAGTGAATTTGTGCATGGTGGTATGGGGTCTATCATAGGGCATCTTCTGTATAATGGTAAATCTGGGCCCGCAGTTGGTACAGTTTGTGAATGGATAGTAATATCTTCGCTTATTTTCTTTATTATTAATGTCCTGTAGGCAAAGAGCGCAGGTAGCAATATCAGGTGATATCAGCTGGAATTTGTCTTTGGTCTCCTTACTTTTTCCTATTTTAAAACTCTTAAAATCTATGTGAGTGGCTTCTTTTGCTCTGATATTTTCAATAACTGAAACATATGGTTTTTGTAGCTTAATGTCGGAGGTAAATTTTTCAACTGTATTTTTATCAGGGGCATTAATTTTTATGGTAACCCCTTCTGTGGTATTGGTAACCATTCCGTTTATATTATACTTTTGAGCTAGCTTGTATATAAAAGGCCTGAAGCCCACTCCCTGGACAATGCCGGAAATGTTTATGTTAAAGGTCTTCAAATTGTTATTTTTAATATTTACCATATTTAAAAATCAGAAATTAATCGTGGATATTTTAGCAGTAATGTTAAAGTAAAGCTAATATATCCTTTTTCCTTTGAAGGTAAATTAATCCGGTATATCGGAAGAATTCTAAGGTCGGAAGGTTAAAGGATAATGATAGTTTTGTTTTAAATATCAAAATCTTAAAAGACAAGTGTCTGGACAAGAATATTGTGGATTATTTAATAGTAGCAAGATGTAAAAAGATGTTTTTTATGAATTTTATTGAGTCAAAAAAAGTATGATTTAAAGAAGAGAAATTCATAAATATTATGATTCTAATTATTTATAAAAAATATTTATAAAAACAATTGGAATAATTGATGGATTATTTTAATATAATGACGATATTATTTATTAGTAAAAAAATAAAGAAAATGAGAACTTTAATTATTTTTAATCCTTATTCAGCTAAAGGTAAAGGAATAGAATCCAAAGATTTTATAGAAAATGAATTGAAAAGATGGAAGATTGATTATGAAATCTATATTACCAGGAATCTGGAAGACCTTATAGAAACTACTAAAAAAAATCTTAGTAAAGATTTTAATAATTTTATATCAGTGGGAGGTGATGGTACTCTTCATTATATGGCAAATATTCTGGCAGGAACTAATAAAAATTTGGGTATAATACCTATGGGGTCTGGAAATGATATTTCAAAGAATCTAAATTTACCTGCTGACATAAAAAGCTGTTGTAAAATTATAAAGAAATCAAAAATAAAAAAAATTGACCTTGGTCTTATAAATAATAAATATTATTATTTATGTATTGCTGGATCTGGGTTTGATTCAGAAGTGAATGACCTTGCAAATAATACTAAACTTCCTATTAAAGGGCCTTCAAAGTATACTTATGCTGTATACAAAACCCTAATAACCTTCAGGTCGAAAAAGTTTTTCCTTAGTTATAACGGAAAAAAAAGAGAAATCTATGGTATGATGATAGTAGCCTCAAATATGCAAAGTTATGGAGGAGGTATGAGAATCACACCCAATGCATCCAGCCAGGATGGGCTTTTTGATATTTGCATAATAAAAAGAATGAGCAAACTACATTTTATAAGGGTATTCCCTAAAGTCTATGAAGGTAAACATATAGAAGATCCTTTTGTAGAAATATTTAGAACCGATACTATGAAGTTGGACAGTGAACATCCTTTTAGTGTTTTTGCAGATGGTGAATATATTTGTAAGCTACCTGTTACTTTTAAAATAATCCCAAAACATTTAAACTTTTTAGCACCTTAAATTGAAAATAAGATTTGAATTAAAGAGCTAATAATTATTTACATTAGTAAATGCAATACGACCCTCATAAAAATATTTTTTACTATTACAGAGGTCCTGATGAAAAAAGATTAATAGTCTGTAAATAAATCTTTAAAGTATTTTTAGTTTATAACTCGGCTTATAGGCTATTTGTTTAAACTTAAGAAGCGTATCAATCAGTACTTTCGGTAGTACCCTCAGCAGCGGGCTCCTCTTCATCAATCTGAATATTTCCTGCATCTAACAGTACAATAGTGCCCAGAGTGGAAACATTGTTAAAGTCAAATATTTTCGAAGAAGAAATTACAACTTCTGTTGAATCCAGGTTGTCAGTATCCAGTATAGAAATAGTGAAACCAAGCACGTCCTCATCATTTGGAATATAATTTGGAAAATTATACCAGGGAATGCTTGCTTCTAATAGATATCCATTGGCCAGCTTTATGGAAGCAACATTAACCCCTCTGGGAGGAGCATTAGAGGGGTAGTTCATAAATGATCCCTCAAATATATCGGAGAAATTGCCGGGTGAGAAATCAATCTGATAATCATCACTATTATAAAATGGAATTTGCATGTCTTCTTCTAATTCTGTATCGAATACAATTGTAATGCTATCACCTTTATTTAATTGATTTCCTGTATATTTTTGGTTGAATACATCGTCAACTACCTGCACTACAAAATAAAAATTATCATCATCCCAGCAGGAATAAAATGTGCCTGAAATATCAGTATGAGTGGTATAGTTTTCTTTTTTAACTGTAGGCTCAAAAGCAGTAAAACTCTCAAATCTATCCCATTCCTGAAAAATCCCGTCTATAACCGGGGGAATGTAACATTTGTAAGAAAATAAAGGGACTCCGGCAGGTATGGTATTCTGGGACCTGAAAATAGACTGGCTGAGTATCTTGGCTTTCTTTTCTTCCACATCAATACTTATAATAGTATCTTCTTCTGCAGTTTCAAATTCATATTCAACCGTAAAGGAAACCTTGTTTGAGCTTGATATGATATTGCCATTACCATCTACCAGTTGAGCTATCATTTCATATTCACCGGAACTGCCTGGATTCCAGTTGTATTCATAGGGAGGGGAGGTGAATGATTTTATTTCATTATCATTTATCAGCAGTTTTATGGTGTAATCTGTATTTTCCGCTTCTTTTGCCTTTATTTCCACAGGAACAGTTTCATTTTGATTTATAAAACTAAAGATTTTATTATTTGTTGGAGAAGATATAAATATAGAATATTCTAATTCATTTTCAGTCTCTTCCTGCGCTCCAGAAAAGAAATTTAAAGGCATGCAGCTTCTAATAGGGAGAAAAACTATTAATGAAAAAATTAAAATTATACCGAATAAAATATAAGGAAATTTGTCTAATAAAAAAATTTCACGTTTTTTCCTCATTCCTTTTGCTTTTTCCTTTCTTCTATTATTTTATGGGTTAAATTTGGAGGCAATTCTTCATAATGCGAAAATTTTTGAAAAAAACGTCCCCTTCCCTGGGTAAGAGATGTTAGATCAATTGCGTAGTTGAAAGTTTCAGATTGGGGGGCAGTGGCTTTTATTAATTGTTTTTTATTTTCAATTTGAGTCATTGAAATAATTTTCCCTCTTTTTGAATTTATATCTCCAATTATATCTCCCATATACTTTTCAGGCACTATAATTTCCAAGTTCATAATAGGTTCTAAAATGATTGGAGAAGCCTCCTGCATTCCTTTTTTAAAAGCCATAGACGCTGCTATTTTAAATGCAATCTCGGAAGAGTCTACAGTATGATATGACCCATCATACAGATTTACGCTAACATCTACTACCGGGTATTCGGCAAGAACTCCTTTTCGTAGAGCTTCCCTGATACCTTTTTCCACTCCTGGTATATAACCTTTAGGAATTGCTCCACCAAAAATACTATTTTTAAATTCAAAACCTTCACCACTACCCAGCGGATTTATTTCAATTAAAACATGTCCGTACTGGCCCCTGCCGCCGGATTGTTTTTTATATTTATATTCGGCTTTTTCATCTTTTCTTATTGTTTCCTTATAAGCAACATCTGGTACCAGTATATCAATATCGACATCGAATTTTTCCTTTAATTTCTCCCTGGTTATTGAAAGATGCAGTTCTCCCATTCCCCAGATAATGTTTTGATGCACTTCCAGATTTAATTCCTGTCTTATAGTAGGATCTTCCTGTATTAATTTGGATAGGCTGTTGCTTACTTTCTCTTCATCTCCTTTACTCCTGGGTATAACTGCTCTGGGCAAGGTCGGGGAAAAATATTCTGTTTCAGGTATTTTTAATGGCTGATCCTGACTTGAAATAGTATCATCATTTGAAATATCCATAATTTTGGATACAGCTACAATATCTCCACATGAAGCTTCGCTCATATTACTCTGACTTTTGCCCTGGAGTTTAAATAAATTTGTAAATTTATATGTTTTTTCTGGGCTGGATAGGTAATAGTTTCCATTTATATTAATGATTCCAGAAAAAATTCTAAATATAGATAACTTACCAATATAAGGATCTGCCATTGTCTTAAAAACATATGCCAGAACAGAACCATCAGGCGAAGGCTTTATTTCTATTTCAGAATCTTTGTCCAGGTCTTTTGCCTTAATAGGAGGTATATCAAGAGCAGAAGGGAGAAGGGAATTTATATAGTCCATTAAAATATCTACGCCAAAATTCTTGCCTGAAGATATGGCAAATACAGGAATTACCTTTCCGGCTATTACTGCTTTTTTAAATACATCACTTATTGCCTTATTGCCAATTTCTTCACCTTCTAAGTATTTATTAATCAATACATCATCTGTTTCAACTATAGATTCGACCAGTTCATTATGATGACTTTCAATTTGATCTTTAATGTTTTCATCTACAGAAGTCTTATTACCTATAAAATTTTTATCTTTATACTCATACGCCTGGTTCTGAAGTATATCTACAATTTTAGAGAAATTTTCTCCGCTATTAACCGGGGCGGTTATAGGAACAAGGTTTAAATTATATTCACTTTTTATGTCTTCTACAACTTTAAAGTAATCTATATTTTCCAGATCTAATTTATTAAGTATACAGAATATCGGTTTGGGATTTTTGGCCAGCAGTTCTATGACCAATTCAGTGGGAGCCTGCACTCCTGATTTTGTGTCAACAACTAAAAGCGCGCTGTCTATTATTTTAATTGCTGCCTGAGTCTGTCCTATAAAGTCCATATACCCAGGGCAGTCTATTAGATTTATATTAGAATCTTTCCATTTGTAATTAAGTATGCTTAAACTGATACTAAATCCTTTTTTGACTTCCAGTGGATTGAAATCTGAAACAGTATTTTTCGCATCTATGGTTCCCAGTCTATCAGTAATTTTAGAATTATATAAGAAGCATTCTGCAAGTGAGGTTTTCCCGGCCCCATTTCCTGAAATAAGACCAATGACTTTATTATTAGAACAACTTTTACCGTTCATTAACACCCCCCGGAGCATTAGATTTTATTTGATGGTATTTAAATGCAATTAAAGCAATAGAAGAAATATACCATAAAAATTTTTTTGTGTAAAAAACAATATTGACCGGTGCAATAGCAAGAAAATCAGCCGTAAAACAGGATTATATTTTTGCAATTGTTTATATGATATAATTTAAAGTTGTTTATTTTTGATACAGTAAAATGTAAAATATCTCAGGTTCATAGTAAGAAAAACAAAATAGTCAGGAGGTCATTATGTTAACAGGAGTAGTTTCCCTTATAGCAATAATTGCAGGAATAATAATATTACTGCTTTTTATTGGAATAGGTATATATAATTCCATAGTATCTTTAAGAAATAGGGTTGACAATTCATGGCATCAGATTGACGTACAGCTCAGGAAAAGATACGATTTAATACCAAATCTGGTAGAGACAGTGAAAGGGTATGCCAGACATGAAAGGGAAACCCTGCAGAATGTTATTAATGCCAGGAAGATGGGTATTGACGCAAAAACGGTAAAAGAACAGGCAAAAGCTGAAAATATGATAACAGGTACCTTGAAGTCGTTATTTGCGTTGTCTGAAAATTATCCTAACCTTAAAGCGGACCAGCATTTTTTAAAATTAATGGAGCAGCTTAATGGTATTGAGAGTAATATTGCTTACACAAGACAATTCTACAATGACATGATTATGAGATTTAATACCAGAATACAGACATTTCCTGGAAATATATTTGCCAGAATGTTTAATTTTGTGTCAAGAGATTATTTTGAAATAGAAGAAGTCTCAGCCAGAGAGCCAGTTAAGGTAAAGTTTTAATAACCGGTGATTTTTCTATAAAAAAAGGTGTGGTTGAGTAATGTATGAACATATTGCCAAAAACAGGGCAAAAACTGTATTTATAATAATTGGATTTATAATATTTATAACTGTGGTAGGATTTGCTGTTGGATATTATCTTGACTGGCGTTATGGTATTAGCAATAACTATTCAATATTACTTATGACATTTGCACTTATACTGGCAGTTATTATGAGTTTTTCCAGTTATTATTATAGCGATAGAATTGTACTGGGCCTGACCAGAGCCAGACCAATATCAAGGGAAGAGAACCCCAGAGTCTATTATATGGTAGAGGGGCTATCAATAGCTGCCGGAATTCCAATGCCCAGAATATATGTAATAGGCGATGATGGGATGAATGCATTTGCTACCGGGCGCAATCCCCGGAATGGGGTTGTAGTTTTTACCAGAGGTCTTTTGGATAATCTTAATGATGAGGAGCTTAAAGGAGTTATATCCCATGAGCTGTCCCATATAAAGAATTATGATATACTGCTGGGTACAATTGTGGTTATTCTGGTTGGAATGATTGCTATAATAAGTAATATTATGCTTAGGTCCCTTATATTCGGAGGTGGTGCCCGGAGAAGGTCATCTAAGGGTTCAGGCGGTGGTATATTATCTTTAATTTTAATAATAATAGGAATATTACTTATATTATTGTCTCCTATAATTGCTACATTGATAAGATTGGCCATAAACAGGAATAGGGAATTTCTGGCAGATTCAACAGGAGCTCTGGTTTCAAGATATCCTGCCGGGCTGGCGAATGCACTTAAAAAAATTAGTATGCATAGTGAAGTAAAAGCTGCCAGCAGCGCAACTGCGCATTTATTTACTGCCAATCCAATTGGTGAGAAATCTAAGTTTATGTTTAAAAGTTTGTTTAATACGCACCCTCCCATAGAAGAAAGAATCAGGAGGCTTGAAAATATGTCTTTAGGTGTGGGAATAAAATAATTGGAGGTGTTTTGATAAGATGGAGAAAGGAACATTAAAAGTAAAAGCCGGGCTTGCTCAGATGCTTAAAGGTGGAGTAATAATGGATGTAACATCCCCCGAGAAGGCTAAAATTGCAGAGGAAGCAGGGGCAGTATCAGTAATGGCTCTGGAGAGAATACCTGCTGATATCAGGGAAGCAGGAGGCGTGGCCAGAATGACTGATCCTGAAATTATACTGAAGATTATGGATACTGTTTCTATTCCGGTTATGGCAAAAGCAAGGATAGGGCATTTTGCAGAAGCACAAATACTTGAAGCCATAGGAGTTGATTATATTGATGAAAGTGAAGTTCTGACTCCGGCAGATGAAAAATACCATATAAATAAGTGGGATTTTAAAGTTCCATTTGTTTGCGGCGCAACAAATTTAGGTGAAGCTTTAAGAAGAATAGGTGAAGGCGCTGCAATGATCAGAACTAAAGGAGAGGCTGGTACTGGAGATGTTATAGAAGCGGTAAAACATATGAGAAGCATAAAAGATGGAATATTAAGAATTGCTTCACTGCCGAAAGAAGAACTGATGACTGTTGCTAAAGAATTGGGTGCTCCTTATGATCTGGTAGTGTATGTTCATAAGAACAAGAAATTGCCGGTAGATAATTTTTCAGCTGGCGGAATATCTACTCCTGCTGATGCTGCTATGATAATGCAGCTTGGCGCTGATGGTATATTTGTAGGTTCAGGTATTTTCAAATCTGAAAATCCATTAAAAATGGCCCGCGCTATTGTTGAAGCAACAACCCATTATAATAACCCTGAGGTTTTGGCAAAAGTTTCCAGGGGTCTTGGAAGCCCAATGAGCGGAATTGCTGTATCAGAACTTACAAAAGAGAAGGTAATCTCTAATAGAGGATGGTAAAACTGAAACAATGAGCATATATGATTAAAAATATTAAAGGAGATAATTGATATGTCCGGGCATTCAAAATGGCATTCAATTAAGCATAAAAAGGCAAAAGAGGATGCAAAACGGGGAAATATATTTGGGAAGATCAGCAGGAATATTATTGTTGCAGTAAGAGAAGGAGGAGGAAGCGATCCCAGGGATAATATGGCTCTTGCCAATGCAATTGCAAAGGCTAAGGAATTTAATATGCCCCAAAATAATATAGAAAGAGCAATTAAAAAGGGAACAGGCGAGATAGAAGGGGAGAATTATGAGACCATCCTGTATGAGGGATATGGCCCGGGAGGCACAGCTATAATAATTGAAACAATGACTGAAAATAGGAACAGGACTGCTTCTGATATAAGAAATATTTTAAATAAATATAACGGAACTCTTGGTGAGAGTGGAAGTGTAAGCTGGCAGTTTGAAATAAAAGGTATAATAATAGTGGAGAAAACTGAAATAAAGGATGAGGAAGAATTTATGCTTAATGTGATTGATATGGGAGCAGAAGACATTGATGAAGATTATGATGTATATGAAATTAAAGTTCCTCCTGTGGAGTTTATAAAGATCAAAGAAGCTATTGAAAAAAATAATATAAAAATAAAATCAAGCGAAGTAGGACTTATACCAAAATCTACCATCAAATTATCAAAAGAGGAAAGTGCTAAAGCGTTAAAACTAATTAATGCATTAGATGAACACGACGATGTCCAGAATGTGAATTCAAACCTGGAAATATCCGATGAAATATTAAGTGAAATATAGATAATTAAAAATGACAACTGATAGAATAAGAATACTGGGGATAGATCCTGGATTGGAAACTACAGGGGTAAGTATATTAGATGTGAAAAAGGGGGAATACTACCCCATATTTTCTGATTGTATTATTACAAAAAAGAACAAAACCATTGGTGAAAGATTAGAAGAGATTTATAGAGAGATTAACCAGTTAATTAAAAAGTACTGTCCTGACTGCATGGCTATTGAAGAAATCTTTTTTAGTATGAATGTCAAGACTGCTATGGATGTAAGTCAGGCAAGGGGGGTATCAATACTGGCCGGAAGCATTAACAACTTGAAGATATATGAATATACTCCCTTACAGGTAAAACAGGCTGTTGTTGGATATGGAAAAGCAACCAAGAAACAAATCAAATATATGTTAAGAATAATACTTAAAGTTGAGGATAATTTTTTTCCCAGGAAAGATGACGCCTGGGATGCAATGGCGATATCTGTATGTCATGCTAATAATAAAAAGTTTCAAGATAAGGTTAAAACTTTTAAATAATTCAGATGGCTGGTTATGATTGCAAAAATATTTGGAAAAATAATTAAAAAGTCACCCTCAAGCGTTATAGTGCAGGCCGGGGGAATAGGATTTGAAATATTGATTTCAAGCAGGACTTTTGAAAAGATACCGGAAAAGGGTTCAGAAGTAGAACTTGATATATATACTCATGTGAGAGAAGATGAATTAAAATTGGTAGGTTTTGTGGATGCCGCCGATAAAGATTTTTTTTTAAAACTTCTGGGAGTTTCAGGAATATCAATAAAAATAGCGTTAAGCGCCCTGTCCATTTATAGCGGAGAGGAGCTTAAAAGAATAATTGCAAACAGGGAAGTTGATATGCTGAAAAGAATTCCTGGAATTGGTATCAAACTTGCTGAAAGAATGATTCTTGAACTTAAAGATAAACTGGAAGAATATAAAGTGAGAGGAGCAGCGCTTGCCGGTTTAGCAGAAAATGAAAAAATATATGAAGTTAAACAGGCTTTAAAGACCCTGGGGTACGGCTCAAGGGAGATAAGTAAAGCCATATCAAAATTAAGTATTGACGTTATCGAGAGAGAAAAAATTGAGCATATCCTAAAAATAGCTCTTAAGGAGATTTAATTAAAATGGTGGGTGAAAAAGGTAAAATGACAAACAATGATGAGGAAAATAATGATATAAATCCCAAACATATAAAAGTTGATACTGAGCTGGACAAGAGTCTGCGACCCAGATTTATATCTGAATTTATAGGTCAGGAAAAGATAATAGAAAATATTATCATATTTATTAAATCTGCCAGAAAAAGAAAAGAACCACTGGATCATGTGATCCTGTCTGGTCCACCTGGTCTGGGGAAAACATGTCTCGCAGGAATAATTGCAAATGAATTGGGGGTTGGTTTTAGGATTACTTCTGGTCCAGCTATTGAAAGAGCAGGAGATCTAGCTGCTATATTGACTAACTTAGAGAATTTTGATGTTTTATTTGTCGATGAGATTCATAGGTTGAACAGAAGTGTGGAAGAAATCCTGTACCCGGCTATGGAAGACTATAAACTGGACATAATAATAGGAAAGGGCCCTTCTGCAAAGTCAATTAGAATTGACATCGCCCCTTTTACTATTATTGGCGCTACTACCAGAATTGGGATGGTATCTTCGCCACTGCGAGATAGATTTGGAGTAAATATAAGGCTGGATTATTATGATAAAAAAAGTATTGTCAAGATTATTAAAAGATCAGCTGATATATTTGATATAAAGATAACTGGAAAAGGCGCCGAAGTTATTGCAGGCAGGAGCAGGGGAACACCCAGGATTGCTAATAGACTGCTCCGGAGAGTAAGGGATTATGCTCTAATGTACAGCGATAGCGTAATAGACGAACAGATAGCCGAAAAAGCTCTTGGCAAACTGGATATAGATAAGTTGGGCCTGGATGTGGTTGATAAGAAAATATTGAGTATCCTGGTTACAAAGTTCGAAGGGGGACCGGTGGGCGTCGGTACTATAGCAGCATCAATAGGAGAAGAAGTAGATACTATTGAAGATGTTTATGAACCATATTTATTACAGCTGGGATTTTTAAAAAGAACTTCAAAGGGTAGAGTAGCCACCAATCTGGCATTTAAATATCTGGGAGTAAAAAAAGAAAATGAACCCAAGCTCTTTTAACTATTTACCTAAGATATGAAGATTGAATTATTTGACTACAAGCTTCCCCAAAAATTTATAGCTCAAAAACCACTGCAGCGAAGAGATTATTCCAGACTTCTGGTACTCGACAGGCATACAGGCGATATAAAACATGATATTTTTTACAATATCTTGAATTACTTTGACAAAGGCGATGTTCTGGTTGTAAATGAAAGCAAAGTTACCAGGTGCAGACTACTTGGTAAAAAAGAAAAAACAGGAGCCAATATAGAATGTTTTGTTCTAAATAAAGTAAGGGGTAAACAGTATCTGGTATTGCTTAAACCATCAAAAAGACTCAAATCCTCAGATAAGGTAATTATAGGTAAATATTATTTTTTAGTTATATCAAGACTGGATTACGGCGAGGCTATTGTGGAATTTAATACAACTGCAGAGAAAATTTTTAAGGAATACGGCAGAGTACCAATACCTCCCTATATTAAATGTAATGATATAGATGAATCCCGTTACCAGACTATTTATGCAGAAAGGGAAGGTTCTTCCGCAGCGCCAACCGCGGGTCTTCATTTTTCTGAGAATTTGATTAAAGAAATGAAAAGTAAGGGAGTTGTTTTAGCAAAAGTGGGTTTAAATATAGGACTGGATACCTTCAGACCTATTTTGTCAAATGAAATCGAAGAACACAAAATGCATAACGAATATTATTATATAAGAGAATCCGAGGCTAAAAAGATCAACCGGTCAAAAGAAATGGGGAAAAAAATTATTGCGGTAGGTACTACTGTGGTTAGAGTTTTAGAAACTTTGATGTCAAGATATGGAAAAATAAAGGGGGATAGAGGAGTTACCGATATTTATATATACCCCGGGTTCAATTTTAAGGCTGTAGACTGGATGATTACTAATTTTCATCTACCCCGATCAACTTTACTGGTGATGGTATCCGCCTTTGCTGGAAGGGAAAATATTCTAAATGCATACAAGCAGGCAAAGAAGAATAACTACAGGTTTTATAGTTTTGGAGATTGTATGCTAATAAAATAACTAACCTTTAAGAGATTTAAAACTTTTTTTAAAAGAATTTAACCTTAAATTTTAAGATACATAGTAGTTTTTATTAATATATTCATATTATACTATAAAATTAAAATAGATGAAGTTTGTCTGCTAAATTTAAAAAAACAATAAATCTTGATAAAATCTCTAAAAGGTGACACTTAACTATGCTAAACAGTAGAATGATATTTTAATTAGTTAACTATTATAAAGATACTATAAAGAAGGAATGGGGTGAACCCCTCCTGTTAGACAGGTTATTAACTTAAAGATAGAATAGCTGATGAGACTGGTAAAGACAAGAGATAGGAGGTCTCATCAGATG